>JAABUO010008326.1_pt1 | contig 11745 bp, 10 predicted proteins | sample 5559291 | NCBI WGS metagenome assembly JAABUO01 (sample SAMN10711878, study PRJNA513372) | rock metagenome | isolation source: Antarctica rocks | place: Antarctica: Victoria Land, Finger Mt sud | reverse complement strand
CATGCCGCACGCGCCGGCCGGCACCCTTTTGCGCCTCACACGTGCCTCCAGCCTCGGGTCCCGAGACTACACGTACCGAGGAGATCCATATGTCAACGAGCGGTATTTCGTTTGCCGGGCGCGGGTTGTGGGCGTGGAGGCGGAGCCGATGCGGGTAATTGAGAAGACGAAGAGGAGGCAGAGGCATGTGAAGCGGGCGACGAGTAAGGGGAGGTTTACGGTGTTGAGGGTGACGGAGGTGAGGGTGTGTGCTGATGGGGATGCTGGGGAGGATCGGGGTGCGGTGGTGGAGGAGGATGGGTTGTGAGGTAGAAGGGGTGGGGATGGGGAAGGCGAAGGATGGCAACGCAGGAGACGAAGATGGGAGACATGTCCGTGAAGCGATGTACGTATAACAGACTCACCCGAAGCATTCGAACTCTTCCGGATGGCTTTCATAACCACAAATTAGAACAGCTCGGCCTTCTTGATTCCATATCAATTTTATATCAAAACATCACCAACGCCACAACAACTCAACAAAAAAACACAGTCACCCTCCCGTAGAAACATCGATGCTTTAACCTATCCTACTAGTAGTATGTACTCCTGTAAACAAAATTAAATCGTAGCCAATACGATGAAAGAGTATATAAACGTCAATGACGAAGTTAAATAATCGAGCCGTGAACCTTTGCCCTCCTCTTCACTCCTTAACATCCTCTTACTGTTCCTTCATCTCAGTTAATCCAATGATGACGTCTGCTTCTTAAGATAAGACTCGGCTCCCTTCGTAAAATGAAAGCTTTATAGTATTCTACCTACTCATATAAATAAAATACAATCGTAACCAGTGCAATGGAGGGGTATATAAATAACTTCAATAAAGAAGCCAGAGTAATCTACGGCCGTAAACCTCCCCCTTTTCACTTTTCCCCTTTACCCTTGCTATCCTTCTACCCTTCCGCCTTGCTACCCTCCCACTCTTCCTCCACCTTTGTGAATCCTAATAAGTGGCCCACAGCTTCTCCAAATAGAAAGACCGACGCCGACGCTGAACCAAACTTGTATGATAAGGCGCCGGATAGAGTATGCTTCAAACGCAAGACAGCAAAAGAATACAATATTTAGCTTCGTTTCCAGCCCCAGTCCCACTCCAGAAAGCCAACCTGAAGCGAATCCCAACCGTTCCATACCAGCTCAAACCCAACGGTACTAATCCAATATTCATAATCAATCACGCCCTGCCCTCCTCGACCGCCGCCCTGATACTCTTGAAAAACAACCCGGGCCAACTTGCCAACTCCTCCTCACTTGGTATCCCATCCCTCCTTATATGGCCCACGATATTCTGTTGGATTCTTGCCAACATCTGCTCGCTAACCGGCACTGTCCCCTTCTCCAGCAGGTCTGGATCCAAAAGCGGGTCACCCTTTGCCAAAAGCTCGTCGACCGTGGGCCTTTGCTTAGCAGCGCGATTGAGGCAGCGGCGGAGGGTTCGGAGGAGGCCGGGGGAGAGGGGGGTATTGCCGATGCCGTGGGTGGGGAAGTCGATGATGTGTTTGGGGTTCGGGATGGCCATGATGCGCTGCATTTGGTTGGCGATGTGGGCGAAGGGGGGTTTGCCATATACCATCTGATATAGAATGCAGCCTAAGCTCCAGACATCGCTGGGTTTTCCCAACTTCATCATTTTGCCTACGCTTGAGGGTAGGCCGCCAGTAGAGTTTGAGTCGACAAGGGCTTCTGGGGACATGTAGTTGGGGGTGCCGATGTGCTGTTCACGGTGGACGTTGACGGTGTTATCCTGGATGGCGTTGGAGATGCCGAAGTCGATGAGTTTGAGTTTCCCCTGCAAGAGGAGGAAATTTGCAGGTTTGAGATCGGAGTGGACGATGTCATGCTGGTGGACGGCTTGGACACATTCGAGCATCTCTTTCCAGTAGTACCGAGTGAAGGTTACGTCGAAAGTGGCGTCGTCGCCGTGGAGTCGCATCGATAGCACCCTATTTAGATCGGATTCGCCCATCTCCATGAGTACGCTCAAGGTGTGTCTTTCCTCATTGACCTCCCAGTCAAAAAGACGAATCACCCGATCTACGTTCTCTAGTTTCTTGAGAAGGTCAATCTCGCCCTTGTAGCCACGAATGGCGGCCTCGTCTTGATCTTCGAGTGTCACTCTTTTCAAGGCGAAGACCTTGAAATTCTCCGCCATGACTCGATACACTTTTGAGCTCCCCCCTCGTCCGATGCAATCCATACGCGTGAATAGCTTCCCATTAACGGAAATGTAATTCCGCTTTTTCTTAGACTGCAAAGCCGATGCTGCACCTGCTGTGGCGGTTGCAGTCTCCAAAACAGTCATCTTGGGCGGCGGTGGAGCTGGACGAAGAGGCGTGTTCTGACTTCGGGGTGCCAAAGCCGGCCTCGGTGGTGATATTGTAGCGGGAGTGTTGATCAGCATTTTCTCGGCAGCCATCATTCCCTGCTTCTGAGGCCTTGAGGCTAGGGATAAACGGCTGGGCTTGTTACGCTTAAAAGTAGGCGGCGGTTCATTCTCCTGGTCAAATCTTGAAGGAAGAGGGGGAAGTGGTGGGACTTTGAAGGCTGCTGAAATCTTCCTGTCTGATGATCTATCTAGTCGAGGCCCAGGAGCAGGCGCAGCGTTGGCATTCGCTTGAATTATAGGCTCCAGGGGCTTAGGCAATCTCTCATCATTGGGAACCGGGCTCCCTGTAATGATGTTGGCTTGACTCCTGAGACGGACGTGTTGGGGATCGTGGTCAGAAAGTAGCTGTGGGCGATGTACTGCTTCTAATCTTCCCCGTGGGGTTGAACCCTGCGATTGTTTCGCTGGAGGTTCTTCCTCGCCGGGTGCCGGTTCGTGAACTTCTTCTCCCGGAGGCAAAACATCTTTGTGTATCGGACTTTGATCTTCTTCGCTTTGCCTGCGCTTCATTCCCCTTCTTGCTGGTCCACTAAGGTATCGACCTGTGACTTTACCCACTCTCTTCACCCGTAGCGAACCATGCACTCCCGTCTCTTCTCCCTTGGATCTATTTACGGATAAATTCCCCATCTGTAAAGCTGCTTCGTGAAGCGCGTTGGCCTCCCCCGTTGGCCCTGATCTTGGCTCGGCACTTTCTTGGGTGGGAACGGTTTCAGGCTCGGTGGCCACTGCCGTGCTGGCATCTGAGGATTTGTTTCCGGAGCCTCTAGCGCCAAGCTGTGATTGCAAGTTCCGTGATCGAGGAGCAGGCGTAATCAGATCATGTGGTGAAGGTTCATCCCGGTTTACATCTCTGATCGCTACGGGACTAGTCCTTCGTACTGTTGCCGCTCCTCCACTCAATCGTACTATACGAGGGCTTCGGGACCTGGTCGAGGCAGGTGAAGGATGCCGCTCTCTCCAAGCAGTCCTGTAAGATGGGGGGCTCGGTTTGAACGGTGCTTTGGAATCCCCTTCTAACGCACGATCTTTGAGAGCACCATTGCGCAGTGATGGTAATGATGCTATCGTGGAGGCTTCGTCTCCAAGTAGAGCCTTTGCCTCTGCACTGAATTTCATTGGCGGCACTGGTATATCGTCGTCAGAGCTATCACCGATGGAGAACTTCCAAGCTTCAGGCAATGGGCCATCGTTGGCAGTCTGTACCAGAGACAGAGGTGAGCCACGCTTGAGGTTCGGCCTTGCGGCCTGGGTGCGTACGTTCTGTCGTAATGGAACTCGTCGAGGGAAGCTGTCGTAGTTCAGCACGAATGGTGTTGGCGACGCTGTAGCCATGGCGGTCTGGCTATTGCGATTTCAGCGCGTAATTGTAGGCTATCTTAGGAACAAGCTGGAGCAATTGCACGACAAGTATATCCAAAACATGATGCCAAGCTCGTTAAGCAAGGTATCCAAGCAAAGAATGTCATTAATCGAAATGTCACGATAGTCCGATTCGTTTCATACGCGCTAGGTTTTGCAGGGATCATATTGTTTACTTGGCCATTTTGGCGGGGCAACAGCTCGAACCTTCATCGTACCTGACTACTACTGTTATGCATCGAGTACGCTTGGCAACCAGAGAGCTAGCGGTGATTGAACAGATAGGTAAGTAGTCATGAAAGCCGGCAATAGCTCAAGAATCTCCACTGACGAGCAGTCGTCCAAACCTAGCAGTCGTCCATTCTACTTTAACTCTACAACCGTACATTTTGATGCTAAGATCTTGCATACAAAGTTTTAGCTATCACTAAGTACTGAAACTCTTAGACAAAAACTTTTATTCATACTGCTATAGTTCGCAATTTATGGTGGTTTGACTGTTTACCGCCTCTCGCCCCTGAGAGTTCCCTAGAGCCAGACCCCCGGAGTAGCCAGCTGGACGACTGCTAGGTGAACCCTTCTATCCAACGACCAATCCTCAGGCCTATTTTTCATGGGAAGACAACGTCTATCACTACAACCTCTAGATCCTGGAGCATGGATAATCAAAACCAAAGGATCAATCTCGATATCAGCCGCTGCGATGGCCACTGAGGCCTTTAAAGGATCACATGTACTACGTAGGCGTATATCGGAAGCATCAAGTGCTTATTTATTATAGTGACTCACCGCTCCTTAATCAACCGCTCTTTCCTTTATCTTTCCACGTCCGCCTGTAATTTGGTTTTTGTCAAACAAATCTCTGACTTGATCTCGTTGGCTCTTAAGCTGCTTCTTCGAATCCTGAACAAGATGGTCACTGCGTCTACATTTGGCCTCAGGCTTGTCTCTCTGCCTGGTGCAGCATCTCAGCTATCCACTCGCTCAGTACTACATTCCGAACAGAAGCAATGGCTGCCGAAAGCGTCAATGCAAATGTCGACAATGCAATTCTACGAACCTCGCATGAGTACCTTGGGTATGTTGTGCGATGTTTACAGATACGTCTGTTGCTAACTATAACTATACAGGACTTTCACCGACGCTACACCGTGGTCACAGCGTCCATAGCGGGAATAACCACCCTATCTCTACCAAGAGATACTTGAGTACAAACGGTCAATCGCCCATGCTGCAAACCACCAGAAGCCCCTCCGGTACCCTCAAAAGGCCCCAAGTGCCCTCCGCCCGCGCCGTAACAAATGCCACATCCGTTCTTCTCCACCGCTCGTCCTCAACGATGCTGGAAGCCTCACACGCCATCGGAGCCGGCCTGGCGACAATTGGGATTGGCGGTGCCGGTGTTGGAATCGGCAGCATCTTCGCGGCGTTAATCAACGGCGTCGCTCGAAACCCACAACTGAGACCGCAACTGTTTCAGTATGCGTTCTTGGGATTTGCACTTGCGGAGAGTACAGGAATGTTCGCGTTGATGATGGCTTTTTATATTCTCCTCGCTGCATAGTAAGAAGAATGCCAGAGATGGTGATCAAGGTGGACGGGCGACGAGCTCCTCGCTGTCTTATTCCTGCCTTCCGTCTCCTACTCTCGAGATTTTATCAAAATTCTCCAATTTCCCCTCAGGTGCATGACTGAACAATTTTTCTTCGATTCATAAACCAATGTCATTTTGTATGCCCATGTGTATATAAGTAGTTAGCATGAATTATTGCAAAACCAGGGATCAGTCATCTCGACTAAAGAGAGCAGTGAAGACCTTTTAGAAGTGACCAATTTGAGATGCCCTTGTCAAGACCAACCAATTAGCGTATTATTTACCCCTAAATAGCGGTAGATAAAGATTGGTCGAAAATTGGGCAAGATGGAACTTCAGATATCACAGGTACAATTGGCGAGAAGGTGAAGAGCTTTGCCGAGCGAATGGTATTCAGCAAACGAATATGATTATTCAGCGATATCATAAAGATAAAAGCCATCCAGCATATCTCAACGTGTTCGAATAGAGAAAGAGTCTTATTGATCATGCGATAATCATCAATTTTGACCCGATTGTGACGGATGTGTGAAAAGAAGGATTGGAATACTAAGTATCTTACCTCGACCGTTTCAAGTGGAGGACTGCTTTGGTGTGACTGTAACACTCACCTCTTTCCACTCAGTTACATCCGCCGCCGCTCTACCTGTTGAGTCCAGCAGCCTCGCAATTAGGGTTATTAAGAGTACCTTGTAACCGGTTATGCTTTACGGGCTTTCGGCTCTCTCGGCTGCAGCATTCATTGAGTATCTTGAGCTACCGTTCCAAGTCGAAGTGTAGCGGACTTGGAAATATTCTTTGTGAAAAACGAGTGTCATTAGTTGTGTTGTTCTTAGGTGGCTTACGTAAACACTTCAGGTGTGGTTGACGCCATCAGCTGTGATCATATCTTCCTTCCTAGACAACGCTAGCTGTTCCAAGCAATAAGAGAGCCCTTTTTCTACTTTAGCTGCATCCATACGCATTCCGGAGTCTTCAACCAATGAAGCATTGAGATTCCATGCTAAGATAACCCGGTATTGCTCGACGGCTTCATCATATCTTTTCAAATTGGAAAGGCACCATGCTAAATTATGTCTGCTCCTCATTATATCAAGAGAGTCAAATGCTTCCATCCATACTTTAGATGCGAATATTCGCTGAAATTGTTTTACGGCTTCGTCCCAATTATTCGATCTGGAAAGGCACCACGCATAATCAGACCGACACCTTGTAATACCAATACTGTCACCTTTCGGGTCTGAGTCGTTCTCCTTAGCTGTAAGCACGATTCGATAGGTTGTATTGCTTCGTCATACTTCGCCTGGTTATAGAGGCACCACGCTACACCATGCCTGCTTTTGAGGGTTTCGGGTTTTTCAGCTCCTAGCACTTTTTCTCTGGATGACAAGACAAGCCGGTACTGTTCGGTAGCTTCATCCCATTTCTTTCGGCGAGAGAAGGACCATGCCAAATTATGCCTTGTCTTGATTGTATCCGGGTGATTGGGAACGAGGACTCTCTCTTGCGCCAATAATGTTTTCCGTTGCAATTCCTCGGCTTCTTGGTACTTTTCAAGACTAACCAATGTCACTGCTAGATTACCCATGCTCCAGAGTGTGGTCGAATCTGTGAGACCAAGTGAGCTCTCCTTGAGGGCAAGTATTCTTCTTTGCAAGACCTCTGCCTCGTGATACTTATTCTGTGCATATAAATTCCATGCTAAGCTGCTTGTACTCTTGAGGGTCTCGGGATGATTAGGACCAAACATCTGTTCTTGAGCAGCACTACTTTTTCTCAACAATTGCAGAGCTTTCTGCCTCTCGCCTCGCGCAGCTAGACACCTGGCATATGTAGTGGTACTTGAGAACGTACTCGGGCTCTCCGAGCCCAAAAGACGTGCAAATTTTTCGCTGGCTTCTCTGGATTCAACTAGAGCAGTATCGTAGCGGCCCTGAGTGTAGTCAAAACACGCCAAGTTCTCCAAAAGCTTGGCACAATCGAGGCAGGCGTCATCCGAAAAACATTGATATTGGAGTATTGCACGCGCATGGGGTAAGAGGGTCTCGCAATCCTGCCAGTACTCGAAATAGCTGCCATTCGGAAAATGCTCTGCCAGTACATGTAGCGCCTTATTTCTCCAATTTGTGGTAGTGTTCTGGACTTCTAGCCATGCCTGCGTGGATAGTTGGACAAGCCGATGCATTTCATAGGTCTCGGTGTTCGCCACTTTGGCAATCAACGAGAAACTCTGTAGCGTTCCTAGAGCTTGGATGAAGACACGCTTTGGTTCTTCTTGACGTTTCAACAAATTGGAGGGGATGCCTTGCCGGTCAAACATTGCCATCAACGAAAGCATCTGAGCTGCTCTGGGGTTTTGTTTGGTAATCTGATCAAAGGACAGCTTCCAAGTCTTGATGACCGAGTTACTCTCTTGATCAGTCCTTCTATTATCACTGAGACTTTTACTCAACAATTGCTGCATGTCTTCATCGCCGTCCTGAAGCATCGAAAAGTATTCCTTGGCGGTAGTTGCTTGTTCTGTGATGTATGCCGCAGCTTGCGTTATTGCGAGAGGTAGCTCATCCAAATATTCGACAAGTCTTTGAAGGTCATCGGCTGCAACACTAATTGACGATGGAAGGTAGGAGCGTAACAGCCGCGTACTTTCTGGCGTTGCCATTGTTGAGACTACTATAGTCTTACCTCTGACAGCTAATCGTTCTCCAACCCTTTTATCTCGGGTTGTAACAATGAGGGCACAGTTACTGACCCTTGGAAAATACTGTATTAAAGCGTTTTGGATGTTTGACGATGGCAGTGGTTGGTTGAGAAGCTGTACGTCATCAAGGTTATCGAGTACAAAAAGCCATGGCCCGTTTTGATCGCTGCTGAGCTAGTGTTGAACGAGCTGCAAGATGTCTGCCTTTGAGTCATCCGAATTTGGTAGTCTTAGTTTTGCAGCGATAACTTTGCACGCTTGCACAAACTTTGGCAGCGTCCCTGCATGGGCCCAGAAGATCTGAGCTTCTGGATGAAGTTCCAAGAATCTGTAGCACTGTTCGATAGCGATCTGAGTTTTCCTGTTCAATCCGTTAGTAGAGGATATTGGTAGCTGTTCAAGTGTTTGCGGGACAGACAGAGCCTATATTGAAGGAAACAAAAAAAGATCTCTTAAGTATAGGATGTAAGAACAGGCTAGTAGAAAAGACGATTACACAATGCAAGGATAGCCTACCCAACACCTCCTATTCCAGCCAAAGCTACCCGACGAAACGTAGTCATATTGTCTTGCAATTCTTTGAATGCTTCTGGCCGATCGATGAAATTCGGATCTCTGTTGGTGGGAACCATGATGACCTGCTGTACGGACAGAAATTGCGGCGTTACGCTTGAAGTGCCGCTAGTATTGTAGAGCATAATCCTTAATAGGTAACGATCTATCTCATTTAGTGGGATCTGAACCTCTTTATCTTTGCTAATACTTCGGAGTGCTTTGATTTTCCGAGCCCAGGAAGAATCCTCTTTTGCCGGCAGGACTCTGTCTAGTATATCGTCTAGACGTCGTATCTGACTGTGACATCCCTCAATCGCTGGCATCAGAGCCTTCTGCGTTGCTGAATCCACGTTACCCGCCTGAGCATCAAGCTTAGTTCGTCTGAGACTGACGATGGTGATTGGTAGTTGAGCTTTGACGTGTTTGAAGGCTTCAGGCACCTCTTGGGTTTTTGCATGAAAGTCATTGAGCCGGTTCACCACCGTAGAACCAACCTCGACCAGCGCAGCAACTGCTGAAACGAAAGATATTACAGCAATGACCTCCGTCATCGTTAACAAATAACTGACATGTATTCCGATTGGTACTTAGAAGTGTTATACACTAGCAGTCACGAGTACAGCAATTGTTGAAAGCCATCATGTTTTCGTCTCAGTCGATTCAAAGTCTATAACGGAAAGGAACAGAAACAAGACAGGTAATTGTGCTACTGACATATCAAAGTGACCCACAATAGCTATATCGCTTAGCCAACTATAGTCCAGCAGTGGCAGTTAGGCTCTAGAGGTGAATCGACTCTTCAGGTAGGCCAGGGCAAAGGGGAAAGCTTCCTCAAACCTCAAGAAAGCCAGAGATTTGTGTCATGAAGGTGAATCGCTCGACGGTGCTTGTAGTTCTCAGTTCAGTCTTGAAGAAACCACAGCTTCATAAGGTATAATAACATGCCTTTTCTTTGGAAAGGTTGACAACGCCGGTAGGATAAGCAACTTCGAGAAAGGTGGATTGTTAAGTATAACATATGGTTAAAAAAGTAGCAATGCGGCTGAGTGGGGTATAGTGCACGTGAAATACAGACCGTTCTTCACGCTCTTTGGCCATCAAACGTTCCGAGGTTGTCAGAGACATAATAGATGGCCCGAAATCATTGCCAGTAGAATGCTAAAAGACTTACATGATATTTTATACATATAATCCTGCGTAGGAACCTCTTCCACGCAGGGGAAGGTCTCAACCTTACAGTACGCCCGCTTGATCGTAGAAATCAAACACGAAGCTATGCACATTTACACTTCCTTATCTCTGACTACGATGGCGACAACAACACAGATGTCGTCCACCTTGCCCCCATGGAATTCTTCATGGGGATAGTACCTGTGGACTTCTTTGGCGAATGGACCGTCCGCTTTAGTATTCAAGCTTGCCATTTTTGCTTCTCCAGTGATAGCCACTGCTAAGATGGCTTGAAGACTGTTCTCAAATTTCTTTGGGATACCGCCTTTTTCCGTAAGTGCATATATGCCGTCAGAGACAGTCATGCCATTTTCGCCGGCCTCCCAGGCCTGAAAGCTAGTCATGTGCCGGCTTACGACCTTCAAAAGATCTAAAGAACTCACATTATCCCAGACACCATCCGTAGCAAATACTAGAACATCCCCATGCCTTAGCTGATGACCAGTGACACTAGCATCCTTGGGGTAGTCGCTCAGTGGCACACCACCCAGAGCTCTAGACCTAGCCAAGACCTTGGGAGGGATTATAGATAACTGGTACGGCGTATTGAAGGCATGTGTCTGTGGATTCGAGTAATGATGGACAGCATTGAGTCGAAGCTGAATAAAGCCGGAATCTCCAAGGCTAGCAGATTTATTAGTTTGTGTATGTAGAAGCAGATTTCCAAGAAGTCTTACTTTGCAACCTCCAGGTATCCGTCATCACTCCCAATTGCAATGCATGCCGTACTGCCACCCCCGGGAATTGTGCGATCGGCGACGACTTTGTCGTAACCCTTTTGTAAAAGTTCGCGCGTTCTTAGTTTCCCTTCAGCACTTGTTTCAGTACCTCTGGCAACCTCCGTCATCTGCTCGCACAGCCCATGAGAGAAGTGTGCCGAATCAATGCCAGAGTCTGCCCACCCACCAACACCATCTGCAACCCCGAAAGCCACGTTGCTGCCATTTCCAATCCTAGTGACAAAAAAAGCATCCTGGCCGCTGTTTGGCCGGCCGGTGAAGTAATCTTTCCCGGGAGTGGTATTTTGTGAAGGATCGAAGGAGTAAAGGTCGTTCTTGGGGTTGAAGCGTTGGCTTTTGGCGGAGTATGCGGCGCCAATTCTGTAGTGGTATTCAGAGGGAGCTGAGGAGGTAGAAGATGGGCGTGAAGAGGTCGTGGTATATGATGCACGTCCCGGCGATCTCAGATCATAACCTGTGGATCCGTTCAGGTAAAAGCATTGTGGACGAAGATCCTGCTGTGAAAATAATGGCACAAAGCGGCAGGTAGAGCACTGGAGTACTGGAGCGATTCCTAGAAGGCCAATTGTCTTGAGTGGAAGCATTTTACCCACCAAGTAGCCGGGTGTCATAAGTTTGAAGGCAAGAAAACCATGCTGGACCTTTTAAGAAAAGTGTGAACCAGAGGAAGAACAGTCAATTGAACAAGAACGATGGGTGAAAAGACCTAATAGAAGATGAACATGTAAAGAAGCGAATCAAAATGTCTTCGCCCTTGTCCCCAATGTCCGTATGAAATTGCAATAAACTGCCGGTGCCTTTAGAAGCTTGAAGAATTTTTGAAAATCGAGGATGTTTCGCGGATCTGAGCCGACTTCGTCATTGCGACTACGAGTACAGAATCGCAACCGCAAAATACTAGCTTCCTAGTCACATCACTACAAGTTTTGATTGCATCCCAAGGCCTCCCTAATGCAACCTAGCAGTCTACTATCAAAACCGCAAGCATGATGCACCCGTCGAGACAGGCTTACGTCGAGGAAGATAACCCCGAGGTAAGCCACATTCATGACAATCGATGTACTGTTCCATGCAGCAATGTTCATATGGTCTTTCAGAGGAATACGGATCTTTCATTTGAAGAACCTGGCTCGAA
>JAABUO010008325.1_pt1 | contig 11746 bp, 6 predicted proteins | sample 5559291 | NCBI WGS metagenome assembly JAABUO01 (sample SAMN10711878, study PRJNA513372) | rock metagenome | isolation source: Antarctica rocks | place: Antarctica: Victoria Land, Finger Mt sud | reverse complement strand
CGTGACTGATTCCGCCATGCTGCGACCTGGCCAGACTCTTGCCAAAGTTGTGAACGAGGCTATTGCTGGAGGCGTTAGCATCGTGCAGCTGCGAGAGAAGAACTGTGGCACGCGAGAGTTTATAGAAACGGCCATGGAGTTGCTGCGTGTGACTAGAAAGCATGGTGTCCCATTACTCATTAATGATCGAGTCGATATTGCTCTCGCCATTGGTGCGGATGGTGTCCATGTAGGTCAAGACGACATGGAATGCAAGAGTGCACGAAGACTCCTCGGTAAAGACAAAGTTATCGGTGTCTCGGTTTCGGGACCTGAGGAGGCCAGACAAGCTATCTTGGACGGCGCGGATTACCTTGGCATAGGGCCTGTCTACCACACGGATACAAAAAAGCTCACAAAGCCCACATTAGGGCCTGCTGGTGTTCGCCGTATCTTGGAGGAATGTACAGACGTCGCAGGGGAATCGACACCAAAGGGTGGGCGCATCAAAACGGTGGCAATTGCTGGCCTGAATTCCTCCAATGTCCAACGCCTTCTTTTTCAGTCATCGTGCAGCACTCGCTCTCTTGACGGATTAGCCCTAGTATCTGCCATCATGGCCTCCAATGATCCCGAGGCAGCGGCAGGCGACCTCTTTTCTCTCATAAAAACACCACCAGCCTTTCAACGTCTCAAGCCGGTGTACGAAGTCAGCTTATCTGAGGAGATAAAAAATCTCTGCACTAACATCCCAATAAAAGTGCGAGAAACTTGTCCCATGGTTCATCACATGACAAATAATGTTGTAAAGCTATTTTCTGCAAATGCGACGCTATCAATTGGAGCTACACCAATTATGAGCGAGAATATCCATGAAGTGGAAGAACTTGCTGCAGTCAATGGAGGAATGGTGATTAATATGGGAATGGTGGCTCCAGCTGACGTCGAGAGGATGCTCTTTGCTGTTCAGCAAAGCAATATACGCGGGACTCCAGTTATTTTCGACCCGGTTGGTGCTGGCGCTAGCTCCGTGAGAAAGGCTGCAGTGAAGGAATTTCTCGCCCGCGGCTACATGGACGTCATCAAAGGCAATGTCGCGGAGATTCGTACCGTCATGGGATTGGAGGGGAAGACAAAGGGCGTCGACAGCATAGACGAGTCCACCGAAGAGGAGAAAATCAATTTAGCTGGCGAATTGGCACGCAGAGAGCGCAATGTCGTCTTGATTTCAGGAAAGAAAGACATTATTAGCAATGGAGTGCAGACGGCACTTGTTGAGAATGGGCACGAGTTCTTGGGAATGATCACGGGGTCCGGGTGTACTCTTGGTTCCGTAATTGCTGCCTTCGCAGCGGTGCATCGGGAAGATATATTCCTCGCTACGGTCGCTGCAACAGTCCTATATGGCTGCGCTGCTGAAGTCGCCGTGGAAGAAAAGAGTGTTTCGGTGGGAACCTTTCTCCCCAAGTTTATTGACGCACTCTACTATCTCACCAGTCGAGAAGGAACCTATCAGCTCTCGCAAATGGCCAAAGTCATGACTGTGTGAAGTTTTCAAAACTTTATGCTATTCATGCTGGATGATATCTGGCGAGTCCAGATTGATTTGTAAATAAGCATACACTCCTTTTACCCAATGCCATTTATGAGCACCTAAATCGACTTGTTATCGTTATGTCAAAATTTAAAGCATCGCGCCGTCAAATGTACCATTTGCAAGTTCATTACCGCTATCATTAGCATGTTCCGTGAAGTTGGCGTACCTTTCGTTCCCCTTGCTGCTGTTGCGGAGGATACATTACGCCATTCATTACGGGATAACCCGCTTGCAGTAATTGCTGTGCAAAAAAAGGATCCATATTCCCTTGCTGTCCCTCATCAGAAGAGAGGAATGGATTTGCTACTTGCCCTTGTACTGGATGTTGGAAACGGTAAAAGCTTTGCTGTGGTCCCCCAGCGACAGCCGTATTTCGAAGTTGCTGCTGTAGCATAGCCTGATACTGAATATTCTGTTGCGCAGCAAAAGACTGAGAATTCACATATGGGTTTCCATTTGCCAAGCCTCCCGGATAAGCACTTGCACCACCACCTCGACCAAGAGCATTCAGAGACTGTAGCATGCTGGCATCTACTGAAGAATGACCTAGTGGGTCATAATTTGGTTGGGGTGGCACCGAATAGAATTGGGGCTGATAGTCGCGGGAAGGCCGTCTAGCTCCTTCTTCAGACCTTGGTGAACTACCAGCAACACTTGTATTGCGAGTGGACAGCCCAATTTCATCCATGAGGCGTTTGAAACTTTGTGACGGTCCAGCTTTTATGTGAACCAAAACTTTCCGGATATTGGAAGTAATCTTCTGTCGAAGCTCACCGTCAATATGCGGAGTGGTCAGAGTCTTGAAAATGAATGATGGGCCGTTAGATGAATCGCTCAAGATGTCTTCTAGTAGTTTATCTTTTGAAGAGAAAAACAAAGCCTGTAAGATTTGCTGTCGTGCATCAGTTTCCACGCGCTGGTTGACTATTTTGAGGATCGTCAATGAAGCCAGTTTATGGGTACATAGAGAAGCGAGTTGTGGAATTAATATCGGAGCGAGAGCACGGTGACGGCTAGGAAAGACACATGAGTCGAGATACCATGTCAAGAGAAGTGCACTGTTCGCATTAGTTGCCAATTCAACGCTATGAATGGCAATTGCTGCGGCAAGCATTTCTTGTTGTGTACGACTTGTGTAATGGCTTTCCAAACATGCACGCATTGCTCTAGAACCAAAACGCCCGTAGGATAAGTCTGACAAGTTACGAAGCATTGTCTTGAACACAAAATCGTTCCAAGGAGATCCAAATCGAAGACAGCATTGGAGGACGTAGTTTCCATATTGGTCGAGAAAGAGAAGTGGCGTATATGGTCGCAGATTTGTTACAATCATATTCATCTGCTTCTCCGTCCGCGCAACCTCAATAATCTTCTGCGCAGCCCAAGTCCCATTTTTGTGCACCCCAATTTCAGCTATGTGAGGTGCAATTCGTTCGAGCAGCATTTCCTTTGTCTCTTCGGAACAATACTCAAAAAGCTTCTGCACAACAGTGTTTCCTAGATAATCACTCGATAGCTCGGCAACTTCCTCGAGCATCTCCACAGCCGTTTGCTCAATTTCATCTCCTGAACATGATCCATTGTCAATTCGCTTCCTTAGGTCACGTAGCCTGGGTGCGTCGTATAATCGAGATACAGATGCTTCGGGAATTGAAGGGATTTCCTGTGCATATTCATCATAGCTTGCTGCTTCCTTGGCACTTGCCTCAACTTCCTCGACTTCTGCAGGAGATGCTCCCAGCTCTCCACAAATACGCAGCATCTCCGGTATCTCGTCGACTGCTTTACGACGCGGACTCCGTGAACCAAGATCATCGATTCCGTGACCAAATGGTTCAGGAGAAGCGACAGCCTTTAACACTGGTGCCGTCGGTACTTTTGCAAATCCAATTCGTATGGGTCCAGCCCCCGGAAAGAGCTCCTTTCCATGCAGAAATGCGCGCGCTTGAACAGCTGATTCGATTATCTCAAAATTCACAAAACCACAATTCTTTTGGGTCAAAACGCGAGCAGACTCAATCGCTCCATAAGGTCCAAATATCGCAATAAGAGAGGAAGATGTCGTCGAAGCAGGGATATTTCCAAGCCAAAGAGCTCTAGTGGGACCAATACTTGCATCGTCCAAGGAATTTGACAGCGCCACATCAGAAGAATGCGGCCTTATTTCTTCCATGTACGTACCCCTTGAGTCTATATTAGAAGGACTTTCATAACGTGGGATTCCAATGCTTGGAGGTGGACTGTTCGTTATATTTGCAGTTGTCCTGGCCCTTGGCCGTCTTACCGACACATTGCTCTCTTGGCCAGAGGCATAGGAAATGTCTGCCTGTGAATCAAAATCGTCTTCGTACTCGTCGTCGTATTTCTCGGTAGCATTTACGGAATAAGAACGAATTCGATTGACATCTTGCCGCAGTTGCGAGACATCGGCTGTGAAAGGCCGCATCGATGCTGAAAGAATGGGATCTCGACCGCCCGAGCTTGTGGAATTTGGAGTATCTGCCAGACCTAGATAGTCTAGCGTGCGAACAGGTGTCTGCTCGTCATCTTTGCTGAATTGCGAGTGCGAAATAGGGGATGAAGGAATGCCACTGACCCTGTTTGACCAAGAAGTAGAAAATATGGATGGGCCGAAAGCTGTAGAATACGTTTGACGACCAGCCGGCAAATTTAGAGAGCCAGAGCGGTTTCGATTCCCAGATTCTGTAGATCTACTCAGGCCCTCGCCGTCTCGACTCACGTCAATTTGACCACTTTCGCCCGGCTCGCGTGAATTAAATGTTGACGGCAGAGTACCTGCACGGTTGCGCCTTGAGCCTGCAGAACCTTCTGTTGGAGAACTAGAACTGTTATGGCGACTTCTATTCCCTCCTGAGAGGGGTGTCTGCGGGGCAGAAGCTCGTAGCTCAGTACCGTTGCTAAAAGCCAATTCCCGCATCGTACCACTTGGTGATGACCATATAGGAAGTGGTAATCCTTCCTCAGCCTGAATTTCCCGTGCTCGTTTGGAGAAGAGCTTATTCTCATAGCCAGGAGATTCTGAACTCAAGCGAGGCGTGGTGAACGGCTGAGTCCGCGCCCGCGCCCCTGACGGAGCATGGTCCCCATTCTGAGTACCTTTTTGAGGGTTGCTATGTTGCCGCAACAATTGTTGTGTAGCATGTAAGGACCGGCTTGAAGAATTATCCTGACGCGGGCCAGTATCCGGGGGCGATGAAGAGGATGAAGCCATTAAGTATTATAAAAGAGTAAGCTTGAAAAAGAAATCTGCCTTTGCTGTCCGGCTACTCTAAGCCAAGACAAATGATGCTCTGGCTACCTAACAAAAGTGTCTGTAATCCTGCACTCGCCACCCAGGACGGCCAAGCACTCGCCTTGTTCACGTCACTGCTCCGTGATGACCAGAGGGTGCCTGCCTGCCTGCCTTCCTTAAGCGGATGGAAGGAGAGCGTAGAGAGAGAGTGGGCGTGGGGTGTGTGTGTTGAAAGGGGAGGAATGGTGCGTGGATGGGTAATTCCTGGTGGGTGGGTTACTTCTTTTCGGGGGGGAACCTGGCCGCGGGGCGAAGGGGTGGAGGAGAGGAGAGTGTTTGGGTGAGTGAATATATACTTTGCCCAACGGCACCTGGCCTGGCCCCAGGGCAAGCAAGCAACCACCATGAGCGAGCCTGAGGATGGCCCTGGTGACGATCACGATGGGCGCAGTGGCAGCGACAGTGAGTCCTCAGCGGACGATGTCCCAGAACTCATGGTCCATGGGAGGGACAAGAGGGTCACGGCAGGGAATAAGCTGCAATCCCTGCTGAGTGGGCAGGCTGACCTCGAGGCGGATGAGATATTCATAGAGGCCGAGGACGATGTCGAATTCGACTCGAATGAGGAGAACGACGACGACGAGATGGATGAGTCCAGTCAGGAGGACGAGAGCGCGGAAGCCGAGGACGCTGGTGAGCAGGAGCTGCGGCGTCAGCAAGATGTGGACCGGCAAGCGCAGCGTAAAAAGAGAAGCGCGGCGCAAGTCTTTGCGCAGCCACGACAGCCAGCCATACCAAAGCTACCAAAGCCAACGCCGAAAAGAGATCGACGATCTATGAGTAAACTGCCCGAGGCCACCCGACGCTCGTCTCGAATGCACGCAGTCCAGACGGCTGAAGATGTCGAAAACAAGCTTCAGGAGGCAGAGAGGCGGCGATCGCAAATGACGGTCAAAATAAGACCAAAGGAGCGCGAGATGACACAGGAAGAGCGTATGGCAGAGTCAAAGGAGACGGAGGAGCGCAATCGATCGAGCTTACGCCAGATCTTTGAGCTCGAAGAACAGCGAAAGGCACGGCAACGCAAACAAGCAGAAAAAAGGAAGATGCATGGGCCGATGGTGCGGTGGATGAGCCGGGCGTCTTTCATTGACGATACAAAAGCCGCTCAGAACTTTGTTATTCTGGAAGCCTTTGACGCAAATGTCACAGCCCGGCGCGTCTTTTTCGATTCGGCGGACGAAAGTCCGGTGGCGAAGAGGAGACTAGTCTGTCCAATCACTGGCGCTCGCGCAAAGTACCGCGACCCCAAAACTGGAATCGGTTACGTCACCAGGGAGGACTTTAGCCACCTGCGGAACCTTGCGAATGGGAAGTATCGCTGGAGCTCTCTTGGCTTTGCGGTGGACGCTGGCAGCGATCGAGTTATGGCCAAAGGAGCCCCTCCTGGTTTCTAGTTCTCACGTCTAGGACTTCTCTTGTACATACTGTAAATAGTGTTGACGACATGCATGAAGCTTTTATTGATATCTGTGCTTATCAGTCGCTTATCGCCCTCGATAAGCTTTCGGCAGGTTTCGGGGACGCTCTTCCCTATAAATGGGTCAACACACATGAACCGTGTCTCCGGGGACGATGGCATTCGAGCAACCTGTTTGCTCCTTCTGCGAGCGAACCATGCAAGCTTTCAACGATCGTGATCTATACTGCTCGACACGGTGTCGAATGGCAGATGTAGAAGCAAACCCGTCCCCCTTGTCAACTACCTTGCAAAACATGCCCTCACCTACGCTCGAAGGCGCAACATCGAGAGCTCGCCCGAACCAAGTTCGATCCTACATCCGACCTCTTCCACCAATAAGGCATTCGTCTTCTTGCTCCCCCCGTTCTTTGGATCGTATCACACCCTTGTCGACTCGCGATGCGTCAAAGGATCGGATTTCTTCGATCTCTCCAACTCTCGTATTTGAGAAACGCTCATCTAGGGAGCTTTCATCTCGCGCACAAGAAGGTGGAGAGCTGAAGAAATTATTGGCTACTGGAGTGCAGCATCAAAATCGAAGGTATCAGCAGGGAGAAGGGGGATGATTGTTTTGATACATGTCTAGACGTGGGGTGAATGCAATATTGGGGAGGGGTCTCACCAGCGTCTCTTTATGCGAGCGCGGCCTCTTCGACGATGCGTTGTGGTTGCGGGTCGCCTCGACTTCTCAACATGCAAATGTCCTAATATTTCAATAGCCTTATGGTTGCGCCACTGGAGGCATCGATCAATAGGCAAATCGTTAAGCTGCGTTGTGCGCGTCGATGGTCTGCCTTCTTGCACCTCGCTTTCGAGGTACTTCTGCCGCTGTCGGAATCCGTCGGCAAGCAAATCTTGTATTGAAGTAAGGCTATTCTTTAGACGCAGCTCACGTTCTCCTCGTGCATTGAGCCAATTGATCAGGGACTGAATAGTCTCTTCGTCGTCATAATAACCCCAGTCATGCAGACTAGCCAACAGACTTGAAGCTCCCTCTTCTTTGATTTGCTTAGCACCGATCCCGTCTTGACTGAGAAAAACCTCTTTATCATCCTCTGTTGGACCTTGAAGCCATAATCGGCCCATTGCGTAACCAGCGAAGGCCGTCGAACTGTCTGGCATTCCACCATACGGCATTCCATTGATCTCCGCCCACCAGTATCGATTGAAGAAGCGATCCTTGCCAAGACACCGCAGACGTGGACAATCAGCCTCCCGCAAATCGTGATCAAAATTTGCCACTCGATCCTCGCATTCCTCGATTCTCTCACGGAGTTCGGCAATATCCAGTTGAAGCTTTTTGACCTGAGGATCGCCTTTTGCGAGCGCAATTTGCTCTTTTTCTTTTTGTTTTCGAAGAGATGCAGGTGTGGACCCGGTTTTACTACGGGTGGTAGAAGGAATGGGAGTGCGCGTCAGATCGCTGCCACCATTTTCCAAGGCCTCATCAGCGTCACTCAGAGTGTCTTCAGAGTCTTCTTTTATCTCCGGACTTGGGGATGGCGTAGCTGGTGGCTTATAGCCTTTGGGAAAATGCTTTCTCAGTAGGTCTTCGGCTTGGTGAAGGGATTCGATACTAATGTCAGTTGCTCAAACTTCGGCAAACTTACAGCGTTCTCCTGTTTCTTTGTGTTTCGACTTTCTCCTTGCGCAATTCCGTGCTAGACTCCGAGCAATCGTCGATATAACCTCGCACCACCGACGTTTCCATCGATAGTTGGCACAAAATATGTAGGATTTGCAGCTTAAGGTTAGGGTCGAGAGTGACGTACATTTCTTGCACGGTCCCTGGAGTATTGGTCGTCTCAATTGGTAGCAGATGCCCAAGCACTAATTCTACAATTGCGGAGTACGTCTTATGCGAGGAAAGATCATGCAGCAGCCCAATAATGACCATCTCCCATCCACCATCTCTGAACTCGCGTCGCTTGATCTTGCTACTCCAAGAACTACCATCTTCATAAAGCTCTTCGACCCTTTGGTTAGGAGTGAGATCGCTTAAAGAAGAGTCATTTGAAACCATTTCATCTTTCACATCTTCTCCATTAACATGATCATCCGCGGTTTCAGATGACGATGGCAAAGACAATTCGATCTTGCCGGTATCTTTTGCAATAAAGGTTTTGAGGAGTGCGCAATGAATTTCCACAAAAAGCTCACAGGTAGCAGCTCCCTCCGAATTGTAATGGATAGCATCGACAAAGTCGTCGTACGTAAACGAATCGAAAATGAAGACTTCAGAGTATATGTTGAGAAACGTCCAGCATTCGAGAGCCAGCTCGACAAGTCGTGGGCTGAAAAAAACATTTCTTTTCAGGGCCGGCCGTATAGTGCCTTCTGGGGGCAAGTCCAGATCATCGATGGGATATTTAATGGCGCCATTGTTAACAGCCTTTTTGGGCTTGTCCTCCAGCTTTTGTATGAATTCACCAGGGACGACCGTATCAATTCGGTATTTGTGCGCATACCGATCGCGGACAGTCCATGGTGCGCCGTTATACGCTTCTCTGGTCACAGCGTGCTTAATGAATGCTCTCAAGATTGCTTTTGTGAACGAGTTTCTCTCCCGAGCGAGGAATTGCTCATGTAAAACTTCTTCGCGACCACAGGTCCCTCGAAGTTCGACTCGGTAGCGGGAGAATGCGGGACGTAACGTTCCATCAGGGAGGCGCATTTCATTGAATGTCGATTTTTCACGAATGACCACGTCCCGACGTTCACCATAGAAATTACCACTGACTGATTCACCTGGGTAGAAATCTCCGCGAAAGTGATCATACACAGCTTCCACAAGGTTGTCCATGCGTGATATTGTAGAAAACTGAACAAGTCGCAGCACTGGGGCCTTTAAAGGCTCAGGGAACGCGGCATCCACGCCCCGAGACTCTTTTAGTTCGGAATTATATGCTTCGAAAAAGGTGAGATTCGAGTGACCGGTAATTTCGCAAACGAATTGCTTTGACTTGTAAAAGTCCATACGCGCTAGGTATGCATCATACTCAAGAAAGTATTCGTTGGTTTCAGGGATCACCCATACTTCTTGGTCCTCGCGCTGGACTTCTGGGGAGGGGAGAGGGGACACGTACTTCCTCTTAAACATAACCTGACATGAGTCCAGCATCTATAGCACCTACCATGCTGACAGAAAGTCGCAATTCCGCGAAGATACCAAAGGAACCAAAAATGTCACGTCTCCAAAATCTGATTACTCACTGCCTTTGGTAGTTGTCCAAAGTTTCTGCTTCACGCTGACGCCACGTCTGTTTCAGAATGTACGTCGGACCAGCAGTGGGTGTGCAACGACTTCCGGGATTAATCCACAGCAAGGGCAATCTGCGGGTCTCCCACTAGAAGGTGCAGCGAGACAGCAGGGTCCGCAAGTCCATTTCGTCCATGGTGTTTTGCCACGACGTGTATAATTCGGGGGTGATTATTCCCAGCAGCCCGGGGGAGATGGTGGGACGAGGAAGAGGGGGGGGGAGCGCGAGGGAATCCGAACGTCAGACACACACACACGCACCCAGCAGCCGAAGACACAGACAGACGCGGGCAATAAACCCACATTTCCGGGAGTGTCGGATTTTCTCAGGAACCAACTTCCCACCAGATCCCTATGCCAGACCAAATCTGATTCCATCCCAGCCCCACAAACCCATTGGGAAGGCCACCTCGTGGTCAAAGTATAGGGGTATGACACCTCGTTGGGATGCTCTCTCTTTCAGCAATACAGATGTGGAGACTGTTACAGGCCAAGAATTTGCTGAATACTTGCAAAAAGCAGATCTGCTCGACGAGCTCTCGGGGAGACTGCTGGGCACGGCCAAGTTGAGGTCTGTGGTCTTATACCATCGTCCAAGGCTACTAGACTTGATATCAAGATGGAAGAAACTTTTGCCGACTCATCTACTTGACGTTGCTTCCGCACTGGCCCAAATACTCCCTCTCGAACCTGCAGTCCTACCTCTCGCTCAAGAATATCTCTGTAATGGCCCGAACTTTTTGGAGTCCATCTCACACAACACATCCTCACCGCACGACATCCAAAAGGCGCTTCTAGCGCTCTACCGACTACTCAGTCAGAACCCGAAAGTCTTCTCGACCCTAGTACGAATGCAACTACTATGGAGATGGGCGCAGGGAACTGAACCTTCAATTCGTATGTTTGCTTATCATAGTTTGTTTCTCTTGCTGAGGCCGAATGAAACAAAATTTATACAAATGGTCTTGGATTGTGTAGGCAGTGACCCTGTCTATGGAGCATATGATGAGGAAGAAATCAATCTGCTGTTCCTACCCCTATATGAGGCACGTCGGGTGAACGAACATTGCCTAGTACGACAAAGTACGGACCGCTTTGCAAATTCGAGATCTAATGTGTTTTCTGCGACCGATTTCTGTACGGATGTCTCTTGCATCTGTGGAGTACTCCTCCTTCGCCATCCCTCCCAACCACTAACTGTGCCCAGTCTTCCATTTATCGAAACTTCCACCACGAGCAACAATTTATACAATTTTGCCGTGGGGCTGGCGCAACCGAAGTCCATTATACTCACAGGACCTTCAGGATCAGGCAAAACCTACATGATTCGGCATGTGGCTAACATCCTTCGGCACGATCCTTTATATGTACACCTCGGTGAGCAGACTGACGCAAAAGTGCTTACTGGCTCGTATACATCACCACGGCCTGGCGTTTTCGAATGGTCACCTGGGGTTCTAACGCGTGCAGCGAGAGAGGGGCGGTGGGTCGTTATTGAAGATCTTGATCGAGCGCCAGACGACGTTGTCTCACTCCTTCTGCCCCTTTTGGAACGTAATGAACTCGTGGTAAATGGGAGAGGGCATATAGAGACCCCAAAGAATGGATTTCGTCTTATCTCAACCTCACGCGCTGATAGTCCTCGGGTTTTGGGCGTACAGAAATGGAATAAAATCAGCGTTCAAACTCCTCTGATGAAAGAATTCCAACAAATAATAATGCATCGATTTCACAGTTTACGTCACTTTTGTCCGTTATTCATCAGAATATTTTCTTCTGTTCAAAATCAGTATGAAAAACACCCAGACGGAACTGTTCGTGCCTCCAAATATGGCCGAAGACTTCCGTCAGCAAAGGATCTGATGAAGTTCTGTCGTCGTGTAGAGAACCTAGAATGGCCAAAGGGGGGGACAACTCCTCCAGAAGCGGCTTCAGAAAAGGTCTATTTTGATATCTTTTCCGAGGCTATTGACTGTTTTGCTGGGTGTATAGCAGATAAAGCCACTCGTCTGGAACTTATCAAAGGTATAGCCAGTATTATGGATGTTGCAGACGAAAAGGTGGAATTTTACTTGGAAAATCACACACCAATAATTGAAAATTCTCCAATTTCTGTCCTGGTGGGAAGATGCAATT
>JAABUO010008324.1_pt1 | contig 11747 bp, 19 predicted proteins | sample 5559291 | NCBI WGS metagenome assembly JAABUO01 (sample SAMN10711878, study PRJNA513372) | rock metagenome | isolation source: Antarctica rocks | place: Antarctica: Victoria Land, Finger Mt sud | reverse complement strand
CGCTGCACCCTTGGCTATGGGTAAGCCCCAGCCGTATATGTTAAACTGTGTCTGTGTATCCTTGGAGCGGCGTGCCACATGTGCAGCATGGGTCATTTGCAAAGACTGCAGAAACTCTGCCATGAAGCTCAGGCCTGCATGCGGAAGACATCATCACTGTTGGAACTGTGATCATTGCTGTCATCAACAACATTTGTGGAGTTAAGATGTCCGAAAAAGTCTGAGGCCTGTCCAATCTTGCAAGCCTTCTCAGTTTGACAAGACAGGCCAGTAGACACTTCCTTCACTTGTGTTGCGGCATGTGAAGTTGTATCATGTGTGCCAGACTGGATGTAGACAAGATTGTTCTGAAACTGGCTGCAATGCAAAGCCCCTTGCTGTGATTGGTATGTACTCATGGCGTCACTCACCAAAGATGAGCAGAAAGGCAACCATCCACAAGACCTTCTGAGGATTCTCAACCTTCAAGCTCAGCAAGACCTTGGTTGCAACCCTATGACAAAAGCATGCACTCGCTGTCAGCTGCGTTAGTTGGGTGATTGCTATGCCCCAAGCAGTGCGCAGCATGCATGGCTTCAACTAGAGTCTTGATTCCAAGCTGTCACCAGGTTGATCTACACCAGGAGTCAGGCTGTTATGCCCACTGCCGCAGTTGTGGAGAATTCGCTTGCCTTTCAGATGCTTTGAGGTGCTTGGCATACTTGCGCTTCATGTCCTCGTCATAGGGCTCCTCGGAAACAGCTTGGACGCTGGCAGCCGTTGCATCCTCACTGCATGCGAGAGGAGTGGCATCAGTTAGGCAGTTGACGGAACATCCTAGCAAAAGCCACTTGACGATGTGCCGCACACCTGTCAACAGCTGTTCTGGCCAAACTATTGACTCTTTCACATGCCTTAGGCTTGTGCGGTCTGTCCGGCTCTTCGCTGGAGCTGCTCTCTTGCCCTTGCAAGAGCTCGCGCTCTTGCGGGTCTTGAACGGACTTGCGCCGTCCAAACGACGACGAACCGGACATGGCTCGTCCGATGGAGCTTGCTCTACGTAGAAAGCTTCCTTGCGACTCCAGATCCCGAACGTTACGGCCCAGCATCAGGTCCCGACTTGCTGATTCAAGCTGTGAGGTACAAACAGAGTACAACGCTATGCAAGATGTCAACAGCGGTACAACCCGACCTTCCCAGAGCCAGCACGCGATAGACAGATGGTAGTGGCTTGCAGCGGCACTAGTCTTGATGAGTCTTGGGTTTGATCCACACTGAATGCCACCTACTAATTATAAGGAGATTTTACTTAATTTTAATGGGAGCAACCGGAATTACAGCTTCTGAAAGACGGTGACGCTTCTTGTTACGCCTCCACCAGCTTGCATGAGTCTCCTGCCGCTTCCGAGAAACCAGTTGGCGCTGCTTCCAGGACTGCTTGCCGGTGCGCTGGCTTTCGGTGTCAGGGCATCGCCACAGTATATAGCAAGCAAGCAGTGATGACTCCGCCACATCATCCGTACCAGCAAGTCCTCACCTGTTGTCCTGCTTCAAGACTCGCCAAAGTTGACCTCCTGCAAGCTATTTCCTACTCCCAGCTGTGCAACACTTATGAACTCTCCAGTACTTGCAAAAGATCTTTTCCTCAAACACAGCCCTATATAAACTATGCAGTGGCCTACAGCTTTGATCTGCATCCTGGCCTTGACGTGCTGCAACTGCCGGGATGCGCCGGCCCCAACATTTGGCCCTGGTTCTACTGTGTTTGGCCAACCAGCCCCTGTATCTGCCAGCTCAGTTCCGAACCTTGCTGTTGACAGCGAAGCCCAGCAACGGCGGATTTTCCCGACAACTGACTTCGCATACGGCTTCGAAGAGAATGACTTCCAAACCCCTGCCGGCACTCAATCCAGCCTGGTGAGCCTTATGCGTTGCAAGTTTGAAAGCTCGTCTGTTCACGACTTACATCTCGGTCGTAAAAGTGTGCTTGCTGCAGTTTGTGAACAACAACCAAGCGCTTGCTACCCTTCCTGGTGATGGTGTGGGTCAAAATTTGATCACGCTGGCACCTTGTGCGATCAATCAGCCCCATGTCCACCCCAGAGGGACAGAAATCTCCCACATCACAAAAGGTAAGGCTCGTATCTCACAATTCTCTCAACACAAGTCGCATGCAACTGGCATGCTGCACCAAGGCTCACCTTGAACTACATAGACTTCGCATGTGGTGCAGCTTTTTCCAAATGGCATGCCGTCCCAACATATTGTTGTTGTAACTGACAAGCCTACTGCACGCAGTCCTTTGCGTGAGCAGCAACATTGCTGAGGAGCCACCATCCAGTCCAATGTGTTGATGTGTGATGAATGCATGCTGCAGGTGAAATGTTGTTTGGGTTCATTGAAGAAAATGCAAACAGGGCCGACACCGCAGGAGGCAGGTTCATCAATGCAACTGTAGCTGCTGGCCAGACCTTCTTCATTCCACAAGGTCCGCTTTCAGGATTGATGCTGCAGTACACCTGATTGTTTTATGGCATGATATGACCTTGTATGACCCTAATAGGTGTGACTGCCATGACCACATCTTTCATCAAGTGTCAGCCAAGCTACTGCATGGCATGATACCCAAGTCCCATTGCCATGTATATCAGCGAAGCGAACCAGAATGGTACTGCAGGGCTGGTGCACTTTGGACAGAACCTTCAGTGCACCCCAGCACAATTCATTGCCAGCTTTCCCACACGAGATCCAGGCACCGTGACTGTATCATCAGCGTTCTTCAATCTGCCACTATCTGCCTTGAGGGCCACATTGGGGCTGGATGATGCCACCCTTCAGGCCATTGTGGACCAAGTCAACTCTCCTCAACAAGTCAACCCGTCATTTGACAAGGAATGCCTTGCAAGGTGCAACATTCCTCTTCCCAAGTTTACAAAGGAGAACACCTTTACCCAAGTTCCAGGGTCAAGCTGATAGAACAACTTGCTGCAGCTAGTGCCTAAGTGTAGACGATATGTGCACATGTAGCCTTAAATTTTGGTCAGATCCAAGGTACAGCAAGTAATAAGCTTCTCTTTCAGCAGCTTTCCACTTCTTTTCTCAGCGCTGCTGCACCAATGCTAGGCAGTTCATGACCATATAGATTCAGCTTCTAGTGATAGATAGACAAATTGCACAGGGATAAAGTTGAAGTAGACATAGATGCGTGTGATTCTTTGTTTCACATCATAGAGATTTGAAGAACTCATGATCAAGATCTAGAATATAGATCTGGAAGATTACCTCTAATGTAATGATTATCATCTGAACTCTGTTCACCATAACTACTTGGTAACTTGAGGAAACACCCACATGCTGGCCATGCCACCTCACACACCTGGGGATAGACAGACAATATGCCTGTCTGAGTGACACTGCAGCAGCGTGAAATCTTGAAGTTTGTGATGGTTCCCTTGTGCCGTTTCAAACACCAATTTGACATGACCCGTATGATGTGCTATCCGGTGTTCCTTTACAATGTGCTTATGTTATTGGCTGCAGGACAGGCTTATCCAGTGTGTACTCTAGATAGATAAAATTTCAGATGCACGTTTTCAAAGGCACACTGATCTGCAGAGCTTGGTAAAATGCCTGGATCATGAGGAGTCTAACACAATACGCAGTCATGCAACGTTGTGTACTATGATGCATTGATACGTATAGAATCGCATGTCGGAGCCTATGACTACAGCCATATGCAGTAGAGTTGCTCACTCTGAATGCTGCTCAGAAACATAATTACTGCCGTTTGCTGTTCCGCTTACTGCCATGCGCTCCGAAACCAAGCAAGCTTCACCTTGGAAAACAACACGGGATGTGCCATTGGCAGTGCACGAATTGCATCTGGACTGTCGAGAGGAACGGCATTTGCGCTTCAGAAGCAGTGTTGTATTCCTTGCTAAGCTCAGCCTTCAGCTGACTTCTGATCGCCTGCTGTCTCTAACTGCATTCTTACTGAAAGTACCGTACGCCTCACCTGCGACGATTACACTGCCACCATATAACACGACATATGTGTGCAGCGATGTTAAGGGTTGCTGAGCTGTCCTGATGCTCGTTTTGCAGTCTGTCAGGACTGGTCATGCCGCTCTCAAGCAGCCGGCACCGTTTAACGTTTTGCCCGTCTTGGTCCTGTGTCAGCGCATCCTCATTTGTTGGTATTAGCTTGCGATAGCGTTGCGTGACACCATGAAGAGGAGCAGCTCGTTTCCTGGGGCAGCCTTAGACCCCACAGCCTCTGAGAGCCTTGCCAGCAGACTAGCTGCAGAGCTGGGTAGTCCATCAAGTGACCTTGCTCAAGCTCATGATAGCAGAGCAGTTGCCTCTCTCAGCTCTGACGACCAAGACAGCGAGTCCCTGGGCGAAGACTGGAGTGCAACAGAAGACACTCCCAGCCCGCTGAGGCAAGTCTTTCGCTCAGACTTTCTGTCTCCGTCGTATGCTTTGCACGCATGCAAACACAGATGGAGGTGGCATGCACGCAAAAAATATGCCCTGCAGCGTCAAGCTTTGTATACAACATGTATCACAAAGCAGCCTGCATCATGAGCACATACCGCATCTTCACATCAACAATCGCATCTTGATTTAGAGATGTAGGCCATATGCCACCGCAGAGGTGTGGTCTGCACTGGCCATGGCTGCAAGTCACCAGATTTCTGCTCACCAATCTGTATTGCTGGCGCAGGGAAGAGCAGCCGGTAGACATACATGCCATGACAGCAGCAGTGTTGCTGGAGAAGTTCCTCGGACCATCTACCGTACAGTCGCAGGATGAGCTCGTGTCAGCTGAGGGCACTTTGAAGAGAGCAGATGCTGCTCAGCGCCCTAGCAACCGCACCTGGCATGGTGCATACAACTTCAATGCTTTTGCCAGCCAGAGCGACACCATCCGACAAGTAAGTCTTGGTGTGCAGCGCTGTTAGGAAGAACTGCATTTGCTTGGGGTGTGTCTGTGCTGGCTTGAGCCATGCATGCTAGACAGACATTCAGATTCACCCTGGCCTGCATGCAGGTGCAAAAGCAATCTTTGGTCTGCAGGGATTTATAAGTGCAGCTTTGTGGAGCCTGCTACTTTGCCTTGGCATACTGCACACAGACAATTATACATTGCGCTAACACGGGACATAATGCAGATATCAATTGACAGGTTTTCAGCTCTGCAAGCGTGACTAATCAAAAGTGTCTGTACTTGGCTGTTGACAAATTAGTTAGACTACTGTATGATTCAGAAAGCAACCCTAAACCAGCTGCACATGCCGGTGATGTAGTAGAGCGTTGAATGTTTTGCTGTCTTGGGGATCATCCAGATGCACTGGAAGCCACTAAGTCACCTTTGCAGGAACCGGCCCATCATAGGGGGGTCCACAGAGCACCGGCCCAGATTCAGCGCCAACCCATCAGGCCGGACCTACACCGCCGTTCCTTCAGCAAGTATGGGACAGAAGCGGCAGGCCTTGTGCGCAGGTCTGCATCTGTCTTTGCCATCAGCCTTTGGGCCAGTTTGTGTGCACCGGAAGTAGCTGCATGTGGGGTGAATGTTGCATACTGTGGCATAGCTTGTGGCTTCTTTCTCTTGGTGTGCAAATTCCAGCTTGTCAGCCGTAACCTGAGCTACAATCTGTGGGCTGTGCTTCATAATTGTTGCCTGTGTCATGTTCTGACCTGAGGCCTTGACAGCTGTTTCTTCTGGCATTCTTTGCTCACACCTCATGCGTGCCTGTGCAATGCACTGAACTGGCAGCCACACAGGCACATAAGCAATCACCCAGTAGTAGTTTACCTGGATCAATACTTCATGTGATTACATCACCTGCTTGCTACCTGGCACATGTATACAGACATGTACACCTACGCATGTACAAGCATATATGTACATACATGATAAAAACATACATGTGCTGTGCACAAGCACCAGTGAAAGGCTTACTGCAATCTGTGCTACTGTTCTATGTACAACCTTGATTGGTATGTGCAAACATGCAGGTTCATTGATGGTCCACCTGGCGTCATTCTGGCAGAGCAGTTTGCATGCAAGGCACGCCTGGTGCTGCATTTTGACATCAACAAGACCATCATCATGACAGACAAGGCTCAGGACTCAGACATGACTCAGATGATCAACATGTTACTGAGTGAGTGTGCCTGGGGCAGACTAGAGCCTGGACCCATGTGGGTGCCTGTTGGCAGATTGGCTACTGACAGGTGGACATCTTGCCTTGAAGATTGGCTTGTCTACCCATGTGGCAGGATGTCCTGTTTCAACATTATCTCATATATGCATGGTGTTGCTATGAGCAGCTTCTGGTGCTAATCATTTAGCATTCTGTGCATTCTGAACAGTAGCATGTCGTCATGTTTTATATCAGCAACATGCCTGAAGCTGATCATGCCATTCATGCTTGTGCCTGTGAAGCATATAGACTCAGACAGACCAGCACTCAGACAGGCAAGCATACCTCTGCAGCATGTTGCGTAGACATGCACAGCTGGACGCGATGACTCATGTTGCCGCACACGTTGGCTTGCAAGCGTCCCTCAGCTGACAAGCAGCTGCATTGCCCTTGCATTTGTTTTGCAGCAGGGCTATTGTGAGCTGCTGCATGCTGTAAATCCCGACATTGCTGTGACTGTCATTGCTACACATGCAGGCCTGCAAGCGATCCCCAGCTGATGAGCTACCGCATCTTCCTGGACTCCTTTCTTCTTCCCTTCAAGGTGGGCGAAGGGCCGGCCATTGAAGCCATGAACACAGCCATCAAGAGCGACAGGCAAAAGCTGAAGAGAATCTTCACAGAAGCAGGGCAACCAGGAGATATGTTCAGGTCACATTTTGCATTTGAGAGCATCACGGGAAGGCTTGTTGTCGTTTTCACAGTCATGGTCGTCTGGCAGATTCATCACAAGCTGTGTTGTCTTTGTCAATGTTGTGACCATATGCCACAGTCAATGACCCTTAATGTTCCTAATTGTTGGACTCCAGTTCATTGTTGTAGTCTGCTTGGATCCCTCAATCTACATGGAGATGCAGTATAAGCACGAAGTTGCCAGTGACCTGCCCTGTCGTCACTACAGAGTTTGGCTATACTGGCAAAAAGTCACGAGCAAAGCATTCATGAAAAGACTTGACTGATTGCCCACAATCATTCAGTCAAGTCTTTGTATGAATGCTTTGCTCGTGATTTTTTGCCAGTATAGCCAAACTCTGTAGTGACCAGCTGTGAATCGTCACCACATCCTTGGAATTGAGGATCTCATCTCAGTTGAACAAGATCTGTTTCTGCCAACAAGCAAATCTTGAACATGAACACGATGCATCATGCAGGGGCGTGTTTGAGAAACTGTTGGAAAAGCTGACACATGCGCCAACTGCCGGCATCCAGCAACGCATCCTGCCCTCCTTCTTTGAGCTGCTGAAACACTTGCAGTCACAGGTAAAAAACCTCCTTTAGTAGAATAGTTGGTGAACAAAGTACACCAAGAAATACAGAGTTGCCAGCTGTAATGGCTAAAGCACAACAGGTAACAGTCACTGCACCTGTCACTAGACGTACCAAGGGATCCGCTCCACATGCAGTACCTGCTGTGCATGTAAGTCTCTACTGCAGTGCAGTCCACTGATCAACCGCTTTTCAGCCTGATGTTTGCTTTGCTGTGTATGGGGCCCGTGACAAACACAGCTTGTGCCATTATGCTGCAGCCCAAGTAGATGAGGCATATCAGCAGGCACGTACAGATGTTCTTGCATGTTGACCGAGTCTTGAATGGGTCTGCAGGGAAGAGACTTCACAATTGTGTTCCGGTCTTTTGGGGCAGATGTTGCAGAAGTTGTAGAAGAGATGAATGCATTTGCTACCGGCCAGCATCCATCCTATCCTGAGGTGTGTGTGCAGTCAGCATGCTAGGCAGCTGCATTAGCTGCGCCAGTGCGTTCCTCCTCACAGTAACTGTTGCATGATTGCATCAGTGGCAACTGCTGTGATATGGTGGGTGCTTTCCTGCAGCTTTACATCATCGGTTTGCAAATGTTAGAGGACACTCATGAACTTGTCAGGAGACACTGCAGTTTGGCACATCCTGAGCTTCTTTGCGCAAATGCATGCAGCACTCTTGCAAACTTGGCATGCATTTCACCCTGGACTGCTGTGTTTCCAGGTACGCATGGATGGCTCAGATGGTCAAACTGACTTGCGCATGTCGATGCCACAGAATGTCGGCGCCTTCTACAGAGAATCGACCAAGCCTGATGGTAGTGCTCTCTGCTTGGGTGAGCACCTACATGGCTGCTGCTTGTGCACATTCTTTTACATGCATCAATCAGCGTTATGTGTGGTATATCAGGGTCAGCTGACCTGCAAGAATGCATTACGCAAAGCGCATATCTGTAAGCAAGTGTCAACACCAGCTGACAGACTTGAACATGAGTTGTGGTCAATACTTCGTATGCTACCATAGGTGCGTCACCAAAGGTCATGACTGCTAAGAAGCTCACGCTAAGAGAGTTGGAGGCCTGTGCTGCTGAGTCCGGCAAGAAGCTGCTGAGAACGTTTCCAGAGATGCGGCTAGCTTTTCTGCACGAGTGTGGCAAGCGCAGAATCAACCGCGCCTATGCCCTGCGCGACTACTACCCCTTTTGGAAAACCAACGCAGAACGATCTAAGGCTGGCAAGCTGCTCCTTCTGAATAGGCGAGACGAGGAGCATATTCAGATCATGTTCGACGACAATATCGGATATGGATCACCTCACATCGTTGATGCGAGGGACGCTGAGACCGGTCAGCCTGTGTCGTTCCGGGTGAGCACTTTGCTCAAGGCGTGATGTGCTGCAGTCATGCAGTGGTCCATGCAATAATTACCTGGCGCTGACCACTATCAATTGGGTCAAATCACATGCTGTGGTACCAGCATCTGCTTCACTGCACCCTCCTGCAACAGAAGTGGAAGCTGCTGGTGCCATTGACAGTGTTTCATTGTATCATGCTACATGCACAATTACTGCTGGTTGCGAATGTGCAGGAGGTCAATGGGAAGCACTTGCTGAAGGCAGAACCGCTCAATGCCATCTTGGATCCTCAATATTTTGTGCGACAAGTGCACGAGTGCGTTGTCAAAGTGTTGAGCGACAGAATGGCTAAAGAACAGCAGGCTGCTGACCAAGCAGCTCCCTTCAGGTGTTTCACCCTTAATCAGCCTCAAATGATGTCTGCTGTTGATGCATTACAAAAGCAGCGTGTTTGTGGCTGTCAGAGCCTTATGTGCAAAGCCAACGCCTGCATTTCCTGGTTTGCCAATCTAGCAGCAGTGCTTTCAATCATGCTCTTTGCACTAAACTTTTAGCGATGCAGAAATTATACCTATTTGCATCTTTGCTCTCAAGGTAGCCAGCACGCACTGCTGTCCAAAAGCCAGGACGCTGTGCTTTCTCTTGCTGTAGACCGACAGCTTACGCCCTTCCCAATCAAGGTTGTGTTTGTTAAAATTGCAGGAACCAACCACGTCAGATGTATGGCAAATTTCCCAATGCGCAGTTAGCTTCTGACAGAGCAGTTACCAAGCAAGTTGCTGTGGCAAACACATCGACACGTGCCAGGTTTCTGTGGGGATTAGTCAGCCAGAGGCTAGTAGGAGCAATCAGAGCCAGAAGAGCTATGCAGGGGACCTGAGTTCAGACTGTGAACACAATCAAGGGTGTCTGAATAGGAGGCGTGCCGTGGTCAGGCTGTGCAGATATTCCCACCTGGAATGAGCTCTGTGCTGCTGTGCTGATGCTTTGCTGAGCTGGCAAGGACTCATGCTGTAGCTCTGACATGAAACTTCCTCAGAAATCATCAGCTAGAAATGCAGTGGACGGTGCTGCTGTGCTGGATGGACAAAATCAAGGCTCCTCCTAGGGAGACACAGAAAATCTGATTTGTGTGGGATTGACGCCGGCACCTTGAAAGCAGATGCTGCTGCAACTTCCTGCCTGGTGGAAATTGGCCAAGGAGGAGGATCAGATGAAAACCGAGATCTGCTGAAGCTATACCACCAGTGCTGCAACTGTGTTTGCACAGCTGCGTTATGTGCTGCCAAATGTCAGCGCGCCCTGCTATCATGTGTCCTTGTACTGCTGCCATTTTCGCTTTCTTGCACATGACTTACATGACACTTAGAAGCTGTAGCTTGACATCGTGTATGCATACGACTGATTGGGTGCTGCAGCGCCGTCCACTTAGAAGAAATGATGTTTATGCACCCTGACCTGTGCTGCACATTACTGCGTTTGCTCTCGCAGGACAGACAGTGCTTGAAGTCTTTACCGCAGCCAGTAGGGCTAAACATGCTGTTTGTTTGCCTTAGTCTCAATGCCTCAATGATTTTGTTGCAGATGCATCACAGACAGCAATATAGCTTGTACAACCAACATCAGTGAATAGAAAGACAACAGCAAACACATCTCAGTACAGTGACGGTGGTTGATGTAAGGTCAGCTGTGTACAAGGCTATATTTCTTCGACCTCGCCCTCCTCATTTGCAATGTCCATGTCCTCGCCATCAGCCCCTTCATCTCCCTCATCATCCTCGTCGCCAAAATCTAGATCATCCTCGTTTTCACGGAGAGCTAGTCCACCGTCAACTGGCGCTTTTGCTGTGTGCAGCATCTTGTGAACAGTCTTGGCACCTTCCAAATCATGCTCCTGCGCTTGTGCCTGCTCGTGCAGATTCACAGTCAGTGGCTCACACAAATGAAAAGTCCTCCCTACTGTAGCTTAGCAAGACCTTATCAAGAACACAGTGGTGTATGGTGCATACACCTACCTGTACATTAGGCAGCATTGACATGTTGTGAAGCAATATGTCACTTTGTCAAAGCTGCACAAGATGATATGAGTTTGTGCAACACTATGCTCAGCTACAACTGTGACAGAAATTGCATACACTTTCTGCTGTCCTCATTTTAAAACGCTTCAGCAACATCACAACTATGAACATGCCTCAACTGACTTGAGGCCGACTTGAGATATGCTCACGTTGCATCTGAGCAGCATGCCATGTGGTGCTCATGATGACACTGCACAATTGTGCTGTTACTATTGTGCAGCCAGCTGCAAAGCAGGTACAGAACAGCTGACCTCAAGCATGGCACGGTCTTTGGCCTTCTTTTCATCCATTTCTCGCTGAACAGCTGCCAGCTCTTCTGCTTTGCGAGCAGCCTCGTCCGCTTTCTGCTTATCCTCTTCCTCAAGAGCCTTTGCAGCTGCTGCTGCAGCCTCCTTTGCTTCCTGTGCAAGACTCACAAGTTACTTGTGTTTATGACTTTGACTGCACTTTGTGCTTTCAAAGTTGAACCAAACTACCGTTCAGTATGGACAAAGAATAAAAATCACGTCAGAGCCAAGATGACAGACGTTGCCTCTGTGACTCGCCCCTTGCAACTGCACTGGCTTGCATGTACTGGCTTCTAATGACTCTCCATGACAGGCACAACACAATGACATGACAACACCAGGAGGGCTACCGACTATAACATGAACAGCACAGATGTCAATAGCTCAAGCCCTTCAGCGCACAGGCAAAGTACCGCATCATGCTGACCAAAATCAAGACTGGCATGGGCATTATGCCTTGACACACCATGCAAGAAGAACTGGTATGCAGCTGCCTACACAGGATGGCATATGATCAACACACAATGTAAGGAGCACTGCAGGAGGGCTGCAACACATGATGCAGGATGTGAAAGCAACAA
>JAABUO010008323.1_pt1 | contig 11747 bp, 20 predicted proteins | sample 5559291 | NCBI WGS metagenome assembly JAABUO01 (sample SAMN10711878, study PRJNA513372) | rock metagenome | isolation source: Antarctica rocks | place: Antarctica: Victoria Land, Finger Mt sud | reverse complement strand
CGCTGACTGAGAAGCTGCTGTGACAACAGTAATGGCGTCTGTTGCTGACTGTTAGGACGAGGCTGACAGTCCTGACGGCCGGCCACGAGCGCAAGCACAGCGCATGTAGAGCTGATATCGGAGGTTGTGTCAGTGGTTATACCTATATCAGCAGAGTAAAAAGCCCTCAGAATGTGTGTCGAGGCTCTGTTGAAGAGTGCAATCAGGCACATGCAGGTACTTGTCCACAGAACCAGGCACAAGGCAGACAGGCTCGTGACTGGCGCGTTGAAGCTGCTTTGTCTGGCTATCTGTATGTGCTCGAGTTCTCAATCTGGGCGTGTGAAGAAGCCGCCTGTAAATTGACTAGCACAGAAAGGTCGCATTGCAAAGGGGCGAACCCTGTAACGCCTAGGGTAATAGTAGCAAGCCCCAAAAGCAAGGAATCATGTACATAGGTGCATTGCGATACACATACTGCATCCCACAATTCAGGTCATTTGTGCCTGGCTCAAATATCAAGCCAAAAAGGAACGCAGTAGCATCCATGCATCATACAATTGGTATCACACAGGTATGAAATGCATAGGCTGCACATGCACCGCAAATTGTGCATAACAGCACACACCATACATACACGTGCAAACCAAATGAAACAAAGCAAGCAGAGAAGTGAATTGGCATACACAACCAGGTAGTCGCTGGTTGCTGCCCTCACCTCACGCCCAAATAGGGCTCCAGACCGCCCTCACCATGCACACATGCCCTGTTGGCTGTCGCTGCTGCTGTCACTACTGCTTTTGTCACTGCTGTTGAGGCTGCTGTTGCTGTTGCTGTCATTGACGCTGCTGGTGTGATAGACTAGGGCTGTACATGTAGTAAAACACTGCACTGTGCCATACAAGGTGTGTGACACTATGCATCAGGCAAATGCAAGTCTGTGATGGTAAAGGCTGTTGTGGTATTGGTGGCTGCAAACTTCAAGTTGAGTTTGCAACGCTGCTGCTGCCTTTGTTGCTAGTGCTGATCAGCTCATGACGGGCAGTGTGCAATGCCATTGCTGAGGTGTGCTCATTGCTTGGCCTCGACGTCATTTAGCTGACAGCCATGCGCCAGCCAGACATCATTCTTGTTCCACTCAACTCTCCTGAACAGACATTGACATTTCTGAATTCAAGCACAGCTTTGTTGGTGCAACTCTGCTGCCCTGCTGTTCTAGCCCTGGAAGGGCTGCAATGTCAGTATGCCTTGTTACTTTGGATATAATACAGAGAGGTTATCAAGCAGGGTGCTGTGCTGACCCAAGGGGGTCGTGGGCCCAGCAGAGGGTTGGTCCTTACTCCCAACCTCTGAGTGCTTCTCAGCCTCAGGCAGGCAGTTGGCTTCAGGCACTTTGACATGAACTGCTTGAAGTTGACTTGAAAGGTGGGTGCCCTCTTGACTCCTATTTGAACCTCCTACACAGGAAACATTCTCTTCATTCTCACTCAGAGAATAAACGTCTGGGGTGTGGAGCCAGTTGTGACTCATCAAGCATCCTGGCCTGAGAACTCAGGTGAGCGTGATCTGCAACAAGACCAAGCTGATGAGACATGTGTTTCAACCACAGGCCATGTCCTGTTTGCACTGTGTATCAAGGTTGGCAAGAGATGATTCCTGTGCTCCAAATTGGGCTCAGGCGGCATGTCAAGTTATGCAGCGTATGGGAAGGAGCGGTTCAGTGCAATAGTACAATCGCCTACTCTTGTCTTGTTCAATGTTTCCTACACCCATTCTGCGTCGGTGTTACTTTTGAAGGTCTTTACAGTCAACAAAGCTGACACAGAGAAGGTAGATGCAGGCAAGTCAATTTGGCAGTCAATTCACCATGTCTGACAGCCAGTCCTGATGCAGCTGTCTAGACAGTACCCCCAGTGGTGTCTAGCTTGGCAAGAAGCAGTGATAGCAGCGACTGAGTGGATGCTGGTGTGAAAGAAGAAGAATGTACAATCCCAACAAATGCTGACCTGGTTGTCTAGGCGGCGCAGCCAACAAAAGCTGCGAGAGAAGACGCTGAGGTTGCCGGTTTTGGATATGCCAGGTAAGCCTCTGACGCCCATCAGGTCCCCACGCTGCAGAGTGCAGACTGTGTTACACAAAGCCTCAAACCCCGCCTTGTGTGCGTTGTCACACCTGCAGCAACAGATCAAATGCCCTTGTACTTACCTGCTTTATTGAGATAATGATGCCGGTCACCGTGCAACATACATTGATGGTGCCTGAACTGCATTGTGAGTGCCTTTCTGATTTGGTCATCCTGCAGCTCATCCTGTCAAACAGCTCAAGTGCTTGCGTGCAGATGTATCTCCAGAAATTTGCATATGGCGGTGCAGCACCGCCAGAAAGTCAAAAGAGAACTGCAACGAAAGCAACCTCATGGCATCACTGAGAAATAGCAAATTGGCTGTCAGCTGCGGTTTTGCCCAAGGCACTCAAGTTGTTGCAGAACATACAGTCAATCCATGTCTGCACGTCATTGGCAAAACACTGAAGCACAAGACAAGAGTGCTTGAGAACGAGTGACATTGGACATGTGAATGACCACAGAACTTGAGCTGCATACCATTAAGTGCGAGGTGGTACCTGCCAAACAAGTGGGTTGATGGTTCTCTGGGCTCACCTTTTGCTGAACTTGTTGCCGCTGCTGTTGACAGACTCCCCGCTCCACTTCTCGGTCAAGTGGGGCTCTTGCGACATGGTGAGGGTGCCAACACAACAAAACAAACCACAAGAAAACTTTTCGTCTGATCGAACGATCGAAAGCTGCAGCCTTTTGCTTGAGTCTGCTGAAAGACGGCAACGGTGTGGCTGCAGTGGAATGCCGAGAATCACAGCTCATCGTGTCCTGTCTTCCTGCCCGGCAGGCTTCCAGCTCCAGCTCCAGCCTCAGCTCCAGCCCCTGCTCCTGTCCGCTTTCAACTCCAGCTCCAGCCCCTGCTCCATGTCCGCTTTCAACTCCAGCTCCAGCTGCAGACTGACCCTTGTGTGTGCGGAGATCTGGTGCATGAGCGAGACGGTTAACTCTATGAGAGAGGCCGACCCAGAGGCACAGTCGAGCTGCGGCTTTGGTAACGATATGGACAAATCTGTAATTTTTCACAATGCTCCGAAACCAAACGTGTTCATGCACTTCTGCACTAGCAAAGCTTGAGTCGCAGTGGGCACAGGGCATAGCAGACTCTGCAGAACCCATTATGCACTAGTGAACAGAGAAAGTTAGGTGACTGGCGTGCGTGTGGGACTCACCGGAAGGTGCTGCTTGGACGGTGCGTTTGCCGTGCATGTGTGACCTACCTTGATCGTAGCTTTCGACTCAAATTTGGTCGATGGGCAGTCGAATTGGTGTCTTCGGATTGTTGGGCAACATATATCAACATCGTATTGCTTAAAGCTTTGAAGGTTTCAAATCGGCTAATAAGCCAGCATGCAACAGCAGCTCGTGGAAGCTATTCACACTCTGTATCACAACGCGGACCCGCAAGTCAAGAAGCAAACTGGAAGCCAGCTAGAAGCATGGCAGCAGAGTGAGAGCGCATGGTCGCTGTCAGACACAATTTTGCACGATCCCAGCAGCACTATGGAGGCACAGTATTTCTGTGCTCAGACTCTGCGGACCAAGGTAACGCACAAACAGCACACTGCCTGCGCCAAGCAATCTCAGAAACCCTTTGACTGAAGTTGCTTTGGTGCTCCCAGGTGCAAAGAGACTTTGAGGAGCTGCCTGCACAAGCAGCAGATGCTTTGCGCGCTTCTCTGCTAGACTTACTGATCCGGTTTGCCACTGGGGCAACAGCTGTGAGGACCCAATTGTGCTTAGCCATTGCTGCCATGGCTGCACACATTCCATCAAAGCAGTGGGGCCAAGGAGGTGTTGTGATGTGGCTTGCTGAGAATCTTGGCAGGCAGTCACAAGAGGTGGCTCTGCCCTGCATGCTGGAGCTTCTGACAGTCATCCCAGAGGCAAGTCCATGGGACTGCTACAAAGTCGCCGTCTCACGCTGCTTGCCTCCATGTCTTCTCATTCAGGCTGAGCCTTGTCACAGCATGCTAGCAGAATTGCACATTAGCACAGGCTTATGGAAGTCATTGCTCACCTGCCCAGCAACAGCAAATTTCAAGTCCTGAGCTGGGTATGATGCAGGAAGTGGGCAGCTACCGGCCTGCAGTCCGGCCAGAGAGACGAAGGCAGATGCAACAGGAAGTGGTGGATGCAGCGCCTCACGCCCTGCAAGTCCTGGCTAGCTGCCTCAACCAGAAAGGTAGGCTCTGCACAGCTTATCACAGGCTATTGTAAGGCTAAGAATTGTTGATGCCTGCATTGTGGGCTAGTGTACATGAGCAGTGTTGGGCAACGCTGCTCGTTCTGCTGTGCTCAATGCTTGCTGTTGTCATGCAAAGCCCCAGGAGCTGGGTGCACAATGCAGATTACAGCAACACATTCAGATTGCTGCAGACGGTTTAGTAGGGTGTGCAAATAGGCATGCTAGGACCCCATGTGCCAACTGCTTCTGACTTGGAAGGGCTGGCGTCAAGACTAAAGCGCACCCACTCACCAGCTGTCATTGACTTGTCAGACTCAGCATTAATCCGAGTATATTTTGTCGTTTTCGACTGACACTCATATGATGCAGATGGTCACATCAGACGGAGAATGTTCCAGCCTTTCCACTCTAGCTGAAGCTTAGCCTTGGGGCTGGGCCAGACAGCCCTGTTCTGACCAGTCCCCCATATTACAAATGTCACAACACATCAGCGCCATAAATGCTGTGAGCTGTGTTGCACTCTCAGGTCCTTTCTTCATCATGCAGGAGGGCATGTCAGGGGCCAGGTGCTACATGCCTTTGCAGCATGGCTGAAGCTCAGCGCTGGAGCAGGGCTGGATGGCCCAGCCCTGGCCAGTCACCCACTCACCAAGGCGGCCATGGAAGGCCTGAAGTCCACAGACACGTTTGAGGACGCCTCAGATGCTGTCTGCGAGCTTGTGCTGTGCACCTCTTCAAGAGGGAGCCCGGAACCACAGATGATGCCATTAGTGCAGCTGCTGGTGCCTGCGGTACGCCTGCAGCAACTCTCCTCAGTATCTGTGTACTCGTCTGATGCCTCATATTCTGTATGCCAGCTATTGCTGTGTATTCATCAAAAGGGCGCCTGGAAAGGGCTGATTGGGGTCTTCGATACATTTTCTGTTGCGGGAGCACAAGGCCTCTCTGTCACATTCATCATCCATGCTGGGGGCTTGTCTTTCCCTACAGTCAGGTAAGTAGCTGTATGAGATTTTGTCTTGGCAGTCAGCATAACATAACATGGGGTGTGTTGCGGGGGTCCAAGTTAGATCGCACCTTCTGGATGTGTTTGTGACAGCTGTGCCAGCTGTGCACCTCATGGTTGTGGTGTTCAACTGCACCCAATTTGTTCTGGCCGATTCATAAAAATCTTGAAGCGCTTGCACAGAAAATGCTTCTGTAGCCTATGCTAGTCAATTCATTGGCAAAAGCATTCAAGCACATGACGCCTTTAGGCCTACATTGTATGACTTGCTTCATTCACGCTCAGCATTCTCGGAACTTCCCAGATATTTTCTGAAAACTCTCCTGATGAGTCTCAAAGACAGGAAATGCAGAGTGCTTAATCAATATGATCAACTTTGATACTGCTGCACACAGACTTGTGCCTGACACACCAAAATGTGACAAGCAAAAGACATTACTACCTTATATTTTCTAGACCTTGCTGTTGTATCTTCAAGCGCATGTACTCAGATGGCCTGTTTGTGTGCATGTGATTGTCTTGCGTGCTGGCTTTGCTGCATCAATACAGCAGGCCTGCAAGACATGCATCAGCTCGAGTGGAAACTTGTATCAATTCAGCAAAGCATGCATGCTATGAGACAGGGTATCTGCAGGTCTCGCCGTTGAGGCCCACGCTGTGTCGCAGCTCCACAGCAGGCGTTAAGACACACACAACAGTGTGTGATTTCAACTTACATGCATGCTACAAACCTGGCCTGCTGAAAAAGCATGATGGTGTATCTGCAGGTCATGGCTTTGCGGCCACGCTTTGTTGCAGCCGCACAGCAGGCACAGCAGGCTGAGGACGGCAATGGTGGGGGATACGATGAAGATGACATTGAGGCAGTGAAGGGCATGGCCCGCCTATTTGCCGAGCTGGGAGAGTCCTACACAGCCCTCATTGCCACAGGTACATGGGGTATTGTCACAGCATCCGGCTACCTGTAACAACCTGTACAATGTGCTCTGATCACATAGCAGGCTTGTATTGCACAATTTATTGCATTGAACTTAACTTGACATTGTCATGTCGCTTACAGCTTCTCCAGACTCCATGCAGCTAGTAGAAGCCCTGCAGGATGTGGCAGCATACTCTGACCACACAGCCAGTCGACACCCTGCTGGCTTGCAACAACACACCTTGATCACACATTGGGCTGATATCGTGCAATCTATCATGTCAAGCCTGACTCAACATGATCATGTTGCTTACAGCTTCTCCAGACTCCATGCAGCCAGTGGAAGCCCTGCTGGAGGTGGCGGCGTATCCTGATCAAGCCATCAGCAGCATCAGCTTCAACTTCTGGCATCGCCTCATGCGCCAGCTCACCTCAGGCTTCTCGGGGCCCGAAGCTGCCCCGGGGGCCAATCAGGAGGGCATAGCCAATGCCCACAATGCGGTGAGCTTGAGACATAACCTTCTTTTTATGTTCTTTGTACATTTGGTGGTCATGATGGTGTTGGTGGTCTCCTCCTGAGGGCATAGCCAATGCCCACAATGCGATGAGCTTAAGACATAACCTTCTTTTCACGTTTTTTGTACTATTTTTGATGGTGTTGGTTGTTTGCTGCTGAGGGTATGGCAACGCATGTTGACAATCCCTGGGGACTCATTTTGATGCGCTACTGTAGTGGGAAGCATTGGCTATGAGAGCTCACCTTGTACGCCTCACCTTTGGTACACAGATCAGCAGATTGTCAAGTTGTATTCTGATGACATGTTTTTGGGGGAAAGATGAAAAGGCTGGAAGTCTTTTGGCTTTGGCTTGGGCAGAGTTTGGTGCAATTTTCTGTCGCATATGTGAAGAATTGTTGCAGCAAAACAAATGCCTTGCGCACAATTGTTGCATCTGCTGTTTGCATCGGCTACTTAGGGCTTAACACGCCTGACGCTAGTGGAAGCCACATGTCAAATGAGTGATTGACTGAATGGGTGTCTGATTCATTGACTGACCCACTCATTTGTTGATCCATCAATTGACGCAATTAATGTGCATTGATAGCTTGATCTGCATCACACACTGCATGCACATGTTTTGCATTGGACCATGTTTGATCAGGAATCATGTCTTATCAACTGCTTTTCTGCCTCCATAACACACAGCGTGGTCTCCTATGCAGAAGCTGCTCAGCAGCCCAGTTGTTTTGCTGCTGTTCAGAAAAGAAAAGAAAAGAAATGACTACGCCTTTCGGTGTTTATGAGAAGCCAAGTATTATACCGGGCTGCCCATTTGCTGTTGCTCACAGGAGCAGCAACGACGCCTGGACGCATTCACACCAGCCTATCAGCGATTGGTCACAGTGGTCATACACAACGTCCAGTATCCAAGCAACTACCATGAGTGGCACAGAGATGAGCTGCAGGAGTTCCGCCACAACCGATACGCCATCTCAGAAACTCTGGAAGATGCCGCTGGCAAGCCTCCTCTTCTTCCCTTGCTGCTGTCCCAAGACATCACAAAACGTAGAAACGCGTTTTTCATTGTCCCCAGGCGTTGAGTTATGCCACTTTAGGTTGACACTGTGAAATGGACGTTTCTCTAGTCATTTTTTGGATTTTGAAGAGCTGCTTCTCCCCCTGGTGTTGTTCTTCTACTGCCTGTGCCTGTTGTGCTCCTTCCCTACTCTTCTTTTTCTGCTCCTGTCTCACTCTTCGTCTCGCCCTCCTTCTCCTGTTGTCTCTCATCTCTTTTGCCTGTTTTGCATAGTAGTGCTCTATCCCCTGGGAGCCTGTTTTGCCTGCCTTCAGGATAGTGCCTGTGTGGCCCATCCCAGGGACAGAGCACTACTAGGCAACATTGCCACAACAGAGCCTGGCAAAACAGGCACACAAGATAGGAACCTTACAGTGATCCTATGCACCTGCTTTGTCAAAATGGCATCTTGCTTTTCAATGGCATCTGAGTGGCACTTCAATGACATCACCATGGCACACCAAACACTCATCTACTTGCACCACCATCAACTGAATCACAGCATAGCAGACTTCACTGAAGACTTCTGATGAGCCTACTGCCCTATTTGGCTTCTGCAGAAAAAGCGCTGAGGTAGCATTGGCCTGATGAGACAGCAGACATCCTTACTCACCCTTGTGCATTCTGATTGTGCATACGTGCTCAACTCTGTTTCTTCAGCCAGAATGCTGAGGCGCCATTGGCCTGATTAAAATGGCACACGTACCAACTTTCACTGACTGAAGTTTGTGCATTCTGTCTGTGCAGATGTGCTGGGCTGGCAGCCAACGCTGCAGCTGCTTGTGAGGCCCTTGCAGCAGCTGGCCACCACCTTTGACTGGCGAGTGGCTGAAGCCTCCCTCTACTGTGTCAGGTAGGCCAGCTTCAATCAATCACTCAATCAATTTACATTTCCTGTCTTTAGGACTCATCAGAGAGTCAACAGACAATAATTGGGAAAACAAAACACACCAATGCAGCAGCACTGCAACATCATCATGTGATGCAAGTGGGGCGTTAGGTATGCCAGCTTCACAGTGCAGCAGCAGTAGCAGTGTAGCATCAGCATGCAAAAAAAGTGCTATGAAGGAGGCTGTGCCCGCTAGTCCTTGATTAAGGAAAAGATGCATTCTTGTACTTTTGAGCGATTGCTCAGACCTGTTGCAAAGGCCATAGTGCCAGTGAGCAAACACAACCTTAGGCAGCATTTCAGAGTCAGCCGATGGTGCGAGGTCTGTGCGGCGCACAGTGCAACACAAACAACGGGCAGCACAAAACTCGGAGTCTCTGTCATACGTTGTGTTCAACAGCTGCTGAAAGCAAGTGAGAGCTGGTGGTATTTGTCAGGGTGGTGTTGTTCTCGCTGCCAACACAGGTTGTTATCTTGCTGCACAGCAATCTGGCTGTGCATGCTTTTGGGGCCTTCACCAATCAGCTGAACGTCACAGCAACACACACATTACTGTCGCTGTTCATGCAAGTTGGTGTGCAAACAGCAATTGTAGTGTTAGAAAGCTTTTTATTTCTGATTGCATGTTTGCACACATCTTTCTTATCTTCAGTTCCTCCTGAGATTTTTTTGCAATAAAGCTGCTGCTGGCGCCTTGCCCTCCACCCCTCAAAGCCTCTGCTTGCGCCTCTGCTTGCTATGATTATTGACATTGTCATCACTACTACTGGTATTCTTACTAATATCATCCTTGGCATAATCACAATTACTCTTCATACTAGTGCTGTCATGACTGTTCTTACCGTTATCATCATTGTCATGTTACGAATCCCAGCCCACACAGATTGGTGCAAAATGAAGCGCAATCACAGCTTTCACGCAGTGTGTGTGAACGTGTGTGCATGGGTGCAGGTCTATATGCAGACAGAACATCCCTGCAGCAGAGCCACTGCTCATGTCCCTCTTCAGCAGCCTGCTCAGCATGCCCACAGACCATGACGCCGGCACGCTGCAGTACACAGTGGCCATGATGATCGGCTCGTATGCTGCCTGGCTTGCCTCCACTGTGAGAGTAGAACAAAGGGGACAACTTTTGGTCTCCCAGATGCTGCAGCTGCTCATGAAATGTGAGCTTTAGCTCTGGGCTGCCGCCTCAGGAGGCTCCTGTTATGACCGCCAAGTGATGTAGACTAACTTTCTTGTGTTTTTGTCTTCTCATGAAATGTAGGCTTGCTTGTGCATCTCAGGCAAAGCTTGCAAGCCGCTGCTGAATGGAGTGGATCAGCACAACCTCTTCTGATAGTCTGCTTATGGCTGGACTGGAGAACGACGTTGGCATTTTCGTTGCATTTGCCAACAGCACTGATGCTTGATCTGCCTGCTGAGCAAGCAAGGATATTGTCTGTTGCCCATGTTGCTCATGTTGCTCATGCTGCTCGTGTTCTAAGCATCTTGATGGTTGCATTGCTCATCATTGCGCTGAAGAAGAATAGATTCGGTATGTGCAGCTTTGGAGCATTCAGAGGCTGCTGGTGCAGCCGCCACCGCCATCAGGCACATCTGCCACAGCTGTGGCAAGTACCTGGCAGCTTCCCACCTGGATGCCCTGATGCAGCTGTACCAGAAGGTGCAGGGGCAGGGGGCAGCAGCCCCAGCAGGCAGCCACAAACTACTAGAGCAGGATGTACAAGCTGTGAGTCTTTGAGTTCATATGCTTGACCTTGTCATCATGCACATGTGGTCTGAAAGATGACTTGTGAGCATAGGTGGACAAGCAGTTGTTCTGTACAGAAAAAAATGAATTCCCAAATGAGAGTTGACACATTCTGCATAACAAACACAAACAGGAACGAGAGATGAGTGTGGGACATCATTCACCTTTGTATCGATGGTGGACGAGATTTTTACGTCTCCACCAATGTGCATGCAAGGGACAGAAGGGAATCGACACATGTAGTTGTGACAGCATTGGCATGGTCACCAAGATCTAAAACATCTTTCCAATGTAGAAACGTGCTTTTCCTCTTCCCAGGCGTTTCTGGCTTTTGATCTCCACCGTAGGTTGGATGTTTCTGTAGAACTATAGACATGTTGGGATTGAAAAGATCAGCAACTGCCCTGCCATCACTTGCTCAGAAATGTGCGTCCAGAGGGTGGCAGACTCACCAGTGCTCACCACACACACACGCACAGACTGCTCACATGCTGCCTTGCCTGGATCACAGGCTTTGTGGGTCGTTCTGCTATGTCTATGATCCAATAGGAAGCCCCAGGAAGTGCACAATGCATATAGGTAACCGTGCCTGTAGGCATAACATAACGCAACTTAACATAGGGTGTAGGGTTTAGGGTTTGCCTATACAAAATGTACAAGCCATTGCGTAGTATAGTACAACATGTTTCAATACGACGTAACTGTATATAAACACAGTCATATATAGCAGTACCATATCTAGTCATGTTGTATATAGTCTTATGTTGTACTATATCATGTCGTGTTGCATTATGGTCTGTATATTTGTGTTTACTATGTGTGTATATGAGCAATATGACACAAAGCTTCTTTGTGATTGGTACCTGCAGGTCATAGAGGCTGTTGCGTCTGTGGTGTCCTGCCTGCAAGGGGATACTCAAGCGGCAGCAACACGCGCTCTTCTGGAACCCATCATGACTCCCTTGCAAGCGCGCTTGCAACAGCCCCAGCGCAATGGGGCAGGGCCGGCCCAGCAGCCCTCAGAGGATGTGGAGCATGTTGGGGCGTTTGTGGACAGGCTAGGCACTGTCTTCAAGTAACCCTTCAGCCTCCCAGCATGTATGCATATAGTAAATAATAATAATAACAACGCTTTCCAGCTCAAGATGTCATCTTGTTTTGCACAAAGCCAGGTTATCCATCCAGGCAAGTATGTGTGCTAGCTCACAGTTACTGAGCTTTGCCACCAGCAGTCTTAGCTTCCAGTGTGAATACAGAAACAATGTCTTGGCTTTACAATCTGCACGTAATCGTTTCCTTCTCGAAATATGTGAAATCTGAAAAAT
>JAABUO010008321.1_pt1 | contig 11748 bp, 18 predicted proteins | sample 5559291 | NCBI WGS metagenome assembly JAABUO01 (sample SAMN10711878, study PRJNA513372) | rock metagenome | isolation source: Antarctica rocks | place: Antarctica: Victoria Land, Finger Mt sud | reverse complement strand
GATCTCTGCTCAATACAGTTATGAACTTGGGGCTGGAGGAGGAGTATGGTCAGGCCGTCAAGCAGCTTGGCTACAGCCTTGAAGAGCTTGTGGATGCAGAGCAGAACGCTGCACTGGGAAATGGCGGTCTTGGTCGTCTTGCTGCTTGCTTCCTGGATTCCATTGCCACTCTAGACCTACCTGGATGGGGTTACGGCATTCGTTACAAGTACGGAATGTTCCGTCAGGTAAAACACTCATCATCAAGCACTTTGGTCTTGTGCTGCAAGGATTTACCTTGCTAAAACCCCTTTTACAGGGATATTCTGCAGTTTGCCTGGCAAACAATCACTTGAATGGTAGCTGACATCATGCACGACTTGAAGGGACTAGACAAAGGCTTTCAAAAGGAGATGCCAGACATCTGGCTCCAGAATGGCAACCCATGGGAGATTGCACGCCCAAACATCAGTTACAGAGTTGGCTTCTATGGAACTGTAGACAACTTCAAGTGGACTCCTGAGGAGGAGGTAGGCATAGCAGTCTGATTGGTTTGACTTGAGGACATTGCTCATTGATTCATGCATGACATCTGCTAATGCTGATGTGATCTGGCAGGTGATTGCTGCCTGCTATGACAACCCTATTCCAGGGTATGGCACCAACACTGTTGGCAACCTGCGTCTGTGGGAATCCAAGCCAGTCAACGAATTCAAGCTGGATGAATTCAATGAGGGACACTATGTGGAGGTAGGATGTAAAGCATCTGTAGACAAGCTTTCAGCATGCAACAGTCCTGTTGAAACAACTGCATGCCACTGTGACTCTGTATTGTATTGTGACTTGACTTCTGCTGAAGCCGTGATGCCATGTTACAGGCAGTTGATGAGAAGCGCAAAGCTGAGGACATCAGCTCTGTGCTGTATCCCAATGATGCCACAGAGTACGGCAAGGAGCTGCGTCTGAAGCAGCAATTCTTCTTTGTGTCTGCCTCCATCCAGGTCAGTTGATGCTGCATTGCTGTCAGACATATAGCCAGAGGCGGCAGATGTGCAAATTATCTGCGGAATGCTGCATTGGCCCCCACTTGAGTGACTCGTGTTCTGTTCAGGATGTGATGGCACGATACAAGGAGACTGGCCACAAGAATTGGAAGGACTTCCCCTCCAAGGCCTGCTTCCAGATGAATGACACTCACCCTACTATTGCTGTGGCAGAGCTCATGCGTCTTCTCATTGACCAGGAAGGCCTCGACTGGGAGGGGGCCTGGAGCATCACCACACAGGTATGCCTGCTTCACCACACAACAAGACCCATGAGCTCTGATGCACTGCACATCAATAACAAATGGTTGTTTGTACATGTTTTGTTGACATGTCAGAGGCTGCAGGCCATTAGCTGCGCGTCTGTGTTGCAATGCAATTTGAGCGTAGCAACATCCTGTCAGACCGCCAAGTGATGGCTCAGCTAAAGCATGACCATTTTCAAGCTGTGCTGTACTGTAAAGACATCAACATCCCCAGTAGGCTGATTATGTTTGAACTCTCGCCGCAGACTTTGGCCTTCACCAACCACACGGTGATGCCTGAGGCTCTGGAGAAGTGGCCTGTCAAGGTCATGGGCAAGCTGCTGCCCCGCCACATGGAGATCATTGACAAAATTGACAGCATCTGGAAGGACTCCCTCAAGGTATGCCTTGTCTCACACGTTGCTATTCCTAGACATGCACAGGTCTAGCATATTCTCACCCCACGACGTCCACATAAGAGACACAAGATTTCATGATCGCAATTGGCTGCACATGCATGGTGGTCACATGTCTTGTGTGCATCCCTCATCTGCCAATATTCTGCAGAAAGCCACTGCTCTGACATACAACAGCAATGTCTTGCACCTGCAGTAAATCTGGGTGTCTCACGTTGGGCTCACTGAAGGAGAAGCAGAAGCATTGATCACCAGTGATGACAAATTTGTGCATGAATGTAGGAGAAGGTGCTAGCCCAGGTGGAGAAGGAGGGCAAGAAGCCCAGGGCTGGTGCCGCCAAGCCCAAGGCTGTGGCTGCTGAAGCCACCAAGACAGCCGAGAAGGCTGAGACTGCTGACAAGGCCACTAAGGCTGAGGAGGAAGAAGAGGAGGAGGACCCAGTCACCAAGGCCCTCAACAAATACGGCATCATCTGTGAGAACCCATGGGCTAAGGGTGTCAAGTAAGCACCTTTCAGACTGTTTTACTTTGCGCAGTGGTGCAGTTACCAGTCACCTGAGCAGTATGCAAGCAGACCAGGCTGATCTAAATCAAGCTGGACTGCAGAGCACATGTGTGTCTTCAAGTCATACATCCATGGGGGCAGTAGGCAAGCAGATGGTGCTGATGTGCAGGCTGGTGAACATGGCATACCTGGCTGTGGTTGGCAGCAAGGCTGTTAATGGCGTGGCTTACATCCACTCTGAGATCATCAAGGAGACCATTTTCAAGGTAAGCCGACTTTGGCGATTTCTGTTCTTGCTTGCTTGCACCCAGCAAGCATCATGTGCACATAGCTGTGTCACACAGTAAGCACTCAGCATACATCCATTGCATCTGACTCCTGCCTGCTTCCATAAGCTGTCAGCCCATGCTGATGTGCAACTGATCTCATACCTTTGCAAGCTGCTCGCTTTCACAAAGATCAGCATCTCGCTGCAATTGGTAGACTCTCTGCCCACATTGTGCAGGACTTCTATGACCTGACACCAGAGAAGTTTCAGAACAAGACCAACGGCGTGACTCCTCGCCGGTGGTTGGCCTACTGCAACCCGGAGCTGGCAAGCCTCATCACTGAGACCCTTGGCAGCGACAAATGGATCACAGAGGCTTACCTGCTGGAGGGCCTGCGCAAGCACGCTGATGACAAGAAGTTCCAAGCCAAGTGGAAGGATGTCAAGCTTGCCAAGAAGGAAAAGCTTGCTGGCAAGATCAAGGTGAGCAACAATCAGTCTGCTTGAAGATCTGCTTAGTTTTGGTCACACCACCTGCACTGTGATTAGCATTGGTGCATCAGCGTTGTGTGCATTCTGAGTCCAAAGTATGTCCAGAAATGCGGCAGTCTTTGGTCCATGCACAGCAGTCAGCTGCTCTGGCGGGAGAGTTTTGCTTGAGAGGGTCTGGTAGGCCACTTTCACTTTTGCCATGATATACACAGATTGTGTGATCCCTGCAGGAGATCACAGGGATTGAGGTGCCCACAAAGGCCCTGTATGACATCCAGATCAAGCGTATTCATGAGTACAAGCGACAGCACCTCAACATGTTCAGCGTCATCAGCAGGTACCTTGACATCAAGAAGATGAGCAAGGAGCAGAAGAAGGAGGTTAGTCTCAATATTTTATCAACCCCCAGATCAATTAATATGCTTCCAGAATGCAGTGGCAGCAAACTGTTGCTCTGTATGCTGTTTCATTTAATTTGTTCTCTGCCAGCTTGATGTGACCAATGCTACTCCATTGCCAAGCTGCAGACTGTGGTGTGTTGTGAGCAAGCACCTGTGTTGCCCTTGTTTGGTGGTGATGCATTTGTAGCTGTAACTGAGTGCAGCTGGACATTGAAGAGATGCTGTCAATGTACAGGTGGTGCCGCGTGTGGTTGTCTTTGGTGGCAAGGCTGCCTCAGCCTACTATATGGCCAAGAAGATGATCAAGCTGATCACTGCAGTTGGAGCTGTTGTCAACAACGACCCTGATGTTGGTGACTTGTTGAAGGTACATGACTGCTTAGCACCACAGTACACCTCCCACAGACTTGTATGCATAACTCATGCATCACTTGCAAATCAATGCTTTGTTGTCATCATCAATTTTGTCTGTGGATTCTCTTGACGTCAAATGTCCTGCATCGTAAGCGCTTTTCACTGCAAGTTTTCTTACCTGTGACTTGTCAGTGCAGGTGGTGTTCTTGCCAGACTACAATGTATCCCTGGCTGAGTTCATCATTCCAGGAGCTGAGTTGTCGCAGCATATCTCCACAGCTGGCACAGAGGCTTCTGGAACCTCCAACATGAAGTTCCAGATGAACGGCTGCCTCATCATCGGCACCATGGATGGTGCCAATGTGGAGATTGCAGAGGAGACAGGCAAGGAGAACCTCTTTGTGTTTGGAGTGGACGCTGAGGATGTACCTCGCCTCCGTGAGGAGCGTAAGGACTTCAAAGACTACGACCCAAGATGGGTCACTGTCATGAAAGCGTGAGTCACCCAATCTTGCAGGAAGCCTGCATTCCTATCAATGTGTAGCTGTAAGCCTGCATCTAATGGCGTTGTCTGCTGTGTTTTATGTGTTACACTTTCTCCGGTCCATGCTTGCTTTTGCAAAGCCAATTGCAACACCGTTCTACAGCATTGCACACGCTGCAATGATACAAGGTCATCTGACACTTGGTCCTGACTGTAGTGAGTGCCTGCAGGATCACTGACGGCACATTTGGAGATGCTGAGTACTTCCAGGATCTGGTGGACAATGTCAATGACATGACCAAGAGCAATGACTGGTTCTTGGTTGCAAATGACTTTGCCAGCTACATGGAGGCTCAGAAGGAGGTGGACCAGGTCAGTACAATGGGTGTCTATCTCACCCATGAGAGTAAGTTTGAGAGTGCATTCTGTGTCAAGGGTGGTCCTGTCTGCATTCAGCGCACATGCTGCCTGGGCACTCGATACATCAGAGCCCAATGTAGCAGGATTTGTTTTGGCTGTTTCTGAAGGTTTTACTCTGCATCTGCTCTGTGCAGGTGTATGCTAACCAGGATGAATGGACCAGAAGAAGTATCCTGTACACAGCAGGCAGTGGCAAGTTCTCATCTGACCGTACCATCTATGAGTATGCAAAGGACATCTGGGATGTCAAGCCAGTGCCCAGCAGCTAAGCCTGCCTGGCTGAGGGCACACAACATGCATTGCGCTGTAAAAGAGTGCAGTTTTTCATTTGCGGGTGTTGAGTGTTGCTGCTGAAAGATTATGGGGCAGCTTTCACGTTTCTGATAATAAATGAGTTGCTAAACCTTATGAGGCCTATCAATTTGCAGGACCTTCTTTGTGTGAGCTGATGCCATTCTGTGTGTCCCTGAACAAATGATCCTAAGATGTAAACATTGCAGCTGCGTTGTTGCCGCTGATCACCAGACTGTATGACCCTATGTTTCTGCACATTGATTGCATGCTTACCAAGGCGTTGACAGGCACCTGCTCAGTGAGCAGCTTACAAGGTCCCAGTTGACAAGTCAAACCTATTGCAGCTGCCAAACTTGATTTAGAGAAAGGATTTCACAAACAAAACACCACAACGACATAATAAGCAGTTGACATGCTACACGGCAGCGTTGGCCAAGGTGTCACGTCAAGACATTAGGAAAACAATGTAATACCAGTTATGAGCAACTAGAAGCAGCTACAGCACCAACAGACAAAGAGTATGGCATTCCAATAGTATCATCTGCGCCTCCTGGTTGCAGCCTTCGGTCTTGCTGGCTTAGATGTAGCAGTGACATCGGGTATGAAGGAAGCATGCTGTTTACTTTTGCTGGCTGCTGTATCTTGACCCAGGTCCTCTGCAGAAATGGGGACTGTGTCCATATCCATGAGGTCTCCTGCATGTGACCGACAGCAAATAACCATGCGTGTGCATTGTTCAGGCTGCAATCACCAGCCAGTTGCTTGAGCAACCTCATTGCAACAGCCTGGTCCGACACATGCAGCCTGGCCTATGTGCAGTTTGGACACTGGTCTCACCTTCTTGCATGTTAGCATCCTCAGCAGGGTCATGCTGGGTGTCTAATGTCACACTAGGCTCCTGTTGCAGGCTGCCATGTTGATGGGCAGGCTGTGCGCTTGGGCTGGGTAAACTCTCACTGTGATGTCCTTGCTCAGCTCCTCCTGAAGGTCTTTCTTTTGGAGCTTCTTGACCACTGACTGCATGCTTGCTTGGTCCAGCAGCATCAAAATCATCTACTCCCCCCTCCTGCTCCTCATCAACTGAGGGGTCAGTGCTTTGACTGTAAGTGTCACCCACATCCCTTGGAGGGGTGCCTTCGTCAGCCACCCCCTGTATGCAGGCAAAGTGTTTGGCCAGATTGTTCTGGGTTGGGAGATTGAGATGCCTTGTGCCATACAGATACTTGTATAAAAAAGCTGTATACTTGATGATACTCCAGATTGACGAGCCAGCCAATTGCACATCGCACACTGTTCACTAAGCTACATAGAGCACAATCAGAAACTTCCAGCTGTCTGCTGTGTTTACCTCAGCGGATGCTTTCTGGACAGACATTTGTGCCTGTTCAGCCTTGAGCTTCCATTCCACTGCCTTGGCTTTCTTCTCATTAAGCACAGCTGCAAACTGCAATATTACTCAGAAGTCAACCATGACGTCAACAGTTGTTAGCAGTTGAAAATAGAGTTGCAGCGTGAGATATCAAGCTTCAGCACCGCGGCCAACCTTGACATAAAGCTCTGCTTCTCTCTTTTGCTTCTGTTGGACATAATCTTGCACCTGCCGCTGTGCAGTCTCTGCTTCCTTTTTGAACAGATCGCACTGCTGCTGAACTTGCTTGTGGGATGCCTGACACAGACAGAGCTTTGCAGGGTTTGGGATGGGAGGCCAGACAGCAGTGCACGTCAGCTGATGGCTTAATCAATGTTCAGACCTGTAGGCTAGACAAGTTGTCAAGGGCTGTGCCCAGGATGTTCTGGACAACTTCTGATGGACTGCTTGCATGCTCCACATCAATCTGACCTGCGAGCCTGCCCTCAAAGTCCTTCATCTCTTTGTAATACTCCCACCGTAACTGCAGGCAGAAATGGAAGTTGAAAAGCTGCTGAAGACCTGCTGTGCCTTCCCGAAAAAGGACAAACCTTGGTACTCACTCTAAGGACATCAGGTTTTTTTTTGGGTGTGATGATGAAGGTAAACTTGTCAGAATTTTGTGTCAAAGCCTGCTTTGCAGTAGCCATCCAGTCAGCGATCTGTGTGTTTGGTCGCCGAAGACCTGTCCCAGGTTAGCAACAACTCAGTACTGCTACACGACCAGAAGGCGACAGTAACATGGCACAGCAGGTGTTGGAAGCAAATGTACCACTCTGAGACCAAGCTGACAGTCCGTCTGTAATCTGCACGTCGAAGGAAGTGCTGTGCTCAGGTTCGCCATCACTGCTATGCATGCTTACAAGCAGATAGTATGAGGCGTCCGACACAGAGTCAACCACGCGCTTGCAATAAAGCATGCTGGATGATGGTGTACAATCGGGAGGTTTGTGCGGTGTCGGAAATTGTGGTCAACGCGCTGGAACATGACCGTGCTGCATGCTGCATGCATGGTGCCCTGCATGGCATGCAGTGCATGCTGAGCTGCCGTCTGCAAGTCCAGTGAGTTGTGTTTGCCCTTAAATTGTGGCGCATGTGAGCTTTATGCTGCTGAAAGTTGCATTGTCCAGCCGAGCGAGCCCGTCACACAGCTTGCGCTGTTTATCTGTTGCTCACGAAGTGTCGGGTTGGGGTCTGCAGCTACATCCATACCAACATGTCCGCCAGGTGATAAACGGACGACTGTTCCACATCCGTACCATGTCAGAGGCACAGGCAGCGAGCACACCCGGGCGACCTTTTGATAAAAGCGAGTTCTCCCAGACTCTCACCCTGAAGGCTTTAAAGGTTCAGGCAAAACAGTGTCAAGGCCTCATGAAATCCTTTGCAGGGTAAATTTGCAGGTGCCATCCTTATGCCGTCCATCTTGACAAACTTAAGGTCTTACCACCATTAACATGTATGCAGGTACACCTTGAACAAGCCTAGAACAAGGTGCATAGTCTCAGATGAAGGCAGCAGCACTACAAGGTTGCTCTTACTGACAGATGAAGTCATTGACACAGGCAGGGGAAAAGACCCTTGCTCGCATCTATGACCAGCAGCACATTACATGACTAAATAAAAGCACCACGCGACCATTGCAGTTGCCTCAGTCAAGCACACAATCATTTTGTCGTTCAGATGAACTGCCACAGCACCTGGTGGACATGATACAGGCAGAGGACCTGGCAGTTACAGATTACACCCTACAAATTGGCTATGATCAGCTCTCAGCAGAGGACATCATCAGGGTAACAAATTGTCCTTTCATCAGCCATTTACAAGCCATCACCTGCTCGCTTCAGCACCAAACCCATTGTCTGATGTAGCAAAGCTGCTTCTGGTGCAGAAAATTGTTCCTCAGGATGTACGTGAGGTACCACATGCCTTTGAGAGCGTAGGACATATTGCGCACCTCAATCTGAGGGATGAGTTGCTTCCTTACAAGCACATCATAGGCCAGGTAACACCCTTGACATTGCGTCTGGTGAGGGCTGTGGTTATTCTGTTCTTCATTGCACTGCCTGTACTGCTGTTGAAAAGCGCAGAACTACTGATGTTACAAAACGCCGTATAGTTTGCCATTTGATTTGTTGAAGCAAAAAGCTGGCCCACTTCCTATGAAAACATCAAGATGTCACACCTCAAAACCTCTTGCATCTGCGCATGCCATTAGTCAACCATGTGTATCAGTATATTGACAGCATGGTTGTTATGTTGCAGGTAATACTGGACAAAAACCCCTCCATCAAGACAGTGGTCAACAAGGTCATTTTCATCTGAATGCCCTCAGCCCCTGTCTGGAAACAATGCTGCCTCAATAAGTAGTCACTGAGTCCACCTGTGTTGACACATATCGTCATGTGTTTTGCCACAGGTAGGCAACATTGAGAACGAGTACAGAGTGTTTCAAATGGATGTGATTGCTGGCAAGCCAGTGCTGGAAACAGAGGTCAAGCAGCACAGCGCACGCTTCAAGCTTGACTACTCACAGGTACCATGTGCAACAAGCAGACCTTTTTACCTTTGACTTTTACCGTTTGACACCGTCAGGCATGTTACTCACAGTCTTTCATGTACGGCATGTGATTTTGCCACCACCATCATCTTGTGCACTGTGCATTACAAGCAATCCATGCATGCTTTCCAGCCATGTAATGGTGGTTCAGCCCTCAAGTACTTTTGTAGATCTTGACACACTGTGTGTCAGTATGCACTTCTACAGATGCTTTGCGACAGCAGTCCTGGTGCCAGTTGATGTGAGCAGCAATTTGTCGCTGCGCAAGCTTGCATGAAAGTCGTTGGTGTGCAACAGGTGTACTGGAACTCTCGCCTGGAGACTGAGCACAAGCGGCTGGTGGACAGCTTCAGGCCCGGTGAGGTGGTGCTGGATGTCATGGCAGGCATTGGGCCCTTTGCCATCCCTGCTGCACAAAGGGGCTGTACAGTAAGCCTTGCCATCACCTGCCATGTACTGCCCGACCCAGTGAATCTACCCAAAAAAACACACAAGGCAGGCATGTTCATTGCTAGCATCCTGCTCATGCTAAGAGCTGCTGCCTGTTGAGGTACTCATGATGTTACACAGAGGATAAGGACAGAGGATCTTCATGCAACTCAGGATTTTGTCCGAGTCATCTGCTCCTCCTGCTGGCTTAGCATCTGGTTCATGTAACACAGGGCCAAGTGGTCATGAGTGCAGCTGATTTTGCTGCTACAGGTCCTTGCCAATGATCTGAACCCTAACAGCTTCAAGTACCTTGAGCAGAACATCAAGCTGAACAAGGTGAGCAGCAGGGTGACTGCCTTCAACATGGATGGCAGGAGCTTCATCCGCCACCAATGCAGCCAATCACCACATGCAGCTCAACCTCAAGACAGGACCGGTATGCTGCACGTCTGTACTTGTAAAAGCTGGCATGTGTTTGATGGGCCTCAAGTCTGCTTTGCCTGTTTGTAGCAATCTGTTCACCAATGATCAGCAACAGCAACAGATGTCCTGTGCATGTTGAGCACACGTGCAAGGTCACCAGACCTGTTCTGACATAGTCAAATGTTGGTCTAGAACTGCCATGACAGCACATTCTTGCTGCTTGACAGGGCCCAAAGAGGGCAACTGTCTTGTTGCTCTGTACCAGATCAACAAGTCCAGTGTCAGGCTGAGCATGCTGTGATTGCTGTGTCATGCAGATGCAGAGCCTGCCCAGCCGTCTGGAGCGGCAGATGCTTCACTGCAACCAGCATTGGCTGCAGCCTTTGATCATGCCATCATGAACCTGCCCGCCTCAGCCATTGAGTTCTTGGATGCTTTTCACGGGGCATTCAACAGCAGAGCACTCTTAGAAGAGCAATTGCCTTTGGTGCACTGCTACTGCTTCCAAAGAAAAGATGAGTGTCATGCAGGTAAAACAAGCTTATTGCTCATGTGCTTGGCAACAGCAACTTTGATGATCATTTTACCAGGCTCTGCAACTTAGTGCATCCTTGCGAAAGTGTATCACTATCAACTTACGCTTCATGTCAAACCTGATATGCACGAGCTCTTGTCTGAGATCCAACCTTGCAAGGAATCAACGCTCCCAGCATCATAAATGTGCATGCATATCAACATGACTGTGTCATGCAGATGTTCAGCGGCGGGTTGAAACAGCTTTGGGTGGAACCTTGGATGGTAATCTATCAATACATGATGTGCGCCTGGTTGCACCCAACAAGAAAATGCTTTGTCTCACTTTCCGCATCCCAGCTGCAGTTGCTTTTGCAAAAACATCGCCACCCAATGAAAGTGTTGCTACAACTGGCAAGCCTTTTCTTGAAGACAAGTCAGTAGATGCTGCGGATTCAGATGTTTCGCAGCACAGCAAACGGCAACGGACGTAATGTGTTGAGTTTGTAAACTTGCCATAGACCATGCATAAAGCTCAGTGTACAAGCCTGCAAGCTACTAGTTGCTGATCACGATGACAGCTGTATGTGCAGATGACATCTGCCACTGTTTATATGACTCAACGCAACTTCAACTACAATGCAACTACAATGTGACTTTGGAGCACTCCTGCAGTCATGTCCAACCGTGAGTAAGACTGTCTGAAACTCGCAAAAGTTTGAATCGTTGACCGCAGCGTACAGGTATTCGGCCTTGGCTGCACGATCTTGAGCGACAGAACTTTCACAAAGGCCTCAAAGCTGAGATGTAACCGTCAGGGACATCTTTGCAACAAGGCATGTAGCCATGAAAGGGAGTGCCGAGTATCCTCTCTGACCTAGCAAGCCTCATCATTGCGTACGGCTTGAAACATCGATGTCGAAGCGCAAGGCAGATGTTCTGCAACAGAAAAGTCCTGCTGAGTTCTTCGCAGAGAACAAAAACATTGCCGGTTTTGACAATGTGAGCGATTGGCGTGCAAATCGTTTAACGAACCCCTGTTTTGCGCGTACGAATGCGACATGATGCGTGTCCTGCAGCCGGGGAAATGCTTGTACACAAGCGTCAGAGAGCTTGTGGAAAACTCCCTGGATGCCGCAGAAAGCATTGGTCAGCTACCTGACGTTACGATCACTATGTGAGTAGTTGCCTGCCTGATTCCAAATTTGCTTGCCTGCTCGGTCCAAACTCGCAGCAATAAACCAAGCTGATGTGTATTTCAGTCGTCTGCAGAGAGGAGATAAGCCAAAAGCGCATGAACAGCATCAGAGGCATCGACAACCATGAAAGGCTTGATGAGGAACTATACCACGATTTTGAGACAGATGATGCTCGCAAGGTGCACTATTGTAGAACTGTGCAAATATGTATATAAGCCATCTACCAATCCGCCTCATCACCCCAATACCCCTTTTGCTTCTCCTTTGCAGAAACGTCTTGCTAGAGAGACAAAGGAGCTTGAGAAGCTGGA
>JAABUO010008318.1_pt1 | contig 11752 bp, 11 predicted proteins | sample 5559291 | NCBI WGS metagenome assembly JAABUO01 (sample SAMN10711878, study PRJNA513372) | rock metagenome | isolation source: Antarctica rocks | place: Antarctica: Victoria Land, Finger Mt sud | reverse complement strand
GATCTTGATGCAGAAGCAAGCGCAAACTTTGTCAGAATACAGACATGATGATACTTTTTCTTTGTCATATGATTGCAAGAAGAATCTCTAATTTAAGAGTTGATCATCGTAAACGTTATTTCATCAGACTTTACATAAAAAGATTTTGCTTCGTCTCTCTAGCGTATGTATAATCTGATCTTCAATCAAAAAGATTCTCAAGGTTTGAAAGCTATCGTTTCTGAAGTCATGCTTCGAGAAGTTCACTGAATTAATGATCACTGTCTGATGTGAATGTCATCATTTCTGAATGTTGTCAGTTGTGAATGCTGTCGATTGTGAATGTCGTCATCTGACTCGTCTTCTAACAATGCAGTCAGTTTCGAAGTGCTTGACAATCGTTCTTGATTATTTCATATCAAATCATTCTAGAGACATTGCATGAGACTATCAGCTTTCTCATCAGAAAGCGCAACAGTATCAAGTCAACATGATGATAGTGAAAAGTGAACGACTTCTTCAAGAAAAGCTTCGCAAGCGAAGAACAAATCTATTCAAGAAAGCGAACGAGTTGACGCGAATGATCAACTTGAAAATATACATAGTTGTTCAACATGACAACAAGTTTCATACATATAAATCAACAGAAGAATCAAACTGATCTTCTTTTGAAAGAGAAATTGTGAGTACGTCTGATCTACGATCAGATCACTATTGAAGATGACAGAAGATACACGATCATCAGTGTCACAGACGTTCTGCAGATTTTCACAGTCTCAAATCAAGGGAAACTCGAATAATGTGAAAATTCAATCAGTCTGATAAAGGTCAAGTCGACTTCAGATTTCTCAGAAAGACGAAACATAATGAAGATCGCGCTCTTGCTGATCGACGTACCTTGACTGCAGCTCAGAACAAGTCAGTACTGCGAGAAGAGTTGAAAGGCATGAAATTTTCAATGATGATGTGACTAGACTATATGATAGGCTCGCAACGAGCAGATTGAAAGAAGTCTGAGCGCGAATGATAAATATTCAATCTTTACTAGTTTTGTGTAAAGACTTGAGATTACGAATAATTCTGACCTCATTTTTATTATGAATTCGTTGACAGACTCTCTTGAATAAATCATCGTTGAAGAAAGAATCTTGAGACACTGTCTGATCTGCATTGAGTAGAGTTTGACATAAAGTCTTGCATTCTTTCGTAGTAATCATCTTGTCGTCATCATTCATATAGATGTCAGCAGATATAAGTAACTGCTTGTAGCGTTGACTCTTGACGACAGAATTCTTTCCCTCTCTCAGAGAAACATCACTTATATTTGATTCATGTTTGCTGAGAAACGAAGTTGATCTCTTTCGAGTAAGTGAATTAGTCATGCTGCTGTCTTGCATGAAATTTTCTTCAGATCAGCTTTCTTCTTCGATTCGAAGCTGAATGAGGTTGACGTCGCTGTTCTTGATGTCGCTACGAAGATCTGTACGTGTTACGCCTTCAACAGCATGATTTGCAGATGAGACTCGTTGACATTTTCGAGTAGAGCTTTTCTTGACTTGAGAAGATGTATAGACAGCTTCTTTGACCTCAGATGTGTAATTCTGTTCAAGCTCTTCACTTCGTTTTCGCTTTCGATCTAGATTGAAAGAGTTGACTGATTTCTGTGAATGCTTTGATCTGAGTTAGTGATTGCAGTTGTACATCAAGAGATCATAGAACATATCTCTTTGTCAAACGTGATACTGATTGAAGCAGAAAGTTGAAATAGTTGCTCTTGAATCTTCGATTGTTGATAAAGACGTTTTCTTCTTTGTAGACGTGCGCTTTTACAAACAGGCGTAACTGGGTTTTTTCGTTTGATATCACGTGATTGTGCTGCTACAGATTGTCAGCTGAAAGAAAGGTTTGAAATGTATGATGACTGTTTTACCTTGGTTTTTCAATGAGTTCAGCGAAGATTGCCGCTCATATCTCTTAACATCTGACTTTGCTCATGATGAGAACATGATGATTGAGAATGAGAAAATGAAAGATCACGTCTTTATTGTCGCTGATGCGCTGTAGAATAGTGTTACGAACATGTCAACAGAAGATGTAGTAGTTAGCAGACAGCGAAGTCTTAGCGACAGCACAATTTTGAGGCTGCAACAGTAATCTAATTGATTCATGAGTCATCGAAATCATTCGCAGCTCGTCTGAAACACATCGTTCTACTTTTAGATTGACAATCACTACTCACTACAACATTGACTCGCTTTGTTTAACTGAGCAAGGCTGATTCTGCTTTGACGAGAATAAAGTAATTTCATCTCGCCTTCTCAGTCTTAACAGCATCGATCAGATCGCGAGGAAAACTTCTCATACGTTTCTTGACTTGCGTGAGAGATGAAAGCTCATTAACATTACACTTCACACTCTCGCGTCTCTTTCTCGTTCTCAACGCTGTGATGTCGTGTTTAGAATTGCTTCTGACTTCATCGCTTACCTCGACTATTGTGAGCTGCCTTTCATGCATTTCAGTTACATATCTTTTAAATGACGCTCATACTCGATCGACTTTTGAGTTGAATGAAAATGAAGAAAGATGAGAATGATTCTATCGAAATACAGAACATCATCTCTAGTTTTGTTGAAGAAGATGAGCATTCTTTGAACTTTCACAGACGAACAATTCATGACTTTTCGTCTAAGAAATTGATTAAGTGAGCAGAAGAGCGTGAGTGCAAATGCTCACTACGCGAAGTCTGCATATGCAAGATCAAATTACTCAGTCAATGAAGTCTTAAAGAACTGTCATGATTATAAAAAGCTCGAATACATAATACAAGATAAGATAATAGTGCAACAAGAAACTTCTAACTAGTGAGTCAAGTCTCTCTTTTATATAGAGAAGTGAGTCTGCAACTGCAATTTTCAAAATCGCTCACTAATCATTGATTTCAAACCTCATTTCTCGACTTCTTTAACATCTGCGTCGCGTCAGTAAAATGCTCAAAAAAAGAGCTCAATCGTCAATTTCTTCGAACTTGCCTGCAGTGTCTTTCGATTCGAGAAAGAAAGAATACTACCTCGTCGAAAATATGATGTATTATTGTTGACAGAGCAGTAAGAATTCACTGATGAATCTCTTTCAATCAATTCGCAACTAATTTTTCACAAGATGATGTATAATGAACAGAGACAGTGAATAATAAAATCTTCAGCACTCAACTTCATATTGTATGTCACCTGTGAAATTTTTAACTTTTACGTCAAGAATCTGAAGTCAATCACATTCTAGATTTGAAACGACGCTTCTGAAGAGAAGCTAAATATCAACGCAGAATATATACGGAAAAGAATCTAGTCTTCATAGAAGATGCAACTCAGAGATATTGACTTACTTTTGAGATTACAAATCTTATTTTTTGTCGATTTTCAAGTGCTTTTTGACAACTTTATAGCTCAGATATCTACGATCTGATTCGCTCAAGAAACATATCAATAGCTCAACGTCAGACTTAAAACTCGCTTGTTCAAAAGTGAAGAAATAATGAATGTTATTAAAGTTTCAGACAATTGTCAATTCACGCTCACAATTTCTTATTCACAACGAAGATATTGTCATTGTCTTTGATCTCGTGAGTCAATGATCTATGATATCGCAGAGATCACTGAGAGATCAAAGTCAACTTTCTTGCAATCATCAATCTTTATATATCGTCACGAAAGTATTTTCTCTTCAGTCTAGCCACTTGTTCTGTTGTCTGATCGTCTTCTTTTAACTCGTTACGTAGTGATATATATTGCTGCGACGACTGTCTTGAGCGAAAGAACTCTGAGATGTCTTGATCATGATTTTCAATAGAATTTCAGAGAGCTTTGAAGAGATGATAATCTGTAGTTGAATCAAAGTTCAAAATACGAGAGAGTAATCACATTGAACGACTACAGCTCAACGTTCAACACAATGTCATCTCAGTTTTGATATTTTCACGTTGTGTATTCTCTTGAAGTGCGTATCGAAATTCATTTTCAAACGCAGGCAAGAGTGATACATCAACTTCATATCATGATTGTAATAGATCAGAAGCGATGAGAAGCATAGATAAAGACACAGAGAAATAGAATGCTCAGTCAATTATGCATGTGATATTGAAATCTTCATCAACGAAGATATTATCGATGCTGAAGTCAGAATGATGAATGAAGAATTGATGTTTGCAATCGTTCAAATGAAATTTTGATACGTCGTTCGTTCATCTTGTAATCATTTCTGAAAGCATCTCTTCAGCAATGACATAATCGATTCTATTATCTGAATCATCAATCTTGAACTGCACAGTAACGAAGTCACTTCATCAATCTGACGCTTTTCGAAATTCAGCATAGTCATCGTACTCATTTCGCGCGAAAATAGGCGCAAAGAAGCAGTGATGATCTAGTTGAAGATATTTCACGTGTTTCAAGAATGTCGAGACATGAGTCTCGTAATAGTTCTTCTCAGATTTGAAAGATTCACGATTGAAATCTTCAAGTGAATGTCGCTCATTCAGTAGCAGATCACGAGATAGACAGATCTTGATTTGAAATTTCTCATCTTTCTCAAAGAGTGATTCAGCCTGATCGAAACAAAGTCGAGATAGTTGTCATGTAATGACTTCGAGCTGAAAAATAATCTTTGTCTTTTGTTCGTGAAACATATTGAGTCTATTTTTCTCTGAGTCCTTTCATGTGCGCTGCAGAGACGAGTCGTGAGCTTTACTCATGAGAATATAAGAAATATCGACATCGTTGTTTCTAAAACAGCTACTTGATCGTTAGCTCGTTTCAAAACTGAATGAGAATGACTTATCTGTATGCAAAGACTTCGAAAACGAGAATTGTACTGTTGATTCTGATGTAGATAAGAGTAGCGGCTTCACTAGTCAACAGCAAGAGATTCGTTTCATTCGACTTAATTGCATCGTCGTCTCGTGAGAAATGAAGCACTCACTTCATCTCGTCACGAAACGAAATTAGAATTGTTCAGTTGAAGCTATCACATGCTGATATCTGAGAAGTGTTGCAAAAGCAACGTTGCTCTTCGCGCAGCTTGCTTATCAAACGGCAAAGAGCAGACGCATTGAAATCAGCATATTGAAAGATGCTTGCGCGTTCACGCTTTGATGGCATGACGCGTGAAGAAGACTATGTGCTCGGGGAATGTTTGAAATTTGATGACAATGAGAATATGAAGGCAATGCATCGTCAGAAGTTGTCAGCGAACTGAGATTGTGTTTGAAGAGTGATCGCGCGAGAGAGTTGAATGAATTGGTTTGAATTCTAACGCTTCAGCTAATCAAATAGTATCATCTCTTACGTAAGCATGTCAAGAATTCTAGCAGCTTCATGATCACTCGTCTTCTTTCGACCCAACAATAGAAACGTCTATCATGCTCATTTTAGCAATAAACGATATGAGTGATCGCGAGGCTAGCGAAGAGTTCACTTGACAGAGGCTAACGATAGTATTAAAGATTGTTCTCTCTGAACGAGCTGAGATCATTGAAGTCAAGGATGAATTCAATAGCCTTCTCACATTCAAGTCGACGCATCTCATTGCGAAGATTACGAATTCGCCAGTCGATTGAAGAGCAATCTCTCTCGACAAAGAGTCGAAGCTTCTAATTATGAGCATCAGCGTCAGAATTTTTCGCGTTGATCGTACGATCAGAAAGGTTTTGAGAATTGACGAGAAGACTATCACTGCACAGAACATTGAGATCACTTGTAATGAAGTCAGCATTAATATCTTCTAGAAGACTATTCACATGTTGCAAAATGTCTATGTACTCGACTCTGAGAAGAGCTACATAGAGCTTGAGTATTACATCAACGGCACTCTTAAGAGATACGTTGATCAGCGTCGAACAAGCATCACGAACGTATTTCTGAAGCGCTGGTTTCGTCAAATGATCGAGAGTGTCGTATTTATTCACGCTATGAAGTTCAGGCACTCAGATATCAGGCTCGATCAATGACTGTTGAATCGCTAGACTCAGTGATTTCAACGAGTCAGAATATGATGATCAAGCTGCGCTTGGTTTGAATGAGAGCAAGATTCTGAAAAACGAAAGTTCGAGTCATTACATGTCAAGAGATTCTGCGACGAACAGCACATTCGAATTCAAGCAACGAGAGCTAATCGATTTCTGCAAACGAGAAGTAATCGTTTCCGTCGTGATGAACAACGAGAGCTAATCAACTTTTGAGAGTTCTATATCAGACGATAAATCTGTCAATTTCTTGATGTGATTGCATGAGCATGAATTGTCTTGACGAATTAGATTTCTTCACGTGAATAAGATAAGCAGCGTCTTCTCACTTAGAATGTGGCATTCTTCGACATTTCATTGAGCTTAATCTCACGAGGTTCTCTTTTAAGAAACGCAGCTTTCATGAGACGTCATTGATGCATGCACAGACAGTTATTTCAGAATCTTGTCTGACTAATATCAGTGACATCATTCAGTCGTGACTAGAGGTAATAAAATGTATTCTTGATCTGTTTGACGTCATGCTTGCATATTTCTCAATCTTCGAACATGCCAGCTTTGACACACTTCTAGTGACACTCAACTTCTAGACCTCGCTATGCAAGCAAAGAACTGCGAGATTGACTATTTCGTAACGCTCAGCATCACGAGATCTCATACTACTTATACGACTGTCAATCAGTTAGAGTCTTCAACGAACTGTGCAACAGTCACAACAACTGAACAACAAGTCATTGTAACTACAACTCAGACTTCAGCGTCTGTCAACAGTCAGATCGCAGTCTCTAGTAACGATGATAACATCTCGACTACGATGATTGAAATTATTGTGAGATGTATCATTTTGAAGATTCTATTGCTGCTTGCCCTTTGCTGCATTCTAAGACAGCATGAAAAGCGCTTCGATCGTTCATCACGATTAATAGCAAGATCTTCGAGATCGAAAGAATCGTCTGAATCATGAGAAGCATCAGGTATTCAAGAACAATCAGATTCACAGAGAGCTCAAGACTATTCTGAACCATCAGAGACAGCTGAATCAGCGAGCACGTCAGAAGCAGCTGATTCAGCTGAACTAGCGAGAGCACGTGATAATTCTGAATCACTCGACTCTCTAGAAGATCAGAGATATCGAGAATCATCTGAATCGTCTGAACCGTCAGAATCAACAGAATCACAAGAATCACGCAAGACTTCTGAAACAGATGAATCGCGAGAATCACATGATTCGTCAGATTCACATGATTTGAAAGAAGTGCAAGAACTGCAAGATGTACAGAGCGTGCAAGATGTGCAGAGCGTGCAGAGACGATCAGAAGCTCAGAGCTCGCGATGACGACGAGAATTTCTCTCGACCTGCTTTCTTTAGTGATAGAAGTCACGCTATACATTTCACTTTGCTGACATCAGGTTCACGAAGCGTGTAGACTTACTACATCTATTAGGAAAGTAAAGAATCGTACGAATAGATAAGCCTGTGATATGCTCAGTCATCTCGAGTCAGACGCTGAGACACTGCAATCGATCTTAATGAGCTCGCAATTGCTCGTCTCTCTTCAGTACGTCACTGTACATTTGACGTGTCTCGCTTGATAGAAGATGTCTGAGTGATAAGCAAGCTATTCTTCGAGGTAGTTTTGAAAGAGTCAGTGTCAGCGAACGCGAAGTTCTGATGTGAAGATTCTTCTGATCTTCGAAGTCGTCATCGTAAGCATGATTCATCGGTCTGACGTCTCTGCAGTAGACTGTCAATAGAACTAATGCATATGTATGAGATACTGAAGTCTGAGCGTTGTAGAAAGAGTGAATAATCACAAGAAGAAGAAACAAGATTTCGCTAGACTTCAAGCTATGATGTAGCATTCGTATACGCACGCTGACAGCTCAAAATTCTGAAAGCATCAAAGTCGTATCGACTGTAGCATATCAGTCATAACATGTTCTTCATCAGCTCAGCTCAGCTCTCACAGATTTGCTGTTATCTCTAATCAGCGACAACGAGCTCATCAGTGATCTTCTATGTCTCGTCGCTCTAAATTTCTTCACGCATTCTCAAAGTCTCGTCTCATATACACGAGTAAAGAAATCTGTTCTTATCACTATATGACAATTTCAGACACTTTATCGTTCGAATTCAATCTTATCTCAGAACATTCACATCAAAGATCATGCGTCATCCTTTAGAATTATACTCTGCTTCATTCTTCGATTTCATTCTATCTGCCGCTTTTAGAGCGATTCATCTTCTGATCGAGTTCGATTACGGTCTCGCCTAAGCTGATCTGAAAAAACTAAAGAATAGCTGTAATCAGAAAGACAATACAGTAGATCTCAGAACTGATGGAATGAGAGATGTCACAACAGAGTCAGAGCATTCAACGTTGATCTTTCTCAAGAGAAGTATTTCTCTCAGTTCTACGAATTATATTCTTGAAATTATATCTTCGAATTCGAAGTTCTATCAGTAACGAATAAGATTGAATTCCCTCTAGTCATACAGAAGGAAGTAAACGAGCAGAAAGAATCCCGAGGTTCAAAAACGTTTGCGACATGCTTGACGATAAATTCCGAGACTGAGGTTGTGCCGAAGAATTCAAAGAATTATGAAGAGAATGTTATAGTGATGAGAAAAGGGAGAGGCGCGCTGGACGTGTACACGTTGAAAGGGGTGATGAAATATGTTTTCCTAATAATGAACGCGCTTCAAGAAGAAGACTTAGAGTATGCGGAAACCTGCTGCAATCAGGAATAAAGAGATTCGTAGCCCTTAATCTGTTGAAGGCTTAGCTAGGCAACAGCGTTGACAAATGTTATTAAAAACAACGTGAGCAGCTATAGTCGAGTATGATGCAGCCAATTCAGGCTTCTTTGTGCTGCGTCCCTCCTAGTACGGGGAGCCAGAACAGCCTCCTCCATGCATGCTCCCTCGTTGCTCCCCCTTGCTCCCTCGCTGCTTCCTCTAAAGCGGCTATGCTCCCTTTCCCGAACGGAAACGGCAATCCCCAATCCTAAGTTCGGGGTGTATATAATATATAATATAATATAGTATCCTCGAGTTTCAAATATACAGCACCGCCGCATTGCTCCCGCGCTAAGGCCCACTTCGTGCTTTTGCTCCCCCTCTGCTCTCCTGTGCTCCCTCGTGCTCCCTCGTGCTCCCCCAGTGCTCCCTTGATGCTCCTTTACTACGCCCCCTTACTCCTGTTACGAGCGCCAAGCCAGGGACCCGGTGTACGCAGCACCCAGGTAGTTATCTTCCCTAAGTGAAGTGTGCTCATTGTGCTCATGCAGTGAGCAAGGTGAGAAAGGAGATCTGCTCATAGAGCTCACCTAGTGAGAAAAGCACTCTTGGCACAGGTTTCCTATGTCTATATAGACCGCGTGGTTTTCCACCTAGATAGGAGCTCTGTGCTCAACTTATGTTAACCTCATGTTATGAATCATATTCCCTACTAGGCACTGAACACAATCCCCTTTGTACCAGACCAGCTTAGTGACATCAAGACTGCTACCCCTTCTGCATCCTACTTACTTATCCAACGAGAACCAACCTATCCCTAGTTACCAAACAGTGTACCTTATCTGTCTTTGGGAACGAGGCGTAACAACTCCCTCGTTGCTCCCTTTAAAGCGGCCATGCTTCCTTCCCTGGTTGAAAACGGTAACCGCCAATTCTAAGTTCAGGGTGCATATAATAAATATATTATATTTACCCCGAACTTAGGGTTATGCACTGCCACTTTCAATTAAGGAACATGTTCAATGGCTTTCAGCACTTAATCATCTCAAAATTACCATGTAATTAAAAACGAGTTCCGTTCCTTCCAGTTTAATTAGTGGAATCTCTCTGCGGCGATTAAAATACTGGACCCGCAATTTTAATAGGTAGGGTGCTTTATTATGCCGCGATGGGGTTTACGTGGACCGTCTGCCTGGAAGCGTAGGGCGATAGCTATTCAAATCTTTCTGATTGCCTTATAAATTGCCACTTCTAATTGGTTCCTTTTTGGGGGCGAGGGCGCCACTCTAAGAATATGCGCCAAGATTAGTAAAATCTGCACGGAAGTCACCGTCAACTGAGCCTATAGACGTAGGGTGATGCTGCTTTAATCTCGTACGCAAGCCGGGGTGAGTTTCAGCCTTGCCTCAACCCCACTTGGGGGCGATAGAAAAATCGGGACTACACTTGGTTAGGGTCTAGGGTCTCTCTCTAGCATTCCTGTTCCAGATCCAACACTCATTCCCATATCACCATGCATTCGTCCATCTTCTCCTACAATTTAAGCCGTCCGTATCCTTTAAAATGGTTTACCCCCATCGTCTTTGTGGGCGGCATCATTGCCTTGGTGCTTGTGTCTTTCCTTAATGTTGCGACATCAGGGTACCAGTTAGCGGCGACCAGCTCTACCAATCCGAACGTCACAGAGTCTGCCCAGACTTGGTTTGCACGTTGGCCGTCCTTCATTATTGGGCACATGCAAGCAAGTTGTGAATCGTCAGCGATTCCTCTCGGTACGCAGCTATACACCAATAACACGGCCCTTCCACACACCCTGGGTGGCGTATGGCAAGAAGATGAGGCGGGAGCGAAAACTATCTCGGGATCCCTAGTGTATCACAACAATCCACTGCAAAACTGCTCCATAAGCTATGTCCAGATTCAGATCAGAGGCATCAACCGCTCCGCGACTCAGATTGCGATCCAGCAAATAGGTGCCCTATTAACCGCTTTCACAACCTGTGGCATAGAGACACCCCAGGGTTTGGTGATGCTCAACCTGACAACCAATTATGAGCTTGTTTTGGACAACCCAACCCCTACTTCAGCTTTGTTTTCCTTCATGGGCAGGAACGCGACCGATAAGGCTAGCCTATACCTCGGCGAGACCCTCCTGGCGATGTACTGGATTCAGCTCACCAACGCATATTACACTGAGAATAAGGAGTCTGGCTACAATCTTTACGAAGGTATGGTTACATTTGGTCGCAATAAAAGCTCTCCCAGCGATACTGAAGAGATAAAATCCCTCGATTTCTTCGCTCCCTCGTGCTTTTTTGTTCCCTTTAGCGGCACAGGCATTGAAACAGAAGTACAATACTGCCCAGGTGCAACCGTTTCTAGCTTAGCCAACGGACCAGGTGGTGCAAACGCTCCTTTACCGAGCATCTGGATACCTGCCGATAGCATCTCAAAGTCGCTTTATTCCACGGTCCTGGCAGATCTAGGTCAAAGTGACCCGTCCCAGCCTAATCTGCTTGTTGATCAAGGCCTGCTTGAATATTTCACTCGGAATTCTACAAACATCTCCCAAAGTTATGGTAGCGGATCTATCCTGTGGGGAGAAAACGTTCATCCTTCAGACACCCTTCTTCCCACCGAACCATATACGACGGCCCAGAACTCGTCAAATTATTATCTTGGAATCAATGCCTCCACATTGGCGACCACTTATTTGTGCCAGGTGCCGCAGCCCAAACCTGCATCATCTTTGGTATTTGCAGTCCTGATAGCAGATCTGGTTCTACTACAAGGGCTATGGAGATTGTTCACATTGGTAGTCGACTTTATCCTCGTAAAAAAACACCCTGAAATGAATTACTGTAAAGGCTGCTTGAAGCAGAAGCACGGAGACACCCGATTGAGTGGTGGCGGAGATTCTAAAATTGAGCTGAAGGGAGGATACAAAGCAGTCAGTCAGGCAGATAAGGTCTCTCCACGGGCGTGAAACAAGCCTTGCTCGGCTTTGCGCTAGTTC
>JAABUO010008317.1_pt1 | contig 11753 bp, 6 predicted proteins | sample 5559291 | NCBI WGS metagenome assembly JAABUO01 (sample SAMN10711878, study PRJNA513372) | rock metagenome | isolation source: Antarctica rocks | place: Antarctica: Victoria Land, Finger Mt sud | reverse complement strand
TCAATACAAAGACTGCTGTCAAAATGACAACATGTGAAGCGACAGAATGCCGTGGCTGCAGTCATATGCATGCCCACGTGCAACTCAATGTCTCTACATAAGATCTGGATATCTGTGGCTGATAGAGGTTGGAGGGCATGCAGACACATCCCCGTCAAATTTTCCACCAGGCACTGATCTTCAACCACTTTTGTCAGTGCTGCACTGCGTGTTTGGCTTGTTATCTTTTGCCATTTCCGATGCAAGACCACAGTGACTGCAGTTACAAAAAGTTCCCTATCTAGTCGTCAATCCACCATTGCAGCCAAGCGTGTTTAGATAATGCTCACCCTTGAACCTTACCAGCCTTGTCAACAAGTGAAGTGCTTTGCAAGCAAACTGCATGATAAAAAACATTCAGTTTGCAACTTTGTTTGTTGAGACAAACATGCTGAGGCTAGCTGCTTCTGCATGCTTGCAGCTTGTCTTGGCAAACTTACAAAATAAAACAAAAAACTGCTTGCCCTGATGCCTGCTTGCCTCAGATAGCAGTCAATTTGACAGCTGCACACAGGCATGCACATCATTAGAGCCGCGGCACTCTTTCTCCTCCCCTTGTTGTCAATATGAAGACTGCTATTGCATCGACAACATTTGGAGCGACAGAGTGCTGTGGCTGCAATGATGTGTATGCCCACGTGCACATGTGTTGAACTCATGTGTACGAATAACAGCAGTATGCAAGAAGTGTTGACAACACACATTTCTAGCGTAAGCGCTGCTAGCACATTGCTTTAGGGTACCCCATAAAGAAGTGTGCTGCCCATGCTTACCCATACTGGGGTTGCCATATGTGTGTGCATAAGTTTTGAGTCTGTCCGCATGCATGTGATGTCCTTTGCTAGGGTCTAGCATGCTTTCACAAATTTGAGAACACCATCTTTCTAGTATGCCACATCAGCACTTGGCCTTCACAGCTGCCGCTGTCTGGGTTCTTGGCCACAATGGGCCACATTGCAATTTCACAACAAAATGCTTAAGTATGTTGAAGCCCTGTAGTGGTTGCCTCACCATGTAACGCCATTGCTGTAATGTCATTGGGGTCTGCCATCTTGTTCGTCCATGTTGCAAGCCTGCATAGGCACGCTAACATGGATGTTGTAAGTGTGAGACGTCAATGGCTTGCTTGGCAGCTGTGATGTAAACTCCAGTCATGTTTCCTGTCGTACATGGTGAGGCAACCACTACGGGGCTTCAACAAGCTTACATATGTTGTGATGTCATTGGGTCTGACACCTTATGCATCCATGTTGTAAGCCTGTATATGTCTGCCAAGATGGATGTTGCGTGTGTGAGACGTCAATGGCTTGCTTGGCAGCTGTGGTGTAGGCTCCAGTCATGTTTCCCGTGTCTCAACTGCGTGCAATCAGTTGCAAGACCATCATGTTTGTCTTCGTTGGAGTAAAATGTCAGTAGAGGGCAGCTCTGTCTTCAGCTTACTGTTGTAGCTCTTGTTATCAGCGCTTGCACTCTCCATGCATGAGCTTTGGCATCCAAAAGCAGTATCTTGTCCAAGTAGCATTCAGCAGCCATAGTTCAAAGCAGCACTGGATCTGGCGATTGACAGCAGATACATCAAAGCGTGTCGCTTAGCACAGACTTTGCGTGTGTTTGCGGATATGCCAAAACCAGTGACATGATGTTCTCCTATTATTGAGCCCTGACGCAACGTGCAGAGCCGACACTCATCACATAGCTGATACTCTTTTGCCACCAACCAAAAGCACACATTGTCTGACAATGCAAAAGTTGACTTAGATTGCTAACGCAATGCTTGCAAGGAGAGTCAAGCATGCTTGACTTAGGCGTCTGAACTTACTTCTTGTCACATCGACCTTTCCTAAGCAAAGCTTGCAGGTCAAACCTGTCAACCGACAATAATTGATAAGTATCCAGCTGCAGAGTTTGGCAATCATGCATGCACTATGCCAGAGCTTGTGTCGAGACTTCTCAACATTCAAATTGTGCTGCGTTTTGCAGACTGTTTGTCCTATGCGTGAATAAAAATTCTTGCAATCAACAACAAATAATCCTGACGTCTAAGTTGATTGAGTTGTCTGTCTGTGTGGTCTGTTGGTGCCATCTTTTCTGGTTTAGTCAACAATGTCTCATCATGCCTATTGTGAGGGACTCAGAGTTGAGTCATGAAGGTTTAGGGTTTTGAGATACCAGGAGTTGAGTCAGGAGGGTACGACTGGCACCACAAGGGCTTGCAGATGCGCTGCTGACCACACAAACAAGCCTTTGGACTGCGGCAGCCTTTAAAGCTTTGGGTCAATGTGACTCTCTTGCGGTGCATGTCAAGGGCTTGTCAAGGGCTGTGCAGCCAAAAAGTAAGTCCAAATGCATGCAGTCTGCTGCAAGGTCTTCCTTTTCAACTCCTGAACTGTGATCAGCTGATTACAGTTTCGGAGTAGAAAAGCATGACCTTGCAGCAGCACAGCATGCAGCTTGATTATCAGCACCGGGATACATGATATGTATCCTTGATATGCATATACGCATATGAAGCCACATGAACAGCAGCCGTAGAGCATGTGCTTTTTGTTGCCCTAATCATGGACAAGAGATGGGCACCAAGGTGTGGGTTTGCTTGATCAAGGCCCCCTCCTCAGAACAGCCCTTGATTTGGTTTCAGCTCATAACGTGATGCTCATCCATGGCCCATGGACCCATTTGTCGTCAGCATAGGGCACTTTGCAAGCGCATTTCCATTTGGAGACAAGCAAGTATCGCAAAGCCCATCAGAAGTGTTAAGAGTTGCACTGTAGCAGCTGTTCCTGCCTCGTTGTCAAGAAGAAGTCCCTGCACATGAGATTTGTCTGCAACGCTGCGCCACGACATAGCTTGATTGCGGCATTCCACAATGCGTGTGCCTCTTTGCACAGATGCACTGCAATTGCAGCTCACAATTGCTAATGCTGCAGTTATGAGTTACAGATAGGCACAACCATTGTGCAGTGACTGTGTCTGTGACTGTGTCCAATGCAGCGGCCCCATCTAATGACATCCTGAAGGTTTCTTAGAGCTGCCTGAACAACGGCTTGTTGAACATGTAGCCTTTAATAAATGAAAGATTCAAACATGCATGTGTATAAGTGTAAATGTAACAGTGTAATTGTTTTGTATACCCACCAAGAACAACCCATTGAACCACCCAGTTTGGTCCAATTTGCAAGGCACAATATTGATATATCACTAATGATGGTGGGAGACAATGCAATGTGTCTTTGGCCTGAAGCTTTTGGAGCCTATGTGAGCCCAGCTTTGCATTGCGCTTTTGGAAACTGGATGAGTGCTAGGCCTCTTGATAACAAAAGTTATTCATGGCAAAATTCTTCTTCAAAGCACATTTTTGTCAAATCTGTTTGCTGGTACAGTCAAATGCCAGGCTGACGCAGACGTTATGCCAGCATGCTGTATCAAACAGGTTCCACAGTGAGGAAAACATTGCAGTCTTGCAGCTGTATTTATCTTGCCTTGCAGCCTCTTTGCCGGCAGTTGCTTTGCATCCTTGCATGCAAGACAGACCACCAGTGCACCAGCAGAAGCTGAACACGTGTACACCGTCACTGATAGTGAAGATTGGCCTTGTTGTTGCAGGGCGAAGTCGCACAGCATGATTTGTCGACCATGATGACAAGCTTGGTGCCGGGTCGAACGCTGTTGCAAGGCTCTGGAATGGACAAGAAGCAAGACTGTCTAGGCGGTGGTGCCAACAACAGATTTTTTGGAGCATGTACGGCTGAGCACTGAGAAGATCTGGCACTACGTACTTGCAGCAGGTGAGCTTTGGCTTGGACTGTTCACCATGTATGTGTACAAAGCTGCAAGCATCACAGAAACAAAATAAGTCAGCCAGGCAGGTGTACCCAGCAGTCTAGTGGTTTTTGACTGACATTCACCATCATAGGGAGTCCGACCTAGAGGCACCCGGTGGCAGCATCTTGAAGCATGCATGACAAGGCGCTCAAAGAAGCAACAGATGTGGCATTTTACCATTTGTTGTTGGTAAGCACAGACTAGTCAGTACTAGTATATTGTGTGACAGTCATCTGCCATCATCAAGCTTCTGCACTCACTGAACACATAAACTTCATGTGCAATGCCGTCAGACTTGAAACACCTATCAGATTTCTGGATGGAATCACACCAACAAGCTCTGTTCAACAAGCTGTACCCAATGTTGCCAGGTTGGCCCACATGGTGTTAGCCAACATATACAAGTACATCCAGTTGCAACAGCAGGATGCGGCATGTGGATGTCATTGCCTTTCAAGCTTTGATTATCTATGGCTGATAGAGGTTGGAGGGCATGCAGACACATCCCCTCAAACTCCATCAGTGGTAGATCTTCAACCACTTTTGTTGGTGCTGCAGCGCGTGTGTGGCGTGTTGTCCTTTGCCATTTACAATGCAAGGCCACTGCTGTGACAACAAGTTGTGTTTCTAGTTGTCAATCTACTTTTGCAGCCGAGCATGTTTAGATGATTGTCACCCTTGAACCTAAACCAGCCATGTCAACAAGTGAAGTGCTTTGCAAGCAAATTGCACGATAAAATACACTTCAATGTGCAACTTTGTGTGTGTGCTCAACTTTGAGACAAAAATGCTGAGGCTTGCAGCTTGCCCTGGCAAAAAAAAAACCCAAAAAAAGGGCTGCCCTGATGCCGGGTTGCCTCAGATTCGATATCAGTCAATCCAACAGCTGTGCACATGGGCACGCACATCATTGCAGCCATAGTCTTTCTGATTCAAGTGTGGTTGATATGAAGACTGCTGTCAAATCAACAACACGTGGAGCGACAGAGTGCCATGGCTGCAATGATGTGCATCCCCACATGCACAGCTGTTGAATTCAACATCTGTAGTTTGAGAACACCTGGTCCATCTTTGCTACGTGCCACATCAGCACAAGGCCTTCACATCTGCCGCTCTCTGGGTTTGCTTGGCCACAATGGGCCACAGTGCAATTTCACAATAATATGCGTAAAGCTTGCAAAAGCCCTGTAGTGCTTGCCTCACTATGAAACACGCCAATTCTGCTGTAATCTCATTGGGGTCTGGCACCGTATTCATCCATGTTGCAAGCCTGTATAGGCACGCTGACATGGATGTAAGCGTGAGACGCCAATGGCTTGATTGGCAGCTGTGATGTAGGCTCCAGTCATTTTCCCCATGTCTTAATTGCGTGCAATCAGTTGCAAGATCATCATGTTTCTCTTCATTACAATTGGTGAAACACCACAGTTTTATTCTGAACTCAGGGTCCTGTTACTATAGCTCTCTCGTCAGCATAACGTTGTGGCCCTTGATATCAGCGCCTGCATTTTCCATGCATGAGCTCTGGCACCCAACAGCAGTGTCATGTGTTAGTGGCATTCAGCAGCCATATGTTCTCACAGCAGTGAATCTGGCAATTGACAGCAGATACATCAAAGCATGTTACTTAGCACAGACTTTGTGTGCGGTCCATGCCAAAGCCCGTGACATGATGTTACACCATTGAGCCCTAATGCAATGTGATGAGACCAGCTCTGCTGTCTGATCAGATCACAGCTGTTTTACCGGGAGTTGAGCCAAGAGGGTAAGATTGGCACCACAAGGACTTGCAGATGTGCGCAAGACCATGTGAACAAACTTCGGGTTACTGCAGCTTTCGAAGTTAAGGGTCAATGTGACTTTCTTGGGCTGCATGGCGGAGGGCTTGTCAATGGTGGTGCAACCAAACACATCTAAGTTGCATGCAGTCTGCTGCATGATAGTGCTTCTTGACTCAGACTGTCATTAGCTTATCATAGTTTTGGAGTCAAGCCGCATGACCTTGCAGCAGCACAGCATGCAGCTTGATTCCCAGCATTGTGTTAACAACAGCAGGATACCTTACATGTATGCTTGACATGCATATACGCACGTGGACCCACATGAGCAGCAGCCGTAGGGTCTGTGCTTTTTGTTGACAAGAGATGGGCACCAAGGTGTGGCGTCTGCGCTCTATCAAGGGCCTCTTTTAAGAAAAGCCCTTGGTATGGTTGCAGACTCCATACCTTGATGCTCATCCAGCATAGGACATTTTGCAAGCGCGCGCACTCATGCGATTGCAGAAAAGCAAGTATTGCAAAGCCCTTCAGCAGTGTCTAGAGTTTCACTGTAGCAGCTGTTTGCGTCTCATTGTCAAGAAAAAGTCCCCACACACACACTTTGTATGCGACACTGCGCATCGACTTTGCCTGATTGCAGCACTTCACTTTGCGTGTGCCTCTCTGCAACGCGGCAATCACGGGCTGCACTCAGTTGTTCCAATTTCAATTCAGGTGTTGTTGATTTGGAAGACTGCCGGCAAAAACTGCTGTGCCAGCAGTCTTCAAATCAACAACACGTGGAGCGACAGAGTGCCATGGCTGCAATGATGTGCATGCACAGCTGTTGAATTCAACACCTGTAGTTTGAGAACACCATCGTTGCTACAAGCCACATCAGCACAAGGCCTTCACAGCTGCCGCTCTCCGGGTCGCTTGACCACAATGGGCCACAGTGCAATTTCACAATAACATATGTGAGCTTGCTGAAGTCCTGTTGTGCTTGCCTCAGTATGAAACACGCCAATTCTGCTGTAATGTCATTGGGGTCTGACACCTTATTCATCTATGTTGCCAGCCTGTTTAGGTCGGCCAACGCGGATGTTGTATGTGTGAGACGTCAATGGCGTGCTTGACAGCTGTGATGTGGGTTCCAGCCACATTTCCCATGTACATGTATGGGATTACATGTCTCAACTGCGTGCAATCAGCTGCCAGACCATCATGTTTCTCTTGGTCGAAATGGCAGAACGCCAAATTTTCACGCTCAACTCAGTTTCCAAGTAGTGAGTAGCTGTGTCTTCAGCATTTTGTTGTGGCCTTTGATGCCAGCACCTGCACTCTCCATGCATGAGCCTTGGCACCCAAAAGCAGTCTCTTGTCTTAGGAGCATTCAGCAGCCATATGTTTTAAGCAACACTGAATCTGGCGATTGATAGTAGATACATCAAAGTGTGTTGCAGTTGTTCAGCACAGACTTTGCGTGTAGTTGCGGATATGCCAAAGCCGGTGACATGCTGTTATAACATTACTGAGCCGCAATGCAGCTGGCACTCATCAGACTGCTGAAGTTCTTTTTCCACCAGCCAAAACTCACATCTTCGCAAGAGTTGAATGAGATTGCTGACTCAATGCTCGCAAGGAGAGTCAAGCTTGCTCAAAGTGAGGTGTCTGAACTTTACTTCTTGTCAGCTTGACCCTCCCTGAAAAAGAGAAAAGAAAAAGAAAAAAAGAAAAGAAAAGTTTACGCTTTTCAGCAATCATAACAGGAGCCTCCTAAGGCGGCAGCCCAGAGCTATGACCCTCCCTAAGCAAGCTTGCAGATCTAACATGTCAACCAACAGTATTGTCAAAGGGCCTCCAGAGCTTGGCAATTATGCACATACTATGCCAGAGCTTGTGTCAAGAAATCTCAGATTGAGATGGGTCTGACGCACAGTTCATTGAGAAAGCTCTGGATGCTCATTGACGGGCTTCATACCAGCCAGATTTTTGCTGTGTTTTGTAGACAAACAGCCTACAAAACACAGCAAAAATCTGACTGTCGTGAAGCCTGTCAATGAGCATCCAGAGCTTTCTCAATGAACTGTGCGTCAGTTAGATTTTTGCGGTGTTTTGTAGGCTGTTTGTCATGGGCAGCCCGGTATAATACTTGGCTTCTCATTAAATCGACGCCGAAAGGCGTAGACTTTTCTTTTCTTTTCTTTTCTTTTCTTTAGGCTGTTTGTCCTATGCCTGAACAGCTCTCCATCAAGCTCTGGGCTGCCGCCTTAGGAGGCTCCCGTCATGACCGCTGAAAAGCGTAAAGTTTTCTCTTCTTTTTCTTTCTTTCAGCTCTCCTTAAAGCTTCTTGCAATGATCCCAAGTAGCTGCCAAGCCAACAGTAAACAACAGATTAGCTTGACCTTGAGTTGATTGTGCTGTCTGTCAGTGTGGTCTGCTGGTGCCATCTTCTAATTTAGCCCTTGGAATTGCAAAGAGCTGAAAGTCTCCTGGCTGTTTTGAGATACTGGTAATTGAGTCATCAGGAGGGTTTTGAGATACTGGGAGTCGAGTCAGGAGGGATTTTAAATACTGGGAGTTCAGGCAAGATTGGCACCACAAGCTTAAGGGCCCTTAAGGGCCTGCAGATGCGCTGCTGACCATGAACAAAACCTTTGGGCTGCTGCAGTTTTGAAGCTTTGGCTCAATGTGGCTTTTTGGGGCTGCTTGGTGAGGGCTTGTCAATGGTGCTGCAGCAAAAAGTACATCCAAATTGCATGCAGTATGCTGCAAGGTCATCGAGTTCAGCTTTGCAACTGTAATCAGTTGATTACAAGTGTAGAGATGAGAATGGTGACCTTGCAACAGCACAGCATGCAGCTTGATCCAGGGCTCCTCAGGGCTGTCCTGATGGTACCTCCTTAGATCGGCAACATCTGACAATAAGCTTGTTGGATGTGCATGTTGCTTGAAAGCGTTTGAGAGGGCCCAAGCTAGGAGCGCGGCGTCCTCCCCCAAGTCCCCCCCCCTGCCCCCTCCCACTCCCACCTCCTTACTCAACTGTTGCCATTACATCATGCAGCGCCGTCTTGCAATTGTTGCAATTGAGTAGTTTCTGCTTATGCAGGAGTACTGTCATGCAGCAAAGTGCTGGCTGTGAAGGCTAAACAGGGCTATATCAAATGCCCTGGAGTACAGCACCCAACGCTCAACAGCCATCAGGTGTCGGGCACAGTTTCAGTTTTGGCTGCCAGGCAAGACATGCATGCTGACATGCCTCCTGGAGCCTGGAAGCTGACATGAAGGTGTAGTGCGCCACTAGGTAAGGGCAAGGGTCTGCTAGTCACTGCCACATGTTGTTGCACAATGACATAACTGTAGTAAGTAGCAGCATATCACACAAGTGTGCAAAAATGGTCATGATCAATGCTCAGATGTCAACATTTGGAGACTGGCAAGTTCACTAGTAGCTGTTCAAAGCGTGAGTCCCTATAGATGCACACAGACAGGCTCAAATTTGAAGCAAATTTTAGAGCCGGGGCAAACATGCCCAGAGTATCACGTAAGTGCTAGCAGGCTCCACTGTCATTTGGTTGGTCATGTCATGCAAGCCTGTCAGTTTGTGTTGGATCCAACACAAACTGACAGGGTTGCATGACATGACCATTGTTGCTCTTGACGCTTTTACATATACGCTTACATTGCACAGCGTCATCACGCTTGTGCATGTAATACACAAAAACCACTTGCACTCAATAGTCATATGTAAATAGTGAACAATCTCTGCACGTATGACTAAAGACGTCATGCAAGAGTGTGCAGTATGCTGCAAGCAAATTTGGCTTGTTACACTATCATTATGGATTAGTCAACAACAGTGTTGATGGTGACAGGCAAAATGTCCAGCTCCATTTAAACTGGTTTGCACAGCATGCTTGCAAATGATTTCACTTTACCTTGTGCTGCCAAAGCCAGCTTTGCACATTCAGTCTGCTCGTTCAATTTGCAGGTCTGCTCTTGAGAATCATCAGGTTTGCATACATCATAGCATGACTGAGCTCATATGGACAAGTGCAACTATACCTAGGTTTAGAGTTGAGACCCTAAATGTAAGGGTAACAGCGTTTGGTCACAACATGCCATCGGCATGCCAAAACCACAATCTACTATGCTTCTATAGCAAACCGTGACTGCAACCCGAGTTGCAAGACAGACTTGACTTGAAAGATAGCAAACACCAGCCAGCTGTAGCTGCTTTGTAGCTCACCTTGGCACAGTAGGTTTTACTGTTTCAATTCACGGCAATCTGACTAATGCCCTAAATTGCTTCTAATTCTTATATACCGCGCCATGCCAATGTGGCAAAGCAGCCAGAGCCTTGAGGAGCAGTAGTGATGCACCTTTGGTGTCTCATGCACGCTCCAATGGCTGCGCCGCAAATAGTAAAGTTTACGCTTCAGCGATCATAACTCCTAAGGCGGCAGCCCAGAGCTATGACCATAGGCCATAGTCCAAAGGGAAAAGTATTGCAAATGCAGTAAGTTACTTTCAAAGCACTGAAGTACTTGCATTGTGCTATGGTTGCAGCGGAATCTGGAGATTCACCAATCCGGTACATCTCTAGTTTCCTTTGCAGCAATGCACTGTGCAATACTGCAGTGAGAGACCCTACGCATCCTTGTTGTGACACCTCAAAGGCTGTCCCTGCAGGCTGCTAACATAGATTGCATAGGCATGATTTCAAACGCCAAGGCTGCTTGATGGTTGTCATATAAGCTCTAATTTGGTGTCACACCTCAAAAATGCAAGGATACCTGGACAAGGTCATGGAGTCCACTCAGTAATTTGCTGATTAGGCTCCAGTGACCTTGATGAGCGTCCAAGCAGATATTGGGAGTCTTCAGCGCAGGAAGCTTCAGCCAACTTTGATGGAGTGTTTGTTTTATGGTCAAGCACATGCCATGCAGTGTGTTGTTACGCATCCATCCAAATTCTGCTGGGCGCAAAAGTTCCATTTTGACGGTACATAGACAACATTGTACCGCTGCATTTCTGACATGTTCCTGTGAATCAGTGTTGATCACTTGCGCTCTCTAGGTGCTGCTCACTGTCGCCATACAATGCATATATGCATGCATGTGCGCGTATACGTTTAGCAAGCAATGCAAACAAAGGACATGGAACTTTGGTACTTTGTGTTAAAGTTTGCATGGTTTAGGTCATTGTTGCATTGTCTGTTCTCAGCCTTGCAAGACCGCATCTGTCAGGCACATGTCATGTTCAAGTCTGTGCAAGAGAAAGCAACAAAACAAAACAGTTTCTGAGCCTTTTCGCTTGCCTTGCGATGTGCAAGGCACATACTTTGTGTCTTGCATCACTCAAAGGCGTGCTAAAAGGCATTGCTGAGCTGAATGGAGCTGGCTTAATTGAAGCCAATAGCTTTGCCAGATTTGCAAAGCCTTTTGCAGAAGCCTTTCAAGACAGAAATTGCCTGTCCGCCTGAACATGATGGCGCCAATGGACAATGTCCAGCGAGTCGGGTAATCGCTTTGCCTCTCTTTTTTGCTGCCTTCTGCCTGAAACATGGAATGTATGTGAGCAAAAGTATGCAATGATGGTTGCTCAGGAATCACAGAATGGTCAGGTTGGTCAGGGTAGTATCCCCGTAACAATTTGTTGTATAATCTTACGTAGGTACTTGTGAAGGACTTTTGTTGCGTCATGTTGCAGATCTGCACACACCAGGGACAGCTGTCCCTGTACTGTACTCTGTAGGGTACACTTTAGGGTACTGTACTCTCTAGGGTGTACTGTACTCTACTCGAGGGTACTGTAGTCTCTAGGGTACTCTAGGTTACAGGCCTCTCCCATACTACAGGACGGCTGGGAGCACCAGGGTCAGGGTAGTACTAGGGGCAGCTGTATCACACTAGCATATATGCACTCATGTATGTTGCGTAGTATACCTTGAAGACGCTTTGCTGTAAACTGAGCAAGCACCACCACACACTTTTGCTTACAGTCTTCTTCATCTACACAGCCATGCATGCATACCGACCGCACCAGACATAGAAGCAAGCCAGCATTGTAGCAGCCGTCATGTGTTTGCTAACTTGTGCTGACCAGCAGAGGCAATAGCTGGTGCTGTGTTTC
>JAABUO010008315.1_pt1 | contig 11754 bp, 10 predicted proteins | sample 5559291 | NCBI WGS metagenome assembly JAABUO01 (sample SAMN10711878, study PRJNA513372) | rock metagenome | isolation source: Antarctica rocks | place: Antarctica: Victoria Land, Finger Mt sud | reverse complement strand
GCACACAACAGCGTCATCATGCGGTAGACTACTTCTGGCATCGGGAGGCTCCTTCAGGTGATATGGTCTCAGCACCCCTATCCTACCAAAGCCCTCCCTTTGCCCCTCGTTAGCGAAAACTAGAGTACAAGCGGCGTGCGCGAAGGTTGAGAGCGCCCTTGCGGTACAACGGGGCCGCTGGTACTCCGAGAGCCGCCACCTACGATCGTTACTAATTAGCCCCGGAAAGGGTCGACACGAGCTCATGGCGGACAAGCGGAAAGACCAACAGAAAGCGGGCGACAGCTACAAGTGGTGGGTCCTCGCCACGGTCGTGTTCGGCGCCTTTGTCAGTATCCTCGACAGCACCATCGTCAACACAGCGCTACCCACGATCCAGCGCGTCTTCAAGGCCGACCTACACCTGGCCTCGTACGTGGCCACCGGCTACATCCTGGCCGCCGGCGTCGTGGCGCCGCTCTCGGCCTTCCTCGCCAACCGCTTCGGCATCAAGAAGATCTACCTGGGCTCGCTGGCCCTGTTCACCGTCGGATCGGTCCTGTGCGGCCTCGCGCCGAACGTGCTGCTGCTGATCCTGTTTCGCATCCTGCAGGGCGCGGGCGGCGCGGCCCTCTTTCCGCTATCGTTCTCGCTGCTCTTCGCGGCCTTCCCCCAGGACGAGCGCGGCAAGGCCAACGGCTACTTCGGCCTGCCCGTCCTGGTCGCCCCCGCGCTTGGGCCGACGTTGGGCGGCTACCTGACGCAGTACTTCGACTGGCGCTACGTGTTCTTCGTCAACCTGCCCATTGGGATCATTGGCATCATATTGGGTTGGAAAGTCCTACGCGAGGACGTGAGTGAACCGCACCGCCGCTTCGACCCGTCCGGCTTCATCCTCTCCGCCGCCGGCCTGGGTCTCCTGCTCTATGGGCTCTCCAACCTGGCCTACGACGGTCTACAGAGCATCCTGACCGTGTCCGGCCCCATCGTCGCCGGCGTCGTGCTCGTGGCGGCGTTCGTGTGGTTTGAGTTGCGTCACGAGCAGCCGCTGCTGGACATGCGCCTCTACCGCCGGCGCAATTTCGCGTTGGGCAATATCATCACCTGGGTGGCGACGGTGGGGTTGTTCGGCCCGGCCTTCCTGCTGCCGCAGTATCTGCAGGTGCTGCGCGGGCTCACGCCGTTCGCCGCCGGGCTGCTGCTGCTGTGGCAGGGCGTCGGCTCGGTCGGCGGCACGTTGCTCTCCGGACGGCTCTACGGGCGATTCGGCCCTCACCCACTGATCCTCGTGGGCGGCGCCATCGCCGCCATCGCCGGGTGGCTCCTCGCGGGGTGGGCTGGCGCGCTCGGCGCGCTCGGCACGCTGCCGTTCATCCTCGCCGCGCGCGGCGGCGGCCTGCCCCTGCTGCTACAGCCGACCAACACCGCCTCGCTCGACGGCATCACCGGCCCGTCGCTACCCGAAGCGACGACACTCAATGTGGTGGCGCGCAACGTGGTCGCCGCACTGTCAATCGCGGTGCTGACCAACATCCTGCAGCAGCGCACCCTCGGCTACGTCGCGCATCTGGGCGCGAGCGCCACGCGCCGAGTCGCCCAGGCCGGCGGGTCGTCAGGCACGGGGACCCACCTGCCCAAGGCCATCGCCGACGCGCAGGCGCTGGCCTACCACGACGTGTTCGTCATCACCGCCGTCATCATCCTGCCCGCCATCATCCTGGGACTGTTCCTGCAATGGAACGGCAAGCAACAAGAGGGCAAGGGGCGCGCGGGGCAAGGTCACGAGGGACGGAAACCGCGCCAGCGCGCGGCGGCGGCCGTACGTTAGCGAGCGCCGTTTCGTTCTCTTGGGGCGGCGATTAGCCGGAATGGGGGTCAGGCAACGAAAGCTGCGTAGGACAGCCATATGACATAACGTTGCTTTTCGACGCTGTTTTAGCGGCCCAGTTTTTACCTGGATCAGTTAGCGCACTGAGCCTCTAACATGCCGAGCGTCGCCTAAACTCGACCGCTAATCGTCCTTTGAGGCCCAGTTTGACCAAATCTACTTGTGAAGGGAGAAACAGGAATGAAGAGTGGCAAGTCGTTCGAAAACGAGCAGCGCCTTGAACGGGGAGTTGCCCTACATGTGCAACCCTTGGTACGGCAAAAGGCGGAACACCTGGGCGCCCGCGGCACGGAGTGGCTTGCGCGACTCCCCACATTGGTTTCTGATCTCGAGCGGCAGTGGTCGATCACTGTAGGCGACCCATTCAGCGGTGGGAGTGCATCGTACGTCTGCCGCGCTGTCACGCGCGATGGTGACGACGCGGTGCTGAAGCTGTCTCTTCCCGACGATGGCTTCCAGGATGCAGCCCGCCTTCTCGAGGCCGCCAATGGCAACGGTTATGTGCGACTCCTCGCACATGACCATGAGCGGTATGCATTACTCCAAGAAGCTCTTGGCGCCTCGATGGACACTCTTGACCTGACGCCGGAGCAGCAGATGCGCACACTGGGGCAGACGTTGCGACAGGCGTGGCAAGTGCCACGATGGGACAACGCAACGGTCGAGCCAGCGACAGAGAAGGCCTCGCAGTTGGGTGAGCTAGTAGGGCGGCTATGGGAATCTCTGGGCCGTCCGTGCGCGGAACGAGTCCGAGACCAAGCGATCGCCTACTCCACATCCAGGGCCGCCGCCTTCGACCTAAAAAGGTGCGTCGTCGCGCATGGCGACCCACATCCTGGCAATGCACTGCGCGTCTCGACGCCCCGGACCGGCGCAGCGTCAGGGTTCGTTTTTGTGGACCCTGACGGTTTCTTAGCTGATCCCGCTTACGACCTCGGCGTGGTGCTGCGGGGTTGGTCACGACAGCTGTTGGCCGGAGATACGTGCGCCCTAGCGCGAGGTTATTGTCGGTTGCTCGCCACGGAAACCGGTGTTGACGAAACAGCAATCTGGGAATGGGGCTTCCTAGAAAGAGTGTCTACGGGTCTCTACGCGATGCAGTTTGCCAGCCCTGCCTTTTATCAGCCTTTCTTGGAAACCGCGGAAAGGCTCTGTCAATGAGCGCCATACCGCCCAGTTAGTCGCCCTTTGATTAGTTATTGTCAAATGGCTGTTCTACGCGGCTTTCGTTGTCTAACCTGAACGGGCCTGGCGCCACGCGGCAACGCGTTCACGCCCCCAGGCGGCGTCCGCCGCGTGCAACGGCGGCGCGGGCGGTTCCTCGGAGTAGTCGATCACCGTATCGTACCGATAGCGGTCGTATACTTGCCCTACGACCTCTTGCAGGTCCAGCGGGACATCCTCGAATGGCGGCTGCAAGGGCACGGCGACGGTCGGCAGCGGCTCGCGCAAGGACGCGAACCATGCGTCCAGCCTGTTGAGGGAGCCTACCCGATGCAGCGCGGCATCGTAGTCGCCCCGGGATGGCATGCCCGGCGGGCGTGCTCCCACGCGCAAGAGATCGATTTCGAGCCAATGCGTGCTCGAGTTCAGGATTTGTCCGCGCTTGCGCAAAAAATCGCGTTGTCCGCTCGATCCAACCACTTTATTGACCGGCGAGAGTACCTCGATCGTCGTCACGACCCGCCGATCAACGGTATCGATGACCTTCAAGTAAGGCGCCCGGATCTCCACGGGCGTAGGCAAGTCGAGGACCACCGGTGCCGCGATGCGTCCATGCGCGCCCACCGGGATGCCGGCGCTCGCCGCCTCAACGATAGAGAGATCGGGCCGTACCAACGAATGAGCGGGGTCATCCAGGCCCAGGATATACACGTTGTCCTCGCTGTCCACGAAGAAACGCGGCGCGACCTGCCGGGCCAATATCTCACCCATCACCGCGATGAGCCGAGTATGAACGCCGCTCCAGCGATCCGGACGCTCGAGGTAAGGGTCCATACCGGGGAAAGGCGAGGGCACACGCATATCCTTACATCTCTACAAACTCTAGCTTCTCCCACTGTATCACACGCATAGGCTCCCTGCGCCAGCCGGTTACGGCATAGTAAAAAGCGAGGAGGGGCGCGGGTCAATCGACCCGCGCCCCCCCTCGCTTTTTGTAGCGGCGGAGTTATTGCATTTCGGCGATGACGACCACGCGGTGGGTGTCGACCCAGTAGGGCGTGCAGGAAATCAGCGCCAGCGTGGGGCGCGTATACGGCGCGTTGAGCAGGCGCACGTCGTCGGGTGTGACCACGCTGACCGAGCGCACCACATAGCGGTAGGTGTGCGCGCCCTGCGTCACCACCACCGCGTCACCCGTATGCATACGGCCGAGGTAGCGGAAGATCGAGCCGTAGATATCGTCGTGGCCGCTCATCAGCGAGAGGCCGGGCTGGCCGAGCTGCGCCGAGTCGGCGAAGCGGGTCACACCATAGGCGGGCACGATCTCGTAGCGCAGCGCGCCGTCCGGGCCGGCGACGAACGAGCGGGACCACACGGGGGCGGCCACGATGCCCAGGCGCCCCAGGGAGATGCGCGCCTCGGCGGCGGGCAGCGCGCCGTGGTAGACCGCCGGGAGGCTGGACAGGGGGCCGGCGAAGCGGCCGGTCTTGGGGTGATGAACGTAGTGGTAGGCGGCGACCGTACTGATGACGGTCTTGTGCGTGACCACGGTGCGTGTGTGCACACGCACGATGTCCTGGTAGCGCACGACGGTCCGCGTCACCGTCTTATGGTTGACGACCGTGCGTACGTTGGTCACGACCCGAATGCGCGTGATGTCGTGGTAGCGCACGATGGTCTTGACGGCGACACGGGTCCGCGTGATGGTGTGGACGCGCACAACGTCATGGTAGCGCGGCTTGGTGATGGTGACGTAGCGCGGCTTGGTGATGGTGACGTAGCGCGGCTTGGTGACGGTGACGTAGCGGGTCTTCGTGATGACACGCGGCTTGGCGACGACGTGGGCGCTCGCGGCCAAGACCTGAGTGTATGCGGTGGCCGTCGCGGTCGGCGGTACGGGCGTGCTGGTCGGTGGCACAGCGGTGTTGGTCGGCGGGACGGGCGTATTCGTCGGCGGGACGGGCGTATTCGTCGGCGGGACGGGCGTATTCGTCGGCGGGACGGGCGTATTCGTCGCGGTAGAGACCGGCGTGTTCGTGGCTGTAGGCGGAACCGGAGTACTTGTCGCCGTAGGAGCCGTCGTGCCGGTCGACGTCGGCGCGGGGGTTAGCGACGGAGCCGTCGTGGGCGTGCTCGTCGCTGGAGGCGTGGTGCTCGTGGCTGTCGGCGGCACACTGGTCTTGGTGCTCGTGGCCGTCGGCGGCACGCTCGTCTTGGTGCTTGTGGCTGTCGGCGGCGCCGGGGTATTCGTCGGCGTAGCGCAGGTGTTCGCGCCGCCGTTAGCGCCGTCGATGAAGACGCCCCGGGCGTGGTAGAAGTTGTTGGGATTCGTGGCGATGGGTCCGAACTGCGTGATGACATCACCCGTGACGAAGTCGACCTGGTAGTAGCACGGGGGGACGGTAATCGTAAGGTTGTGCGAACCGGGTCCGAAGGTGTTTGTGTCGGACATGAAGACCGTCTGAGACACGACGGTCTCTAGGTTGACGGTAGACGTGACAGCCTTGTAGGAGACTAGCGAGAGCTTCAGATCCGGGCAGCCGGCGGCGATGGTGAAGTAGGCCGTGACCCTATCGCCAGGGGACACACGGTCTTGCAGCGGGAACACATGGGTCGGGTTATCGTTGATCAGGTAGTATGTGGCGCTCTTGACCATCCCGACGATGTCGCTGGGGCACACCGGCGTATTGGTGCTCGTGGGCGGGACTGGCGTATTGGTCGGCGGCGTATCCGTACAGTAAGCCGGTCCTCCCTGCGGTCCCCCCACGACAACCGAGGCGATCTTGCGATTGCCGTAGAGATTGCCGGGGTAAGCGAGATCCTGGATCACCGCGCCGTAGAAAGCGTCGGCCTGGTACGCGCAGGACGGGAGCGGCGCGGTGAGGATAGCGTCCTGGTTGTAATCGAGTGTCGCCGACTGCGAGCCGGCGAGTTCCTGGTGGAAGACATTGCTGTAAGGGTCATCGCCCGTCAGGCGACGATAGGTAGCGAAGCCAACCGTCTGCGTACAATGCGCGGTATTCTTTAACGTGATCTGGATGCGCGCGGACGCGCCGCTACCGCTCGTGGTGAGTGGCTGTTCGACCTGGATACCGGAATAGTCATTTGGCTCGCACGACTGCCACATCGACATGGCGTGCACGCTCGTCCGACCGCCGACGCCGGCGGGGACGAACTGAATCAAAACGAGCAAGCCTAGCAATGCTAGTAGTGCTCTCCTCGCGAATGGGTGGGTGAACATAGAGCCTATTACCTCCAACCTAATCAAACGTCCTAGTACTCTATCGACCATTTGGGCTAGGAGGTTTAGGTATAGGCTAGCCCGAATGGGTGAGACACCTACAGATAGGAACCAGGGCTGAAGACCGCGCGGCAACTATCGTACAATGACGGGAGCGGACAGGCACGATCCCTGCGACATGGCAGGTACGATTATCTCGTCCGATAAGGGCGTCAGAAAAAAGGAGACGACAGTGGCACACACACTCACCGTCGGTAAGCTACGCGGCCTGCGCCAAATCGCCAACGAGGGCGGCATCTTCACCATGGCCGCCGAGGATCAGCGCGGCTCCATGCGCAAAATGCTCAACCCAGACGACCCCAAGGGCGTAAGCGCGGCGGCGATGACCGACGTCAAGACGGACATCTGCCGCGCGCTCAGCCCCTACGCCAGCGCCATGCTGATCGATCCCGAGTTCGGCGCCGCCCAGTCCATCGCCAGCGGGGCGTTGCGCGGCAACTGCGGCCTGCTCGTCTCGCTCGAAGATACCGACTACGAGCAGGTGGGGGACGACCGCCGCGCCAAGATCCTGGAGGGCTGGGGCGTCGACAAGATCAAGCGCATGGGCGCCTCGGGCGTCAAGCTGCTCGCCTACTTCCGGCCCGATCGCGGCGAGGGCACGACCTACCAGCGCGACCTCATCGCGCGCGTCGGCGAGGAGTGCCAGAAGCACGACATCCCCTTCATCCTGGAGTGTGTCGGGTACCCCGTCGGCGGCATGAAAGTCGACTCGCCCGCGTACGCCGCGCAGAAGCCCGAGATCGTCATCGAGACCGCGCGTATGCTCAGCGGCCTCGGCGTCGATGTCTACAAGGCCGAGTTCCCCGTCGACTCCACGTACGAGCAGGACGAAACGAAGATTACCAACTACTGCAAGCAGCTCGACGCGGCGTGCCAGGTGCCCTGGGTCGTGCTCAGCGCCGGCGTCGACATCGAGATATTCCGCACGCAGGTACAGTTCGCCTGCCACAACGGCGCCTCCGGCTTCCTGGGCGGCCGCGCCATCTGGAAGAAGGCGATCGGGCTGGCCCCCGAGGAGCGCCGCCGCTTCCTCGCCACGGAGGGCGTGGACAACCTGCGCACCCTCATCGAGATCGCGCACAGCTACGCCAAACCGTGGCCCGAGCGCGAGAACCCCGGCTTCCAGATGGAGACCATCGGCGAGGAGTGGTATCGGAACTATTAGTCGATAGTCGATAGTCGATAGTCGTTAGTCGATAGTCGGAAGTCGGAAGTCGTATCTACTGGGAGCGCCGTTTCGGCCTCTACGTCAAGCAGTTGCGCCCATCCGCAGCGAAACAAGTAATACCCGTACAGCAAACAAAAGGGCCGGTGGAATCATCCGCCGGCCCTTTTACTACGTAGCGAACGGACAGCTCCGTGAACGATATCCAACGCCGCGCCACCATCAGCCGTGACGTGATCGACGGCGCGCTGCGCGCCACGATCGCTGCTTTGGAAGCGGCGTTCCCAGGTCGCATCCGCGGCTATTATGTCGAGGGCAGCTACGCCGACGGAACGGGGGTGGCGACCAGCGACCTTGATCTGGTCGTCGTCTTTATCGGTGCGTGCGACGACGTCGAGAGAGCGCGGGCAATCCATGTTGGTACGTCCCGCACCTCCATTGGCGCTGTCGAGTTCGATGTCGTAGTCACCGACGAGGCGGAGCTAGCGCGCGGCGCCTATCCGACGCTCAAACTGGGCAGCCAGTGCGTTTATGGCGAGGACATACGCGACAGTTTGGCGCTGTTGCCGATCGAGGAGTGGACACGGCAGCGCATGCATGCGGCCTACACGCTCATCGTCCGCGTCTTCGACCGGCCCGTGCCCGTCCGCTATCCGCTGAACTACCCTGATCCGTGTGGCGACTACTACGGCTACGACAATCGCACGGTACGTCTGCCCGATGGTCGTGACGTCCCCTCGACGCGCAACCTCATCCGCGTCACGGGTTGGGCCGCCACGGCCTTGCTGGCCCTGCGCGCCAACGTCTATGTCGCACGCAAGAGCGATTGCCACGCGGCCTACCGCCGCCACATCGGCGGTGAATGGTCGGATTTGCTGGATGACCTCTACCGCCGCTGTCGCACCGAGTGGCGTTACCTCATCCCATTGTCCGCTAGTGACCGCGCGGCGCTGCGGGAGTTGTGCCGGCGCGCCCTCCAGTTCGAGAACCACGTCCTGCTCGTGTACAGGGACTACGCGCTCTCCGCGTTGCGCGACGGCGACCAGTCGGCGCGACAAGCCGCCCTCTCGGTGCTCGAACGCACGCCATACCATGACGACGCGATACGCGAAGCTATCCAAGCGGCGTCGTATTATACTTAAATGATGAATACGAGCGACGATCAGACGTTCACGACTGTCTACCGCCTTGCGGACATCCCCGCATTTACCGATGAAGACGAGGAGCATAGGTTCTGGGCATCGCATGAATTCAGTGATGAGTTGTGGGATCAGGCCCAACCTCTTATGCCCGACGAATTGCCGGCGCCGCGTGCGGAAACGGCGCGGGTGACTATTCCCATCGACGCGGATACGCTGGAACGAATCAAGGCGCTGGCTCATGCGCGGCATAAAGAGTACCGCACGTTGCTGACGGAGTTCGTGTCCGAGCGGCTCGACGAAGAGGAGAAGCGGCTTGGTCTGTCGAAGGTGTCGTGAGCCTATTCAGCCGTCGCCACCCACCGCTCGACAGCCTGCAACATCCTCATGTTCCATTCCTCGGACTCAATGGCATGAAAGCGATGCGCGAAGTCCAGCGCGAACGACGCCGCGTAGAAGGAGACGACCCGCCGTTGCCGGTCCGTTAAGCCCCAACAGCGGCACAGTTCCTCGACGTAGAAAAGTTCGCGCGTCCCCACATCACTGACGACCGCCGTCGCCGTCAGGCCGACCATATACAGCGGGTCACCATAGCACACGACGTCGAAGTCCACCAACCCTTGCAACTCGCCGTCCTGTACAATGACGTTCTTGGTCGTGACGTCGTCAAGGAAGCATGTCGGGGCGACCTGACGGAGGTTAGGTCACGCTCATATGCCCAAAATCCATGTGCGTGGCCCCAAGCGGCTCGACCCCAAGTACATCGGATACCAATCGCATCACCTGTCGGGCTTCTACCATGATTCGGCTCCTCGCATCACTATGTCAACGCGCGGCGGCCGTTTCCGGCGCGCCAGCCACGGCGGCGCGTCCGCGTCCGCCGCGCACGAAGAAGGTGTAGAGGGCCAGCGTAGCCACAACGTAGCAGGCCGCCGCGACGATAAATGGGGCGGTGAAGCCGTGCGTGGCTCCGCGCAGCCAGCCGGTCATGATGGGGCCGGACGCGAAGCCGACCGCCCAGGTGACCGAGTAGAGCCCGCTCAACGTGGAGCGCTGCCCCTCGGAGACCCGCGACATGGCGAACCCCGTGTACGTGGGGTCGATGGCCGAGCGCACCGCGCTCCACACCGTGTAGATCGCCAGGGCCACGCCGAGCGCCGGCGCTACGGCCAGCGCCGCGATGAGCGGGACCGAGCTGGCCAGTAAGAAGATGGCGGCGCGGGCGGCGCCCAAGCGACGCACCAACGCTGGTGAGGCCAGCGACCCCCCGGCGCCGATGACACCGGCCACCGCCAGGAATATCCCCAGCGTCGCGGCCGATACGTTGAAGCCCGTGGCGAAGTAGAGCTGGTTGAACGAGAGCACCGCGCCCGCCCCGAACGACAGCAGCAGGTCCGGTCCCAGCAAGCGCACGAACAGCCCGATGTCATAGGCGCGCGCGGCCCTGACCGCGCCGCGCGTCCGCGGCGCCTCGCGCAGCCACAGCAGCGGGATCGCGCCGGCGAAGCCCACCACGAAGATGCTGATCATGGCCCAGCGCAGCGGGGCCGTCGTATTGGCGCCCTGGTGCAAGACGCCGGCGGCGAACGCGGTGACGCCCCCGCCGAGCAGGTAGCCGAGCGAGCCGATGCCGATGAGCAGCAGTGAGTTGACGGAGAACAGGTACTGCCGGTCCCCCTCCGTGCTGCTCTCCACGATGATGGCCGGGTAGGCGACCCAATAGAACGACGAGACGGCGCCGTTGGCCAGTCCGAAAAAGATCTGCCAGCCCGGCGTCGTGAACAGGGCCAGCCCCAGCAGAGTGAACGGGTTGACGAAGGCACAGAAGAGCAGCAACCGCTTGCGCCCCACACGGTCGGCCAGCACGCCTAGGGGGAAGCTCACCAGCAGCACGGTCACGGCCGGCATGGCGTCAAGCACGCCGATGAGCGTCGAGTTGAAGTGCAGACTGAGCAGGAACAGGTTGTAGACCAGCGCCTGGATGGCCAGTTGCAGCCCCTTAAAAAAGGTATAGCTCAGGACGATCTTGCCGTTGCGGCTGAAGCCCCGGACGGTGCGAACGTAAGAAACCACTACCCTCCTATCATCGACATCGACTTATTGGCGCGCTTGAAGCTCTTGTCGCCGATGTAGTGCTTGAGCTCTTTCTCCCAGGTCGCGGCGCGGATGAGCTGTTCCACCTCGTCGTCGGACGCGCCGGCGCGCAGGGGCGCGCGCAGGTCGGTCTCGACGGTGGAAAAGAGGCAGGTGCGGAACGCGCCCTCGGCGGTCAGGCGAATACGGTCGCATTGCGCGCAGAACGGCTCGCTGACCGGGTTAATGAAGCCGATCGTGCCGGGGACGCCGTCGGCGAAGCGGTAGACGCGCGAGGTGGACGAGGGGTCGAGCCCGCCCACGGGTACGAGCGGGAACTCCTGCTCGATGATGGCTTTGAGTTCGGCCCCGTTCAGCACATCGTCCTTGGTCCAGGTCTGGTCGGCGTCGAGCGGCATGTACTCGATCCAGCGCACCTCGTAGGGCTTGCGCCGCGCCAGCCGCGCGAACTCAAGCACCTCGCCCTCGCTAAAGCCGCGGATCGCCACCGCGTTGATCTTGATCGGCGCCACCTGGGGGTAGCGCTCGATCTCGGCCAACCCCTCCAGCACCTTGGGCAGCGAATCGCGCCGCGTAAGAGTGTAGAACTTCGCGTGGTCCAGCGTGTCGAGCGATACGTTGATGCGGCGCAACCCGGCCTCGGCCAGGCCCCGCGCCTGCTCCTTGAGCAGGTAGCCGTTGGTGGTGAGGCTGAGGCTCTTCAACCCCTGCAGCGGGGCCAGGCGGCGGACCAACTCCGGCAGGTCCCTGCGCACGAGGGGCTCACCGCCGGTCAAGCGGATCTCCTCGACGCCGATGCGCAACGCGATACGCACGAGGCGCTCGATCTCCTCGTAGGTAAGAATGTCGCCCTTGGGTAGCCAGGCCAGCCCCTCGGCCGGCATGCAATAGACGCAGCGGAAGTTGCAGCGGTCGGTCACGGACACGCGCAGGTTACGGATGCGCCGTCCGTAGGAATCCACCAACAACCCGCCGCGCGGATGTTCCGAGCGCGCCAGCGTGTGCGCGAGCGTGGCGGTTGACT
>JAABUO010008311.1_pt1 | contig 11758 bp, 16 predicted proteins | sample 5559291 | NCBI WGS metagenome assembly JAABUO01 (sample SAMN10711878, study PRJNA513372) | rock metagenome | isolation source: Antarctica rocks | place: Antarctica: Victoria Land, Finger Mt sud | reverse complement strand
ACGCAACTTTTCGGAGTGCGTGCAAGTGCATCGGTACAGTAATGGTACATACTGTCAGCATGCTCCTCAGCGTTACGATATTGAAAAACGCGCCATGCCTGGATCCGGCACGATGTTGCTCGTCAAGACTGCTTCTGAATCACTGACTCTTGTTGTCTCTGTCTGTGTAGCCAGCTCCGGCTCACTAAAAGTGAGCGCGCGGTGTTAGGCAGTTACTATGAAAGCTGTATCCGAGTTTGACCAGTACAACATCGAAAGGCTTCCGGAAGATCTGCTGCACGGCATCTTGGCACAAGTCTCCTTCCACGACAGGTCAGTAATTCGTGCAATGTCAGCGAGCATTCAGTGCCCATCGATATGGTACTGACGTGATCACTTCAATTTGAAGCTGAAACGCCGCTGAGCACCTCACGGCTGCCTCCTGGCGACGTTACACCGTGCATGATGCAGGCTCCTAGTCATGCCGCTGGTGTCGAGTGATTGGGCCAAAGCCCTGGCGGGTGAGAGCATCGCATGGGACCACCTGGAGCTGAACCAGCCACCACAAGATTGGTCAAAGCTGACATGTTGGGCAGCAAAGCACTGCAAGTACACACGAAGTCTGGCCATTGAGGACATCGAACCTGGAAGCGAAGCTGCATTGGCAGAGCTGCTGTGCCACCGCTTTTTCTGTGCTCTCCAATCTGTCAAGCTCACAGGCAGCCTCCTAGGCCAAGTCTCAGGCAAAAGCACCATGTTGTGGGAAGCATTGCTCTGCCGCAGATTACACAGTCTTAACATACAGCTCGAGAGCATCAATAACACTGAGTTATGCAGTGTGAGCTGCGCAACAGATCTACAGTACCTCAGCTTGGACATCAAACAGCGCACACGTGCTGACCATGTAGAATTGCCAGGCATGCTTACTAATCTGTTACATCTAACAAGACTGTCACTTAGGAATGTAAGTGTGTCTCAGCGCACTGTGTGTCATGAGTTTTCTTTGCTGACATCCTTAGAGGATCTGTCCTTAGTCAGAACAGATGTGTCCAACTTTGACTTTTCCTTCCATCATTTGTCGCGACTCAGCAGTCTGCTGCTCAGTGAGGATCACAGAGCAGGACAGGCTCTGCGTCTGCCTGGCATTTCTCACTTGCCATCCCTTCAGCAGTTATCCATTTCTAGTGGGCTTCAGCAATTCCCAGAGGATGTTTTGAACTTGACATCGCTGACATCATTAGATTTGGGCTGGAATAGGTTTAGAATGTTACCACCAGGCCCATACCTCAAGAACTTGCAGGACCTTCAGTTTCAAGAGCGATCATCTGTCCTGGATGTGGCCGTGCTAGAACAGGCGTCAAGATTGTCTTTGCTCAGCTTTGATGCCACTGACATGGCATATAAGGACATCACTGCTACAGTCTGTTCCCTGATTAGGAGGCTCCCAAATTTACATAGAGTAGTACTGCTAAAGGCCAGCTACAATGGTGCTGCAGATAGGGAGGACCAGATTGCTCAATCTTTCCTTCAGCTGGTGAATGTGCTCTGTCAGGACATGTTCTGCAGGAGGTCCATCCAGATTGACCTGGAACACAAATGGAGGCCGCTGCTATGGTCTGATGTAGGTCGTTGACATGGCTTCAGCTTTACTGCAGTGCCAGATCCATAAGTGCTGTCATAGTGTGTAAACTCCATATGGCAGCGTTATCATCATGTGCAGCATCTGCACTGACAATAGATGTAGTGTGTGGCACATGCACAGCTGACTGCATGCATGCGCAACGCCATTGCATGTGATTCTCAGCATTAAATGCTGTTGACGCCTCACCAGATGTCCATGATGATCAATTGATTGCTGCCTGGCATGCAAAGCCCATTGTGACCAGCACACCAGAAGTACTGCTGTTATCATGCATCCAGCAGAGGCAGAACTAGCTTCTTACTGGCCCAGCAGTGTGTATACCGTGCAAAAAGTGCTGTTTATTAAGGTCTGCCTCACACGCAGCCCTGCTCCTGCCTGTAGAGTGTGCACCTTTCCTGCCAAATTGATTTTTCTTTCGGGACGGCATTTGCATCAGGGGATGTGTGCGTGACCTTGGTTCAACACTGCACACACAGGTATCTAACGGTCCGACTAGGCTACTGCTTACCGACAAAGAAAAACACACAGGATACAGCAGACACATCTGTGCACCTTCAGTCAAGCCACGATATACACAAACGCACACCGCGCAGGTGCGTGATCAGTGTGTCACAGCAACAAAGTGCGTTGCTGGCACTGCGACAGTGCATGTCACTACTTAGCGAGATTCCTGACTTGAGCAGGCGTGAGCATCCATGTCGGAACAGCGTAGTGAAACATCCATTCAGAAGTCAGTGGAGTCTTCAAAGGCTTTCCAAGACAAGTCCAAGAACTCTGAAGACGTGCATGTGACGACAGCGTGTGACACCGACCTTCCTGCAGACTTGGCGCTTGCTTGTGGACATCAGCTGCTAGTCTCCCAAGTTGCCTGCATGTTATAGCACATAATCCAAAAAATGTGCACTGTGCAAAGTGGTGCAGGCAAGAGGGCATGCAGCCTAGCACTTTAGAACAACCAAGGTCTGACAGCACCACTGAGGGTGATGCATATTATCCTGAGGGCAAGAGCTCGTAAGTGCATGCAAATGGACAAAAGTTGTGCTGCATGTACATTTGGCAAAGGCACGGCTTTATCATCTTAGTTGTTGCTAAACGCCAATGCCATGTTCGTCCAGAGGTCTTTCAATACAAGCACCTGCTTTGTCACATATGCATGTAGCTAGGCCCAAGTTGTGCGGGTACTGTGCTGCAGGTACGAGGCTGCTGGTGAGAAGGTTGGGGACAGCTTGCAGGCAGCCAAGCAAAAGATTCTTGGCTGACTCAGATGACAATAGCTCTTGCTATCCTGCCTAGGCCCAGCATGGCAGTGTGTGCAGCATGTACAATAAGAACAATCCTTTGTAGTTGCGCCAATACGTCCAACATGATTGAGTGTATGGGTAGACAGAAGTTGTGGACAGTGTACTTCTAGAGGCATTGTCATGTCACACATACATGACACTAAAGCAGATGTGCTTACTTTTGTGGTGCCCATCAACAATGAAAGGTTGCGCCACTGTCAAGTCTTCGAAGACAGGTTGCTGCAATTCACAATAAGCAAGCCCCCCAACAGTGAATAATGTCGTCTCGTGACAATCGGGACTGGTAACAACATAACAATCTGTGTACATATACACATATGTCCTACTCAGCTTAATACTGCAATGTAGCATAATCTAGTCCCCTTTGACCTGCGTAACAACATGATAGAGTGATGTGCAATGCTACATAAAAGAGCATCTACCTGTACCCAAAGTATTCAGCATGACACATTGTGTGCATGAGGGCTGCTTAACTTGAAGTGACACAGCTGTAATCATTCAGAATTGGTACATGGAGGACACAGACAATACTAACATCGTCTGTGCCCTGTCTGTGCCCTGTTCAGCGTTGGTGGCTTGTGACTAAGCCAGCCTCAAATAGACTTGCAAGTCTGTTTTGGCTGAATACAAGCTGCTTCAACAAGCTCATGGATGCAATTGTTGAGATGCTGTCAAAGAATGTGAACACAGTTCACACATTTGCTGCTTCTTCTTGCTTGACCTCTGGTACACAGGGCATGTCAGAAATCTGCATCTGTGGGGCAAGCCTGACATCCAATTCAGCTGAGACACTGCCCTCCCCAAACCCTAGCAGCTCAATGGCAGAAGGTTGCCCTTCCTGTTCTGCCAACTGGTTCAGTAAGGCTCCTGTGTCCGGAGCCCATGGATATGTTTGCACCACTATGTTTGCCAGCTGAAAAGATCTCATCATCTGCAAACAGACTGCATTTGACGGCATGTTGCAATGCCTCAAGATGACAAGATGACTGCACATCATGATGCTGGGACCATGCATGCATTGTCACTCAGTGTGTGTATGACTAAAAATTGACACTGGTCTCGTGAGAATGTTGTGATGGTATGGCACACCCAGCTACTGTATAACTGCTGCAGTGATCTAGTGACCAGTTTGCAACCAATTTACATGCTGCAGCTGCAGGCAGGCATAAGGTACTGCGTTTGAAAGAGCAAACACAGACAAAATTCTATATTGTAGGTGCTAACAGCTGGTCAGCCACAGACTGTTGTAAGTGAGCCCAGACCTTTCGCCAAATTGCAATGGACATTTGTAGCATGAGCAGCTGGTCCTCCTTGAGGTTGCTGTACAGCTCTGTGAGAAGGTCAGCCGCCTGGACATGAGCTTCGGACAGGTTCTTGCTGTTGACTGCCACTTCCTGCAGCCATGCATGTCAAATGTAGCACATGCATGCTTACAATGCACATTGCAAACCATATCACTTCACACATGCAAGTCTGTATCACACACAAGCTGCCACACAATCATGATTTGCAGCTCTGCTATTATACATGTATTTGAGCTATGCCGTGAAAGCTATTTTATGCTATGCTGAAATCAAGCTATGCTGCATCAGACTGAGTCACTGCCGACTGCATATCTGTTCTTGAGATCACCTTCAATGCAGGCAAGAAGCTGCCAAGCTGTGAACACTGGCATCAAAGCAGGGGCTTGCCTGCTTGTGTGTGTCTTTTGTGCATGCTTGCAGCGCCTTGCTAATGCGCTCGCGCTCCCGCATGAGTCGCCCTATGCGTGGCAAGATCCAGCGCCGCAACTCCATCAGCTCATGCTTTTGCTGGTCTGTCAGCTTCAATGATGTCTGCAACACAGGCTAGCACCAGGAATGAGCAAGATCTGTACTTTCAATTTATGATTTAGTGGGTCTGTCAGCCTCAGTAACTGTAACACAGGGGAGCCTCCATGTTTGCAGCCAGCTATAAGCACAGCGCCATTTTCCAACTTCAGTTCTTTTTCTGAGTGGCATGCTGACTTGCAACTGTCACAGCAACAGCTCTTGTAGGTACCTGATAGTTGATGGTGTACATAGCGTAAGGCCATCTTCTGCAAGATGTCAGTGCTTTTTAGTGTTGCCCATACCAGGACATTGGCTTTTGGTTCAGTACTGAGTTTTGGCTGAGAGTTATGCAACAGGGTGATATGCAAGGATTATGCTCCAGGGTCATGCATTGCAGCATTGTGTGAGCCATACACAGGACACCAGACATCAGGTGTGACATGGCTTCTGGCCGAGGTCATGCATTGCTCCAGGATGATGCTTTAGAATGATGCACAAAGGCTTGAGGTTGTGCCATGCAGCATGATGAAAGCCATACCAGGACGTTGGCCATCATTTCTGCCATGGCTTCAGGCTGAGGCTTCTTCTGCTTGCTGATGCGCCTTCCCTCCTCCATGCGTGCCATGAAGAAGTGCTGCAGCTCATACGGGTCGTGCATGGCCTTACATGAGCACATGGTGATGGCCTCTTGCAGTGTGCTCTGCATACAAGGTGCCTGTTTTTGTGCCAATGGCTGGTCAAATGCAGCCTTGTGACCAGGGCATTTCCATATCAGAACACGCTCCTGCCCCATGAGGACAATGCAGCCACCTAAGCATAGCAAGGCACTGCATAAGCTGCTCCAGCACGCCAGGCACTTGTCGCATAAACGTGAGAGGAAAGCCATAGACCCAATGCATGCACCTATGGTATCACACATTTTGAGCTGAAACACAGTTCTGACCCCTGCCTTTGCACTTAAGTATTGCAATGTTAAGATGCCATGACAATTCAACTCGAGGAGCCATTGATTGTGCTTTTTATGAATCATGTAGCTTTGTGATTGACGATTTGCGCACCTGAACTTCAGCTCCTGCCGCTGAATCTGGATCTCCTTTGGCATTCACCAGCAACACCGCCAGCTTGCTCACGTAATCCTGCATGACAACACCACCATCTCAGTGGCCACACTCTTTGTGAGAAAGTGTACAACAGCAAGCACCATGAAGAGCAACATTAAAATAGGTTGCTGCTGATGCTGTCTTCTCAGCCTCTTATTCAGCAGCAACTATAGCCAATATTGCACTCACAAACACCATGTTGCCCAGCATGTTGACAGGCCATGCATGCTGACATTAATCAAAACAACAATGCCACAGTGCCAAAGGTGAATGTGACAGTATTGTCACAAGATAACAATCGTGCTGACATGCGGATCCCATCGTACATAATGATCAAGGCACAAGGCACACGGTACACTGCATATAGATGCACACTGCTTGCAATGCATGCAAGACAAGGCAGCAATGACATGCTCACATGAAACAGTTGACTTCTTTGAGGCTGTTGAGACGGCTTTCCTGCAAATTTGACACTTTGAAAAACACTTTCGAGATGCAGACGATGGTGTCACCTTCCATATGACAACATGCTGCTCCAGGGACATGCTCTTCAACTCCCGCACTGTCATGCTCTTGGGCTCTGTCCGCAGCACTGATACAGGCAGCCTTTCATCTGGTGAAAGGACCTCCAGCTTTGCCCCAAAAGGGGCGGAAATGGTTTTCAAGGTGTCTGGACTCTGCAAGCCACTTGGTCAAAACTTGAGAACGGAAACATTGTGATGTACACCAATCAGACTGGGATGAGACCAGGGTTTGCATGAAAGTGCTGTGCAGCGGAGCGTGAGATATACAGGTATTACTTGAACCAAGGCAAAGGCACACAAATAGAACCCCTCCAGCTCACTGGGAGGTATGTGGCAAAGCGCATGCTTAGAGGCAGGACGTCAGCACGGCAGTACATTGATACTTGGAGCCGTGCAAGAGAGAGGGTACAGTCATACCAGCAGAAGAATCCCCTTGGTAGGCGGTGGCATGTCTTGCTTGCTCAAGGACAACACCTTCTCTAGGAGCTGGTTCCGTTCCTCTAGCTTGCTCTTCTCCACCCTGACTTTATCCATTTCAGCTGTCAGGTCTGACATGTATTTCTCTGTCTCTTGAGCCTTTTCCTGCAAAGACGACTGCTTTGAGCATGACCACAAGGCTGCTGTATTTTTGTTCAGGTTAGTGATCAAGGCACAAGATGGACTTGGTTAAGATTGCCTGCCATGCTTGGGGGACACCCTTGTCTGAATCATGTCCACACTTCAGTGTGAAACTGTGACAGCATAGGGAACTATGTAGCAGCCATGCTGTGCTTGTTGTAATTATACTTGAAAGGAAGTGTGCCCAGACTGAGGGTGTGCAGCAATACACGTATTGATGAGGGTGTTAGCCTTGTTGCGCATTTTGGGTCCATGAGATGGAGTGATGCAAGCAGATGAGGCAAGTTGCAACAACACTACAAACTTGCCTTTTTCCGCTCCCTGTAACGTTTCTGTGCTCGTTTATTCTTGTCTCTCAGCTTTGCTTTGGCATCTATTGTTTCAGAGGTACCTGGCCCTGCCTCAGTGGCCTCCACTGCATCCCCCGAATAACAGGCTGGACTGCTGTTGGGAAATTGAGAAGTTGCACTGACTTGCGGCAACAAAGCGTTTCCTGATGGCTGGGGAGGTGTGCATTGGCTGGTGCCTGCTGCGCGAGACCAGTCAGCTTATCATTATGGCTTGGCATCAAAGCTTCGTCAAGCAGCATTATATCGAACTTGCAGGCCGATCCCACACCTAGACTGAAGTTCCCAGGCTGTCTTGCGCCTGCTGTTGCCCAGGAAGCTCTCTGAGTGAAATGATCACCAGCAGGAGGGCTAGGCTCGGAGCCAAACCTCATACCACTTCCCGGAGGACCTAGGGACGCTGCTAGAGGAGCGTAATTCATAAAGGTCTCAGGATTTAGTTGTGTGGAAGGTGAGGGATTGAACAAGTCCAGTTCCATATCTTCCAAGTTGACTTCCGACAAATAGTCGATACCGGATCCAACAAACATGTCCAGCCCTGCGGCATCTTGACCATCCAGATGGACATTGTGCTTATACATGCGATATGGCCAGTGGGTCTGGGCTTGACTTTTGTGCGATCAAAGCCGCGCAAGTACAGCCGCTCGAGCTCTGCACCTTCAGAGAGCCTGCTGAGTTGCCCTTGAGCCCTTGACTGTATCTCAGCATCAGCAGCAGCAGCAGCAGAGTCGTCTGCGCCAAATGAGAGGGTCGAGCTGTTGCGACCGGCGTAAGCTGAGAACAAATTCGACTCTACCTACAAGGGTTTTCAGAACAATTTATTTCCCTTGATAATTAAGTCCGACAGGTCACAAAACTGGTCACACGCGTGATGAAATGCATACAAGGCATTGCCAATCTTGACACAAACGTGATATACATGCATGTATGTAATCACCTTATCTGTCGACCTGATTTGATTCTTGGCAAGGCACGTATAGGGGGATTTGTACGTGTTGTACAACATGTCAATTGACATGTCGATCTCTGCACATGTTAGAATGCATGCAGCTCGCGCAATGAACAGTACCGAAGGTTTATGCACGACTCTCACTGTAGCTTGCCTTGATACGTTAAGTCCAGTAGAAGGCCTCGGGGTGCACTCATTTGCAGAGCTTGGTGATTCTGAACATGCATGAGCTCACTCGAGTATCACCGTGTGTCATTGTAAAAGGTTTGCAAAAGTTTGATTGTGAAGATGATATTTGCTCAAAATATGTGTATCTTTGGCCAAGGCATGACATGCTATGCTTTGCAATCAATTGATGCATCAAAGAACTTCGCAACTCTACGTACCACTAGTGCTACACTTGGCAAAGCATTGCACATCCTTTTCTTAGTTATGAATTGCACACCCTTGCTCAGTCGTCGGCGACATTAGATGCACGAGCAAGTTCACTTGTGGGAAACACATGCCCCTTCGTACAGACCAGTTATTGCGTTTTCTGCAACTGCACGTGAGCCTGCAGAGCCTGCAAGGAAACGTGCCGGCACGAGCCCCGTGACTTGTTCCGTTGACCTTCAGGACCCCTGTGATCAGAGCTGACAAATCTGACTTTAGTTCCCTAGGCATCTTTTCGGTCTTTAAGCAGCACATGGAACCCCACATGCCTTGCGGCATCTCTGCATGCTTGTGATTCAAAACAAGCTTAACGGCCTTGCGGCTGTGAACCATGGCGCGATCACCCACGAGTGCAATAATGCTGTTGGTATGGCGCAACGTCTTCTGCACTTTGGTCTTGGTCACTCCAGTGGCACTATGCAAAATGGATTGCTGGGCTCGTCCGTACGCGGCTCCAGGTTTCTTGAGCGACCGGCGCCTGTTTCCTTCTATCGGCGACCCTTTTTGGGACGGATACAACAAAGTCGCATTTCAGAACGCTGACTGCACATGGTTGGCAGGCAACTTTCGAGACACCGGCTCGGATGCTGTTATGATCCTCTTCCCGGCTTTCACGATACACAAGGAAATGTGGCCGAACCCACAGCTGCAGCTTCAGCTCGCTGTTGACCACAACATTAGCTCACTATCCGTTGACATAGCTGGACGGGGCGAAAGCTGCGGCTACGAAACTGGACCTGGCTGCACTTCTACGGTGATGTTGTCGTCTCGCTGGCACACCCGGGCCCGTCCGTTGTTGTGGCATCGCAAACTTGAACGCTAAGTCGTTCTGGTCAGCGCAGATCAAGGATATGGCTGCTGCAGCTCGCTTCATCAATAGCCTGCCCGGTCGGTACTCCGCAGGGCTGTTTGGTAAGGGTCCTGCAAGCAAGCAGCAGTATTGTATCTGCAATGCAGCTTGTTGACACCATTTCTGCAATCCATCAGCAGCACTGAAGGCTTCGAACATATGCAGGGCTCAGCTCTGCTGGCAAAGCTGCTCTGTTCTACGCTGCTCAGGTCAGCAACATCCCTGCAGTGTTCATGGCTGAGCCAGACGATTTGGTGTCTCTATCAGGTTTGTGATGTCCACAATTGCCAACATACTTGCTTTCCCTTTGGTTCTTGCTGCTGGCTGCATACAGTGCTAAAAGCCCATGCAATGGCTTGCACATGCTGGAGCGTTCATGCAGCTTGTCTTTACAGGGTATAGAAATTGCAGTTAACATGTACCACTCATTGTGTGTTGTTCAGAGTTTGTGGATCACATGGCTGGTGGTAACACAATTCAACGCCTGGGCAAAATCTCAGAGTTTGAGGTCACAATGCCAAACCAAGCAGACCGCCTCATGATGACAGCTGAGGTGTGACTCAATCAGGACCATATATGTCCTGACTGCTGTTGTATTACCTCAGATTGACAGCCCTTAAAGCTTTGTGTCCTGCATTGGCAATGCAATACGTCATCATCAGACAATATGCAGTCAGGACAAAAGCTGCTATGACTAAGACCTTCAGAACTCAGGAGTTTGCCTGTTCACTCATGACTGCAGCACCTCAGCCGTACACATGTCTCTGGGACTGACGGATTTGGCAAATTACCCAACTGGTGTTGCTTGCAGAGTTACCAGGAGAATTTGGCCGTCAACCTTACAAAGCTGGGACCTCAAATCCCTGCAGAAACCCACATGTACTGGTACACTGCTGAAACTGGGGTGAGCTTTTTGCACACACTCTCAGAAGTATGCATTTTCCTTCAGTGACATTTTAAACTCAGCAGCAACACATTGCGAGTTGCTTATATACAGCAGCTTTGTAGTACTGAGCTGAGCTATGAGCATTTGCTGCTGACTGCTGAGGTTGCTTGTCAGCGATCAGATGTGCTTTCCAAATGATGCCTGCAATTTGAGTCATGATGATGGCAGTATCAGGCATTCCCAACAAAATTGTATGCATGTAGAATGCTTGTTTGCATCGCCTTGCACAACCTGCAAATCACTGTGCAGAAGCTTTGCACTGTCCAGAAGCTTTGCACTGTCCAGAAGCTTTGCACTGTCCAGAAGCTTTGCACTGTCCAGAAGTGTGGCATCAAGTTCAATGAGCCTCGGCTTCGTCTGCAGAGCTCATTAACAAGTGAGATGCAAAACGTGTCTTTTGGACACCTAGAGCAATTCTTCCACCGGCATTTTCCAGACACGCGCCATGATTTCCTCACGAGTCACCCACAGGACTTCCTCAAGATTGTAGCTCTTGACATGGCCACAGAGGCGTCCCGTTCAGCATTTGCGCACAACTTCACAGCCAGGCATAGTCACCCTGTGTGGGAAAAGGCTCCAGCATGCGCAGATGAGCCTGAACACGCAAGCAGACGCAAGTTACGGCGTAAGAAGGATTCCCGTACCATGCCCAAGCATTTCTACATTGACGACTGGCATAGGTCTGACTTTGACAGAGGTGAGTCATAGCATGACTCAAAACTGTTGTACAGATTGATGAATGGTGCACCTTACAGTGTCAGCACGAATCTTGTTCAAACTTCTCAGGATTGGGTCTAAGCAGTGTCATCTAACTGTCCTGACAGTGCAGAGCAGGATTTAGAATTTCTACAGCTGTCAGTGCCAAAGTGGCTTTTGGCTGGCACACAAAAGTTGTATGTTTGCATTGTTAATCACAATCAGCCTCAAGCTGCTGCAACTTTGCACAAAGCCCAAACCCTGGCTGAATCTGATGCTGAACCCTGTAGGGTTGGTGAATCCTGCAGCTGTGCACCTGCCCTCGTATGGATGGGTAGTCATTGTCATGTCATACCAAGGCTGCTTTGGGTCAGACTGCGCTCTGCAGGTGACACTCTTCTTCAGTCTGACTCAGACATGACTGCTGCACTTGTTTAAAGACAGCAAGTAGTTGCATGTTTGGTCATCAGGAATGCTGCTCTGACACTTCATGTTTGGACCACCTAATGTGGAAAACTCAACAGTGTCATTGCTCTGAGGCTGCGTGCTGCCAGCCCTGCGCA
>JAABUO010008310.1_pt1 | contig 11759 bp, 11 predicted proteins | sample 5559291 | NCBI WGS metagenome assembly JAABUO01 (sample SAMN10711878, study PRJNA513372) | rock metagenome | isolation source: Antarctica rocks | place: Antarctica: Victoria Land, Finger Mt sud | reverse complement strand
TGTTTTGTCAAGTGCGATTTTTGCCGCACAAAACACAAAATCTCTCCGGCCCCCTGCGGAGCCGGAGAGATTTTATTCGATGTTCAGGTGGAATGGCTTAGGAGCCGCGCATGGTCAGATTGTAGTAGTAGGCTTGTGTCTGGCCCGGTGGAATAGATGTTTTCAGCAGGTCAGCCTGGCGCACTGATTTGACATGACCGTCACAGTACAGCACGTTGCACAAGTCCGGTCCGCCGTGCCGGAAGAGGATTGGGCTGTTGTCGTTCAGAGTAGGTGTTTGACCAGCGCAGTTAATACCGGGATAACCGGCTTGAGTATCTGCTGCCATGTTAGCATTGCCACAGTCCATATTGTAGCTGCCCGTGCCATCTACAACCCAAACCGTATTTGCCGGTGCCTGGAGCGTTGCCAGAGTGTATCCTTGTCCCTGCCCATTATCATTGCCAGGGCCAATATCAGGGTAGGTGCCGCCGAAATTATACGAGTTAATCGAATAGCTGCCGTAATGTGTGTCATCTCCGGTGCCGCTGGTTCCAGGCACGATACCTAGCTGGTCGTAAGGAACATAAAGGCCAGTGGTAGTTTCGGTCGCATTGTTGGCAGCATTGCGAATGCTCTCGCCGCTGTCATCAGGACAGTGGAAAACGCCGGTGCTTTTGACAAATGGGTAGATCATGTCCATCCATTTGTATTTGAGACTGGCAGGTCTCGGATCAGAAGCATTGTAGCCGCCGTTCCCGTTCCAAGCCGGAACGAGGAACTCATCATAGTCTTGGCTGTATTGAATGAGCGCCAGGCCAAGCTGCTTTTCGTTGGACTGGCAGGACGCTTTGCGGGCGTTCTCCCGAACTTTCTGAAAAACGGGGAACAAAATCGCCGCGAGAATGGCGATAATGGCGATGACGACGAGCAGTTCGATCAGCGTGAAGCCGCGTCGCGGCTTCGGTTGAATAGCTGACATAAGATAGCTCCTTTAGCATTGCGGACTTTGACCCGGCATTGCGGTCAAGGGGTTGTTTAAGCCCCGTTCCATGAGGAACGGGGCTATTTCAAGAAATGAGAACTGTCAGGTCAATTTACTGGCAGCCGGCGAAGGCCGGAGTTGTGCTGGCCTGTGGTTTGGTCAAGTACCAGTCGCACGGGTTGCCGTTAGTGTCCAAGCTGCTGCGCTTCCACTTGACATGACCGTCATAGTAAGCAAAGTTGGACCCGTTAGTGTGACGCTGGCTGACGTTCAGCGGCGTTGCAGTGCCTGTTCTGCCGTCCCAAACCGTGCTGCCCGTCACGCCGGTCGGGGGGAAGGTACCAGCGTAGTCCGTTTGACCAACTCGAAAAGTGTTGGCCTGGCCGCCTTTACTGCTGTCGTCAGTAGGGGTACCCATAGCATTCGCTTCCGTCAGTATAATAGTGTTGGCCGGTGACTGGATAGACGCTAGAGCCTGCTGCTCACCGTCGTAGTTTGAGATGGTGCCAATAGTCTGGATGCAGTTATAGGAATAGTCGGTGATATGAACGTCTGGGTTGCCGAGCGGCTTTCCATCGGCTGCTCTCTGAGTATCAATGTGCGGATCAACACCATCCGGGCAGAGATAGATACCGGCGGATTTCGTGTAAGGAAAAATCAGTTGCGGCCAGTAGGTGCGGCGCGTTACGTCAGTGTGACCTGTGTTCAAGTCGTAGAAATACGACCCGGAGTAGACTTCATCGAAATCCTGGGCGTACTGGATTTCCGCAAGGCCAAGCTGCTTGAGGTTGGACTGGCAGGAAGCGCGGCGGGCGTTCTCGCGCACTTTCTGGAACACGGGGAACAAGATAGCGGCGAGAATCGCGATAATGGCGATGACGACGAGCAGTTCGATCAGCGTAAAGCCGCGCTTTTGCGGCCTTTGTTGGGTTAACATGACTTCTCCTAGTGGATGGATTTTATGAGCGAAATAAACAAGTGCATTTCAGCAGGTGTGGTTCAAGCGGCGGCGCTCACTCTGCGGCCTGAAAACAAGAAAAGCAGCCGCCTCGGTAGGGCCGCTTTCACTAAATACAGCCAAGTATAACACTGATTTGTCCTGCTGTCAATGCTTCCAAACAAAATAGTGTACGGGGGTTTCGAGAAGAAGCCGGTGGAGTGTTCGTATGTATTCTCCGAGATGGTCTGCATTGACACCAGGAACGGACTGTGCTATACTCAGGCGCTTTGCTTTAGTTGATGCCGCCAGCAGGCCAGCAGCGCTGCCCAGTTTAAGGAACCGATCCCTGCGGCAAACTGTATAAAGAGAAGACCCCCCGGCCCCCAATAATGGGGGAGCATGAGAAGAACCCGTAGGGGCAGGTCCCCGTGCCTGCCCTTCTCGTCTCAATCTGGCTCCCCCATTATTGCGGGCCGGGGGGAATCTTCTCGGAGACATCTTTATCTCACCTCTCGAAAGAACAAATCCCAAATGCCTCTTAATTCTTGCCTGCGCCGCCTCGGTTTGTCCCTGGCCCTGCTGCCTGCACTCTTTGTCCCTGCTCAGGCCGCCGCGCCGAATGCACCCCGCGTCGCCGTGTTCTCCGAGCCGGGCTTTCCCACCATCAACATCTCGGCCCTGGTTTCGCCCGCCGCCGTCGCCGCCGAGCTGCAAAAAGCGGGCCTTAGCGTAGACGTGCTGAATGCCGCCGCGCTCCGTGACCCGGCGAAGCTGAACACCCAAAATTATGCCGCCGTCGTTCTGCCCTACGGCAACACCTATCCGCAGGCGGCGTTCGCTAACTTACGGGCATTCCATCAGGCGGGCGGCGATTTTGTGCTGTCCGGCATTCCCTTCACCCACGCCATCCAGCAAAACGCAAAAGGCGAATGGAAAGACTTGGGCAACGACAGCAACGCCGCGCTGTTCGGGCCAAAAGGCATCGGCGTCGGCGGCTTCCAGAACGGGCCGCAGGGCAGCACGGCGGTAGCAGCCGGAGACCCGCTTGGCCTGACTCCACTGGGACTGGACTGGGGCAACGGCAACGACACGCAGACGCTCGACACGTCCACGCTGCCGCCGACCGACCGCGTCGTGCCGATCTTGGTCGCGGGCGACGGCGCTCATCCCGTCGCGGAGATGGTGGTCCACGGCGACGACGGCTACCACGGTGCGGTAGACGTCTGGACCCCCAGCGGCCTTCGCAGCGACGATGCACTTGTTGCGTTTGCCACCGAGCAGCTTATCGTGCGCGGCACAATCGCAGCGCTCACGCAGCAGGGACTTCTCAGCGGCGCGGGCCGGACAAAAGCGCTTGCCGCGCTCGACGCCCTGCCCCGGCCTCACGTTGACGCCAATTTAGTGCTGCCGGCGACCTTGCCGCTCTACCTGACACTTCAGCCGAAGCTGTCCCCCCCGTCCCGCCATCTTTATGTCGCCGATGTCCGCCACCTGCCCCAGGACGAAGTCCTGCTGCTCGCGTCGGTGCAGGGCATCGTCAACCGCCGCCAGCCGCGCATTTATCTGATCACGGGCGACGAAGACCAGTTCTGGCTGGACCAGATGCAGGCCCAGTACCAGACCGACAAACCCGTGTTCGTTTCCGATCCGCTGTCGCTCGTCCAGACCTTCCGCAGCGAAATCAACGGAGCCGTCGTCGCCGACCCGAACGTCTATGTCAGCCCCTGCATTGCCGTAGACATCGCGGGCTTAAAGGACCTTGCCATCGCCACGCCCGCCCTCGCGACCCGCCTCGGCCTTCCCATCGTCTCCGACCTGCGCGGCAAGTTCACCGACGACGCCGACGCCCTGCGCTACGCCCGCACCGAGCTTCTGCCGCACCTGAACCCGTTTCTCTCGCTCTGCCTAGACCCGCCGCTTCTCGGCTCTCAGGTAGACGACATCATCTCGGCACGCGGCACCTGCTTCTGGATTACCGGCCCTAAAGCCCAGAACAAGCCCGGCGCAAACGAAGCCGCCGAACGCGCCGAAATCACCCAGACGTTTGCCCAAATGCCCCTCAATGCCGTCATTCGCGGCTTCTGGTGGCACGGCGACGGCCAGGGCCTTGACGAGACTCCCGGCGTCGCGCTCGGCTCCCGCTACGGCAAGATTACCACCGTCAGCGACTACGTCGCCAACTTCTCCGTGTCCAGCGGCCTCTGGCTTTCCGGCCTGAAGCAGCACCCGCAGCCGCCCGCCCCGCCGCTCGACCGCCGCAAAGTCTACGTCGCCATTACCCTGTCCGACGGCGACAACTTCGCCCCCTGGCGCGGCGTCTTTCGCCAGTTCATGGCCGAGCCGCTCTACGGCACCATCCCCGTTGCGTTCGGCATGGGACCCAGCCTCATTGACTCCGCCCCCAATCAAGCCCAGTGGTACTACGCCCACGCCGCCCCGAACACCGAGTTCCTCTGCGACGTTTCCGGGGCCGGCTACATCTACCCCACCGACTGGGCCAAAGCGCTGGCGGGCCGCCCCGCGAAGCTTCAGGAGTTCTACACCCTCACCAGCCGCTACATGGACCGGATGGACATGCACACTCTTCGCTTGATGAACGTCGGCACTTCCGACATCACTGCCGCCGGACAAGACCTGCCCGGCGTTTCCTTCCTCATGCCCGACTACGGCCTCGCCGGCGAGTCCGGCTATCCGCAGTTCACCTATACCCTGCCCACCGGCCAGCCCGTCTTCCGGGGCGCTTCCGACGGCCCCGGCGGCGCAACCCTCGCCGCCGAAATCCGCGCCAACGCCGGCACCACCCGCCCCGCGTTCCTCAATTCCTTCGTCTACATCTGGGGCGCACACATGGTCAACCTCAAGCAGATGCTCACCCTGCTCGGCCCCGACTACGTCCCCGTCACCCCGTCCCAGCTCAACACCCTCTACCGCGAGGCCCAAGCAGAAGTAACCGATCATGCCCGACTTAACTCCACGAACCACAAGTGACGCCGCCGAGATTTTGGAAATGGAGTTCGGGAACGACCCCGGCTACCAGGAGATTCGCGCCCAGGAGCGCGTCAAGTCCCAGGCCGCACAGGCTGTCTACGATGCCCGCACTGCCGCCGGCCTCACCCAAACCCAGCTTGCCCGCCTTGCCGGCACCACTCAATCCGTCATTTCTCGTTTAGAAGACGGCGACTACGACCGCCACTCCCTCGCCATGCTGGAGCGTATCGCCGCCGCCGTTCACCGCCGCGTCGAAGTCCGCTTCGTCCCCGCTTTGCCCTCAGAACCCCAGACTACTGCCTGAATGTCCAGATGGAAAAATGCCGCTGAACCTGGCAGGAGCAAGCGTATTTTTGTGGATGTATTTCTACCGGACGCGACCCTCTCTTTCGTTTTAGATAAGCGCCATCTGGATAAACAAAAGGCATCAAACACAAAGCATCAAGCCGCAAGTCCAGTAAGCGGGTTCGCGGGGAAGGGGTTTACCTAAGATGAAAGCAATCGTTGTCGATCAGTCCGCGCCGCTGAAGCTGGCGTTCGGAGAGCTGCCGGAGCCGAAGCCGGAGCCGAATCAAGCCATTGTCAAAGTGGCTGCCATTTCCTTGAACCGGGGCGAAATTTCCTATGCGCCTTCCACTATGCCCGACGGTACATCTATTGGCTGGGACTTTGCAGGCACCGTAGAGCAGCCCGCAGGCGACGGCTCCGGGCCGAAAGCTGGGGCGCGAGTGGTTGGAATTTCCAGCCGAAAATCGTTCGCGGAGCAAGTGGCGGCCGCAGCAAGCGAGATGGCCGAGCTGCCGGGTTCGGTCTCGTTTGAGGAGGCCGCCACTCTGCCGGTCGCAGGGCTAACCGCCTACTTCTCCTTGTGGCACGGCGGCCTGCTGCTCGGAAAGAAAGTGCTGGTCACGGGCGCAACGGGAGGGGTCGGCCACTTCGCAGTGCAGCTCGCAAACTTGTCCGGCGCACACGCGGTAGCGTCTGTGCGGCGGCCCGACCAGGAGCAAATTGCCCGCGAAGCCGGCGCACGCGATGTTGCCGTTGGCGAAGACCTTGCCGGAGCCGACGCCTTCGGCCCCTATGATCTGGTCGTGGATGGGGTCGGCGGGAAAAGCCTCGCAAACGCCATGAAGCTGCTAAATAAACACGGTTTGGCTGTCAACTATGGCTTTTCCGGCGGCGATGAGATTACTTTCAATGCGGGGAAGTTCATGCAAACCGGCGGCGCACGGCTGTACGGCCTGTCGGCATATGCCGAAATGGAGCGCGAGCCGGCGGCGACTGGTCTGGCGCTTTTATCCGGCCTGGTCGCGGAAGGGAAGCTCAAGCCTTTAATCGATACCGTCCGTCCCTGGCCGGAGCTTCTCCATGCTGCCCAAGACTTGCTCGACCGGAAATATCCCGGCAAGGTCGTGGTAACGCTCGGCTGACGGCTCGGCGGCGAACTCCGACGACAAAAGCGGCAGGCGTGCCTTTCCGACACCCCTGCCGCTCCAAACGATTTTCCTGTCAGGGCAGCGGCTACTTCTTGCCTGCCGCCGCCATATGCGGCAAACCCGCCGCGCCGTCCGCCGCGCCATTGGCCGAGGACAGGACGACAGGCACGGCGGCAACAGGAACTTTATCCACTTTCACATCCCCGGCAAGAGCGTCAGCGATGGCTTGCAGCGCTTGCGGGTTTGACGCCAGCGCGTTGGCAATCGCGTCGGCCTGCTCGGTCGTCGTGATGCTCTGCCCAGTCAGCTTTTCGAAGGCCGGCGTCACCAAGCGGCTTAAATTGCTCAGCATGGCATCTACCTGGCTCGCGCCGCTCGCCGAATGCCCGTTCCCGGTGCCGCTTCCATTGCCGCCCGCAGCCGCGCCGCCGAGGAAGCCTTCCGCCATCGCCCGGATGCCGAAGCCCTTCGCCATGTTGTCCATCATCTTCTGCGCCGTTTCCGGCGTTCCATACAGCGTCATGTTGCCTTTCGACAAAAAGGCCCCCAAAGCGCGGGCGAACTCCTGCTGCACTTCTTTATCGGCCTGAATGCGAAGCTTCTCGATTTCCAGGCGAATGCCCGCGTCCGCGAACTCCTGACGGTTCGCAAGCTGGTTGCGCTCGACATCCACCCGCGCCTGCTCGACGCTCACATTCTCGCGGGACACTTCGACCGGCACAAGCTGCTGGGCTTTCTCGCCCCGCGCCACCAGCTCCCGCGACTGCGCTTCCGCTTGAGCAAGCTGCAAACGCGCCTCGGCCTGCTTGGCGGCGGCTTCCTGCTCGCCCTGCGCGTTCGTGACACGGGTAAAGGCCTGCACCTGCGCCTCGGTCTGCTGCCGGATTTTGTCCCGCTCAATTTCCTGACGTGCACCGATCAGCTTTTTGTTCGCGTCGCGCTCCGCTTCGGCAATCTGCGTGACCGTGATCACTTCCTGCGCCGCTTTCTCCTGCGCCGCCTGAGCGACAAGCGCTTTTTCCTCGGCTCTGGCCCGCTCGGCTTCCTGATTCGCCACGGCAATCTGCTTGACCCGCTCGGCCAGCGCCACCGCCTGGTCGCGCCCGACGGCGGCGGTCTGAAGCTCCTGCTCGCGGGCGATGTTTGCCGTTTGGACCGCTTTCTCCTGGCCGACACGCGCCACTTCCACCGCCTGCTGCCGCCCGATTTCAGCGGTCTGGACCGCCTGCTGCTTTTCAATCTGGGACGTTTCCACGGCCCGCTGCTGGGCGATCACCGCCTGCTGCGATTCTTGGTCTTTGCCGGCCCGGATTTTGGCGATTTCCGTGGCTTGATTGGCCTCGGCTTCGGCCTGATTGCGCTCTAAGTTCAAGATATACTGGCGCGTCGTCACGTCTTGATTCTTTCGCGCCTGCTCCGCCGCCCGCTCTAAATTGTTGCGCTCCACCATCGCCGCCGCCGTAATCTCGGTAATCTTGCGCTTGCCCTGGGCGTCAAAGACATTGTTGTCGGACAGCTCCGACGGGTCCGTCTGGTCCAGCTCCGAAATCGTCACGCTTTCCAGCAGCAAGCCGTTCGCTTCTAAATCCGACTTGACATGCTCTTTGACCCGCTCGGCAAACTCGTCGCGCTTGGTGTGGATTTCAAACAAATCCATCTGGGACGCAATCGCCCGCAGCGCGGACACCAGCTTTTCGCTGACCAAGTTCTCGACATTCTCGGCGTTGACCGAATTGTCCCCTAAAGAGCGTGCCGCGTTCAGAATATGCTCCCGGTCCGCCTGCACCCGAATGTAGAACTGGGCCAGAATGTCCGAGCGCAGATTGTCGTGCGTGATCAACGCGTTCGGCCCGTGCGGGTTGACCCCCAGCTTCATTGTCCGCAGGTTCACTTCCGTAATCCGGTGGAAAATCGGAATGACCAAAGCCCCGCCGTCCAGCACCACCCGCGAGCCGCCCTGCCCGGTCATCACAAACGCCTGGTCCGCCGACGTCTTTTTATACAGCGCCGTCCAGACCGTAATGATTAGCCCTAGCAGGAACAGCACCATCCCGACAACGCCCAAGATGGCTTTGCTCGCAAAACCCAGCACCGGCACAAACAGCGGCCCCAGCATCAGCGCCGTGCCCACCATCAGCATCGCATAGCCCATCGCTTTCTCCTTGAAGCTTCGCTTCTCAATCTCTTTCTAATACTCTTCTTCCACAACTAATCTGTCCATGACGGCATCGTAATCCATCACCCGCACCCGGCGTCCCCGCGCAATCGGTTCCCCGCCCGGCGCGGTCCGGGCGGGCACGTCATGCAGCGACCCGTGCGCGTCATGCACATGCACCCGCCCGCGCCCCGCGTCCACCGGAAACGCCGCCGTCCCGGTCAGCCCGCACAAGTCCACCGCGCTGACCGCATAGCTTTCATCGCCCGGCAAAAAGCGCATGACCGCCTCCGCCGTCGCTTTCTCCGTCGCCAGCGCCCCCAGCAGCGCCGTCAGCAGCGCGGGCAGGACAAACGCGGCGGGGCTAGGCAGAACGCTTCGCCAAAGCTGCGTTCCCCAGAACCCGCACACGCCCCAGCCTAAAAGCGCACTGCCCCACACCAGCGGCGCGGGAACCCGCCCCAGCCCAAAGAACCCCGCCAAAACCGGCGTCCGGCCCGCCGCCCCCGCCTGATGCCCCGTCCCGTGCTTTACGCCGCCATGCTTCAGGCCGCCATGCTTCAGGCCGCCATGATGCCCGTGATGCCCCCCGCCGCCCAAGACAGACAGCAGCAAAAGCGCCACCCCGCCCGGCAGCAGGTAAATCAAGTCATACCACTGCGCGTAATCATTGGCTGTCATATGGACTCAGACCCGCCAGTTCTCAAAAGGTTGCATGGTTCAGGTACCGTTTTCCTCATGGACCACGACCGCCTGTTCAAAGAACTCCTGACCACCTTCTTTGCCGAGTTCCTAGACCTGTTCCTGCCCGACATCAGCGCCGCCCTGGACCGCAGCGCCGCCGTTGTTCCGATGGACAAAGAACTCTTCACCGACGTCACGCTGGGAGAAACACACGAAGTAGACGTGCTGATGAAAGCGCGGTTTCGGGGAGAAGACGCCTTCTTTCTGATCCACGTCGAAAATCAGGCTAAAGCGCAGGCGGACTTTCCGAAACGTATGTTCCGCTACTTCGCCCGCCTTTCGGAAAAGTACGACCTGCCCATCTATCCTGTGGTCATTTTTTCCTACGACGCCCCGCAGCGCCCGGAACCGAGCCGTTTTGTGGTAACATTTCCCGGCAAGACCGTCTTGAAGTTTGAATACACCGTCATCCAGCTCAACCGCCTCCCCTGGCGGCGGTTCGTCCGGCAGGAAAACCCGGTCGCCAGCGCTTTGATGGCGAAGATGAAGATGAGCGCCCGCGACCGGCCCAAAGTCAAAGCCGAGTGCCTACGCCTTCTGGCAAGCCTCAAACTCGACCCCGCCCGCACTAAGCTCATCGGCGGCTTTGTGGACAGTTACTTGAAGCTGACGGCAGAGGAAATGAAGCAGTACGAGCGGGCCATTGAGAAGTTCACGCCCGCCGAAAGGAACGCAGCAGTGGAAATTACCACAAGCTGGCACCAAGCCGGCAGAACCGAAGGCATGACCCAGGGCAAAGAAACGCTGGTCGTCCGGCAGCTTCGCCGCCGCCTCGGCACCGTCCCCGCCGCCCTCACCGCCCGCCTCGACACACTCAACCCGGACCAGCTCGACGACCTCGGCGAAGCCCTCCTCGACTTCGCCACCCCCGCCGATTTAGAAGACTGGCTCACGCAGCACCAAAAGTAGGGGCAGGCCCCCGTGCCTGCCCTCTTCCTCTTGCCCTCTTCCTCATCATCCTGATAATCCCGTTCCTTGTCCGCGAAGGCGGACACTAGGCGTCTGCGCCCACAGCGTAGGAATTCATTCCCACGCTCCTACTCCCTTCCCACGCTATCCCCACGCTCCCACTCCATCCCCTTGACCAATGTTCGCAGCGCCTCATTCACCGCGTCCGAGTCCGGGAACACCGCCGCCATGTCCGGCGACAGCACAATCCAATGGGGCTTTTGCGGGAACAAATGCGCGTAACGCCCCCGCTGACCGCCCTTGAAACTGTAATTTGCCCGTATCTCCGGGTCTGCCCCTTCCGCGAGTATTTCTTGTTCAGGTGTCAATTCAGAATCCAGTGCTGTCTCAGAATCCGTAGCCGGGTTCTTCCCCATACTCTCCCTCGCTCCCCCGCAACCGCAGCTTGCACAGCCTTTCGCGAACGCACAAGACAACGCGCAGGCGGCGTCAAGTGCGGCGCAGTGTGAGGACAACTGCGGAACTGCATCCGTAACAATCCGACGCGATCAAGCAATCCAACGCGATCCCTATAAATCACGCGGCGTTAAGCCGGTCTGCTTGGCTATCCGAGACAACATCACGGGGCCAATCTCCACTCCATCGTGAAAAGCCCACACATAATCCGGTCACTCTACTCGCTCCAAAGTCTTATGCGAACCGCCGCTCTGACGCTTGATACTCCAGCCGATCCGAAGCAGAGCCGCCAAAACCTTGCTCGCTTTGGTCGAAGGCCATTGACTCATCCCAAAGCCCTCATGCCGCGACGGAAAACACTTGGGGCAGCACATCCACCTGCTGCGGCAGAGTTTCCCCACGCTCCATCCGGTCTACGATCACGCGCAGCGCAAGAACCTGAGCGCGGACGACGGCTTCAGAACGAGTTTGACCATAGGCTAACACGCCCGGCAATTCCGGGATTTCACTGAGCCAGCGGCCATCTTCTTCCTGCTCGACTTCAATCAAAAGTTGCATTGTTTCACTTCCCAGCCAAACCACAGGCGGCGTCCGGTGCAGCGCAGTGTTGGGCCGCAACCGTATAGCCTCTCGTTTACAGCCGCTAGAGTAACGAGAGAATGCCGATGCTGTCGCTCTCTGAAAGCTGTTCGATGTCTTCGTAATGAAGACGCAGCAGGCTTTCCACTCGCCCTGTCGTGCAGTTGCCGATTTGGAGCCAGATCACCTTCGGCGGAAAACCCTGGAGCGTGCTGAGTTCACCGAAATCCGCATCTTTTGTCACCACCAAATAGCTGTTCTGGCGGGCATATTCCCACACCTTAACATCTTCAGCCTGGTCTAACTTCAGCCAGAAGACATGGCTGGAATCGGGAAACAAGTCTTGCAGGCGGGTCGCAAGGCGCGGCGACAAATTCTGATCGAACAGCAATTTCATGCCTGGACAACCAAAGTCCGCTGTTCACGCGCTGCGGCATAACTGAGAGAAGCCAAAATGTCTTCTTCGGTCAGATAGGGGAAATCGGCGAGGATTTCTTGCTGCGTCATTCCTGCCGCAAGATAAGAGAGAACATCGTAGACTGTAATCCGCATTCCTCGGATACAAGGTTTCCCGCCCCGCTTGCCCGG
>JAABUO010008309.1_pt1 | contig 11762 bp, 14 predicted proteins | sample 5559291 | NCBI WGS metagenome assembly JAABUO01 (sample SAMN10711878, study PRJNA513372) | rock metagenome | isolation source: Antarctica rocks | place: Antarctica: Victoria Land, Finger Mt sud | reverse complement strand
GCCATGGCAAGCCGCTGCTTCTCACCACCGCTCAGAGTCTCAGACCAATTCTGTACCTGATCCCATCCCTTGCCCCTACACACCACACATACAACAGCAGCTGAGTCAGCAACTTGCTTTCTGGTAGAGAACGCATGTCTAGCAGGTTTACAGGGCATGCATGTGAGGCTGTGGACTGGGTAGCTGAATTCAGGGCAAGTCTGCCTGTGCAGTCCTCAAGCGGCAAGTGGTGACTTTGGAGGCAGCAGCAGCACCTGGTGAGAAGGTAGTCCAACTCCACAGCTTCTAGGCAGGTGTCCAGCTGCTCTTCAAGCTCCTGCTCTCCCAATGTCACCCCTGCCAGATGCGCAAACCTGCGCCATCCATCAAACAATCAACTGAATAAACAGAACATATGAGAGCCGCAACTGCCTTGCTCAAATGTTTTGCAGCGCAAATAGCAGCTTCTGCCTTCTATCACAGATGGGTTGACAGATTCTCTCCAAGGCCATGCTTTGTGTGCTGCCCCACCAGAGGTAGCAACTGTAGGGTAGCTGCAATGCTGTGTAAGAGACGCTGCCAGGGCTGCAGCTTGTGTAGCCATGTGACAGCAGAGGGCAGAGACACAAGGAGGCTTACTTGGCTTTGGTGGCCTTGGAAGTTTTTTCCCAGACAAGGCGAGGAGGTTGGGGATAGAGCAGCTGGTCCCTGAGGCTGCCGCTGACCAGGTACGGCCTCTGGGACAGGTAGAACATGCCGCCCTCACCAGGCACAGTAATACTGCCGGCCTATATGCCACCAAACAACATTCACAATATTGCTGGCCAGACTGCAGTGTCTGGGCCAAAGGGCGTCCTAGGAATGCACACACTGGGCGCGTTAAACACAGAATATAATTTTTGGTGAATTTTCTAGAGGGCAAAATAGCCCTAAGCTTCCATGCTGCACTGGACATCATGGTGGTAAATCATGTCCTGAAAGCATGGCGGATGCTGTAGTGCGATGCAACATGCAGGTCACATGTGGTCACTTGAGGGTGATGAGATCAATATCTCTTAGCATGAGTCCATGGTGACAGCAAAATGGGCACAGTCCTGGAAGCAGGCCTGAGACATGGGTAGGGGGTGAGTACCTGGAGGGGCCAGAGGCCGGCCAGGACTCGGAAGAGGGAGGACTTGCCACTGCCGTTGGGGCCCATGATCATGACTGACTGGCCATGAGGCACGCTGAAGGTGAGCTGCCTCACCAGAGCTGTGCCATCAGGCGAGTTCAGTGCCACCCTGCAGTCACGCACTTGCCATGCTCAGACTCATTACTCACACTTCAATTCCTTTTCTGCACAGGTTGTCAGAAGCCAGGCTCTGCTGGTGATGTCGCCCATACACCATATCAGGGATCCATGCCATGTACTAGGTGTTCATTGCCTCAAGTGCACATGTTCACATCACGCACTTACCAGTGAATGTCTGAGCCAGATGCAACTTTGTCTGACAGCCTAAAGACGCATTGAGCAGCACATCACAACGATGAGGCAACAGCATTCAGGGCGGGCAATGGTGTGCACGGCCTACTCCAGGCTGACATAAGGCAGCAGTTGGCAACACTAGTGACAGGGACGACAATGCTTACTTGTCAAAGGCAATGGTGTTGCCCTCCTGTCTGTGGGCGGGGGCCAGGTCCTCATCAGGCTCCTCTTCTGATCCGCTGAACTTGAGCTCCGTGCTGCTTACGTTCCGCAGGTACAGCTCCCTGTGGGTGGTCAGCGCATCCCCACTGCTCAGCTTCTTCACCTGTGCCAGGCACATGACCAATCTTTGAACCAATCAAAACTCAAGACCTCAAGAACCAGCATAGTCTGATGCAGCATACAAGTCACCCAAAGCCCATTAGCTTAGACATGTGTCTAGCAGCAGCAGTGATGCACAACAGCTACTCAGGAGAGCAATTTGCAATCGTGCCAGTCAATCAAGCAGACTGGCAACACATGAAGCAAGATTAGATTGAACCAGATGATGTGGCAAAAGACCCCTCAAAATTGAGCCTCAGATGCTGCTCACTGCCAAAGGAGAGCTGCCCTGTCTCAACACAATGCCACTCTTGCTAGGATTCAGCACAGCAACAGCTTTCTCATCAGGACTGACTCCTCAGCCATGTGTATAGTTGCATAGCGGTGAGAGTTATGTCGATGAGTGAGTGTGCAGGCGGGTGAGGTATGTGAGATGGCACACCTGCTCCAGGAGCTCAGCAACCCTGGAGGTGTGACCAGCCAGCCCTGTGATACGCTTGTACACCAGCACCAGGTCCCCCACCCCCTTGGAGGTGTTCTGTAGCAGGCGCATGGAGCGGATGTAGTCCTGCGTGATGTCATCTCTGCTGCCCCGCTGTGCTGGCTCCTTCAAGTAGATGGGCGCTGCGTACACCAGCAGGGCAACCACACTCGCAAAGTACTTCACAAAGTAGCCGTCAAAGACCTGCAGGTTGCACATGAGACGGGGGTCTATAATCCATCTCATCTTATTCTCTTGTAGTGTGCAAGTAATGACCGTAGCCAATGCCTGCTTCTAGCCAACCGCATTTTCAGACATGCAACATGTCCTGAACTTTGAAATCAGTTCAACGCTGTCACTCAGACAGAGGGCCATAGCAAGGATGGCCCTGCTGCAAAAGCAAATACCCAGCAGTGGCACAGCGCATACCTGTTGGACAAAGCGTTGGAAAGCAGAGAGCTTGTTGTGGCGCAGCAGCCTGTAGAGGTGCTGGTTGAGGATGAGCTGCTCAGCTGCCCCAGAGGGAGGGTCATTGTAAGCCACCTCCTCTGCATGCGCCACCAGCCTCTGCAAGGTTCAGATGAAGCACATCAAACAAGCTGCATTGCAGGCTACAAACACTTGCTTCTCACACGGCTGTAACTTTTGGGATGCGTGAGCTTTGCCATGACAAGTTGGTACAAGTTGGTACAAATGATGGCCTTGAGACGTACAGGACATTTGCCTTTTGCTGTGAGGGCACCAGTCTGTGACCACAGACACAGACAAGCTGACGTGCCAGTTTACTTCACTGGAATCTTCAGCAACAAGACCTTTGCCATCACAATTAGCATATGTCTAAGGACGGAAAGGTCACCAAAATTATGTTCATTATGCAGTTGCCTAATCAAGTAAATTACGCAATTGCCCGCTGAATATGAAAAGCTGAGAAAGTTGTTATGGTGCGCAGACCTGGTGAGCAGCTCTGAACCCCCCAGAGAGGCTGGACTCCTGAGCAGTCATGAGGGCTAGCGGAGGGCTCAGCTTGCGCAGCGCTCCAGCTGAAAATAAGTAGTAGACATACAATGCCAGCTGCCCCTTGTATCCCATGCTCCTTGACAGGCTCCTGGTGAAGAGTATCACATCCAGCAGGGGCTGCGTGACAAGCAGGTATGTCTGTAAGCAACTGCCATCTGACATATGCAAACTGCACCATCAACCATGGGTTTCTGCAGCATGTCTACACTGTGCAGTGGCAAACTTGTAGCAGAACTGACGCTCTTGACACAGCGCTTGGTCATATAGCAATCAAACTCTCAAGACATGGAAATACCTAAGGAGGCAAAGCTATTCAAAGCAAATCATGGGGAAAAGCTGGTGCAAAGTGGGGCTCTGCCAAATGCTTTGACTGGCTCAAAACCCCAATAAATTTTCACATGTGACCTGTGGTATGAGCATACCTTGAAGGTGTAGCTGTACAGTTCACTGATATTGTACGCAAACTTCTCGACGTCTTCTGTAATGCGTTGGTCTGCGTTGGTGAGGCCTCCCAGGGTAGATGCAGCATAGTAGGCGCGGTTGCTGCAGTACTGCTGATGCAGATGATGAGACAGTCTGCGCTGAAAGGCTATCTGGATTCTTTTCTGCATGTACTTCAGGCCGCTGTTGACCACCGCTGCAGGGATTGCCACACCAGCGAATGCGGCCAGCAGGCGCGCAAACTGAGGAAAGTTCTGCAGTCATAACAGGTTCTGGAGCGCCAGGGCCATCTGATACACACGTAGTACAGCTAATGGAACCAGGGAGCAGCTGTGCGTTCAGCACCTATGCAACATGGTTCATGATGGTCAACATTGCGTCAGCAGAATTCTGTGCCGTATTCTGTTTTTGAGCTCAGCATCTGTCACACCTGAGCAATAAGGTATCTGCCTGCCCGGGCTTCTATTCGGGAAATATAGTCTGTCAGCCATGTTCTGGACAGAAGCAGGCATGCTTGAATTCCAATCAAGCCTGATTCTGCAGAAAGAATGCCAGGGACACAGCTGCAGGGCAAAAGCAAGGTTCTCTGTTTCTGCAGAATTGACACAGAACATGCACACACCAGAACAGACATGCATGTGTACACTCACATTCCCAAGATGGTATAGAGTCGCCTGGCAAACACCTCATCAACAGCAACCTTTGGACGCTTGGCTTTTCCTGACTCCTTTTGTTCTACCTCTGCACACAGACGTTGCTGCTCCTTTTGTGCACGTCTGACCTCATGCTGCAAGGACTGTCCGCCTGCAACGGCGATGCCTCCAGTGAAGATGGCAGCCTGCGCAAAACTTGCTATATCAACAATCCGGTGGTGCAGCAGAAAGCTTCTTCAAGCCTTGAACAGGCCCCGCTCGACGCATGCAAAAATGTTTCCCACGTTATGATGGAATCTCGACCTACCGCAAGGGTTCTCTTCTGTGCAGGCGTCAGCTGCTGTAGCAAAGCAGCTCCCATCTAAAGTGAAGCAACTCAGATCAACGTACGATCTTGCTGCTAACTTCTACCGCTAGGCTGCACGATGCAGTTTTTTGCTGACATCGTTTGCTTTCCGACAAGTGCACGGCGGCTCACACGCTGCAACATTCCACGCGGAGACTACAACAATTGTTACGTAGTCAAAACTGCTACACCTTTTGCACAGCTTGTTGGTCAAATCAGTCAGCTATGCGAGGAGGGACATCACACCTGAGTCATGCACACATACTATTAGTGCATCACGCATGCATTGATGTTGCACGCACTTTGGGCAACGATTGAAACAGGAGAACCTGTGCATGTTAAATGACTAGCCGCATTGTGGCTGACAAGCTGACACTCTCGTGCACAAGGATGTGAGATACGCACATGATGACATCAAAGTTCAGGGTGAACTGCTGTGGCCAGGGTAAATGATTTAACAACTGAAAAGAGCTGAAGCCATCTCCGAATCCATACAAAATGTTGCTGTTAGAGTCACAATCAGAACAAAGGGATTTCATCTGACAAGAAGCGTTCCCGATAATCGCTTCCTTTTGAAACAACAAAAAACACAGGAATGCCAGGTATGACATAGTCAGGCTTTGCCAGGACCTCTCCCAACAATAACTTTTCACTGACACGGCACCACTTGGAAGCTTTGGGCCCATAGCGCTGTGGGGCAGCATCTTGCAAATCTTGTGGCCAGCCACCATACAGCACCTGCAAACACACTGGACCTTCTTCACCACATCAGAAGGAGTCTCGAAGCATTGACACAGTCACACATCCAAAAAAAACACCCTAAAATACAGATCTAGTATGCTTCATGAGAGATACAAAAGGTTGGAGATTTACCAGATAAGGTAATGCGTCTTTACCTCTGTGAGCTGCTCTAGAGGAAGTGGTCTGGCAGCGTGACTAAGATAGTACAGCTCCAGCTTGTCCCGGGTGTACTGATGCTCATCGTCCCAATCTAAAGGCGGTGCATCAGGAGAGAACATGACATCTAAATGCTGCTGAAGGCTGTCCACCTCAACGAAGTCTTCCACAGCGTCCGTCTGCATGGTCTCAGGGTAGACAAACATGACAGGCCAGTGCACAAGACTATCTTCAGCAACAAACGGCTTTCTGTCTCCTGCAAAGGCATGATGACTTAGAGAAACTTATGCTGACTCATTTGTTGGCTTCACACATGCCGCTTTGGCAGCTTTGTCCAATGTAGCAAGTAGCACATGCTGACCTATGCTCAGCTGGGGTTTGCCAATCTGCCAATTCCTCAAGCTTATGAGGGTGCTTGCCAGTTGCTGAGCTGGCCCACGTTTAGCTTTCTCCCTGGCTGCTCGCTCAACAGCTCTTTGCTCCTCAGCCTGCAAATGCTGCTGAGCATCCTGCAGACACAATTTGGAAGATCAGCAAATGCACATGTGGGTGAAGTTGACCCGGCTTTGTGGTCATAGGCGCAGCCAGTTGTCAGCAGGAGGCTACCTGCTGAATCTGTTTCAGCTCAGATGCACCAGCATCCATTGCAACACCCTGCTCTGCTAGCGTGAGAGCCTTGCTGTACTGCTTGAGATTGTATGCAGCCCTTGCTGCACGGTAGCAAGCCTGCATGGAAACATCAGCAGTTGTATGGCCATGTGACAAGACTGTGGAAGTTTCCCGCCAAAGCTTGACCTTGCAGTGACACCTGCAACAGAGAGACAATACTACCTTTACATTGTTGGTATCCAGCTGCATTGCCCTCAGGCTGTCTTCCAATGCATTTCTGTCATTCCCAAGCTGTAAATGCACTTGAGCTCTGTTGCTGAGTAAAACAGTTTCGATGATGCTGTCACCGCACTGCACATCCAAGCCCTTGGTATATGCAGTGATAGCCTCACGAAAATAGAACTTTTTCCTGTGCTTGAGACCAGTCTTGAGAGCCTCATTGCCTTGATTCTGCGAGCAACAGCAAGTCAAAACCTTGTTGCACAACCCAGCTATGTGACATCCTGATCAAGCTGATGAACCTTGTGACTCTCGGCTCTTTCCACAGGTGTCTGCTCATCTATCAACGCGTTGATTGCTGCTAGGTCCACATTGTCCTTGTTTGTCGGCATCTCGTCCCAAAATACTGCTGGGAGGTCCTCCACAATTGTAGCATCGCCTGCAGCGCTGGGCTGTGCGTTTGAGGCGTCCACCATCGCAGCTGCTGGTAGAGTTGGCCGCGGTATGGCGCGCAAAAAAAATAATGTCAGCTCTGCAGTAGATGCAGCCGGCAACTTGGATCAAATCGCTCACTAAATTGCTGTCCTCTGTCTGTTACGCAGCCGCAAACACTGCACCGAGCGTTTTAAGGAGCATTGCGGCGTTACGTTTGAAAGACGAACGAACCAAGCACATGGATCACGTGGGCAAGATAGAACCGGGTTTGCTACAACATATGCAGCAAATCGCCGCAGCCTCGCGTCCCTGCGGGAAGACCTCGCTCAAATAGCCTTCTCGCAGGGCCCTGTTTGCCGTGCAAGTCCCTCCAGAAGTAGGCATGACTTGCATTGCGAGTGTACTGATTGCCTGAGAAAAGCGGTGAACTTTGACCGCGTGTCACAGCAGGCTGAGCTGCTTGCTGCCCAGATTGTCTGCTACAGCAAACTACATGTCATTGTTTTCGCAAGACAAGGCTGCAGGCAATGCTTGTTGTTCACGGCGATGACACGCAGTTTCTGCTACACAGAGAATCAACAGACCGTCTGCCGTGAAAATCAAAATCCTTTGTACGCGTTCTGGCCGCGGCACGTATGTTGTGCGCCGTGCACTGCAGCTTGCAATGAGCTGCATAGCTACGGTGCATAGAAGGTTTGCTTTGCAAGGGAGCTACAGAGCGTCGGATCAGCTGCAGTTCAGAGTTTTAGGTGGACGCTTGCTTGCAAGACAGCAATTAACAGACTGGCGGCAGATTCGCCCAACTTCTCGACCAACGTCAGTTAAACAGCGCGCCATTTGCCGCGGCCAGGATTGCGCTAACTTCCCAGCAACCTCCGATGATTCTCAAAGCAAACCCACAAAGTTTTTGCATTTTCTGCGGCAGCAAGCTGCCTTGGCAACAGGAGCACTCTTCATCTTCATGCTGCTTGTTAGGCCCATCAGTACAAGATGGCATCGAGCACATCAGCCAATTGCAGAGCCAACTCCTGCCGCTGTGTGGCTGCCAAGATCAGCAACTGATCAGCTTGAATCAAGAAAACCAACACAAGCAGAGCCGTCCATGCCTGCATCAATGTATGCAGCCATGTCAAGCGGCATACCAGCAACCTCAAGCAGACTTCTGCGCATATCAGATGCTTGTCTCATGCAGCTGACTGTGACTTTGCAGCAGGTGATCCGCGGCAGCTGATCATTGCAGACGACCTACTGTGGCCTGTCTGCTTTATCCCTGCACCTCAGAATGCAACTTCACATGTGTGCATCTGAATGGTGTGCACCTGTTGCATCCTGCAGGTGCTGCTGGCTAACGTTTTGGTCAAGATTGGTGCAGTGTTCACAGTTGCTCTTCCACTTGTGTGGCTTGGCGGGCTGCTGTATCACTGCACCAGTGGGGAGAGTCTACAGATATCTCTGTTCAAGGTGTATGCAGTCCTGTACCGTGCTCCAGGTAGTTCTCCAGCCCTATGCGCTATCTGGAAAGTGAAGGGGCAGTCCAGCATGCTGATGGCCCTGTGTAGGGCAGCCAGACACAAAGCAAGCTGCACTGTTGCTCCTTCCTGGTAGTGCTCCTGGTGTGATCGGGATGCAGCACAGCTTTGTGTGCACTGTATTGTGCTTTGTATGCAAAGCCATGCAGCGTAATGAGGCCGCTGTAGCAGATAATTGACTGTGCAATTTTCAAGTGGGTTGAAGGAGACCATGTATTTTCAGGTGCAAAGGTGACAGAGGAGACCACCCTGCCTGCAGCCTTGCTAATGAACCTCATCTTCCTGTGTGGCCTATTCACCTTTGCGGTGGTTCTTGGGTTTGTGTCTGAAGAGATCAAGAGTCAGCTCAGGTCTGTGAAGGCTGGCAACTATGCAGGTAAGCTCTTCTGGTCTTCCTGCATGTGCCAAGTCAGTGAGTTGTATGAACCTGTTTCAAGACAGGTCTACTGATGTGCAGCTGTAGCCTTGCAGATACCAGCAGTACTTAACAAACTTTCTGCTGGGAAAACACCATCGATTAATGCATCCAGTAGTCAACAAAGTTCTAGGCAAAGGATATGCTTTCAGCAAATTGGGCCATGTACATTCGCACACATGACAAGTGCTTGCGGTGGTGGATAAGGGACTGTGGTATGCAGTCATAGCTCAAGGTCATACGCTGGTGCTGAACTGGAACCCCCAGCTGGTGCCCCTGTTGAAGCAGATGTCCCTGGCCAAGACTCACCAGATCAAGGCTGTCCTGCATGATAAGTAGGTTTTCACGGTCTTGCTCCTGAGCTTGCTGCGGATGCTTGCAAAACACCAGCTGTCTGCTTATCTAAATGCTGTAGCTGTCCACAATTTGTGATGCTTACGGCTTGTGCTGATGGTACAACATCAGGCTAAAAGCAGTTGCATGCGTGACATGTCTGCTATGTCTGTCAAGATGCTAATCAGTGTTTTATCTGCCATGAGTTTTGATTTGGGAAGATGCCACAATGACAGATGATGGGCAGTGGTGGTGCAGGCCTATTGTGATCTTGGCTGAGCGGGACAAGCTGGTCATGGATGCAGAGCTGGGCTCCATCCTCAGGGAATGCAAGATCAAGGTCATCACACGGGAAGGTCTGCTTTCTGCTCACTGATGCTCCAGCCCGACCCACAAAGTTTGCCCTGTTGCCCCCTGCACTGCAAGCACATGCTTTCTAGCAGCTAGCTAGTCCAGACTGCGTTACGCCAGCAGGCGTCAAGTGTGCAGTGCATCGCAAGTCGGCAAGAAATGAAGACACTGGTGGGAGGTCTGAATGAAGTGCATGACGTGTGGCACAGGGGCGCCGCACTTTGTCAAGGATTTGGCAGGCGTGTCAGCAGGCCAGGCCAAGACCATCATAGTCCTCAATCCTGACAAAGCTGTGGTATGCCAATCCTGACAAAGCTGTGGTATGCCAGTTCTGACAAAGCTGTGGTATGCCGATCCTGCTCACTCCCATGGCACCTCCCAATCCTGCAGGATCTATGCCATTCTGCCATACACATCTACATGCATGCTACACTTCATGATCAGCCCCCAGCTGTGCTTGCATAAGGCAAAGTGTGTGCAGTAAATGCTGGCACCTGCATTTATGTTATCAACTGTAAAGTGCAGGATGCAGTGAAGAGCAAGACTGCAACAGTGCTTGCCATTGAGGCCGCGCGCTCACGCCACCCCTCCATGACATACTGTGACCAGAACATTGTGCTGCAAACCCCTGAGGAAAACCGCTGTCCCCCCATCCCTGGCGAGAACCCTCTCATCGACCTTCTGCACAGGTCCTTCTCCATCATAAGGCTACTTGACACATTCTGCTGACGCAGCTGTGGAATGCTTGCATGCTGTTTTGCGTATTGTCTTGTGTGCTGTATGCTGTGGTTTCAAGACTGTGACTGTGAAGAGTTTGCTTACAGCATCAGCGCAAGCACTTCAAACCTGGTCACAGCTTGCACCGCTCATGCCTCATGCCTTTGCGCTCACTCTCACCAGGCTCACTCATGTAGCACACTCTGACTCTTGTATGCTGGCTGCCAGCTTGACATAAGAACCCTGCTGTCCTGCAACCATGCACAGCTTGTGTGTGTTGCAGCTTAAGCGCTTTGACATGGTGCCTGATGGCCTTTGTATGTTGGCATCTTTGCAGGCAACAGAAAGGGTCCTGTCGGCCTGTCAGGGTGAATGGTGCAAGGGATATCACCCGCCTCATGGCTCAGACTGCCATACAGGTCGCTGCCTGTACTCCCCTCTTCATTCATATGCGTGGACTTCCTGCCAAATGCTGCTCTTCATGCACTTTGCCTGTTGAATGGCAGCCTACACGATGCTCGACTTGATGGACAGAAGGAGTGACCAGTTGTGTGCCATTAAATGATAAGCTAGTTGATCTGCATGATGAGTACAACAGGAGTGCAATGTGCAATGCCATGCAAGCTTGGCTGCCTGGCAAAAGCCCGGCTAAGTTACCTGGCGCATGTTGAGAGTGGGCTTGTGTTGAATGTGTGCAGCCGGGCGTGGCCAATGTCTACTGCGCAGTCACGCAGCACTCACGCAATGGAGCCACCTTTTACTTGGAGAACTTCCCTATCATGACTGGGCGCACATACAGGTGCTCTTGCACTCCACTGCCTTTGCATGCTGCACACATCATGCTCATGACCGACAAGCCTTGATGCAGATCCTGTCTTGATCACAACTTGGAGTTTCTTCTGTACCATCCTGCAAAAACATGAAAAGAATATATACATACAAATGACAACCTGTATATGCATACAGAGAGAGATATAGATGTCCACTTGCACACAAATTGTCTGCATGATGACATATAAGCTGCTAATGCTTGCCACAAGTCAGGCCACACATCAGGCAATGGCTGGGTTGGTACTCAGGGAAGTGCGGCGCAGCTTCAAGCAAGGGGTGGTGTGTGGGTATGTCAGCAAATCTGATCACAGCCTACACCTGAACCCAGGAGAGCAGCAGAAACTGGAGTGGGGCGACCGACTCATTGTTCTAGCCAATGATGGTGAGCTTGAAACACCAAGATGCTGGTCATCCTACGCATTGCATGTCCAATATCATTTTCACTACGTTATATGACAGTCAACTCCATTGGTGTCAGCATTGCAGTTTTGTCTGTGGTAATGCTTGCCAACAGAACATCCACGTTCCAGCCACCCCCATACAAGAGGTAGGGTATGTATGCTAGAGTGTTGTAATGATTGGTGTCCAGGGATGCAGGCCGCGCTGAGTTGCTATCTTGGGGTATGCACTTGAGTGATGCATCACATTTGAGCACACTCAGTACTAGAGAGAGTGGTGTGACTGACTTTGATGAGCATGCAGATTCATTTGAGCCAGGGCAGG
>JAABUO010008308.1_pt1 | contig 11763 bp, 10 predicted proteins | sample 5559291 | NCBI WGS metagenome assembly JAABUO01 (sample SAMN10711878, study PRJNA513372) | rock metagenome | isolation source: Antarctica rocks | place: Antarctica: Victoria Land, Finger Mt sud | reverse complement strand
CCCGCTCCGCGATCCGACCGCCCCGGACGCCGTGGCGCCGTAGACCACCACCGCGCGGGCGCTAGCGTACGTTTCCGTTCCACTACTACTCGTGGGCCAAGACCCTCGCCGACACGGCGCGCGCGCAGCCGTCGGGGCAATTGCCGACGCCCGTGCTGGCCTACCTCGACGAGTTTGGGGTGCTCGGGCGCATCCCGCAGTTCCCGGCGCGGATGGCGACGATCCGCGCCTCGCGCTTCGGGGTGGTGCTGGTGGTGCAGGCGCTGCACCAGCTCGCGGCGACGTATGACCGGGAGGGGGCGGCGACGATCCTGACGAACGCGACGACGAAGCTCTGCCTGGCGCGGGTGAGCGGCGAGGACGCCGACTACTTCTCGCGGCTGGCCGGCACGACGACCGTGCACAGCCGCAGCCGGGGGCGCAGCCGCGCGACCGTGGCCCCGCTGGCCGACCGGGGCACCGTGGGGGCCGGGGAGGCGGCACGCCCGCTGCTCACCCCGGACGAACTGCGGACCATGGGCGACGGGGTGCTGGTCGTGGCGGCCGACCGCCACCCGCTCCTGGCGCGGCAGCGGCGCTACTACCGGGTCCCCGCGTTGGTCCGGCGGCTGCCGGGCGGTCACCTGCCCGGCCCCGGCGACCCCGACCCGCTCGCGCCCTTCCGGTCCCGCCGCGCGGCCGACCCCCTGCCCGAGGCGGCGCTGACAGTGCCCCAGGTGGCGGCCGACGATGCGCCAGCGTCCGCTGGTGTGACGGCAGGTCCCGGGGCGGCGGTGGCGACGGGAGCGACCCCCGCGGCACCCGCGCGCGCACCGCTCGTCCCTGCGGCGGCCGCACCGCCGCGCGCGGTGGAGGCACCGGCCGCGTTATCCTGCCGGGCAGCACCCGGGCCGGCGGGGGCACCGCCGACCGACCCGAGGGACCCCTCGCCGGCGGCACCGGCCCACCCGGGATCGCGGGGCGACCTTGCGGGCGGCACCCCCACCCCGATCCGCCTGACCGCCACGCAGCGGGCGGTGCTGGCGGCGCTGGCGGACTGCGGCCGCCCGACGGCCGCGGTCAGCAGCACGGAGCTGGCCGCGCGGACCGGGATCAACCGCAGCACGGTGCGGGCGGCGCTGCGGGAGCTGCGGGGCAAGCTGGGGCTCGCGCAGGATGATGACCTGGTGGTGGCGGCGCGCGCGACAGGGCTACTCGCCGCTGGCGAGAGCGATCGTGAGTAGGGGAAGCGGGACCGAGAATCCCGTCGGCGCGACCGGATGGCGACCTGGCCGCGTCACATGGGGCCGGTGTTCGTGCTCCCTCCTGGCGCACTCGCGATGAGGCGAGTACCCCCGTCTGTGCAGGCGAGATAACCCCACACCGCGAGCGGGGCGGACGCCACCTGGGTCGGCATCGGCGGCGTCACCACCCGCGACCTCATCCCGGCCGACACCGACGCCACGGTCATGGGGAGTGCCGTCCGCTACATCGCCTGGGTCGAGCTGTTGTCCCAGGCCATGTGGCAGGTGCCGCCGGTGGTCAACCCCGGCGACCAGCTCAGGGTGGCGATCGCTCAGCAGGCCGACACGGATCCATGCGGAACGGCGGGCGCAGGGCGTACGCTGGGTACTGTCAAGCCAACTGATCGGGCGGGACGTGCCAGCTATGCGATACTGCGCGCATGATGGAAGAAATGAGCGTCCCCAGCTACAAGCGTCATCGTTTCCCGCCCGCGATCATTGGCCATGCGGTCTGGCGCTATTTCCGCTACCGGGACGTCGAGGAATTGCTGGCCGCGCGCGGCGTGGTGCTCACCGACGAGACGGTGCGCCAGTGGTGCCGCACGTTCGGCCAGGGCGATGCCAATGCGCTGTGCCGAAGACGGCCACGGACGGGCGACAAGTGGCACCTCGACGAGGTCTTCATCGGTATCAACGGGGTGCAACATTCCCTCTGGCGCGCCGTCGACCAGGACGGCAACGTGCTCGACATCCTGGTGCAATCCCGGCGCGACAAGCGGGCGGCCGTGAAATTCCTGCGGACGTTGCTCAAAGGCCTCGCGTACGTGCCACGGGTGGTTATCACCGACAAGCTCGCGCGCCTCGGGGCGGCCCTCCGCGCGGTCTTGCCAGGGGTGGAGCACCGACGGCACAAAGGACTGAACAACCGGGCCGAGAACGCGCACCAGCCCACTCGTGAACGCGACCGGTGGATGCGGCGCTTCAAGGACCCGGGCCACGCCCAGCGCTTCCTCGCCGCCTACGGCCCGATCGCTTCACACTTCCGCCCGCGCCGCCACCGCCTGACCGCCGCCGCCTACCGCCGGACCAGCGCCGCACGCTGCCAGACCTGGCACGCGGTGACCGGGACGACCGTCGTCGCCTGAGCGGGCGCCCCCAAGGTCGCAACTCGCCCTCGTTCAGCTGCCCTCCCCGAATGGCACGCTAACTTGACAGTGCCCTTTCGTGCGCCCAGCGGGGCATCGGCCCCCCGCGATGCTACGACGGATGAGCGCGCCGGGATTTGCGCGGCATGCCGGGAGTCGGAGCGAGTGGCAGTACCCGCACGCGACGCGCGGTGAGGCTACGCCGGTTCGAGTTCGCCCGGATCGTGGTGCACGACCAGGCGCGGCAGCACGCGATCCCACATGACGAGGATGACCCAGCCGGGATCGGTCGGGTCGTCGTCGTACACGGTACCCTTGACCGTGCCCAGCCGCCCGCGGATCTCGAGGCCGTCGAAGAACACGATTGTCGAGACGACGCAACGCACGCGGTCGCCGGGGGCGTAGGGGGCATGCGGCGGCGAGGCGGCGCGCAGCCATGCGGCGACCTGCGCGCGATCGATCCCGATTCGCGGGGCGAGGGGATCGGTCTGCGGCTTGGGAAGCTTGGTCACGGCATGATCCTGAGCACGTGAACAACGGCGACAACACGACCATTCAAGGGTAATCGCGGCGGGTCCGCACGCCCAGAGCCGGACGTCTCGCCATCCGGGGGCAATCCGTACCGGCGAGGTGGCCGCGCTGGCAGGTCGTCGGCGCGCGGTGGGCAAGGATGAGGGGCGGTGAAAATCGTCACCGCCTTACCCCAGCTGCCCCGCTTCGAACTTCGAGAAGTCGAGTATTGCTCGGCGGATTGCGCGATAATCGTCTTGAGGTACTGCTCCAAGATCTTCCGACAATAGCAGGTCGAGAAACTTCTCACTTTGCGTGTCTATTGGTGCGCTTGATGTCTCCTGATTATGGGGTGCATCAGCGGTCATACCTGGCAAAAACGGCTGTACTGGTTCTGCTTCTCCGTCATCTCCCTTTTCGATCAACCACTGACGTGGGTATCTCGTGGTGTAAATCAGATCGACAGAGCAACCGTAATCGAGCTTATAGACGTTGTATCTAACTCCCGGCGCATCGCGGCCCGACACGTTTCGCTTCAAGACGTGAATGACTCGCGCATCAACAAGGACATCAATAAGAGGGTGATCTACATCGCCTCTTAGAAGTCATTGCACAGCCCTGGATCGGGCCTCGGATTTGGCGTCAGCGCTCACTTGCACGCGGCTGTGCAATGACTTCTTAGTAAAAACGCTCGAGCGCGACTCTTGCCAAGTACGCCGCATTGTCTAACCTTGTGCGTTAACTGCGCTCCATGCTGAGCAGGGCGTTGGTAGCGTCACGTCCAGCGACAGTGGCACACTTGCCTGCATGGACACGCATCTCGTCGCCTTGCGCGACTTCCGCGATGATCTCTACGCCTGCCTGTACCGCCGCACGGACGCGCTCTTCGCGCTGGCCGAGGCCGTGCTGACCGCCGGGGCGATGCCCTCACCGGTGCATCTGAGCTGCCATTGCCCCATCACGTCAGTACACACCACTGCCGGGGCACGAGGATAGCGGGGATTCGGCAACAACTAGCACAACGACGATGCCGCTTCCAGGGGCGCTGCGCGGCCCTCACGGCCGAGCTAGCCGCCGCTTGACCATCGGGTGGGCCGATCTCACGCTGTCCTCGGCACCCGTCGCCGACGCCCCTCGTCCCATTTCTGACGCATCCGACACACTCCGCCTACGCGGTCTCACTCAGAGCGCCAATGGCCACCATTCAGGCGATCAATGTTGCAGTGAAGGCTTAATCCAATCAGCTACAGGGTGGGCCGCGCATACGCGAAATAGTCTGGCGCGATCGATACCACGGCCGTATCGGTCCATTCTTCCCGCGCCCGGTGGGTAGATCGGGCCATGATTCTCGGGCCCTTCGGCTCTGTGTCGCGGCCAGAATTACTTCTACTATCAATAGTGTCAATCCCTCGCGCTCACCGATGCATTGGCAGCGGCTCCGAGGATGGGGCAATCCTCGCTACGGCCCGTACAACACAACTGAAGATGATGGTGGCGACGAAGCGCGGACGGTATCTGGGCACCTACGTCCGCGTCGAGCCAGTGGTGCAACCGGCCAGCAAAATTGTTGGCCGGTTTTTGCCATGTTTCGGCTGTACCACGGGCGACGAGGAGCGAGGCAACGGAACATGACGAGCAATCCCGCACGACGGACCAACGATGACGCCAATATCCGCGGCAAGTCGCAAGGCCGGCCCCCCAGCCCCGGCGCGATCGGCGGCGCGCCCGAGCGGCGGCGCGCCCGCCTGGTGGACGTTATGAGCCGCCGTCAGCGCTGGATCTTCCGCGCCCTGCTGGCCTTGTGGCTCGTCGCCCTCACGCTCTTCTGGCGCTGGTGGCTGCAGGAGGCGCACTGGGCCTCGGCCTTCGGCATGGTCGTCAACAGTCTCCTCCTCGCCTGGGCGACGATCCTGCCCGGGTGGTTCTTCTTCTTCGTCGGGCGTATGCGACGGCCCGACCGGCGCACGCCGCTGGTCACCCTGCGCACCGCCATCGTGGTCACCAAGGCACCCTCCGAGCCCTGGCCGATGGTGCGCGAGACCCTCGAGGCCATGCTGGGGCAGCGGCTCCCGTATCGCTACGACACCTGGCTCGCCGATGAGGATCCGAGCGAGGAGACCCTCGCCTGGTGCCTGGCGCATGGGGTACAGGTTTCCTGTCGGCGCGGCATCCCCGAATACAACCGCCCCACCTGGCCGCGCCGCGCGCGCTGCAAGGAAGGGAATCTGGCCTACTTCTACGACCGGTGGGGCTACCGCGACTACGACGTCGTCGCCCAACTCGACGCCGATCATGTGCCCACCCCCGACTATCTCGCCGCGATGGTGCGCCCCTTCGCCAACCCCCGCGTCGGATACGTGGCCGCGCCGAGCATCTGCGATCGCAACCGGGACGAGTCCTGGGTCGTCCGCGCGCGCCTCTTCGTCGAGGCCACGCTGCACGGGGCCTTGCAGGCCGGCTACAACCAGCATTACGCCCCCCTGTGCATCGGGTCGCACTACGCGGTGCGGGCGGCGGCCCTGGAGCAGGTCGGGGGGCTCGGCCCCGACCTGGCGGAGGATCATACGACGACCCTCGCCCTCAACGCCGGCGGCTGGGAAGGGGTCTTCGCCTTCGACGCCGAGGCGCACGGCGACGGGGCCGGCAGCTTCGCCGACTCGATCGTGCAGGAGTTGCAGTGGAGCCGGAGCCTCGCCAACGTCCTCCTCACGGTCACCGGTCGGCACTGGGCCGGCCTGAGTCGGCGGAAGAAGGTCCAGTTCGGCTTCGCCCAGGCCTGGTACCCGCTCTACGCCGTGCAGATGCTCGTGGCCCACCTCCTGCCACCGCTGGCCCTCCTCACCGGCCAGCCCTGGGTGCGGGTCGATCTCCTCGCCTTCTTCGCCTATTCGTCGCTCGTCACCCTCAGCTGCGTCGCCGCGACCGAGTGGGTCCGGCGCCAGGGCTGGTTGCGGCCGGCCTCCGGGCGGCTGCTCAGCTGGGAGACCGTCCTCTTCCAGTTCGCCCGCTGGCCCTGGGTCCTCCTGGCCGTGCTGCAGGCGGTTGCCGGATGGCTCACAGGGCGCCAGTTCGGGTTCAAGGTCACGCCGAAAGGCGCCGAGGGCGCGAAGCCGCTGCCCCTCGTCGCCCTCGCCCCCTACCTTGCCCTCGCCGTCGGCAACGCCGCGGTCGCGCTCGCGGTGGGGCGGCCGGGCCCGGCCGTCGGCTACTACTGGTTCTGCCTCGTCAACGCGACGATCTACATCGCGCTCCCGCTGGCGATCGTCTGGCTCCACCTGCGCGAGAACCGCACGCGCCTGCTCGTCTCGCCCGTGCGCTTCGTCGGGCCGCATCTCGGCGCGGTCGGCGCGGTCGGGCTGCTCGTCGCCGCCGCCTGGGCGGTGCGCGGCGAGCGTGCCGTCGGCGCGGCGCTGCCCGGCGCGGTCGCGGCGTTGGCACGGTGGGAGCTGGTCGCGCGTCTGCTCCCCGTCAACGTCGTCGCCGTCGCGGCCCTCGGCGGGGCCGCCATCCTCCTGTTCCGGCGTCTCAGCACCCGCCGGTCGGTACGGTCGCTCGCCGGGCCGACCCCTTCACCGGCCCGGGCACGGCCGCTCTGGGCGCGCCCGGCCATCGCCGCCCTCGTGATCGCCGTGGCCACCGCCGCGTTCGTCCCCCGGTTGGATCCGGAGCTCGGCAGCGCGATGTCGCGCGCCGCGTCGGTCACGTCGGTGGCCGCCCCGGCGGCCACAACGGCAACCACCACGGCCGCAACCGCCGGGACCAGCGCCCCGGTAACCGCCGTTACCGCCCCGCCGCTGGCCGCGCCGGCCGTGCTATCTCGCCGGGATATCCTCGCCACGGCGGACACCCGCTTCTTCGGGGCCTACGATCCGGGCGACGCGCTACTCGATGGCAGCTTCGGGGCGGAGATGTTCTATACCGACCTCGCTCCACAGTCATTGGCAACGCTCGATGCGCGCCTCGCGGCCGTCGCCGCTCGGGGCCGGACGCCGACGGTGACGCTCGAGCCCTGGCCATTGCCTGAGCAGGGCCTGCGCGAGGACACGCTCCTCGCCGACCTGGCGGCGGGACGCTACGACGCACCGCTATCGCAGGTAGGCGGTAGCCTCCACCGCTACGGGGGGCGGGTCCTGGTCCGCTTCGCGCACGAGATGGATCTCTCGACCGCGGTCTATCCGTGGGGCGGGTCTGATCCGGCGCGATACATCGCGGCCTACCGGCACGTGCATGCGCTGCTGCGCCAGGAGACGGGCGACGACCTGCGGTGGATCTGGTCGCCGGCCGGCAACGCGAACGCCGCGCCCTACTACCCCGGCGATGACGTGGTCGACTTCGTTGGCATCACCCTGCTGGGCAGCGCCGAGTTCGATGCCTGGAGCGGGACAGCCCAGCGGCGCTCGTTCCGGCAGCTGCTGGATGAGAAGTATCCGCGGGCCCGCGCCTTCGGCAAGCCGGTCCTCCTCGCCGAACTCGGGGTCAGCGGCGCGCCGGAGCTACAGGAGGCTTGGCTGCGCGAGATGTTCCCGGCCCTGGAGGCCTACCCGGACGTGCGCGGCGTTATCTACTTCAACGCCCACAACGCGATCAACCAGCTGGTGCCCGATCCGCCGGACTACAGCATCACCAATCACCGGTGGTGGGCGGGGCGAAGCAGCGTCGTCGTGGACACCCCGGGCGTGGTGGACGACAAGTGATTCACGCACCGCGCGGCCGGCAAGCGGGGGTTGAACCGTGAAAGATAGGAAGGGGCGATAATGGCGAAGATCGCGGTGATCGGGAGCGGCTACGTGGGCCTGGGGACGGGGGCGGTCTTTGCCGATCTCGGCAATACCGTCGTCGGCGTCGATATCGACGCGGCGAAGGTCGCCCGCCTCGGGGCGGGGGAGTGTCCCATCTTCGAGCCGGGGCTGGAGGAACTGCTGGCACGTGGCCTGAAATCCGGGCGACTGCGCTTCACCGCCGACTACGCCGAGGCGGTACCCGGCGCGGACTTCGTCTTCATCTGCGTCGGCACCCCGTCCGGGCTGGACGGCGGTGCGGACATGCGGTACGTGCGCGAGGCCGCTCGGGCCATCGGCCGCCACCTGCGCCCGGAGCGCCGCACCCGCGAGGATAACGCCCGGCGTCCCGACCCGGCACGGCGCACGATCATCGTCAACAAGAGCACGATGCCGATCGGCAGCGGCGACCTGGTGCGGGCGATCCTGGCGGAGGAGACGGCGGCCTCCGGCGCGCGCTTCGCGGTCGTGGCGAACCCCGAGTTCCTGCGCGAGGGGACGGCGGTGCGCGACATGTTCAACCCCGACCGTGTCGTCCTCGGCGCGGCCGACCGGGACGCGGCGGCGGCGGTGGCCGAGCTCTACCGGACCTTCGGCGCGCCGACGCTGATCACCGATCTGCGCACCGCCGAGATGATCAAGTACGCCTCCAACGCCTTCCTGGCGACGAAGATCTCGTTCATCAACGAGATCGCCCACGTCTGCGAGGCGCTCGGCGCGGATGTCCGGCAGGTGGCGGCGGGGATGGGGCTGGACCGGCGGATCGGCCCGCAGTTCCTCAGCGCGGGGATCGGCTTCGGCGGCTCCTGCTTCCCGAAGGATGTGCAGGCGCTGGAATTCATGGCCTCGGAGGCCGACTGCCACCCGCAGCTGCTGCGCGCCGTGCTCGACATCAATCGCGACGGGCGGCGCGCCTTCGTGCGCAAGCTCGACCGCCTGCTCGCGGGCCTGGCGGGGCGCACGATCGCGGTCTGGGGCCTGGCGTTCAAGCCGAACACCGACGACCTGCGCGAGGCCCCGGCGCTCGAGATCATCAGGGCGCTCCAGGCGCGCGGCGCGCGCGTGCGCGCCTACGACCCGGCGGCCATGGCGGGGGCGAAAGCGCTCCTCCCGGGGGTGGAATGCTGCGCCGACGCCTACGAGGCCGCGCTGGGGGCCGATGCGGTGGCGCTGGTGACCGAGTGGAACGAGTTCGCCGGGTTGGACCTGACGCGCGTGCGCGAAGGGATGGCCCGCCCGGTGCTCGTGGATGGGCGCAACCTCTACGATGCGCGGGAGATGGCCGCGCTCGGCTTCACCTACCGCGGTGTCGGGCTGCCGTCGGTCGCGGCGCTCACGGCGGTGCCCCCGGCCGCGGTCGAGCACATGGCCGGGCTCAGCCTGACGATCGGCGACGACTAGGGTGCGGGACGGCACGCCGCCGACGTGATACGCGGCATCGGGATAGCCACGTGCCGGTGCGCGCGTCGTCTGATGCGCGAGGGATGGCAACGATACGGCACCGAGGAGGGGCGGGGACGATGACGGTACTGGTGACCGGCGGGGCGGGCTACATCGGCTCGCAGACGGTGCGCGTCCTGCGCGAGCGGGGCGAATCGGTGGTGGTGCTCGACAGCCTGGAGACCGGGCATCGCGAGGCGATCGGCGACACGCCGTTATATGCGGGCGACATCGCCGACGAGGCCCTGTTGGGGCGGATCTTCGCCGCGTGGGCGATCGACGCGGTGATCCACTTCGCCGCCTACAAGGCCCCGGGCGAGTCGATGGCCGACCCCGGGCGCTACTTCGGCAACAACGTCGGACGCCCCGCCTCATCAGCGGTGACGCGGGCGTGTACCTGAGATGGCAGCATAATCGGCAGGTACGGGGAGCAATTTCGGCCCTGGTAAGCCGTTTCGCGGCCGCCAGATGCGCCATTTTCCTGCCATGCTGACGACACGCCGGTGTCACACATCATGAGGCGAGGCGTGCAACGTCGCCGGTACCCTGACGCTGTTGCGGGGTGCGACGCGGGTCGGCGTGCGACGCGTCGTCTTCTCGTCCTCCTGCTCCGTCTACGGCACGCCCGAGACGCTGCCGGTGAGCGAGGCGAGCGCGACGCACCCCGAGAGCCCATACGCCGCTAGCAAGCTGATGGTCGAGGAGTTGCTGGCCTGGTACGAGCGGTGCCACGGGCTCCGCCACGTGAGCCTGCGCTACTTCAACGCTGCCGGCGCCGACCACGACGGTCGGCACGGCGAGGACTGGTCCCGCACGGCCAACCTCATCCCGCTGGTGATGCGGGCCGCCCTGGGGCGCGGGCCGGCCGTGAAGATGTACGGCACCGATTACCCGACGCTGGACGGGACCGCCGTGCGCGACTACGTCCATGTCGCCGATCTGGCCGACGCCCACCTGCGGGCGCTGGACTGGTTGCGGGCCCAGGAACGGTCGACGACCGTGAACCTCGGGACCGGCCGCGGGGCGTCGGTGCGCGAGGTCGTCGAGCTGGTCGAGTCGGTGGGGGGCGTCGCGGTGCCGGTCGCGTACGCCCCCCGCCGACCCGGCGACCCGGTGGCGATCTGGGCCGACGCGGCCAGGGCGCGCGAGGTGCTGGGCTGGGTGCCGCGCTTCGGGCTGCCGGAGATCGTCCGCACCGCCTGGCACTGGCACGCGACGCACCCCGAGGGCTACGGCAGCGGTGCTGACGCGGGGGCGAGCGCGGAGGCGGACCGGCACTGACACGCGCGGGCCGACCAACAGGACTTCACCCGAACAAGCTGTTCGGGCAGTGGCCACCAGGCCGAGGAGACAGGGAGATGAACATCGCGGTTGCCGGCGGGGCCGGCTTCATCGGCTCGCACCTATGCGACGCGCTCCTCGCGGCGGGGCACGCGGTCTGGGCGCTCGACAACTTCGCCACCGGTCGGCGAGAGAACGCGGCACACCTGGCGGGGCACCCGCGATTCCACCTGGTCGAGGCCGACATCACCGCGCCGCTGCCGCCCGGCATGCCCGCCATCGACCGCATCTACCACCTCGCCTCCCCCGCCTCCCCCAACGCGGGGAGCCCGCGCTCGTACATGCGCCTGCCGCTCGAGACCGCCGCCGCCAATACGGTCGGCACCCGGCTGCTGCTGGACCGGGCCCGGCGTGACGGGGCGCGCATCCTGTTCGCCTCCACCTCGGAGATCTACGGCGACCCGCTCGTCCACCCGCAGCCGGAGACGTATCGGGGGAACTGCAGCACGACCGGGCCGCGCGCCATCTACGACGAGGCGAAGCGCTTCGGCGAGACGCTGATGGCGGCCTATCGGCGCGCATACGGGGTCGACACGCGGATCGTGCGGATCTTCAACACCTACGGCGAGCGGATGGACCCGGAGGACGGGCGAGTGATCGTGAACTTCATCGGCCAGGCGCTGCGCGGCGAGCCGCTGACCGTCTACGGCGACGGGCGCCAGACCCGCTCGTTCTGCCACGTCAGCGACCTCGTGCGCGGGCTGGTGGCGATGATGGAAACCGCGGGGCTGGCGGGGGAGGTGATCAACCTGGGCAACCCCGACGAGCGGACCATCGCCGACTTCGCCGGCACGGTGCAGGTGGCCTGCGGCAGCGCTCTCCCGGTCGAGTTCCGGCCGCTGCCGCTGGACGACCCGACCCGGCGCTGCCCCGACATCGCAAAGGCGCGGCAGCTGCTGGGTTGGCAGCCGGCGGTCGGGCTGGACGAGGGGCTGCGGCGCACGATCGCCTACTTCCGGGCGACGGTCGGTTCGGCGAACATCACCACCGGGGCCGTGGCGGTCGCCTGAGCGACCAAGCTGGTGTGCAAGCGGGTGAGGGGTAGTCGGCGCATCCCCTAAAGAGACTAGTACAGTGCGCTCGGAATACCTCGGGAGTATCCTTGGCGACATAGCAGGGAAATCGTACGGTGAAACCCCCGAGAAATACCAGACACGCTGTACTAGCGGCCACCGTAAAGGGGCGAGGCGACGACGGCACGCCAGGCGGCGAGCACGGCGGCCGAGGAGTCGATACGCCAGTCGGTCTCCTTGTTCTCGCTGTACCAGACAACCAGGCGGACGCGGGGGAAACGCGTCGGCAGCGCGGCCAGGAAACCCTCGGTGA
>JAABUO010008305.1_pt1 | contig 11764 bp, 11 predicted proteins | sample 5559291 | NCBI WGS metagenome assembly JAABUO01 (sample SAMN10711878, study PRJNA513372) | rock metagenome | isolation source: Antarctica rocks | place: Antarctica: Victoria Land, Finger Mt sud | reverse complement strand
GTAACTCCTGCACCGAAAACCCGCTCGCCGTTTGGTTGGTCACCGCCAGCCCGTTGCAGTCGGCGCGGGGGGTGAGAAACACATGGTACCCGCTCGTCACCGCCACCGTGGCGAAGTCGGGGTCGAGCGCCACGGTGGCCTTGCCCCCCGTGAGATTTGCCACCCCGAAGTCCTCAAACCAGGGTTCGGGTGACTCGGTGCAATACAACAAGCGGTAGCTGCCATCCGGGTGCGGCACCGCCGCGTTCTTGGGGTAGCTGCCATACACGGTTAAGCTCCCGGTGACGACCACATTGCCGTTCAACACCGCCGCCACGCCCCCTGATCCGGGCGCGGCATAGAGGCCGTGGGCACCGGCGGTATTGCCGATCCCCTCCAGGGCATAGTAGCCAGCGGTGCTGGTATAGGCGACGAGGCTGTATCCCGCACCGGGACTCGAAGAAACGTATTGGGTGCCATTCACAAGCACGATCCCGCCAAAACTGGCCCCGTACCCACCCGTCGCGCCATTGTAGGCCACGAGCCCGTACCCACTGCTGGCGGTGGCGACGCCGATCAAGCCGTACCCCGTACTGGAGATCCCGCCCGTGCCATTGCCACTCGTGGAGGTGCCGAACATGCCGTAGTTGCTGGTGGATATCCCCGACACCCCGGGTCCCGTGCCACTGCTCCCGCTGACGCCGATGCCGCTGGGCGCGGTCCCAACCACCCCCAGGCCATTCAAGTCGTTGTTGCGCCCCGCCACCCCCGCGTTGTTCACCCCCGAGGCGTACCCCTGCACGCCATCGGCGGCGGTGGGGTCGGTAATGGTCGCGGTGCCGTTGGTGCCCACCAGGGGTGACGCGGCGGCGATTGGCTGGGCGGCGAGGGCGGCGGCCACCAGGGCGGCGGCCCCGGCCACGAGGCCCCGTCGGTGCAGGGTGCGTTCCCCCGTGGGAACAGGGGCAGCAGGCAGGGAGGCAGGTGTGGTGCGTGTGGTAGCGGTGGTGTGATTCATTCCCGTTCCTCCCCAAGGTGATCGTCCCTACATGTGCTTCCTGATTTGGGCACACACTCCCCCAAAGCCACCGCCCGTTCCCAGTGCCTCAGAGGACACGGGGGGGAAGGCGGGGACAGACAGCGGCATGGCATGGTTGAAACAATACGGATGAAACCGATGGTAATAGCGGGGTGCGCGAACATACGGTTATCTCGAATCGTACGGAACCGGGAAGTGAACAGAGAGGGATGAAGCGCGTTATTAGTTGTGCAGGTGGTACAGGTACGAGAGTACGGGTAATGCATACGAATGTCAAGCCTTTTTCGATAATGCTTTTTCGTACTTAACAATAATACACAATGCAAACATGAGCAGGAATGATTCGCAGAGAAGAAACATCTTTTCGTCGTGGTTCCTTATCAGGAATTGCCATGTTTAATGGGAGCGAAACGTTCTCCCGCGAAGCTGACAATCAGCTCGCCTCCTTTTTCGTAGGGAGCGTGCATGGTCGCCCGGTCCGTCTATTGCACCTCGTGTCGGCATGGCTCGCCAATGGGAGCAAAACAAGCGGTTGTTTTCTTGAAATCATTATGGGAAGAAAATAAACATTACCTTCGCCAAACCCCCCGTTATTCCCCACCCCTTCCCCCCTCCGCTCGGGGCGGCCTGTTACTTACAACGCTGTTTGGTTCTCAGGCACTCCTGATGAACGCCGATCAGGCAGTTAAGGAAGGTGGAGCATCCGCTGCCGCAGTAGGTCAAACTTCGCCCGCCCGTACATCGCGCGCTTCGTCGTTTTGAGGCGATTCACCTGACCTTCCGTTTGTCCATTGCTCCCTCTCAAAGCGACGGCTGCTTCCACGGCACTACGGTCGAGCCATACCCCCCGCGTGATTGCCTGTAATTCCGGGATGCCACTTTCCTCTGCGTCGCGTAGCCAGGTGTAGAGTCCATCCACGTCGTGCTCGCGCAGCACTGCGGCAAACTGCTCGACGAACGCGGTCACCTGAGCAATCTGTGGGCGAACCGCGTGCAACCGCCTCAAATAGGCGTGTTCTTCGTCAGTGAGCGTATCGCCCGACCGGAGCAAGAGCCAACACACCTGGCGGGGGGTGTAGGCGCCGTCCGTTGGGAACGAGCGACTGCGGCGTGTCTTGACCTGCCCCTGGTGACGATAGTGTTCCCCACGCCATGGAGCGACGGAGATCGCCACGCTCGTATAGCTGCCGGTGAAGCCGCGTTCACGCAGTTCCAGCCACAGCTGCGTGGCATTATGGCAGCCCGCTCGCCAGCGTTCCCGCAGATACGTGGTGAAGGGCGCAAGTTGCCCAGGACGCTCCGATCGTCTGCGGCGCTCGGGGAACTGCCCGTGATGGAGCCAGCGTTGGACGGTCCGCTCGCTCACGCCGACGCGTGTCGCAATCGCCTGACAACTGAGGGCATCCGCGTGCAACGCGATCACCTCCTCGTAGCGCGTCAGGCGGTAGGCGCGGCGCGCGGGTTGCTCGCGTGAGGCGCGTCGTGAGATGTTTTCGGCTACGCCTGGCACGCTCGCGCTGGACTCAGCGGTCTGCGTCGCTTCACGCAACGCGGCGTGATTGCGCGTGAGATACCGCTCCAGCGCATCAGTCAAATTCTTGCGCAGACGGAAGCGATCTGCGACCTGCACGGCTTATGGCGCACCTTGCCGGATCCCCTCGGCATAGGCGCCCGCGCGATCACGCGCGACAACCAGTACCTCGGGATGCCCACAGAGCCAGTGCGCAAGGGTCTCCGCAGTACGATCAGGGAGCAAGTCGATGACCTGTCGCGCATTCAGGTCGACAAGAATCGTGCCATAGCTCCGTCCTTTGCGGCGGGCCCAGTCATCGACGCCCAGCGCCCACACCGATCCCGCATAGGGGAGGGGGGCCGCACGGATGAGACGCAGGAGGGTCCGGGCACTGACTGGCGAGCGCTCGGAAACCAGGTGGCGTGCACCGGCTTCGCCGCCGAGGTCGAAGGCGGCGCGCAGAAGATGATCCGTGAGCCGCGTGGTGCGCCGGGCGAAGGGGGCGACCAGATCCGGTAATCGCTCTGCGAAGATCTTCCGTATGCACCCCGGTTCGCGACAGACGAAGCGACGCACCCGGAGGTGCAAGGTGACGCGCGCACCACCGCAGGGAAGATCAGCAGGTGTGCGCTCATAGTGAGAATGGATCCGTTGCGAGCCGTGCTGACAGAGTGGGCACAATGCGAATCGGCGGGTAGCGGCGACTGCGAGATGAATCGTCGCGCCGACACGCCAGAGACGGTCAACACGGACACCAGAGACGGTGGGAAAGAAGAGATCGGTAAGCATGGCAGCTGCGGTCTTTCTCTGAGGCTGAACCAACCTTTGGAGGGATAGCCTACCGCCGCGCGTGCTTCATCGGGAGTGCCTGAGAACCGCTATTTGGCGGAAATCTTCATGGTGATTTGGCGAAGTGGCTATGCACGCTCATGTCGGCATATGGTGGAGACAGCACGGGAAAGCCTTGTCATCGGCTCACCGCTATGAGGGGTGCTGCGCCAAATACCGCCGAAGAAATGCGCCAGAAAGCATTAGAAGCAACAGCGGGCGCTCAAGGAAAGGGGGTTGCTATGGGGTTTGGCGAAGTGGTATAGTCAGTAGTATCTATGAGCATACGAAGAGAACGGGTGATGGAACCGGCGGTTGTGTTGACCGAGGTTGCCGTCTGCTTTGTCGCGACAGCGCAACGGTTTGTCGTCCGGCATCGCGTTCGTGTCCGCAGTACCCCGGGCGAATCGCACGCTGATCTGCTTTCCTCTCCCCTCACCCGCCCGCAACTGGAAGCGGCGTCTGACGGGCCGGAACTGGCAGCCTTTCTGATCGCGCATCCCGGCTTCTGGTGGCGTCTGCCACTTCCCCATCAGGTCGAGGAGGGACATGGTATTTAGCCTCCGCCCTCGCGTCACTCTTGCTGCGGCCTTCACCCGGTTTGGCGAGTGGCTGGAAACGCGAGGCGGATTTGCCGGGCGGACACGGGTAGAGTACCGGGACGATGTGGCACACCTCGTGGCGTTTCTCACCGGGTCGTGTCGGTTGGTGGCGATTACCTCGGTGGAGCGGAGCCATCTCGTGCGCTACCTTGATGCGTTGACGACCGCAGGACAGGCAGCGAGTACCCGGCGGCGGGCCGTGGCGGCAATTCGTCTGTTCTTCCAGGTGCTCGTACACGAAGATGTCATTGGGCGCAGTCCCGCCCAGCACCTCATTCCCCCACTCCGCGAAGACCGGCCCCCGCGCGTGCTGACGAAGAGCGAGTACGAGCAGTTACGCACCGCCGCAAGCGATGATACCCGGACCGCAGCACTCATTGAACTGATCTTGCAGACGGGGATGAGCCTCGGGGAACTTTCCCGTCTGACGCTGAATGATGTCACGCTCCCCTCACCCGCTACGCTGCCCGACATCGGGTCGGTACGCATCGCCGGGAGGAATACGCGGCGACGGACGGTGACGCTCAATAGCAGGGCGTGTGGCGCCTTGCAGACCTATCTCAGTGAGCGCGAGGATGGGGGGGACAACCACCTCTTCACCACGAAGACCGGCAAGGGGTTAGGGCGCCGATCGATTGAGACGATCATCACGAAGGTGTGTCGGCAAGCAGGGCTGCGGGGCGTCTCGGTGCGGACGCTGCGCCACACCTTCGCGGCACACTCACTTGCCAGGGGCACGACGATTGAGACGATGCAGCAGGCACTCGGCCTCGCCTTCCTTGCCAGTATTGAGGACTACCTTGCCGCTGCGCGGCAGTTAATGGACGAGGAGTTGCAGCGGAATGCCCTATGAATGATCTTTCTCGTATGATCACCGAACCATGAGGGCGAATCCGTTTCCTGACCGCCGTCTGTACAAGCACGCTGCGAAGAAAATGATGGAGGCGACGAGTCTATGAGTGCTATCGTTGATGATATGAGACGCACCCCCGCTGCGTTCCTTGCTGACCACCTGTCCAAGACGTCCTGAACCAATACAAAGGCTTGACCGACTCCTCTCCGCGTGTTAGGGTAACGATACCGCAGTAATGTGATCGTGGGAGCGTGTACCTGTCGTCCTGCCGCGCGGACATATAGGGTATCGATACCTCGCACCGAGATCGAAGAACGGTCCGTAGAGGGAGCGTACGTGATGGCGACCATTGTTGACGTTGCCCAACGCGCCGGGGTCGGTACAACCACCGTGACCAAAGTTCTCGCCAATCGTCCTCATGTGAGCGCGCCTACCCGCCAGCGCGTACTGGAAGCGATTGCCGACTTGGATTACCACCCCAGCGCGGTTGGTCGGACCCTCCGTACGGGTATCACCCATGTCCTCGGGGTAATCACTCCTGCGCCTTCGGCGGATCCGCTCTCACATGTGTTCTTCACCCGCGTTCTTGCCGGGGTTGCTGCGTGCGCTTCCGAATACGGGTATGACGTTCTCTGGTTGACCGCAGCAAGCCATCGCGAACCAGAGAGCAAGGGATCCTACGCGGCGCTCTTTAAGAGCAAGCGCGTGGATGGCCTCATTGACGTGAACATTTATCTCAATGATCCTCGCATTGAAGCACTCCGTGTTAGTGGCTACCCCTTTGTGCTCATTGGGCACCCGGAAGATGAATCACTCCCTCATGTCGACTCAGCGAACTGGGAAGCGGGGGCAAGCGTCGGACGCGCATTCGTTGCGCGTCATTATACCGCTGTTGCGTTCATTGGCATGGCCGAATCTCCCGCAGCGCATGACCGGCTTCACGGTTTTGTGGCAAGCCTCGCTGCAACGAAGATCTCGCTTCCTGATGAGCACATCGCACTCCTTAGCGGGGAGGGCGGGGAGGAGAACCTCGAAGCGCTCGGCTGGGTCACTATGAATCGCTGGATTGCCAGTGGACAGCTACCCCGTGCGGTCTTTGCCGCCACCGATGAGCTGGCATACGGTGTTTTGCGCGCATGTCGTGAGGCCGGATATCGCATCCCCGATGACGTTGCCCTGGTCGGGTTCGACGATGACCCCTTGAGTCGCTTTCTTGACCCCCCACTGGCAACTGTCCAACAACAAATCCACGAACTCGGCTATCACGCAGCCCACCTTCTTGTCCGTATCCTTGCAGGCGAAGCATTTGAGTCACGCCGCTACACCCTGCCTACTTACCTCATTGAACGCACATCGATTGGACCGCTCGCCCACACCGCTGGAGAGAAAGGAGAGAAAGCACGCGAGGTAACGGGAAAGGACGGTTGAGGGAGATTGTGGACGTGAAAGCGTCTGGGGCTGTTCCTACGGCAGATTCTTGGAGGGGTATCAACGATGTCTACATTTACGCGTCGGCAACTGCTGAAAGGTGCCTTCGGTGCGGCTGGGACCGCAGCAGTCGGCATTCTCGCTGCCTGTGGTGCGAGTTCGTCGGATACCGCGAGTGTTGCTCCGACTGCTGCAAGTACGACGGGCAACACGGGAAGCACTGCACCAACGGTTGTGGGTGGGTCAACGTCTGCGGCGAGCAGTGGGAAAACGGTCAAGCTCATCAGTGTCGAGCATGACTCGCGCCCTGCCGACAATGCCGCCTATCAGGCAGTGTATAAAGGTTTCCAAGCGAAGAATCCCGACATCAATATCGAGTTCCAAATCATCCCATGGGAGCAGGCACGCGCCAAGATGCTGACATTGAGCCAGGGCGATAGTCTTCCCAATATGGGTCGCATGAACTATGCATCGGACTACGCTGCCGCCAACATGGTTGTGCCATTGGAGGATATGGTCGATAAGACGATGCTTACTCGCTTCGACCAGACGATTCTCGACTCGGCCTCTGCCATCGGCAGTGATGGCAAGACCCACCTCTACGGATTGCCGTGGTTCGCGGGGTCGGCAGCGATCCTGGTAAACAAGACCCTCCTCGATAAGGCTGGCCTCCAACTTAAGGATTCCTGGACCACGGATGACTTCACCGAATATGCGAAGGCCCTCACGCAGCAAGGAAAACAGTGGGGAATTGCAATGGATGTCGCCGGGGTTGGTGATCCAGTTGATAACCTTCTGCTCGCAGCGTACGCATACGGTGGCAAGTGGGTGAAGGGTGACCCAAAGAGTACTCAGCCCGAGCCGTTCATCTTCAATAGCCCCGAAACAATCGCCGGCATCACATGGTATACGAATCTGTTCAAACAGGGCTACGTTGTGCCGAGTGCGCCGAGCGATACCTATAAGGAGCGCGACGCAAACTTCCAGTCCGGCAAAGCCGCGATTGAGTGGCAAGGCCCATGGACCATCGCCGATATTCAGAGCAACTTCAAGCAGAGCGGGTACGAACTCGCCTCAATGCCGTTGCCAAAGGGACCAGCGGGCAACGTTGACTGGTACGGCGGTGCCGCGTGCGGTATCTACGTCTCCTCACAAAAGGGGAAAGTCGTTGACCAGGCACTCAAGTGGGTGAATTACATCTCCAGTGATGAGGGAGAGAAGCTTTACTGCCAAGCGAACGGGATGATTCCCGCGTCAAAGACCGCCCAACAGGACCCCTACTGGGCTCAGAACTCCCTGTATAAGGGATACATCACCTCCATGGCGAACGCCCCGGTGATGAAGCCAAACTGGGCAACGGGCATCAACGGCATTCTCGATGACATCGTGCCGCCGTTGCTCCAGGGCGTACTCACGGGCAAGCTGACGGAAAAGGAGATGGCGCAGCAAATCCAGAACGCTACGATCAGTGGACTGCAGAAGAACGGCATCAACGTCCCGAAGAACTGAATTGGTCAGGGGTAGGGGCGATGTGTACATCGCTCCCACCCGCATGAAACGTGAAATAGGGGGCGCGGATTGGCAAGTATTACGACCACTTCTATCGGAAGGATGCAACGCCGACGCAGTTTCTGGCGGGAAGTTTTTCGCTATCGTCTCGCGTACCTTTTCCTGCTTCCGGCCCTTCTCATCCTCTTATTTGTCGACTTCTTACCGATGTTCCAAGGAATACGCACAAGCTTTCAGGTCTATAATATTTTCCGACCGGGGTACCGTCCCTTTGTGGGGCTCGACCAGTATCATGATCTCCTCAAGGATCCCATCTTCATGCGTGCGTTCTGGCAGAGCTGGTATTTCGCCCTTGGGTCGATTGCCTGTCAGTTCGTGCTCGGTCTCGTCGCTGCCGTGCTGCTCAATCAACACGTCCGCTTCCGGGGACTGTGGCGGGGTATTGTGCTCATCCCCTGGGTCGTCCCCGGTTCACTTGCGGCGATGATGTTCGGCTTGCTCTTCACGAGCACCGGGCTCGTCAATACCTTTCTGCACAATATCGGCTTCACCAAGCTCGGCATCATCGGTGATAACTATGCGTGGCTCTCGAATACCCAGACTGCCATGCCAACGATTATCTTTACGAATATGTGGAAGGGTTTCCCCTTTTTTGCGGTGATGCTCCTCGCCGCGATGCAGACGATTCCCGGTGAACTCTATGAGGCAGCGAAGATGGATGGTGCCTCCTCATTCCGATCGTTTCTCTACATCACGCTCCCGGGTATCCGCCCGACCATGCTCATTGCGCTACTGCTTGGCACGATTTGGACATTCAACTCCATCGATCTCATCTACATCCTGACATACGGGGGGCCATACTACTCGACCTTCACGCTTGCAATGTATGCCTATCAGCAGGCGTTTGGTCTCGGTCTGGTCGGTTACGCCTCTTGCGTCGCCATGGTCATCCTCGTGTTGATGGCTATTGTGACTGCCATCTATCTCGCGGTCTATCGCCGCGCGGTTCAGCCCCTGTAAAAAGGAGTGCGTCATGTTGAAAACGCCATCAATGGAGCACGCCCCTTTTGCAGTGCTGGTGCCGAGGGCAAAGCCACGGCGGTATGTATCGATGCAACTGGTGCTCACCTACGTCTTTCTCGCCGTACTCGTACTCTTCGTGTTGACTCCCTTCCTCTGGATGTTTCTTGGCTCCTTCAAGCCGACATACGAGCTACTCAAGAATCAGGGGCAAACGCTGTTGATTCAACATCCCACACTGGCAAACTATCGCCGTCTCTTTCAGGAGTACGATTTTAAGCGCTACTTCCTCAATAGCACGCTGGTAGCAACCGTCACGGCGGTCGTTGCCACTTCGGTTTCCTCATTCGCGGGGTACGCACTCGCCCGGTTTCGCTTTCCGGGGCGTGGCTTTTTTGGCTTCCTCATCCTCGTCACCCAGATGCTACCCGGTATCGCGATCATCATTCCGCTCTTCATCTGGTTCAAGCAATTCCACCTTATCGACACCTATTGGGCACTCTTCATTGCCTATAACGCCTTCGCGATTCCCTTCTGTACGTGGATGCTTCGCGGCTTCTTTGCGGGTCTGCCAGTCGATGTAGAAGAGGCAGCACTGATCGATGGTGCGAGTCAGTTAGGAGCTTTTCTCCGTGTGGTCGTGCCACTAAGCGCGCCGGGCATGCTCGCAACGGCCATTTTCTCATTCATCCTCGCGTGGCAGGAGTTTCTCTTCGCCGTGACCTTCACAAGCAAAGCGGAACTTCGCACGCTCACGGTCGGCATCGCAGCGATGCGCGGGAAGGATGTCGTTGACTGGGGGTTGCTCAATGCCGGGGTCGTGGTGACCACAATTCCCCTCGCCATCCTCTTCATTTTCGTGCAGCGGTATCTGGTTGAGGGGCTGACCGCGGGGGCGGTCAAAGGGTAGCTAAAGGAGGAGCATCCATGGATCTGGAACTTGCGGGCAGGGTTGCCATCGTCACTGGGGCAGCATCGGGGATGGGAAAAGCAGTTGCCACGTTACTCGCCGCCGAAGGGGTGAAAGTCGGTGCCGTAGACCTCAATCATGATGGGGCAAGTGCGACCGCGCGCCAGATTGCTGATGCGGGCGGGATGTGCCACGCGTATCATCTCGACGTGACCACCCGCGCATCTTGGCAAGACTTCGTTCCCCAGGTGCAACACGACCTGGGGGATGTCGACATCCTTTGCAATATCGCGGGACCCGGTGCCCGGATGGGACATCTCGATACGGACGACGCAGAATGGCACCGACAAATCGAGGGGCACCTGACAGGAGTCTTCCTTGGCTGTCAAACCCTCCTTCCCGCGATGATGGAGCGGCGCAGCGGGAAAATTATCAATATGTGTTCCTTCACTGCGCACGCGGTGAGCGGCAACATCCCTGGCTACGGTGCTGCCTTTGGCGGTATTCTCGCCTACACCAAGGACCTGGCGCGTTTCGCTGCACCGTACAACATCAATGTTAACTGTGTGTCACCAGGCAATATCGAGACGCCGATGACGCGCGCGGGATGGTTAGAAAAGCCGGGAGCGCTTGACCAACTGCGCGCGCGGACACCGATTGGACGGGTCGGGCAGCCGGACGATGTTGCCTGGTGGTTCGTCTTTCTCGCCTCAGAGCGCGCACGGCATGCAGTCGGTATTGAAATCAACGTCTCTGGTGGACAAGTGTTTACCTAAAGGAAAGAAAAGGCGATGCGCGGATTACTTTTCCCCGGAGACCGGAAGGTGCAACTCACGTCATTCGAGGACCCGAAACCGGGGCTATCCGAAGTCGTTGTCGCGATGCGGGCGGCCGCAATTTGCGGCAGTGATCTGCATGGGTATCGCGCACCACATGCCATGCGGCAACGTGGAGGCAGTGATCAGATCATCCCGGGCCATGAGCCAAGTGGCGTTGTCTGCGCCGTTGGTGAGGGCGTCACAAATGTGCGCGTCGGCGACCGTGTTGCCGTTTACCACTATCGTGGGTGCGGGTACTGCGCGGAGTGCCGCTCAGGGCACATTATGTGGTGTGATGATCGGCGGGGCTATGGTGGCCCGATCCACGGGTCCGATGCGGACTTGCTCCTCACGGATGCACGCAACTGTCTCCCGCTTCCCGACGATTTTTCATACATAATGGGCGCATTACTGATGTGCGTTGGTGGTACAGCATACGAGGTGATGCGTAAGCTGGATGCGTCCGGTCGCAGCACCGTCGCGATTTTCGGACTGGGCCCAGTCGGTCTCACAGGGCTCCTGATGGCGCGAGCGATGGGTGCGCAAGTTGTGGGCATCGATATTAGCCCGGAACGGCTCACGCTCGCGACCCAGCTTGGCGCAAACGCCGTGGTGGATGCAGCCAACGAAGATTCCGTCGCAGCGATTCAGCGGTGGGCAGGGAAGGACGGGGTCAGCGCTGCCTTCGAGACATCGGGAACGGTAGCGGGGCAGAAGGGAGCGATCGAAACAACATGCCGTGGTGGGCGCGTGGCGTTTGTCGGATTCGGCGCGACTGAACCTTCCATCAGTCCGGCACAATTTATTGAGAAACAACTGGCCCTCCTGGGGTCATTCGTTTTTCCGATTGATGCCTATGAAGAAATTGCTGGCTTCGTCCGCCGTCATGCCGTGCCGCTGGAAGCGACCGTCACCCATCAGGTGTCCCTCGACGATGCACAAGATATTTTTCCTGCCTGTGACCGAGGAGAAACCGGAAAAGTAGTGTTCGTGTGGGATGAGGTAGAGGGTGTTATGAACTCCCCATAAATTGTGGCTTTGCCTCGTGATCGAGCGGATTCGCGGTATCTGATGACCGACAGGTCGGGGGGAACCGTGCGGAAAGACACGAAAAACCGCTCCTTTGACATGGGAATAGTCCTGTTGAATGCTGTTCGGCGTAGTTCATAACACCCTCTAGCGTGAGGGAGAAGAGAGAAAATTGAATAGTACTGATTTCCATGACGTTCAGTTAGAGAAACCCTGATTGCGGGTAGCCGTTCATA
>JAABUO010008304.1_pt1 | contig 11764 bp, 9 predicted proteins | sample 5559291 | NCBI WGS metagenome assembly JAABUO01 (sample SAMN10711878, study PRJNA513372) | rock metagenome | isolation source: Antarctica rocks | place: Antarctica: Victoria Land, Finger Mt sud | reverse complement strand
GCGGCCGCCGTGCCGGCGCCGGTCGGCGCCGCCGCGTCGGGCGGCGCCGGCGCCGGCGGCGCGTACGCGGGCGGCGCCGCCAGGCCCAGCGCCGCCAGCGCGCCGCGCAGCGCGCCTGCCGTGCACCGGCCCAGCGCGGCCGCCGCCGGCGCGACGATTGCCGCCGCCGCGTCCGCGATGGCGGCCAGCGACACCTCGGCGTCCGCCTCCGAGCACGCCCGGCAGTACGCATCGCGCGCGCGCACCGCCGCTTCCAGCGCTGCCCGCGCGCACGGCGGCGCGTTGGCCCCCGTTTCTGCCCGCAGCTCCGCGGGCGCCTTGCCGGCGGCCCGCGCTGGGGGCGCAACTGCGCCCGTGGCCGGGCTTGGCGCCGCGCATGCCGGGCCGCTGCCAGGCTGCTGCGGCGGGCAGGTCAGCGCCTGGGGGCCCACGCCGGCCGGTGCGCTGCCTGCGGCAGTCCCCGCGGGCGCCGCCGGCTCCGCGCCCGCGCATCTCGCCAGGGGCCGCGCGGGCCGTGCGGGGCCCTGCGCGGCGCCCTGCGCACCGGCGCTCGCGCGCCGCAGCGCATAGAGTCCGGGCTTGCGGCTGCCGGGCCGCTGCCCTGGCGGCGCGCTGCCGGGCTTGCCGCGCCTGCCAGGCGGCGCGCCGGGCCCCGCGCCCGACCCGCGGCTGGCCGCGCCCGGCCGCGGCCGCGCCGGCGCCGGCGCCGCGCCGGCGGCGCGGCTGCCCGTCCGGCTGGCGCTGTCATAGCTGAGCAGCACGGCGCGCGGCGCTCCAGGAATGCTCACGCCAAGCGGAATCCCGCGGGGCGTGAAGGCTCCGGGCGCCCCCCGGGCACCGCTGGCCGCCCGGGCGTCGGTAGCCCGGCGCGGCTGCTCGGCGCCGGCCTTAGCGCGCCGGCGGCCCAGCTTTGCCGACGCGCGCGCCGGCGGCCCGGGCTCCGCGTCGGCCTCGCCCGTCAGCGTGCGCAGCGCGGCGGCGAGCGCTTCAGGCGTCCGCGCGGCCGCCAGGTCGGCGGGGATGTCCGACGCGGACACGCCAGCCAGGCCCGGCCCGGGCGTCGCGGAGTGCAGCAGCTCGGCCAGCGCGCGCGCGAGCGCGTCCGCCGCGCAGCCCTGCAGGAGCACGGGCGGGGCTGCGCCGTACGCGCTCCGCGCCAGCGCCGCCACGCCGTCCGCGATGTCCTGCCGCATGCTGCGCTCGCGGGTCGCCACCGGCAGGCCCCGGGCCACCTCGCGCCGCATGGCCCTGCCGAGCTCCGCGGCGCCCGGCTGCACCCAGTCGGTGTCGGGCGGCGCGAGCGCCTCGCCGCTGCGCGCCGCGCCCGAGTCGAACTGCACGCGGAAGCGCGCTGCGGCCGCGTCGAACTCGCTGACCACGCCGTACTCCCAGTGCGCGGCGCGGGCGGCGGCGGCGCACGTGGGGTCTCCGTCAGGGTTCCCGGCATCCGTGGCCCCGCGGCGGACCCCGACGCGCCAGCCCACCGCGTCCTCGCCCTCAGGCGGCGGCGGCGGGGCCGCGCCTGCACGCGCAGCAGACACGCCTCTTCGGGCGCCTCCGCAGCCATGCTGGAGCGCGCGCACCTGCGCAAGGCTCCCCGGCGGGGGCCACCCGGGCCTGCTCTGACCAGCGGACCCCCTCGTTTCTTCCTTGGCTGGGGACATTTTGGCGTACGTGCAGCCATCGACACAGTGCCAGCGCAGCCCCTCCCCGGCACGCGGCGTGGGCGCGCACCTGTGTTGACCCAGCCGATGCAGCAGCGAGCGCCGTGGAGGTGCGCGCCGCACCGCCCGCCGCGCGACTCGGCGCCCGTCTGTCCAGCCAGCGCCGCGCAGATGTCTATCATGGACAGGTGCTCGGCGCCTGCGGAAGCCCGCCAGGCTGTGGCTGCACTCGCCGTTCGTGCAGTGCGGTGGACATTCTGTGTAAACATTGCACGCACACACACACCATACATGCAGAACGGCACAGATGAACTGCTCACACAAACGTTTCCTGGAAGAGAAGCTTTGTGGCTCTGCACACCGCGCGGTTGGCACACTCCAAGCGCCCTTGCACCACTCCCCCTCCCCCGCCCCGCCTCCATCCCAAGGCATGGTTTTGGGTCGGCTGACCCTGCTGTGACCCACCCCCCCCCGCAGCATGATATGGCACGCACGAAGTTGGCAAAGCGGCTGGGCCAAGCTGCTGTGCATGCGCGCCCTCGTAGCACAGGGCGGGCGGGGCAGCAGCGCGCACTGATCTTTACATAGTCGACCAGGTCCGGCAGGCAGGTCGGCGCCGGCGAGAGGAGCACGACGGGGCCGCCGCCTGGCGCACAAGCTTGCGCTGCTGCAGTCAGCATGAATGCGGGACGGCAGCCCAGGGCGGCACCTTTCGGGGCTCTGCAGCGGCGGGTTTCAGACACCCGCTTTCCTACTTGGTGGGCCTTGCCATGCACTGACGCAAACGCCCACACCCGCTTCCAGACCCGTGCTCGTCGACCGCGCCTTGGCGGCAGGGCACCTGGAGCGTTTCACCGACGAGGGCCGCGCCACCATCGTCAGGGAGCATGCTTGCACTCGTGCGCCACCCCAGGGCACGAGCTTGCCGGCAGTGGCGCACCGACAGAGTCCCCCGAAGACTCCTCCGCACGGTAGTGCAGAGGGCTCCAGAGCGCGCCAGCCTGCGGCGACGTTGTGCACAGCGCCGGCACGAGCAGCTTCAGGTAGCTCCTCATGTTGGCCGTGGCCTTCTCAGCATACTCCGCAGCCTCCACTGCAGCAGGGGCGCACACCAGTTGGCCTCCGTTCCAGTCGTGCTTTGGCAAGGCTAGACAAGGCACAACGGGAAGCAACGGCGGCACCCTGCCTGAAGGTGCGGGGCGCGCTGGCAGGTGCGCGTGTTAAGCGGGGGCGCGCGCAGGGCTCGCCTCTGCGGCGGACGGCCAGCGCGCGCGCGAAGCCCTGAGGGCTGCGCCGCGCGAGCGCCTCCTCGGCCGCCGGGTCCAGAAGCTGCTCCAGCAGGCGGCACATGTGCGCAAAGCTGGCCGCGCTCGCCGGGCCGCTCCGCCCGTGGCATGCCGCCGGGTGCTTGCCCTCCCCTGCTTGCGCGTGGGTGTTGTAACATCGTCTATCTCTCTGAATGCTGGCGCCAAGTGTTGCACGCTGGCCAAGCCTGGGCGGTTGCTAGGCAGTTTATCATGCGACGGCGCTGCCATCTTGATATGTAGGCGAGGCGGCACCTGAGTACTTTACAAAGTCAGCCACCCGCGTGAAGGCGTGGGGCGGCAGGCGCGAGTCCACAAGGTGGTACACCCAGCTCGCGCCCGGCCGGGCCGCCAGCCACAGCGCGACAAGATGCGCAACTGCCTGCTGGCAAACGCGCAGCGCGCCACTGCCGGTCTCCCCGCCTGCTTCACTATGCGGCCGACCCACAAAGCTGGCCAGGTCTATAAGCAGCGTCAGCGGCACATCGCCCGGCGTCGCCATGCCAGTGCACTTGCGCAGCTGGCGAGCTGCGCTGATGCTTGGCTCAGCGCCTTTTGTGAACGGTCGTACTACATGATCGAGGAGACCAGACGCTGCGTTTGAAACAGGGCGAGCACGTCCTTCTTCTTCCGCTTCTCCTCGAATGGGGCCTTCTGCCTATGTGCGAGAGCTTGCTCTGCCCCGGCAGACTGCTGCAATCTCCCCAGTGCGCCTTCTTGTGAACCCGCCTGCCGCGCCTGCAGCGGCGGGCCGCCGCAGTCAGAATGGCCGACATGGCACTACTGCGCGGGAGGCCGCCACTGACCTAGCCGCTCATCCAGCTCTGGCGCACACGGCATTTTTCCTGTGCTTTTTAATTTACCAAGCGGTGTGCAACGGCCCCCGACGCCTGCTTGGCATAAAATTCACTCCCGATCATTCAATCATGCGGCTGCGTGGATACGCGCCGCCGCTACCTTGTGCCGCCGCCAGCGGCAAGAGCGCCACTGCCAGCGCCGCCGCAAGCGCGCGCTGGCACGCGCGGCGCCGCATTGTGGAACCGCGCCGGCAGCTAACAAGTATAAACAAGATGGTGCAGCGTGGCCCACACGGCCACCATCGGGCGCCTGCCCGGCGCGCCGCAGCCTCCAATACCAGCCTACGCCCCCCAGGCGCCGTGCGCGACTGTGTGGCATCGGCTGGCGTGGTCCCGCCAAGTCTGCTGGGCACCCTGATCGAATAACCTAACAAGCCTCGCACACCAATCTCCTGCACGAGTGAGCGAACTAGGTGAGATGAGAGGGGGGCTGTGAGCTCTGCCGGTGGTGCCCTGCTGACAGCCTGATTTACCTATCGGCCGTGGCGCTGACAAGCGTGCTGAGATACCAATACGTGCGCTGTCCAAGCTACAGCGGGTACGCAGGTACCAGTGTCTTTACAAGAGACAAATTGCAGCAGTCTACCTGTTCTGTGAGCTATGCAGCAAGGCCGCGCACCCTCTGTTTTTGAGTGTACTACCATGTTTGCATGGTCCGCAATAAAGTGCACAAGGACAAGAAACTTATGCTGCCACACAGGTGCATTTCGTGCGCTCTAAACGCAGGCACGTGTTTCCAACCTTTATCCTGAGACTGACTGAGCAAACAGCGCGAGCGCCAAGAACAATCATCAACCCTTCAAAGCGATCAACCGGCCTCATACTAGCCACCAGCCGGACACCACAACACGCCACAGCGCCCTTACAGCTACAGCAGCCAGTGCCGCGGCAGCCGCAAAGCCGCACGCTGCGAGCGCCGCAAGCGCGTGCAGGTTTCGCCTGATAGTCACCTGTCCGCGCGGGCCCTGTTCAGCTGCTGCGTACCCGAAACGGGTAACATGGACTTGAGTTACGTCCAGCCCATGGCAGAGAAGAACGACGCACGCCCTGACTATGCACTCTGAACCTTCTGTTGGTGCACGAAGCGAAGCCCAGCGCATGATCGGCCAACACATGGAGGCAGCGCAGCAGCCCTACATCAGAGGATGGAGCTCATGTGAAGGGCATGGATTCTAACGGTATTCATACCACTCAGGTGTCATCTATTTTTGGACCGCAACTCATGAGATCAAATTGAGCACCAGCTGCAGCAGGCCACCACCTTGGGTCCATGAATCAGGGCGCACGGGCACCCGCCGATGCCGAGCACGCGGCCGAGGGCGGCCCATGCAGCGCAGCGCAGGCGGCAGCGCTGCCCAGGTGTGGGGCGCTGTCGTGTGGTAGGCTCGCTGGTCTGAGGAGCACGGTCGCCCGTGGGGGGAGGGGGCGGGCCGCGCCTGCGGCACGGCCGGGTCCGCGAGCGCCGACGCGAGGTACATGGGCGAGGGCAGCGCGCGCAGGCGCGCCAGCGCGGCGCCCGCCAGCAGCGCGAGGTACATGACGGCGCGCGCGCGCAACGCCGCGCCGGCCGGCAGCGCGCGCGCCTCGCGCGCAGCCACCACGCACGCCTGCGCGGCCGCCGGCTGCCAGCTCGGCCTGTGTGGCGCCGCGGCGGACTTCGTGCGCGCTGCACGTTCAGGGGTCTCTGCCCCACACGGAGGCCCACACACTGGTGCACTGCGCAGTATGCTACACAGCACGCGGCTCAAGAGTGCACTTGCGTGAGCAGGCAAACATTGTGCGCAGGGCTGCATGACAGGCAAGCCGCTGCTCCCCGGCCTCGATCGCAGCCAGAAACCCCCGTGCAGCATGTCTGCAAGAGCGCGGACGTGCTGCGCCGCAACCGGATGTGCAGCACTGCGGAGGGCAGGCGCCCAGCTCTTGACGGGGGGGCCTGACAGGGATGCCTGCTCTGCACACCTGCATGACCTCCAGGTCCTGGAATAGGGTTAGGGCTCTTGACGGGAAGGTCCAGCAGGGATGCATGCTCTGCACAGCATAGGGTAGGGTTAGGGCCACCTGCATGACCTCCAGGTCCTGGAACGCGTGCGCGTCCGCGACGCGCGCGGCCGAGTACGCCGCAGGCGCCGCGTCCAGGTCGCAGCCGGTGCCCGCCAGCGCCGCGTCCAGCGCGGCGCAGCTCTCCAGCGCCAGGTTGCAGCCCTGCCGGCGCCGCGCCGCCAAGTCAGGGTTATGGTAGGGTTAGCGCAGGACGCGCCGCCGGCGGCCGCCAGCGCCGCGTCCAGCGCGGCGCAGCTCTCCAGCGCCAGTTTGCAGCCCGTGCCCGCGGCGCGCCGCCCGGCTTGGCGCCGAGCCACCGGGCTCGCGCCGCGCTCCAGGCAAAGACCCGGCCGCAGCGGGCCGCTCCGCAAGCCGCAGGCGGGTGCGGCCCCTCAGGCCGGGCGTCGCAACAAGCCGCAGCGACGCAGCGGCCGAGCGCCGCCCCCAGCTGTACCCCGCGCTCTTGCGTCGTAGGTCTTCCAAAACCCTCTATAATAACATTAAGCGGAGCCAGGGGCGGTGTGACACGGTCAGGCGGTCGGCCCCCCGCGTACACGCAGGCGTGCGGGCAGCGCAGCGCGGCGCTCCGTGGGCGCAATTGCCCCAGCGTGGACGTGACCGCGTGCGGCGTCGCCCACCAGCGCCGCGCGCGGGCCATAGAAGCGGCCGCAGGCGACCACGGCGCCGAAGCTGGTGGTGTAGGGTTAGGATTGGGCTTACGGTTCTGGGCGCACCTGCCCCAGCGTGGACGTGACCGCGTGCGCCGCGTCGCCCACCAGCGCGGCGCGCGGGCCATGGAAGCGGGCGCAGGCAACCACGGCGCCAAAGCTCGCCGGCGCCTGCGCGCCCGCGGCCGTCTGCGCGGCCACTGCGGCGCGCCAGGCCGCGGGCATGCTCGGCAGCGCGTCGGCCAGCAGCGCGGCCTGCGCGGGCGCCGCCAGGTCCTCGTAGCTCGCCAGCAGGCCTGCGGCGCGCGGGGTGGTCACGCCGCGCACGCACGCGTGCTGCCTGGCCGGCTGCGGGGTGCGCCCGCTGCGGTGCTCGTGCAGAGCCGCACGAGGCGTTCTGTGCATGGCCACACGGCCGCTTTGCGCTATGGGCCTCTCTCTTACTCAATTGGCGTTGCGCGGCTTGAAGGCAGGCCGGACCCTGTGCAGGGTCCGGGCGTTTCAGGAGAGGCGAGACAAGAGCAAAGAGGCAAGGCAGACCGCTTGGTCGCCTTGCGCACTGTAGTGCAGCGGGCGCCCACCTGACACGCGCCCGTCGTCGTCGAGCCAGGTGGAGCAGAGCATGCGGCCGGCGCCGGCCGCGTCCCGGAACCAGCTGTAGGTGTACTCGCGCGGCCTGCCGTGCGCGCATGGGACCCTAATCCTATTCAGTGCGGCGCAGAGATGACTTGATGATGTGCATGCGCTGCCACCCACATGCTCACAAAAGTGCATGCATCCTGCCAGACTTGCATACTGTTTTTAATTGCCTGTCATGCCCCGGCGCACCTGTGCGCACTCATGTTGGGCAGCGCAGCGGCCGCGGGCGCGCTGGCGCCATGCGCGAGCTGCGCGTGCGGCTCATGCTCTGCCTCGGGCCCTGCCAGCGGCGGCAAGCCGTGGAACGTCTTGTACTGCATGCCCGCCCGCAGCCGCACCGTCACCGGCAGCCCGCAGCGCTCCTGTGCCCGGGCGCCGCCAGTGACCGTGCCGCTCTTTCTCAGACCCAGACAGCGGTGTGAGCAGAGCGCGTCCGCAGAGCTGCGTGCGTGCTTGCATGCTCCCCGGCCCAACTAGGATGGCCAGCATCCCGCTGCAGCCCTGTGCGATCGCAACAGACATGCACCAGCAGCCCTTGCCCTGACCAAGCACTTGGCGCAGGCTGCTGCACCTGGATGCCACGTTGCGGCTGTGCGACTTGCACGTTTTCACTGTGCCTATGACGGCCAGGCAGCCACACAGGCGCGCGCGCGCGCGCCTGGAGCAGCTGCCGGACCGCGCTGCCCGCGCCGTCCGCGCCGACGAGCAGGTCGTAGGCGAGGGCCTCGCTGCGCCCGCCGGGCGGCGCCGCGCACACGACGCGCCGCGCGTCCAGGTCGACGTCCTGGGGCAGGCGGCCATGGTCAGCGCACAAGATTAGTTGAACGGCTTCTGATTGGACGCCATGTTGCATACGTGTTTTTCGATCAGCCTGTTTCTTTTATACGTGGCGCGCCCGGCGCACTGCAAATTTGGACCGAAGCTGGGCCCGTGGTGGCGCATGCATGCGCGACCCTGCCGTAACCCTGTCAAGGCAGGGCCTGGGGGGCGCCTGGCACGACGTGCAGGAGGCGGGGCGCGCCCGGTGGTGCCGCCTGCACGGCCGCGTCACCCCAGTGCGGCGAAGACAGAGGTGCAAAACATACGCGCAGCAGGAGAGCCGCTGCACGACTTCGAGCGCCGCCCACGCGCCTTCAGCAGGCTGGCGTCAAAGTGGAACGTGATGGCGCGCGGGTGCAGGCGCTCGGCCTCAGCGACCAGCTCCGCGCCGAGCGTGCGGCGGTCCACGATGTGCGCGCGGCCGGTGCGGTGCGGGAACAGGCGTCCAGTGGCCATGTCATAGAGGCCCTTGCGGCGCGGCGCGCCCTCGGAGCAGCACGGCGGGTCGGCGCCGGCCGCCGCCAGCGCCTGCAGCGCCCTGGCACAGCAAGACCTAGGGGCTGCGCCGGAGCCAGCGTCTGCGGCGCCTGGGAGCGGCGGTCCAACACTAGGCTCCATGGTTGTAGGGCGTCGCCAGCGACCGTTACAGCCAGTGCGGCCAGGCGTATTAGGAAAGGCGGCCGGGCGAGAGCAATCTGCTGGTATGGGCCATGCACACTGCGCAGTGTGCAGTCATCGCCGTGTAATGAGGGACCAAAAACCAGTTGCAAGGTCTGACCTGCCACTGAGTATCATCAGGTACGTCCTGCCGAGCTCCTGGTGGGGGGCGGCCGGCCGCGGCCGCCGCTCCAGCACATCCACGCTGAAGCCCCGCTGTGCGAGCAGCATGGCAGTGACGCAGCCGGCCGGGCCAGCGCCGACCACCACAGCGCGCAGACCAGCGCCGCTTTTGTCCCGGCTTGGCTCTGGCGGAGACTGGTTGGACGCCGGTGGGCTCTGCGTTGCTGGGCTCAGTGCGATGACAAGGAGCGTCCTAGCGGCCTGCGCTGGCCGCAGAGCGGTGGGCTGTGCAGCTCTGAGAAGGCGGCCGGTGGACGTAAGCATTGGCAAACGTGAGCGAGCAGTGCTGGGTGCTGCGCGGCTGCGCAGCTGCGCCTGCACAGTGCAGGAAGGCGACTGCATGCTATAGTGAACGCAGTGTGACAGCTTGCAGTGAGGTACTAGTGTGAAATGGAAGGCAATCTCAACACATCGCCAAGGAAGTAGCAAGTCGACAATTCAAACATGCTGGTGACAGTTGCTGCCTACCTTGCCGCCGCATGGCTATAATGTACAAAACACCCAGTTGCCTCGCACTGCCTCCATGACCGGTTGGCATGACCCATGTCGGGCTGCAGCTGCCTCACTGGGCATGTGCCGGCCGTACCACCTCCGTGCACACTCGCAAAAGGTGTTTGGCGCGGCTGCCAGTGGAAGCAGCAAAGCTGCACGCACTGCCGCGTGCGCATACGCAGCACGCTTGTGGCCGGCGCCGCTGCTCCCACTGAGCGCACAACACGCTTTGCTGCAGCTAAGCCCAAGCTCTCTCCAGCGCGCGCATGTCGCGGCCGCCTCAGCCGGCGGCAACCTCGTCTGCGACGGCCTGGCGCAGGCGGCAGGGCTGCGCGCCGGCCGCGGGGCCCGGCGGCGGCGCCGCGCCAGCCTGGCCGGCGCCGCCGCCCGGCGCGAGCGCGAGCGGCGGCAGCGGCGAGATGAGCGGGCCGGGCTGCGCGGCTGCGGCCGCCGGCGGCAGCTGCAGGCAGCTCAGCAGTTGCAAGAGCGTGGCATTCTCCTGCCCGACCTCCTGCGCCTGCGGCCCGCGCACCCGCCGTCCTCAACAGGGCGTAGGGCCCCTCTCCCCGCTCAACAATGCAGAGCTCTGTGGCGGTGCAGCGCACTGCAGCGACGGCAGCCGCGCACAACCCGGGCGCGGCGCGCCTGCGCAAGCAGCCCAGGCTCCGATGCAAGCGCGGCGGCTGCGAGCAACGCATCGGGCCACTGAGCATGCAGGCGCGCCGGGTGGCGGCTGCCAAGCCAGACGTGCGGCGATGCAGCCAATCAACAGCGCCTGCGCTGCTGCCCAAGCAGGCCCAGCACGCCGTATGCAATGAGCCTTCTCTGCTAGCAGCCGAAGCAGTGCAGACAGACGCGAACTTCACTTGGCCCAGCATGGACCGGGCACAGGGGCGGGGCGGGGACGGCTGGCGCGCGCGCGCGCCCGCGCGTGCAGCCCGCCGAGCGACGCGGAGAGCTCGCGATTGTGCGCGCGCAGGTTGGCCACCTCGTCGCGCAGCCGCTGCAGCGCCTCCGCCTTCTGCTGCGCCGCGCTGCGCCGCGCCGCCAGCCTGCGCCATGCGCGCATATAGGGTTTAGGGTCCCATGCCAGGGTTTCAGCCAAGGCCTCGCATGCGAGCAGGCCCTGGCACAGGGAGGTCGCCTGAACACCGCTGGTGGAATGAGTCATGAGCGGCGGGGAGGGGTGGGGTGGGGGCAGGCACCGCGTGCGCGTCTTGTGCAGCTGCTCGTCGGGCGGCAGCGCGCCGCCGAAGCGCGCCGCGCCGCCCGGCGGCGGCCCGCCGTCACGCGCCACCTCCCGCAGCACCTCCAGCCGCACCTCGCGCGCCAGCTCCTCCCGCCGCGCCGCCCTGCCGGCGCGTGGCGCGGGTCGGCCAGCAAGCGCGCGCTTCGCCTTGAATCTTTGGGACAGACGGCGGCGGTCATCAGTGTGGCGAAGACATGGCAGCAGCGGCCTGCGGCCTCACAATTGCATGCAGTCTGCTGTCAGGTCCCCACATGTACACCTTTTAGGCTGGACTCCCGTACTTGTGGACCTGCGTGTGCCCGCTGTCAGAGCAAGCGAGAGGGGGACGTTCCGCGCCGCACCGCTCAGAGTCGCTCGGCGATGGCGCGCACTGCCCGCCGGCGCGGCTGGCGCGCGCGTGGTCGCCAGCGAGGCCCTGCCATGTTGCGTACTGGCTCCCTTCATCTCACCAGGGACAGGGGCAGCAGTCCTAGGTGCTTAGAGGAGCATTTGCTTTGTACCACTGATGCGGTGCTCTGGTCGAGCGTGTTGGGGCTCCCTCAGCATGCAGCCGCTGAACCGGATCTGTGCGACTGCCAGCACACTATGGGCCGGCGCAGAGGCATTGCATGCACATGCCTGCAAACACACCCGCAGCCCCAGCGCTCACGATCACGCCATGCCCTGCTACCCAGCAAGGGCGCTCACCTCCGCGTCTGCGCTCCCTCGGGGCGACGCCCAAGCGCGCGCCGGCCCCTGCGGCGTCGCGGCCCCGCTGCCGCCCCGCACCACGTCCGCACCCGCAGACGTCTGCCTCCGCTTGGGCCTCTGGCCGCCAGCCGGCGAGTGCGCGGTGCAGGGTTGGGTCGGCGGTGCGGGCGACGTTGCGGCGCCCGGGCCAGGAGCCTGCACATCCGCGCGGGCGGACTGCGGCGGCGCGCAGGCTGCGGCAGCGTCGTGCGCCGCCGGGCGAGCGCCGCCGGGCGGCGCCGGACAGGCGCGCCCGGGGCCGGGCAGGTGCGGGAACGGCGGGCAGCCGCGCGGCGGGCCGGCGTCGGGGCCGGGCGCGCCCGGCGCGGGCGCGCTGCCGGCCTCGGCCTTGGCCAGGCCCGCGCGCGCGCCGGCGGCCGAGCGCGGCGTCAGCCGCACCGTCACCAGTGGCGCGCGCTCGGCTGCGCGCCTTCAGGGTCTCAGGGTAGGGCTAGGGTACTGC
>JAABUO010008303.1_pt1 | contig 11765 bp, 14 predicted proteins | sample 5559291 | NCBI WGS metagenome assembly JAABUO01 (sample SAMN10711878, study PRJNA513372) | rock metagenome | isolation source: Antarctica rocks | place: Antarctica: Victoria Land, Finger Mt sud | reverse complement strand
AAGGCATTGATAGTATAGCAAGTAGCACTGCTTGCATTCAAAGTCTTCAGCGACTGTCTGCGCGTCTGCCACATATTGACTTGCACAAAGCGCCTGCTCAAGCACAAAGAGGAGAAGAACATGACAGCAAAGCGACTATCGTCGAATGGCCATCATTTTGCAGGTGTCGTTTTGGATCCAGTGTACTCCGGCAAGGCTTATTATACCCTGCTAGAGGAGATGAAACAGCATGAAGAGCAATGGAAGGGGCGCAAGGTGCTCTTTCTGCATACCGGCGGCCTCTTTGGCATGTATGACAAGATCTCACAGCTGCAGCCAATGCTGGAAAAGCTTGACAAAGCTGACAGGATGAAGGTATCACTGTGAGGCGCAAGCTAGCATTGACCTTGTAGGCCAGCATTGTGACAAGAGAAGTGGTCGCCTGTGTGGCTACATCAGGCTGGTAGCCTAGTATATGCTGTATGATGATCAGGTGTTCATGGCGCCCAGCCTGTTCAGCCTCATACGTCCTGGCATGCTTATCAAATTAGCATGTGTTCTAAGCAGCTCTGCCATGGCCAACTGCAATTGCTGCTCTGTCACAGACATCCCATGTTGTGACCAAGTCTATTCAGTTAGCCTAATCGTTGCATTACCATCCAACGCAACTGATATAGGAATGGCCAATCGATCGATCGATCAATCAATCAAGCAAGCAAGCAAGCAAGCAAGCAAGCAAGCAAGCAATCAATCAATCATGGTATTTATACAGGCCTGGGTTTAAGGTTCAGCTGAAGCACAATCTCAGTTGCTTGAGTAAAGCATGGCTGTATGCAAGGCCCATCAGAAGAGGCAACAATTCAGGCCTCTCTCCTGTCATTGTTGCCCCTGCAGATGTCGTGACGGGAGACAATCCTCAACGGCTAAGCTGACGGCTTATATTGTGTTTCTTGAAATAAATGCAAAATTCTTGGACAAATCGTTGACTGCAATCCAACGGCTTCAATCAGGTGATTCCGGTTGTTGCTTGTTGGGTTTCTGTTGGCTTCCAGCTGCCTTCAATGACTTCGGCGCCGGGTGCAGCTGCGTCGGCCAGCAGACAACTCAAGCGGGGGCACATCTGGGGGCACATGTGACGAGGCTCAATCAAGACACGCTCAGGGGTTGGTGACCAGGCGCAAGCTGGGTGACCTAGACGCTTGACTTCGTCTGGCTGAGTTGCACTGCAGAGCGGCGACTTGGAAAGCTACCGCACACCTGTGCCTTTGTCAGCCCCCAGATTGATCCTGACAACATAGCAGCGGCCATTGTCCCAGATCAGTCGTCAGGATCCTCGTCCCTTTTTTCCAGAGTGAGCTCTACTGCAGCAATTGGCTTGGGGTTATTGGAAGATGCAGAGCTCAAATTCACATGCCTACGGATCATACGCAGGAAGGCATACGGGTTTCCTTGCCTGATGGCCACAGCTCAGAAACGTCGTGGCCGTGGTTGCGAGCCTTGCCTAGGGTTACTTGTGTTGGCTCTGGTCGTCTTGACACAGCTGGCCTGTGTGGAAGGCAGGGGCCCTGCAGCAAACGTTGTACGGTCTGCTAGGCCTAGACAGCTTCAGGCAGGTGCATCGTCTGCTGACGGATGGATGCAGGGAAGGGCTAGTTACTTTGGCCCACCAGCTTCTTTCAATGACACTTTCGTGGAAAGGTCAGTAAGAGTACTATTGTGATCTGAATACAACTCAGTAAGCTATGCTGCCTGCAGCCTCATCACACCCAGCAGTCTGCCAGCAACATAGAGCATCTGATCAAAGGCACAACGGTTGTTGCTGTTGCGCATTGTTGCATTGTCACACATGTACATGCAATGAACTGACGCACCATAATATGATCTGCAAATGTGACATCATCAGACCTGCTGCAACCTTTCCTGAAACTGCCACAGTGCTCCTAGTATTTGACAGCCTGCTTGCCTTGCAGTCCATTCAACCCTGCCCCTGATGGTGACTGTGGTTATTACAATGGCGTAAACCTAAACGACAAATCAGCAATCACTGTTCCAGCAAGCATGCTTGCTGCCTTGGCTACAAGCAATCCTGACTACCCTGGGAGCTGTGGCAGGTATATCCACATGAGTCCCGGATAGGTTATGAATGCTGTGTTTGACCATGTGTGTAAGCAAAACCTGACAGTCCATGTCTTCTCTGCTGTGTTTGGCTCATGCGCAAAGTGAACGACCAACACAGAAGGCTGATGGAGCAATTCAGAGTTTGCTATCCTGCATCTGCAGTGGTGAGGACAGCAATGCTGGTCACGTGCAGGTGCTACGAGCTGCGCTGTCAAACAGGTGTTGTGGCTGGCAACTATAGCTCAGGCAACACCCTTGTTCCCTACGCTATAGCACCGTCAGAGCTTAAGCCTGTGTATCAGTTTCAGACTGTCAGCAATGAGCCACCTGCTGACAGCTTTGGCCGCAACTTTCCTGGAAATGTTCTCAACTCCAGTCAAGTCCTGTTCACAGACTGCTGGAACGCCACAGATTCGCTGGTATGAACACCATCTCTCCATCTCCGTAGTGTCTGTACAGCAGCAAGCACGCGGGCTGGTGCCAGGGCACAGAGTCGTCAAAAGTGTGCCAAGCTGTCCAGCACTCATGCACACGTACAGGGAGACATGGGCTACAAGATTGTCCTGCCTGCTCTATGTTCATGACATGGTTGCAAGCCAGTGGGCGGGGACTTTCCCCTGGACTGTTGCAACATGGCATTGCTGTGCATCAAAATTGATGCGACTCAGGCCTGCTTGAAATAAGCAATGCAAAGCATGCAGCTCTCATCCTCCATGCAACTCTCCTGCACATGTGCACTTACATGTTGCTGATTTCTTGTTGTAACCTGTTGCGACAGGGTCAGACAAGCGCAAACAACACCATTGTTGTCCAAGTGACAGACACCTGCGCTTGCTCAACTAGTTCAGGCCCAGCAACAGCAAACGCTTGCTGCACCAACTTGACACATTTCAACTTGGGCTACTCAGCCTTTGAAAGGCTGGCACATCCAGACTATGGCCTCATGAATCTGGAGTATAGGTCAGTGCTTCTGTTCTGCACCGCAGCTGAGCTCCTTTGCAATCTCAACTTTGCATTTTCACTGCAACCGTGAGCGCAGCGAATGTTGCAGTATGCATTGAGTGCAGATTCAGCTCAAAGTTCAGCTAAAATAGCTTTGCAGCAAGAGCTTGCCTGAACAGTCAGTCCTTGCTCATTGCACACAACATACTCACATTAGCCAGCTTGAGGGATTGCCCTTTCCTGTTGCTGCAGCTATCCATACTGCAGCAATTGAGGATGTGCTTGACAAAACGGATTGCGTTGGCAACCCCATCACATCACACTCTTGCCAATGGGCCAAACACCATTCGAAGCTGTCTCTGTATGCAGGCCAGTTGCGTGTGACAACACACAGCAGGTCTTGCCCTTCCTGCCAGGGTTCGTCAACACCACTATATACAGTGACAATGTTGAAACTGGTTGGGGTGTTGGCAACTACGGTCAGGTCCCAAGGCAGTTGCAAACAGCAGGAGTTGGCCTTCAAGGCTCTAATGCAACCTGCTTCACTTTTGAGAAATCCACTGTGAGTGAAAGCTTGCCTCAAAGTGCTGCGGCGAATTTGCATTAATTTGATTGTTTGCACATCTGGCCCTGACTGCTCACATGGGGCAGTCTGCATTGGACGCCCTAAACTCCAATGTCATAGTATGGGCTGAGTGTCAGTGAACAAATGGCCTTGTCAATGCATGTCACAGCCTGTAGAGAGCCACCCAACCCACAACAAAGCTTTTTATGCACATATTGCAGGACACAATATTTTTCTTCTGCCGGGATTGTGATCAGGCTGGGTACCAGCCCTTCCTGCTCAGCAACACCTCAGGTCTCCAGTTCTACCTCAAACAGAACAGCACATCATCTGGTGAGTCAGCACATACGCGTGACATTCCCTTTATGTCAGAGAGCCACGGACTATCAGCTGTGAGGCATCATGCCGTTCTGTACAATTGCTTGCAATCTCCTTTGCAACAATGTAGCAAGGCACAGATACAAGGCCTGCTCCTAGCAATGCTAGGATGCTCACATTCTTAGGGAAATGCTGCATTCAAGATGGTTCAAGTCTCACTGTGGACACATGGTGCAGGCACATCCAGCTTGCCAGCTGTTAAGTTGACTCTGGGAAGTATGGACCCTTCAAAAGATTATGTTGCTTATGAGCCGCTGTGCAATGGTAGCTCTATAGACTTTTTGCAGCTGCCTGCCTCAGAAGTGGGCAATGCCACTGACGGTTATGTCAGAGTGACAGCAAGCCTGTTGCAAAACTCCTTTGAAAGTTGCATACCTGTCCTGGACCAGATAACCAGCTTTGCGTTCCAGCCATCGGCCAGCTTTAGCTCTTCTTCACCTGTCAGCTTCTGCCTGGATGACATCTCACTGCTGCCCCCTACCCTCCAGACCGGTAATGCTCATTTTCCTATAATGACGTGAGTGCTCTGTTACATTCGTTGCTGTCTTTGACTTGTTGAGCATGTGCATGAGTGTAACACTGGCTTGCACTGCTGCACGTTGGCATACGGAAGCTTTACAAAAGTGAGCTGGCGTCATCAAACAGATGTCTGCAGTGCCCAATTGTACCAGCCACTTCAATATAATCTGCAACAGGCTGTGCAGAATGTCTTGTGCACAGGCCCATTGCTCAGCATAGTTGGGCTTCAGCCTGCTTGCAGGCAGCTCATAGGACTGCAACTGCACATCTGTGCTATCAAGCAGTGTCTGCTGCCTGCAGGGGTGGCCGCCACTGCGGCTGCAATTCCAGAGCACTCAAATTGTTATATACCAGATCCACAGCCAGTTTATCAGGTACCCCAATGACCTTGCCCTTCAGCAGCTGCATCGAACGCTTGGCTCAACGGTGTCAGTTGCCTTCTGTTGCAAAGCAGACCACCCTGACTGCTGTCTGTGTATGATTCAAGGCACAGCAAGTCAATGCCAGACAAGAGACCAGCTCAGATACTGACCCTCAGCACATACAAGTCATTGCAACATGTGCCCAATATCAGTTATTCTGACAGTCTCAGCTTCCAGCTCATGCATTTGCATTATACAAACCAAGCTGCTGTGTTACGTCAACAAGGGTAAGTAATCAAAGTTGTCACAAAATGTGCTTTGGTGCCTTGCAGAATGGCTCGCATGTGCCAGGAAGGCAGATCCAATCTACTCAAAGCCTGTCTAACTACACTGTCTTCCCGTTTGCTGATCTGGAGGGGTATGATGACATGACACCCACCCTTGGCACCTGCTTTGCCAACACCACCGGTGTATCCATCAGTCCTACCCTGACAGGTCTTGTGGATGCATGCACCCAGCAAAATGGGTTATGCTGCTACAAGGCTGCAAATGCTAGTGATCAGGTGAACCTTGTTCTTGCAGTCGTGACCCTGGTTTGCATGACATGATCTATTCTGCTGAGCAAGGGGTGCTTAGTTGCAAGTGAGCTGTTGCACTTGTCAGCTAAAGGGGCCAGTGTGCAAGAAGTTTGAGAGCACTGCTGCCCTGTATAGGAAAGCACACTACCAGGCACACTGGGAGGCATCTGCGATGCCATGGCAAGCAACGGCAGCATCTGCCAAGGCTTTGTGTACAACAGCTACACTGGCACAGCTTTCTTCAAGGGAAATGCCACAGACACGCAGATAGACACGTCACAGCTGTGCCTCAGCCCCAACAGCACGGCATGGCTGCTCAATACAGGTACAGCAACACCAGTCACAGGCTTGTTTTAGCCACACTTGCTCAGCTGGTAAACATGCAGGCGTGCTTCAGTTGTGCATGCAAGACAAATACCCCATATGTGATTCTTAAATGTTGCTGGCCTGCAGTTGCAATAGGCATCAACTCAGCCCTGTATGCCTAGGCTCTGCATACACATGCTGACATGTGTGATGCAGCGTGTCTGAAAGATCTTCTTGCATCTTTGCCAATGGCTGACAAAGTTGCCATGCCACCTTCAGCATTTTGCTGATTGGCATTCAGACTGTAGCTGTGCTGTACATGTTTTGTGACACGACAGTGTTTGTAATGTATCCAACACAAATGTGATGCTGGTGCTCTGCAGCGCTGCAAGGGCAGCTAGATACAAGGGCGGTTGCCAGGGTGATAATCTCTCCCGCAAGACCTGCTTGTCAACCTCAACCAAGCAACCAGGTGAAGCAAACAAGAAACGTCACATGCTATGATTTTGTGATCTGCTTGCGTGAATCTGTTACCTTTGGCGGCAGTTGTTATTACATTGTATTGCAACAGGCACCTGCCCATGCTCACTGTGATATCTCCTATGTACAGGACCTTCGCAGCTCAGCGCAGGCTTATCAGCTGCCCTCACAGGCGCAGCAAAATTGGGCAGGAAACCCATCTGATCTATCGACGGCGTACACAGTGTACCCACACACTGACATGCACAACGCCCTGGATCTCAGACCAGCAGCACTTCCCTGCTGTGTCCCAGGCGCTGCCAATGCATCCGCTGTGCAGACTTGTGCAGCCTCCAAGGGTCTGTGCTGTGTCACTCTTGCAGCCCTCGGTGTCAACGCGGTAAGGCAGCAGTGGTGCTCATGGTTCACACAAGTTGTATGCGATGGAGAAAAGCTGTAGCAATGCATCTGCTGGCTTGCATCACTGCCTGACGCCGAAGGGCATAGCAGTTGTGCATGGCAGAAGCAATGTCTCATGTTTGATGGTGTATGCTGTTCCCACTTTGGGGCAATTGTGACAATGCATGTTGGCATCTTCTGTGGGGCTCAGTCCAATGCCCTACTCCCACAGAAAGCGTTGCCTCTCAGATTTCTGCTGCGTCTTCTGCATGTTCAGGTCTCAAGGTATACTTGCATATATGCAGGGAGTCAAAACAGGGTGATTGGCACAGCTCCTCTGTTTGCCCCTGGCTCTGCTTGCCTTCTGACTGCCGCTGCTACCTTGTCCCTACTGCATTCCACCTCTGCCCTGTATTACAGACGTGCTGTGTCATCAAGGTATAACTTGTCAGATGAGACTTGCCTCATGCTAAATGCAGGACAGCACACTTGCTGGAACTCTGGCAAATGTGTGCAACACCATCCAGTATGGCACCGATATTGTCTGTCAAGGGTTTGTGTATGATCACGAACAGAAGGTCGCCTTCTTCAAAGGTGGAGGCAATGGGTCGGCAGTGAACACAAGCAGTGTGCTGTGCAGCAGTCCAACCGGCACTGCCTGGCTAAGGGACACAGGTAGGCGAGTCTCACATCATCCCGTGTTCAAAAGCACATTGGTGTTGTGTTGTGCAATGTAGTCATACAATGCTTGCCTAGCATCGTACCAGTTGCTCAGCAGGTCAGGTCTCAAATCTGTGCATTGACTACATGTGTGAATGCTGAGCTCAAATAGTGCTGGATTGCAGCAACAACTGATGGCATTGTCAGAACCCAGATCTCAGGGTCCTCGCCTGCGCCTGCGCCACCTCCACCACCCCCATCATCCGGATCCGGCATAAGTGAGATCCATACATATATCCATATAAATCTCCATGCGTGCTCAGAACTGTTTATTGGCAAACATGTGTTTCTCATGTCACGAAGCATTGCATGAAGTTTAATGTATGAGATGTTGTCAGGCAATTGCAACAGAAATTGCAGGATGCTTCATGCATGGTGATGCGTGGTGATACCAGTTTGAGTCAATGCTGCCTGCCAATACTATGGCTCTGTTCTAGAAAAACATAATCACACCGTTTTTGAGGCAATGCTGCATGTTGGAGACTGCCACATGCCAACAGTGTGCATGCTGTTTCTGGGCAAAAGCTTCAAGATGATCTTGATATTGATGCCATGTGATGCAGGTTCAAAGGCAAAAACTGCCTATGGTATCATCGCTGGTGTAGTAGCAGCCTGTGTGCCTGCCTTCACCTGGCTGGCAATCACCTACTCCTACAGAATGGACAAACACATGGTTGTCACTGAAGTGGTCAAAAACGTGAAGGTGGCAGACATTGCATCAGATGTTTCTCTGCAGTCAGTCGATACCACCTCCTTGCAGTCTGTCATGACACCACGCGCGGATGTGGATAGCAACATGTTCATGAGTGCTATGCAAGGAGGTAGCCGTACAAGAAGCATACAGAGAATCAACTCAGCCCCAAGCAGCGCTCGACGCAATGTCCAGCATGCCAATGGCTCTCAAAGCGAGCAGCTGGCATCATCACACAGGCCGCCTGCACTGCAGTCTCTTCAATCAGACATGATGGTCCAAAATCCCTTGCTGAGTTCTAGCAGCAGACATAATACGCTTGCACAACACCAGCCATCAGACAGAGACATCATGCATGACTCATTTTTAGGTCCTACCAAAGAGATGCGGTCAGTGGCAAAGCAGATCACCATCAGGTGCCTGCGGCGATGGGATGGTCTTCTTGCATTTCGTGCTGGTTCTGATGGTCTAGGGCGGCGATCTGGCATTTGGAGGGACAAGTTTGATGGCGTGCGCTATGGTGTATTGCTGCTGGCCATGCGCAAGCTCAATGTCGACCTGCTGAATAGCTCAACTCAGCCAAGTGAGTATTGAACATTATCTTCTGCATGATCCATCCATCAACAGTGACATTTGTGTTGATTTGTGAGTTTCTATGGCTGGATGACTGAACTTGTGCTGAGTGTCTGTGTGTTTGTGCAGCTTCCATACAGACAGTCTGGCAGCAAGCCGACCGACAGCAGCGTGTTGCTCTGCTTAATCAGCTTGTCAGGAAGCTGCAAAATATATCAGAGGAGGAGGCACAAGCTATTACAAACAAAGACCCTGAAAGCCCAGGGATTTATGACAGAATGTGCAGCATGTTTTACTGTTGTGGTAGCTGATCAACTGCCACGTCTGAGGCATGATGGCAGGGTGGGGCAGCTGGCCGTTGTGAAGCTCACTGCAAGGCATACAATGAGACCGGCTTTGTGTGCTTCAACAGCTCAAGTGAGCTGAGATTTGTATGTCTTATCATGGTCCCCTGCTATGGGACTAAGTGGATAGCAGCTGCAGGAAGTTAGGTTGTACGTGTTGCCAGAACACAGCATAGCATAGCATAGAGGTACATACAGATGAATATAGCTGCAGGAGTCTAGACCAGATCTGGCAACATCAGTTGATCTTCAGAGTGTTTCAGTATCACTGAGCTCTTCACCAGAGAGTGCAATACAGGTATCATGTCTGACATAAGTCAGAGGGATACATGGCATTGCAATTGTTCAGCAACTTGCATCTGCTTCAAATGATGTGCGGCACGGTGGCTTAGCCCAATCTGCGGGTCGATGTTTGACGGTGTTTTTTACCGCATTTTTCAGGTGCTGTACCTGTACATATGATCACTCATCTTGGACCGATCAAAATCTGATCAAAATGACAAATTCGGGCGGCTTCCTTGGTTGATGACTTTGACGCACAGCGCATTCTGCCGTCTTCCAATGGCTAGCCACGGCTTTTGCCATGCATCCGCAACCGTTACGGTAACTTGCAACGCATATGCCTATCCAGCCTATACGGAAGGGGCGACAGGGTGGCATAGTCACTCCTCTAGTCAATCCTCTGGTCACTTGTCTCGGCAAGCTTCCCAGTGAGTAGTCAGTGCTGCCTCTGGTGCTGCCCGGCCAAAACCAGAGTTGTTTGCGGACTGTCGTGTGTCTGCGGGCCGACGCGAGCTTTTTTGAATATGAAATGCGCATACTATTAGCTGCTGCAGCAGCGGCAGCCGCTAAGCCTCAAGCATATGTTTTGCTTGGAGCAAGGAGTGCTTTGATGTGGCCGTTGGCTTGACTAGTCAGATGATGTCGGGACCCAATCAGCATGCCCGAGATGGTACAAATGAGGCTGCAGAGACCACCTAGCTTGCTGGCCGCTGCCAACAAGTGCGGCTGCAAACTTTGGCAAGCTTTTCTTGTTTGGGTTCTGCTGGCACTGCTGCTAGCGCTGCACTCCAGCTGTGCTGAGGCGGGGACGGCCGAGACAGTGGCAGGCCGCCGTGCACAGCCTGTTCGACCAAGAGGACTACAGGCCATTGCACCTCTTAACCCCACTGCAGATGGATGGATGCAAGGAAGGGCCACCTTTTTCAATCCATCGTCACTATTTATCAATAGCTTGAGAAACAGGTGAGTAAAGCCGTGAGGCTGAGTAACACAAGTTGTCAAAACCTGCTGACACACATGTACATACCAGGCAGCATCAGCTGACTGCAGTCTGCACAACACAAGCATGTTATACTAGCTGTAGTACAATATGTGAGGCAAAAAAGGCTAAAGCAGGCGCTAGCGCTGTTGGTCATGTGTTAGAAGTAATTGTGATTGTTGCCTGTGCTTGCAGCCCATTTGAGCCTGTCCCGGATGGTGATTGCGGCTTGTACAATGGCGCCAACAAAAAAGACAATTCAGCAATCACTGTCCCAGCAAACATGCTTGCGTCCATGGTGACAAGCAACCCAGACTACCCTGGGAGCTGTGGCAGGTGCTTGCTCCAGTCCCTTAATTGACGCACTAGATAACAAGGTCATGCTTTGTCCTTGTGTTTCTGATGCATAACTTGAGCCAGCTTTCTGTAGACAAGAACAACTGCATAGGTATACTGATTGTAGTTGATATTTACAGGTCTTGGACACACTCACAACAACTCATGTGCACAATCTGCACTGTGATCAATATTATAATCTTGTGTGTTGTGTTGTTACGCTACAATCATGCTTGTAATGATGAGGTGCTCAGGTGCTATGAGCTGCGCTGCCAGACTGGAGTTGTGGCTGGGAACTTCAGCTCAGACAACACTCCTGTGCCATATCTTATTGGCCCTGCGCAGTCACAACCTCCATATCAGTTCACAAACTTCAGCGGACAGCCTCCTTTGGACGACTTCAACCGCAGCTTTCCTGGGAACTCCCTCGACGCCCGTGATGTTGTCTTCACTCAGTGTTGGAACCTCACAGACTCGCTGGTATGGCTCCTGTCTGTACCTGTCTCTGTAGGCCTGTTCAGGCTCCTCAGCAAACTTCGTTAGTGTGCACAGTGCAGTCCAGTACTGTCATTGCTTATCACAGCAAGTGTTGCAGAGCTATGGCTCTCCAATGGGTTGTGTGTTTGGCTGCTTATCACTTTCATGCATGTTTAGTGCCATAGCCAAGCCTCCTTCTAATCAATCTGCATGCTGTCTCTTGCTGGACTTGAGTTCAGACAGGTCACTGTCCTGGAGTGTGGCATGAAGCTGACATTCCTGATAATATTTCTGCAACAGACACTGTGGTGTTTTCAGCATGACTCTGACCTTGACATGAAGTTGCTTCCTTGCCACCAGAGCCGTCTGTGCAGGGACAAACAAGTGTCAACAACACCATCATAGTCCAAGTGACGCATTCATGCGTATGCTCAGCCACAGCAACCAAGCCTGCCTCGTCAAACTTCTGCTGCACCAATATACCAACATTTGTACTGGGCTTCTCAGCCTTTGAAAGGCTTGTGCATCCAGACTACGGCTACATGAACCTTGAGTACAGGTCTGAGCCTTTTGCACCACGTCACAGACACCAGGCGCTGCTAAAAACATCATTTGCACACGTGTGCTACTGCAATCACAAGCTTGCGTGCAGATCTTGACTTCTACTGGGCAAGTTGACCATAGTTATATCAACACAGTTGCCTCCTGCATGCAGTATTGCAGTCTTTGTAGCATCTTCCATGTACATGGTGCTGACA
>JAABUO010008301.1_pt1 | contig 11767 bp, 20 predicted proteins | sample 5559291 | NCBI WGS metagenome assembly JAABUO01 (sample SAMN10711878, study PRJNA513372) | rock metagenome | isolation source: Antarctica rocks | place: Antarctica: Victoria Land, Finger Mt sud | reverse complement strand
ATCAATGCACTGCAGACACAGACACCGACACAGACACACACACACACAGCAAGCCAGCAGTCTTATACCCATCCCACCCTGAACCATGAATGGTCTAGCTACCTAGGCTACATGGACATTGTCACGGATGTGAAATACACCAATGCACCAGCCATCAAACGTGAATGCAGCATCATCTTCAGGAAAGCACTCACTGTAAGGTAAGGAAAGCACAGCGCTACAGCAGCCGTGGTGTCAGTATTACGTCACATACTAGGCAAGCACTCACTGTATGTTGTGTGTGCGAGTGACTTGCTTCACAGCCTGCAGGCCTCTGTTGATGTCCCTGGCAATGGCATTCTCCAGCCGCCGCTCCTTCTGTAACAGCTCAGCCCTCAGCTCATCAGTTTGCCTGCACCATGTTTGTGCACAGGAGGTGTTGCCTGCTTGTTTGGTAAGAAGTGCTCCCTTCTACTGGAAACAAAGAGCTGGGTCTGCTATGTATACCACATGGCAGCAAGCCTAGCAACATCCATACATCATAGTGTTGTTGAAGGTTGACATTGACCAGGCCATGGCATACAGGGCAGAGCTTGCTGGGTCACCAGGACCACTCACGATGCGCGTCCCATGAAGTCAACAGGTCCTCAGCTTGACCAAGAGCAACAAGCTGGACTTGAGCTTTCCAAGCCCATCTATCATGTAATGCTTGCAGATGCATCTTAGCAGTTGTGTGCGTGAGCTAACAAGGCTTGTAGGGAGTGGCTTCTGGCAGCAGTGCCCAAGCTGTTTGTACCTGCGTACACTGTCTTCCTGGCTCCAGATCTCTTTCTTCTCATTCTGCAGGCTGTTTCTGCGCTCATGCAGCTCATTCTGCTCCCTGCGTCAGACAGGCACAACACCAGTCACAACATCAACTGGCCTTAACACAGCACAACATACTCAGCTTGCTGGAAGATGACCAAACAACATCATGCATTGCATGTACAAACTGCAATGACTGCCATTCAGACCGCTACTTTGTAGAAGCTGCATGCAGAACTTTGCCGCTGCTTGGTCACACTCCCTTTGGGTTGTACATGCCAAGGCGAAATTCAAGCAGGGGTGTTGCTCGAAGTCTCACCTGTCACAGCGATTGAGGTTGTCCTTACGCTGCTTGATGGCAGCCTGCTGGTTGCCGATCTCCTGAGACTTGTCCATGCAAGCTGAGCTGAGCTGCACCAACTCAGTTTGCAGAGTTTGTGTGTAGTCTTGCTGCTTGTTCAGGGTCTCCTGCAGCTGCTGGACCTCTGCATTGAGTGAGTCATCTCGCTCCTTCCTGGAGCTCCACTTTTTGCCCTGCTTCCCATGAAGAGACTGCGAGCCATCATACAGGGGTCGCTATGCAGTGTTGCATGTCTGCTGAAAGTTGCGTAATCTGGGAATTTAAACCTAGATGTGACTCATCAGATCTTCTGGTCTGGAAGAAGAAGTGGCAGGTGGGGCGCAATACAACTTGGCCAATGGCAGCCTCACGTTGGGTCAACGGTCGTCAAGCGTGCTTGATGGGGATCATATGGCACAGGCAGTTTGCATGTATGTTTTGACACCGCTTGTGGATTTTACACTGAGCCAGGCTGTACGTTACATAGTCAGCTTCAATGTGTGTGGGTATTGCCGAATCAGTTTCAGCTGTGTGACGTGTGCTACGCAGCACATATCACACATTTGGACATGCGGGTATGTTTTCATCAGTCCTCCTTTACCAGGCCCAAACCTTGCATACCTGTAAGCGCCGCTCAGCTTCTCCGATCCTCTTCTGCACAGCAGCTTCAGTCTTCTGCTGGTGCTGTAGCTCCAGCTGAGCCTTCTCCAGATCAGCCTGCTTGGACTCAATCTGCTTGGTGAGACCCTTCAGGTCTTTCTGACACTGTGCCTGTGTAGCGCAAGCAGCAGCACACAGTGAGAGCACCTCCAGTTGCGTATGAACCAAACCATACGCGCTGCAAATGTGGCTGATGCACACCAAGATACTGTCAGGGTGCATGACTTGCACAGCATCCCAAAGTGCTGCAAAAGGGACAGATTATGTGTTCTTGCGGCTTGTTTTGCAGGGTTATACACGATGCTGCTTTGACAGCATCCTAGCAAGCTGTCAAAGCAATGCACGTGCACAGCCTGTCAAAAGAACAACCATGAAACTTTGCCAGCTGGGGCCATGCATGTAGCATGGTTGCTTGTGCACACCGACCTCTGCCAAGCCCTTCACAAGTTTGTGTCGTTCACTGGTAACAAGCAGCACGAGCAACATCACTTTGCCAGTCATGCTATTGTCAGCAGGCAAGGCTTGTCGCTTCACAAGCAGCTTGCTTCCAGCATCTTCACACGGCCCAAGTCAGGTAGCAGCAAGCTGCCAAGAGCTGCTCTTGCCCCAGAAGCCAGATGCTGACCAAACATTGCAGCAGAGCTTACCTGTGTCTTGGCATCTGTCGTGGCTACATCCTCCTGATCCTTCACGTCCAGGTCCACCTTGACATGCGTTCTGATTGCCTCGGCCTTCTCCTCACCCACCTCCTCCCACTTCCTTTTCAGGCTGGCCTACACCACAGTACAGTCGGCAATCAGTGGAACTGTTACGTTGGCATACAAAACGTGTATATGCCATTAAGTGGTACTACTAGTCAACAATTTGTGTCACAAAAGCAGAACAGGACTGCCAACAGCAGCGCCGGCACATGCATATTGATTTTCACACGATTTTTACGTTACTTGACAATGTAGCAGCTGCTGTAATATATATAGTCTGCCTTCTGTGCGTCAAACAGACAGACACGAAGCATTTGTGGTATGCACCTGGTGGTTGGTGAGCTGCTTGAGGTCTTTGTCAAGGCGTTTCAGGCGTGTGTGGGCCTCTTGCATTTCATTATGCACCCTGGCAGCCTCCTCAGCTTCCTGTTGCCTCTCACTCTCCAGCTGCAGGGAACAGATGCCTTGTACAAGTGTGAAACATGCAACACAACAGCAACTCTGCCAGCTGTAACTACAAATCAAAAGCTTCACACAAACAGGTGATGCTGATTGCCTGGAAGAACAGGACTTGCGTACAGTTCAAAGCAATGCACAAGTGAAGTGATGTAACACTGTGCACCCTACAATAGACTGTGGTGATGTATGTGAGCTTGCCAAGCATCGCAGTTCAGCTCTGCAGTGTGCAGCAGTCAGGTTGCCCAGCTGACAAGCTACTTGACTAGCCACAGATCTGTTGTGGTATCGGCAGGCATTGAGCAACAGCAAGCCATGCAAGCTGCTGTGTGAGGGCTGGCAAAGCATGACCATACCTTGTCCAGGTTGGTTCGAGTTTCATGCAGGTCTTTGTCGTAGATGGTGTACTCCAGGCTGCGACACTCCTTGTCGACTTGCCTGTACTTGGCCAGCTCTTCACGCTCCTCATCCAGCTCAGCAAGACGCTCCTCCAGCTGTGCAACCTGTACAGCTCAGCACAGCAAACTCTTGTGGCCTCTTGCGTGAAGCTGGTGCAGAGTGTTTGGGTGACACACACAGGAGCAAGTACCACACAAGACCTGTCTGGCTGCAGAGTTACCAGCTGTGATGAGGCATGTGTTGCAGCATAAGACCGGCAAGATAATGTTTAGCTCAAACTGACCAAGTAGCAAATCACTGAGTGACAAGCACAAGCACTATGCATGTGCAGCATTGTCCTGCACAGTGAGATCTGCTTGTATGCATGCATGCCCAACAGGGATCAGCAGGTGCAATTGGCAACTTGGGCTCACCACTTCCTCGATTCTCTTCCTGCGGCCTTCTGTCTCCTTCATGACCTTGAGTGACTCCTCCCGCCGCTCCTCGTACACTTTGGTGCCTCCAATCTCTTTCAGCAGATCCAGCCGTTCATGGTCCTTCATTGTGGTCATGGCCATGATCTGTATAGCACAGGCACAGCATCAGCAGCTTGGCTGTTAACACTCCCATGTTGCCGCCTAAATGATACTGGGCTTTGACGTTTGATTTCAGTGCTTACTCAGGTGCTGCAGCAGCCTTCATCACAACAATTGTCAGCTTTGCAGTGTGCAGCACAACCAGGTGAAGGCTTGCTGCCAATTGACAGGGTACAGTGCATCAAGGCAAAGATGTGTCTGCTCTGATGGCAGACATGGATGTGGTGATGCTCTGCATACCTTGCCCTGTTGCACAACATAGTATGGGTTGGCTCGCGAGAAGCCAGCAGTCTCCAGCAGATTGACCACCTCGGTCTTTCTGCAACACCCACATGATAATGCTCAGAGATACTGGAGTGTGGCAGTGCATAACACAAGCTTACGACAGCGACGTCAAGTTGCATGTGGCATCTGTGTGCTGAAGTACCCATGTGCTCAACATCAGCTCATGACACTCATGTCAAGGTGCCTCTAATATGTGTATGCTGCAACACCCACGTGATGTGTTTCTTGTCCAAGTAGTACTCATCCTTCTTGAGTCCAATAGTTCTCCGCAGACGTACTTCTTCTCGGTCCACCTGGCATGCAGTGTGCGGTCAACAGCAGACAAGGGGGAGCATGGATTGCCAGCTCTGAAAGCGTGTCTAGACTTACAGGGAAACGACTGTCTGAATTGTCAAACACAATCTCCACATAAGCAGAGAGCACAGCATGTCCTGCACCTTCCTGCAAGACATACAAAAACATTGTAGCTGTGGCCTGCTCTGCTGGTTGAGATTACTATGCTGAGTGGCTCAAGATAAAAGCTGAGAAGCCCACTTTATTGTGGTCAACTTACATGAAGTAGCTTCTGTCTGTCATCAGCCCTCAAGCCACTGAAGATATCATTCAGCACAAATCTGACAGCTGCATTGGCACATGGATGTCAGAAACCATCAGCAGTAGATGCTGACATAATTTGCCAGAACATATGATGCACCGTACCATGAAAGAAATTGGACTTGCCAGAGCCATTGGCTCCAACTGCACAGTAGAACATGGTCAGCTCTGCATGCGTGACTGCACACACAAGAGCACAGGCTGCTACCAATGACGTACCCACTGTGTTAATCTTGTTGCTGAAGGGTTCAGCTATGGTCTGGTCCTTATAGCTTTTGAACCCTTCGATGATCACCTGCACAGCCAACAAGTGAGCTTGGGTCCTGCATCACTTGAACCATGGCGTCATCAACATCTGTGCGTCATATTTACCTGCTTGATATGCATGATGCACCCGCTTTTCAAGTAACACAGAGCGTATGAGGCAGGACTGGCAGCGGATTTCTGAGCTGATCGTGACCAGACAGTGCTACTCGAGCAGCCCACAAGCTGGCTAGGTCTCCACTCAGTCCATCGCCGCAAGCACAATGTTTTCGATGCGGAGACCTGTGCCCCGAGCAGCAAGAGTGCGACGCGTAACCGCGATGCCCGCAGCACGTCGAAATCAAAGCATGCAAAACGAAGGAAGTCTCGGAAGAGAAGTGATTTTGCACGTGGGGCCCACGTTTTGTTGGTTGCCGGCGACGGTGCTCGTGCATTACTTCCGTTTTATGCAAAAAAGGTCGCAAACGTACACACCGACAACAGCGGAAGTCGCTGCCCAGATTCGCGCAACATGTTGCATGCAAGCATTGGTCAGAGCTACCCAGCTCAATCGATCCCCTCAGAAAAGGCCCACCAGCTCCCCAGCTGCACCTTCTCATTGCCGAAGTCTCAGCAGCGGAACGGCACGCAGTTGCGCATCCGACCGGCATCAAGATGGCAAGCTCAGGCTGGCAGAAGCCGTCTAGCTACATTCACTAGGGCTGAGAGCAAAAGCTCGGCAACTGCGCCTTGGGTTAAAGCGGATGCACGATTAGTCCTTGCAGACGGTTCTGTATGGCGAGGCAGGGCATTTGGAGCCACAGACACCGAGATCGGGGAGGTTGTATTCAACACCTCCATCACCGGATATGAGGAAATCATGACGGACCCCAGTTACAGAGGACAGTTTGTTGTGTTCACTCACCCTCACATTGGAAATGTAGGCATCAACATCGGTAAGCTACCCAGCTAAAGCATTGACTGAAGGAATGCTTCCAGACACTGAACTTGGCTGTTGAGCATCTGCAGATGCTGCCTGCAATGCCTACAGCTCTTGTTACTGACTGTGTGCTGTGCAGAGGATGCCGAGTCCAAGCAAGTACATCTGAATGGCGTCATCATCAGAGACCTGTCCAGTGTAGTTTCCAACTACCGCAGCAAGCTGTCAATGGACGAGTACCTGAAGAAGCAGAATGTGCGTGGGATTGCCAATGTTGACACCAGAGCAATCACCAGGCGACTACGAGAGGCAGGAAACCTGAATGGTGTCATCACATCAGACACATCCAAGTCAGACGAGGAGCTGATTGCAATAGCCAAGGGCTGGAACATTGTGGGCCAGGACTTGATCACCGATATCTCCATCAGGGAGCCATATGAATGGAAGGATTCCACAGTCGAGGAGTGGGAGTTCAGCCCTGCTGTTAAGGGTAGGAACGGCACAGAGCCCCTCCATGTGAGTGACTGCAGATGATGACACATCTGGCATGCGCATCAGTTGCTGGAAACAGAGCGCCTTGCGAACGTGCTGCTGCATGACTCACAACACTCCGCATTTGCTTTACATGTTGCCCGACACAAACAAGCAGGCACTGACAGTCACATTGTGTGTTTGCTGGACTGCAGATCGTTGCCTTTGACTTTGGCTGCAAGAACAACATCCTGCGGCGACTGGCATCCTTTGGCTGCAAAGTAACTGTGGTTCCATCAAACTACCCAGCAAGCAAGGTCATGGACCTCAACCCTGATGGCATCTTCCTCAGCAACGGCCCGGTAAGGTCTCATGAGCAATGGCAGCGTGCTCTGTGCAAGGCGCCCAGCCCAGCTGCTGCCATCTGTCTCTTGGTAAAGACAGATATTCCAAGTAAATCTTTGCAGGCGCCGTCATCAGCATCCAGGACAGGTCTATGATTGGCAGTGACCAGCGCACTATGTTGCAGTGCAGACACACAGCGCCATGCATATATGCAGCATGCCTGGCCCACTGTTTCTGCAGCATGCAACACCTGTTTACCACATATTGACAGACTACCTTGTTGCATCTATCAGACACAGTGACCCAGTCAACAGTTTGCTTGTATCACCATGATTGAAGTCCTGCTTCCCAGGGTCAACATCCATGCTGCTGCAGGGGGACCCATCAGCGGTGCCATATGCAGTAGAGACTGTGCAAGAGCTGCTGGGGCAGAAGCCCATGTTTGGCATCTGCATGGGTCATCAGCTGCTGGGTCAGGCCTTTGGTGGCAAGACCTTCAAGCTCAAGTTTGGTCACCATGGCGGCAACCATCCTGTTAGGCACAATGCTTCAGGTGCCCTTTCAATGGCCCTCTGTCACCTTGGAGTTTCTTTATCGTTGTTGTGACCACAGGAGTTGTCATCATGCACATTTATGCTAAGCAGCACTGTCAGCTATATTTACATTGCTGCTTTCCCTGCACCATCGCAGGTCTGCATGTACCTGGGCCATATGCATGATGAAATGGCTCTGCATATGCAGATGTGCATATTGCTGCAATACTGGCATGGCATAAACTGCAACAGCCAGTCCCTGCCAAAACATGGCATCCTTTTGAGCATGATTCTGCACCAGGCACACCTCAACGACGCCTTGTCTGCCTTGCAGGACGCATTGAAATCAGTGCACAGAACCACAACTACGCTGTAGATCCTAAGACGCTGCCTGAAGGTGTAGAGGTGACACACATCAACCTCAATGATGGCACATGTGCTGGTATGGTGTACGCTGAGAAGAGAGCCATGGCCATTCAGTACCACCCCGAAGCCTCCCCAGGCCCCCACGACTCAGATGTCTGCTTTGAGCAATTCATGGACATGATCAGGAAAGAGAAGCAAGGGACGGGCGGATACACTTCTTCTGAGACAGCTGCTGAGCATGTAGGTGCAAAGGCATGAGAAGATCGCTGTTACAGATGAGGCTGCAGACGAGCTGACATCAGCTGATTTATGTTCTGAGTAGCTAGCCTGCAGCTGTCTGTTTGTTTTTCAGTACCAGGTAGTGTGTTACCAGTAGAGTGTCTACAAGTGTTGTTCCAGGGCTGTGGTTCAGAAGCGCATAGCAGCTCTGAACATGGCAAGAGTAGGAAAGCAGTACAGCATTACTCTTGTCCTTGTGTTTGCATATCTCGATGTATCATATGACAAGCTTAAGCTTGCTTCACCGCACAAAGCATCTAGCAAGAAATTGCAAAAAAAGCTTATGGTGATCCTGATATTGCTTGGCTTCTCTAAGATCACATGTTTAGCAGCAGAAGGGCGAGGACCGCTAATAAATCTTGCAGAGCTGTAGCTGGGGGTGGTATCGATCTGGACGTTCTTCCTCTTCATGCGACTTTCGGTAGCTCAACATTCACGGATCGGCGCTGCGCCGACGGCGGAGTCTTCAATCGTGAGGGTCTGTTGACTGCTTGTTATAATATACGTCTCGCAGCTGTAAAGCTGGCTTACTGCCAGCGACCGTTGCCACGTGATCTCAGCAGGTAGATTTGCGCTTTGCCTGTTGCTTTATTACTCTTGGCTGTGCATGGATGACACTGTTGCAGGGTGCTGAATGTGGAAAAATCATAGAGGCCAGGTCCATCACAGCAGCCGAGATCGATCAGACAAGCGCCAGTCAGTTGCTCAGCAGTGTGCCCAAAAGCAACGAAATGGTCCTGATCTGCCAGCAAAACGATGAGACCACCTGTGCTTCCAGCCTCAATCGTGATGATCTGTTGAGGAAGTTTTTATTGGTGTTGAAACTGGCTTCACTGATCATGAATGTCAAGCCAGACAATGATGGCATGCCCCACACCACTATGGCTCTTTGGCAGACCCTGTCAGCGCTTTTGGCCGTGAAGCAGGGCTCTGCAGCATCTCAGGCCAAGCCCATGGCAGTCAAAAGCCCTGTTATCAGCCAACAAAACATGTCTGTGCTGCTGCTGAGGCTGCAAGTACTGCAGCAACTGCTGCAGCATCCAGATGGCCAATTGCCAAGCAGAGCGTGCTATGTTGTGCTTGAGGGAATCATGCTCTCAGTAAGTTCTAGTCTCATTCCAGCCCTTAGCTCTGAATTTCTCACCATACGTGGGTCATTGCTTGCCTGCCACACATCTGCCCTGGTGCTTTGCCCACATTGCATGGCAAGTAAGGGGTCATGAAGGTGACTTTCAGCCATTGATAGTCGTGAACAAGCCAGTGTGTATTTCATGCACACTGGCTTGTTCACTCTTGAAAAACGATCAGACACGCCAATCATGTGCTTGAGCCTACTTTGCTGTTGCAGGTGCCCGCACCTTTATGTATCGCATGTCCAGCATTGCTGCTAGACTGCTTTGGCACCAGCACAGCGCGCATTTTCAGCCAAGATCATTCTGCCATGCAGGAGGTTGATTGTCATGTGTTGTGGTATTACTGCAGTCAGATATAATTGCAATCTGTAATCACTGGCACTTTTCATGACCTCAACCTGATAGTTTGACCCTGTCTGTTAAAATGCAATTCTTTCAATGCATCGTCATGTCAGTTCTGCTGTACTCTGGAGAAACATGGGCTGTTATGAAACAACACATTAGCCCTTTGGCTGTTTTTCAGATGATCTGCTTGCGACGCATCTGTGGCATATCCTTGCGCAATCATGTGCCAAATGTTGTCATACTGAATAAGTGCAACACCCTATCTGTGGAGTCTCAGCTGCAAGGCAAAAGACTCAGGTGGCTAGGTCATGTTTTCAGGATGCCTAACGATAGATTGCCTAAGAAGCTTTTGTTTGGTGAAGTCAAGGTGCTTCGCCCACCTGGCCGCCCTAGGTCTAGTTTCAATGATGTTGCATTACATGATTGTCAAAACTGTCGTATTAGTAGGCCTTATAGGGATGCACAAGACAGGCTGCTCTGGAGAGACAAGACTTGTCCTGCACGTACCTAGCTCATCATGAGCTGCAAAACGTTTTTATTATTATTATTATTATTAACCTGATAGTGCCACATGCAGTAGCAGCGTGCGCATGTACAACACTGCTGGCAAAACATGTGCTTTTAAGCCCAAATTTGGGAAGCAGGTGCAGGGTACCAGTGTTGGCCAGTCTAAGAAGTGCTCAAAGTACGCTCTTTATACTTTGATGCTGAGAAGAGTGGACTGCCTTGTGACTTTTGCAGGCTGGTAGCTGGCCTGCATTGTGGATATGTAGCTAGCTTCCATAACAACTAGTCGTGAGAACTGATGTGGCTGCAGTTCAGATAATCCGAAAGCAGACTGACAGTCAAGCCTGTCACGCAGCGTTTCAACAGCAGGAGAGTACTACACAGCTTACTTGGTATAGGACTTCATGAACATAAATCATGTCAGGTATGAGCTTCAATTTGATTTGAGCAAAATTTGCTCACAATGCAGAGGCAAGAAAACAAGGCCATTACATGAACGACTGCAGAGGGCGGCTGAACTGTTGCTCACCCTGTAAATTGAATGCCTGCCAAGATATCTTGACAGTTTGATTCTTGGTAGTGTGCTAAGTGGCACTCTGCAGTGACCACTATTTGAGACCACACTTTGTACATTTTGAAAAAACGGTGACATGCACAGCTAGCCTTTGATCATAGTGCATACGGCAAAACATATGCAGTGTATCCTCAATATTGCAATGCATTTAATGCAATGTGCTGCAAAGTTGGCATATGAGGTAAGCACAGCTCTATCTGCCCTATGCGTGAAATGCCCACTGCTGCTACCTTTGTGTGCACAAAACAGCCTAGCACAAAAAAGGTCACGCGCTGTGGCAGCTGTTTCATGTGAGTGTGTCCAGCTATATAAGCAGGACTTGTGACTGCTGAAGGAAGGTACTGCGCTACATCAGTAACCGCGCCTTATGCAGATCATTGCAACAGTTTGCATATGGAAGGCCGTCGTGCCCCTGCTTTGCATCAGATTTCGAAGCTTCAGGTAATATCTTCAGAGGAACTACTTCTTAGGATCGTCGTTGCTCGCCTTCTTGTACTGCAGCACAACAAAGCTGTCGAAACTGCTTGGATCTGGAGAGCACAAGAGACGCTTGCTCTTACAAAACAGCTTACCAACGCTCCAGCAACAGAGCCAACGTCTGGTAGCCTATAGTTTTGTGCTAAGTACACCCCAAACACGGTCCCTGTAGAGAACACGAGAGTCTTCCTAATCAAGCCAAACATGCTGGAGATCGCGATGCAACAACCTCTTGCAATGCAGCAGCGTTTACAACATCACGCGTAGCAGATACCGGCTTTCCCTGCAGCCAAGTTCTTGCTGACTGCGCCAAAATGAGCATGTGCTTCACTGGTGACTACAAACTGAACAGGCGGTGACTAATGACTCGGTTCATCTTCAGTACCATCATAGGTTGTACTCGAGTTGGGCTCTGCAGAGCGATCTAAGTGCAGCTGGGTCTGACTGCAGGAACACACCGTCGGGCGCGCCTCATGCAGTGTTTTGAGACTCTCTTGAGGTCAGGAACGGCAAGTCCTTCTCTGTAGGTAGGGAATGCATACCGTGTAGTCCTTCCAGACCGCCGTGTTGGCGTCAAAATCTCAGTGCTCGACCGAGCCAGCTGCTGCAGATGCTGAAGAGACAATCTGTGACGCCTGAGACACCATTCAGTCCTTCCAACGAAATCCGAAGGCAGTCCCCTAAGCAGAGGCGCCTGCAGAGCTGGTGGGTGCGACTCTTCCTAGTCCTCCTTAGCGGCGTCCTTGGCTGGCAGATTTGGA
>JAABUO010008298.1_pt1 | contig 11768 bp, 3 predicted proteins | sample 5559291 | NCBI WGS metagenome assembly JAABUO01 (sample SAMN10711878, study PRJNA513372) | rock metagenome | isolation source: Antarctica rocks | place: Antarctica: Victoria Land, Finger Mt sud | reverse complement strand
AGGTGTTTCCCGAGCGACCCCGACCACAACCTTGAAGATCATGGCTGCAGGCCACGAACCCCGTCCAGATTCAACAAGTTGGTTTCCTCTCTGTCGCCAGCCGCTTGACACAGAGAGGTGCCGTTAACGAGATAGTCCCACAGGTAGGCCTTTTCGCAGGGTGTGTCTTCCTGAGCGCGGGCGCATGTGCCGTGGGTGGCTCCATGCTTGCGCTGGCATCGGCGGTCCACCACCGGAATGGTGGCTGGTCGTACAACCGGGGCGAGGCTGCGTGGGGCGTTGCTTCGTCGATGCTTGGTGGTGCGGTGGGTGCTCGGTTCCAAGGCGGCTGGCGTACCGGGTACCGGGCTTACCGCGGTCGCCATTGGGGTAGCGCAGCTCGGTCCATGTACAGGTGGAATACGGGTGCAAATCTAGCGCGAAGCGCCGCTGGCGGCGCAACGGGTTGGGGTGCGTCGTACTATGCGTCATATCGGTGGAATCACATGAGGAGAGCTTGGTAAAGGTGCTGGGTTCCCAAGCATCATCTCCCAACGGGGATCGGATTGTGCTGTGCCGCGGGCGGCCGGCATTACGAGCAGTCGCAATTTTGATCACCACCGGTCTGATTGCATTGCTGCTTGCTGTTGGGTCGACTGGCACGAACATGGCAGGAAGCGCAGTTGCCTTCGCGATACCGATCAGCTTGGTCCTGACGATCCAGATCACAGGATTTACGGCGAAGGTTACGGCTTCGGGTGATTGGCTCGAGATTGACGGATTCTTTGCAATGGAAAGAGTCCATGTCTCGGCGATACGGTTCGTCGACGGCGAAGCCGGGTTCAGAGTGCACTTGTGGAATGGTGCAAGCGTTGCGTTCGTGGGTCTGGGCGGTTCGCTTTTGGGCGCCATAACCAAGGAGCGTTACGCTCGCCGCGGTGCTGCCGCGGTTAACGTGTGGCTCGATACGCGTGAACGGCCGCAACCGTCACTGGGTCAATCCATCCTTCGGCAGCGGCGTCTACGGCGGGACTTCGCTGCCACCGTTCTGCTGCCGATCGCAGCCGGGCTGTTAGTAGTGCTTTACCTGAAACTGCTAACTGGCTAATGCGGCCCATCGCTCATTCAACAACACCGCGGGCTTGTTCCCGCACTTGCGGCGCGGGTGAACGCACCGCTGGGGACATTCCCTTCGAGTGCCGACTGCACCTCCCGTTGCACACGCTGAAGCCTGCAGGATGCTGGCACGGATCGGGCACGAGTCGTTTTGGACGTGGGCTCACACGGGCACGCATTTACTCGACCACCTGGAGGCTGCGGCCCGTGATCGGCCCGGTGACCTCCCGACTACCGAGGTCATCGACGCCGTGTCGGCTGCGGCGCAGGCGTGGCGATCTCTGACCGCTTCGGTTGCTGAGTTCCGAGACGAGATCCGGCCAGAGCCGTCCGAACTAATCCGCACGGCGCTGAGCATCGCGCGGTGGCAGTCCAGTACTGACCTCGTCGCGGACCTGGCTGCCACTGATCGTCTGGCTGCTATCGCTGGCCAGATTCGGCATTCCTTGGCCGGCTGGTCTAGTGGACGAGTGTTCGTGCACAGTCGCGGGGTGCAGCTTCTGGAGCCTGCCCGCCTGGAGGCCCGGCTGAGCAACCGGTGGGTACGCGCGCTTGCAGTCGACCTGCGCCCGGCGTGGGTTGCGGCCGGATCGGCCGCTACCCACACCGCGGCCGTGGCGTACTCAGCCCAGCGTCATCGCCCCGAGCTTGCGCTGCCTCGGCCGGTCGCTGAATTCGACAGCGCTCCGGACACGGTCAAGGGGTTGGTGGCGGCGGCCAAGGAGGGTGACGGTCGGTTCGCCCAGGGCGGCCGTCCTCAGACTCCGGGCGCAAGAACTGCTAGCTGGCTGACCCGAGGCCGCCGATTAATCGGCGAATCAGCGGACGAGCGTGGCGGCGTAGACCTCAGCACCCGGGGTGGGAGGAAGCGTGATCGACTGCACCGCTCGCGTCGGGTCCAGGGCAACTGTCGTCGCGAAGAGTTGCACCGGCGGGCCGTCGATGCCCTGGCCACCCTTGATGCGGTGATCCATCGCGACGGCCACGGTGTTGCCGTTACGCCCGGAGCCGGCCGCCCAGTCGGTGAGGTTGAACGGTACCGAACTGGTCGATCCATCGGTGTAGGTGATGCTCGCCTGCGAGGTGACGTCTCCGCCGTGCGCCGCTCCGATCAGGTGCAGGGCCGAAAATGTTCCGGCGGGCAGGCCGCGGGCGGTGACGAAGTTCTTGTTCGTGCCACTCGCGTCCGGCATCGAATAGCCAATTCCGGCAATGGTGAACAGTCCTGCCGGCGGCAGCAGCGCCGCGTCGTAACTCCAGCCGGCGCTGTCGAAGTTCCCGGAGTCCGGCGCCGCGACGGTGGCCGTTCCGTCCAGGTCCGCATCCGAGGACAGGTCGAGCCCGCAGTCGCCTCCTGAGGTGGCCACGCAACCGACATCCTTCAGTTCGATTACCGCGGTCCGCACCACCGGCGCGACGCCGGCGGCCCGAAGAGTCACCGTGACCGGGTACCGCCCGGGCATGGCGTGCGCCGGAACCTCGAGCCGGATGGGCAATTGAGCTCCGATCGGCAGCCCGTTCGATCGCAGCAGCACCGAGGTCCGTGGCGCCGAAACCTTCCAGCCCCGAGGCACAAGAACGGACAGCCGCACTCGCCGGCTGCCGGGCCATTGCCCGACGACGGCGGTGGAGAGGGTGATCGAATGGCTTGTCGTCGCAGCGACCGCGGCGGCGGGGGTGATCGCCCCCGACAATGCCACCCGGTGGCTGTTGGCGCTGGCATCGATGGACGGCGGGGAATCCTTCGCCTTGGTTCCGAAGGTGCCGGGCGTGGCCGAGACGGTGTAAGACAGTGCGCCGCCGTGCCGGATGTCGTCCCAGCTGACCCAGCTCCGGGTGCTGCGCCGGCCGTCGACCGTTGCCGCGGTGATGTAGCGGTTGGTGTCCGAGACCCCCGGCGCGCTGATGCGCACAGTCCCACCCTGGGTCTTGCCGTGCGCGCCGATCGTCACAGTGGCGGTGGGGAACTGCGGGCTGCTGACGGCGAAGAAGTTCGCGCCGCTCATCGTCGGGTACAGCCCCAGCGAGCTGAACACGTACCAGGCTGACATCGATCCGAGGTCGTCGTTGCCCGTCATGCCGTCCGGGCCCGTGGTGAACAGCGTCATCGCCGCCCGGACGACGGTCGCCGTCCTCGCGGGCGCCCCAGCCCACAGGTACATGTACGGCGCGAGGAGGTCCGGCTCGTTGTTGGGGTTGTACGTCGACTTGGCATAGTAGTCGTACGGTGACGAGATCCAGTCCGTCCGGGCGGTTCCGGCCGGGTCGGTGAGCAGGTGATCGTAGGCGAAGAAGGTGTCCAGGCGCTGTCGGGTGTTCGCCTTGCCGCCCATCAACGACACTAGGCCGGCCGGGTCCTGCGGTACGAGCCACTGGTACTGATACGCGCCGCTCTCGTGGAACGCCCCGCCCCCACTGACCGGGTCGAACGGCGCCAGCCAGGTGCCGTCGGCGTTGCGGGGACGGAACTGCGTGATGCTGGCGTCCCACAGGTTGCGGTACCACCGGCCTCGTCGGGCGAACAGCCTGGCGTCACTGCGGTGTCCGAGGCCGGCGGCCATCAGCGACAGCGCCGCGTCGGCCGCGGAGTATTCGAGGGTGGCCGAGGCTGGATGCGCGCAGTCGTTGTCGCCACCGTGGCTGGGGCAGTCCGTCCCGATACTCAGGCCGACCGGGATGTAGCCGAGCTTCTTGTAATCCTCGACGCCGGAACGCCCGTTGTACTGGCTGTCGGCCGGCGGCAGCGAGGTCGCGTTCTTCTTCAGCAGGGCATACGCCTCGTCCTCGTGACCCGCGAGGAAGCCCTTGGACCATGCCTCGACCAGCGTCGGCGTGACCGGGTCGCCGGTCATGATGTTGGTTTCGCTGTTGGCCAGCGCCCATCGCGGCAGCCAGCCGCCCTCACGCCCGATCGCCAACAGTGACAGGTCGTCATCGCGTGCGACGTCGGGCTGCAACAGTTCCAGCAGCTGGTTCTGCGGGCGGTAGGTGTCCCACAGCGAGAAGTTCTGGCGCGGCGTGTAGTCGGTCGCCGTGTGCACCTTGTGGTCGAAGCCCTGGTACTTGCCGTCCACATCACCAGCCAGGTTGGGATGCAAGAAGGAGTGATAGAGCGAGGTGTAGTAAGCGACCTGACGGTTCTGCGTTCCGCCGCCCACCTCGGCCAGGTGCAGGGTCTTGTTCCACCGTTGCCGCAGGGACGTTCGGGCGGCGTCGAAGCCGTAGCCGGATCCGGTTTCGGTCGAGAGGTTATTCCGGGCGCCGGCGATACCGGTGTAACTGAGGCCTACCTTGACCACGATGGTTCGGGTGGCGGTGCTGGTGCCGGGAGCGAAGCTGACCCACGCGCCGTTGCCGCCACCGGTTGTTGCCGAGTCACGGCTGTCGGGGTGTGCGGTCGATCCGCTCCAGGTACCGAAGCTGTCGATCGGGCGATCGAAGTTCGCGCTGAAGAACATGGTGTGTTCGTCGTGGCCCGCGCAAAAGCCGCCGTCGTGCACGAGGCCCTCGATGGTGTGGTCGCCGACGATGTGCACCGTCGAGTCGATCACCGTCATGTTCGCTTGCCCCGTATTGAAAAGGATGTTCTGCTGCTGACCGGGCGGAAAGGTGTAGCGCTGCCAGCCGGTCCGGTCGGTCGCGGTCAGCTCGGCGCGTACGCCGTAGCGACTCAGACCCACCTGGTAGTAACCGGGACCGGCCTGCTCGTCGCTGTGCGAGAAGGGGGACGCGTACTGGATTGCCACCACAGAGCTGACCGCACCGGTGGTGGGCATGATCGGCAGCTCGCCCTCGACCCCGCAGCCGACGCCGGACAGGTGTGTCTGGCTGAAGCCGTAGATACTGGACTGCTTGTAGTCATAGCCGCCCTGGCCGCCGGTGTCCGGGCTGACCTGCACCATGCCGAACGGCGCGCTGGCGCCCGGAAAGGTGTTCCCGAAATTCTCGGTGCCCACATACGGATTGACCAGCGCGGTGAGGTCGTCCGGCGTGGCTGACGCCGCATCGGCGCGCGCGACCGCCGGAGCGACCAGCATGCCGGACGCCAGTGCCAGCGCGCCCAACGCGGTGAGCCATCGGGACCAAGGGGCGTGCGCTGATACTGGGGTGGAGGGGGTCATTTGGGGTCCTTCCGACGGGCAGCTGATGCGACGGGGCGCCCCAGCTCAGCGCAAGATAGTGACAGCGTTGTCAGATGCCTCGAAAACACCGACAGTGGCTGTGATGGACTCATGTTGGCCCGTCATCCCGCGCCCCGTCAACTAGTTCGCAACTTTGCGTAACACCAAAGTCACATGCGGTGACCGGCTAGGGCTATGGGGGGTGGTCGTTCACCAGAGCCGCGAGCGATCAGCGTGGTGGGTAGCCGTTGCTGGTGCGCGGCACCGTGGCCACCGTCCAGGCGGCTCAGCACCAGGGCCGCGCCGATCTCACCCAGCTGCTCCGGAGAGTGCGCGATCACGGTCACGCCGAGCAGATCAGCCAGGTCGAAGTCGTCGAAGCCGACCAGCGCCGGGGGTTCGGCCAGCTGTTGCATCGCTCGCAGCGCACCGACCGTGATCCGGTTGTTGGTGGTGAACAGCGCTGTCGGCGGCAGTTCCATCGACAGCAGGTCGCGTACCGCTCGCTCAGCGGCCTCGCTGTCGTGGGAATCCACCCGGACGTAGCGCTGCCAGTCCGCGATGCCGGCCGCCGCCATCGCAGCCTCGAAGCCGGCGATGCGCTCGCGGTGGGTCGACAGCCTGCTCAGGTCACCCACCAAGCCGATCCGCCGGTGGCCGTGCGCGATTAGGTGTTCCGCTGCGTGCCGGGCGCCGACCTCGTTGTCCAGGGCGACGGTGTCCGCGACGATTCCGCTGGGTGGCCGGTCCAGAAAGGCGACCGGAATGCCGAGCCGGCGCTCCGCCTCGAGGTAGCCGTGGTCGTCCACGCACGTCGTGAGCAGCAGTCCGCTGACCCGGCGCTCGAGCATCTCGGCAGTCAGCTGCCGCTCCACCGCGGGGTCCTCGTCGCTGGAGGCGGTGATCAGCTGCAGCCCCATTGCCCGCAACTGCCGCTCGGCACCACGGGTGATCCGCGCGTAGAACGGGTTCGCGACGTCGCTGATGATCAGACCCACCGCCGAGGACCGGGCGCCGGCGCGCAGCTCGCGGGCTATTCCGTTCAGCCGGAAGCCGAGCTGATCCGCAGCCGTGCGCACCTTCGCCGCCGTGCCGACGGAGACGTAGGGCTCGTCGTTCAGTACCCGCGAGGCGGTTTTCAGGCTGACGCCAGCCAGCTTCGCGACCTGGAGCAGCGTCGGGCGCGGGCGCGAGATCGGTCTGTCGCTCACCGTTGTCCGTCCTTGGTCACGCTGCCAAACCGTCGCAGCGGTGGCGTTCAGTCGAAAGGTATGGCACTGCAGACGCAGTCTAGTCGGAACGGTGGACAGACCAACTATTGACAGCGCTGTCAGAGGGGTGGAGGGTGAGGCAGCCGCGACACCCCCGTTCCGCCGAGGAGACTCATGCCCCGCGATACCCCCCAACGTTCCGCCCGAGCCACCCATGCAGCCACCGCGCGACGTCGAACCTTTCGCGCGGTCACGGTCTCGGTGGCAGGTTCCGCCCTCGTCCTGGCGGGAATCCCCGCCCTGGCCGGCGCCGCCCCCGTCTCGCCGGCGCTGGTGGCGGGGCAGTTCAGCACCTCGTTCGAGTCCTCGGACGGCAAGGCTCTCAACAGCACGGTGGAGGTTGGTGCGGACGGCAAGCCGGTGCGCGCCGGCATCGAGGGCGCGAGCAACCACCTGCCGGGCAGCGTCATCGACGCGACCACGCCGATCATCGCGTCCGCCGAGAACCCGCCGGGCGAGATCGCGAAGAACCTGGCCGACGGTGACCCGGGCACCAAGTGGCTGGCGGCCGCGACCACCGCGACGCTGACGTACCACCTGGCCAATCCGGCCGCCGTCACCTCGTACGCGCTGACCTCGGGCAACGACGCCCCGGACCGGGACCCGGCCGCCTGGACGCTGCAGGCATCCATCGACGGCACCACCTTCACGACGCTGGACACCCGGGCCGGCCAGACCTGGACCGGCCGGGGAGTACAGAACAAGTATTCTGTTCCCACCGCGGCCGTAGCCAGCTTCACCTTCTACCGCCTGGTGATCAGTGCTCCTGGAGCTGGCTCGCTGCTGCAACTGGCCGATTGGGACTTGGCCGTCGACACCTCCGGTTCCACCGCGGAGCCGATGGTCACCGCGACCGGCAACGGTCCGGCTCATGGCCTGAACCTGAAGCAGAATGCCGGCTTCACCGGCCTGCACGCCTATCAGTACGCGGGCAAGCAGACGGTGACCGGTCACGCCTACGAGACCAATGTGGTGCAGCAGGGCCTGAACATCGTCGTCGGCCCGCGCACCCGGCTGAGCTACCGCATCATGCCGGAGCTCACCGGCAACAACCTTAGCTACCCGTCGACGTACGCGGCCGTGGACGTGCACTTCACCGACGGCAGCTACCTGTCCCAGCTCAAGCCGGTCGACCAGCACGGCATCGACTTCACCGCCGCGGGCCAGGGCACCGGCAAGATCCTCTACGCCGACCAGTGGAACGCCGAGAGCAGTGACATCGGCACCTGGGCCAGTGGAAAGACGATCGATCGGATCCTGCTGTCCTACGACGATCCAACCGCCAAGGCCGACACCGCCTTCGGCGGCTGGGTGGACGACATCACCATCGACCCGTCCCCGGTGCAGCTCGACGCCTCGACGCTGACCAACGTCGTCGACACCCGCCGGGGCACCAACGCCTCGGGCTCGTTCTCGCGCGGCAACAACCTGCCGATCAGCGCCGTTCCGAACGGCTTCACCTTCTTCACGCCGGTGACCAACTCGACGTCGCAGAGCTGGGAGTACGACTACCAACTCGCCAACAATGCAGACAATCATCCGACGCTGCAAGGACTTTCGGTGTCGCACGAACCGAGCCCGTGGATGGGTGACCGCAACCAGCTGTCGGTGATGCCCTCCATCGCCGCGACGCCGACCGGCAGTCCGGCCGGCCGGGCGCTGGCCTTCACGCACGACAGCGAGACCGCCCAGCCCGACTACTACAGCGTCGACTTCCTCAACGGCATCAAGGCCGAGATTGCCCCGGCCGACCACGGCGGCGTGCTGCGCTTCACGTTTCCCGCCAACGCCGCCCACACCGGACAGCTCGTCTTCGACACCGTCGACAACAACGGCTCGTTTGTCATCGATCCGGCGACCGGCACCCTGACCGGCTGGGTCGACAACGGCAGCGGACTTTCCGCCGGGCGCAGCAGGATGTTCTTCAGCGGTACCTTCTCCGCCAAGCCCACCACTACCGGTATCGCAACCGGCAGCCACGCCAACACCCGGTACGCCACCTTCGACACCGCGGCCAGTTCGACCGTCGAGCTGCGACTGGCCACCTCGTTCATCGGTGTGGCGCAGGCACAACACAACGACGCACTGGAGCTGTCGGGCAAGAGCTTCGCTGACGTCCGGGCCGCCGCCACGGCAGCGTGGCAGCAGCGACTCGGGGTGGTGTCGGTGTCCGGTGAGACCGACGCTCAGCGGACCACGCTGTACTCCAACCTCTACCGGCTGAACCTGTACCCGAACTCCCAGTTCGAGAACACCGGGTCCGCCGCGACGCCGGTGTACCAGCACGCCAGTCCCGTTGCGGCGCCTGCCGGAACCGCCTCGGCCACCACCACCGGCGCCCAGGTTATGCCCGGAAAGGTCTACGTCAACAACGGATTCTGGGACACCTACCGCACCGTGTGGCCGGCGTACTCGCTGCTCTACCCGGAGGTCGCGGCCGACCTGGTGGACGGTTTCGTCCAGCAGTACCGCGACGGTGGCTGGATCGCCCGGTGGTCGTCACCCGGCTATGCCGATCTGATGACCGGCACCAGCAGCGACGTGGCGTTCGCCGGCGCGTACCTGCGCGGTGTGCCGCTGAAGGACCCGCTGGCCACCTACGACGCGGCGCTGAAGAATGCCACCGTGCTCCCCACGTCGAGCGGGGTGGGCCGCAAGGGACTGGCCAGCTCGATCTTCGAGAAGTACACCGACACCGGCACCGGCGAGAGCGTGTCCTGGGCGCTGGAGGGCGACATCAACGACGCCGGCCTGTCCCAGATGGCCGCGGCGCTCGCCGCTGACTCACGAACGCCCGCGACTCGGGTTCAGGAGTTCAAGGACGAGGCCGCCTACTTCGCGGATCGATCCGGGCAGTACGTCAACCTCTTCGACCCGAGCATCGGCTTCTTCCAGGGACGCAATGCCGACGGCTCCTTCGACCAGTCCGCGGCCGACTACGAACCGGGCAGCTGGGGTGGCGTTTACACCGAGACGGACGGGTGGAACTTCGCCTTCCATGCTCCGCAGGACGGCCAGGGGCTGGCTGACCTCTACGGTGGCCGGGCGCAGCTGGAAAGCAAGCTGGACCAGTTCTTCGCCACTCCAGAGAACGCCGACAAGCCCGGTGGCTACGGCGGCACCATCCACGAGATGCTGGAAGCCCGCGCGGTCCGGATGGGCCAGTTCGGTATGAGTAACCAGCCCTCACACCACATCCCGTACATGTATGACTACGTCGGTGCGCCGTCGAAGACCCAGGCGCTCGTGCGTGAGGTTCTGCAGCGGCTATATGTGGGCGACGAGATCGGGCAGGGTTATCCCGGCGACGAGGACAACGGCGAGATGTCGTCGTGGTATGTCCTGAGTTCACTGGGCATCTACCCGCTGCAGTCCGGTTCGCCGAACTGGGCGATCGGCAGCCCGCTGTTCCCGTCGGTGACCGTGCACCGCAGCACCGGCGACCTCACCATCGATGCGCAGAACAACAGCGCGAGCAACGTCTACGTCCAGTCGCTGAAGGTCAACGGCCGGACGCACAGCTCGACGTCGGTCACCACCCAGGATCTGGCGGGCAACGCTCACCTCGTGTTCAGCATGGGCGCCACACCGTCATCGTGGGGAACCGCGGCCAAGGACGCCCCGCCGTCGCCCACCACCGGCAGCCAGGCACCGACCCCGGACCAGGACGCGACCACTGCGGGCGTCGGCAAGGTGACCGCCGCCAACGGCCAGGACGTCACGGCGCTCACCGACGACAACTCCACCACCCAGACGACGTTCGCCAGTGGCGTTCCGGTGCTGACGTGGACCTCGAACGGCGCGTCGCAGAAGGTCAGCACGTACACGCTGACCTCTGGTTCGGCGGCCGGGGACCCCACCAGCTGGACGCTGGAAGGTTCCAACAACGGCTCGAAGTGGAGGACCGTCGACCGACGCGACGACCAGGTGTTCACCTGGCGCACGCAGACCCGGCCGTTCCAGGTTGCCAAGCCCGGCTCGTACAAGCTGTACCGGCTGGTGTTCAGCGGTGCGAGTGCCAGCACCACCTCGCTGGCCGAGATCGAGCTGCTGGTCAAGCCCGGATCGTCGGGCAGGTCGAAGCTCACCGTCGTTCCGACGGGCGCGGCGCTGACCGGACGCACCGGTTCCACAGTGTCGGCTACCCTGGCGACGTTCTCCGGCGGCACGAAGGGTGCCGCAGCGAGCAGCTACACCGCCGATGTCGACTGGGGTGACGGCGCGAGCTCGCCGGGCACCGTGCGGGCAGGACAGCTCAGTACCTATTCGGTGAAGGCCGCCCACACTTACTCGCAGCCCGGGTACTACCGGATCGCGGTGAGCGTGAGCGACGGCAGCAGCACCGCGACCGGCACCGTCGGGATGACCATCTCGGTGTCTGCCACCGGTGGGATCGCCTCGTCCTTCGACGGCGTCTGCATCGGTGACGACGGCGTGGGCGGCGCGAACTGCGACGCCGGCGGTTACGGCTTCTCCCGGCAGGCACTTGCCGCGGCCGGGGTGACCCAGGGCGTCCGGACCACCGTGCCGAACAGCGCGGTCGACGGGCACTCGCTCACCTTCACGCTGCCGGCGGTCGCCGAGGGCACGCCGGACAACGCCAAGGGCAGCGGCCAGAAGATCGCCGTCACGCTGCCGGCGGACGCCACCCGGATCGCCTTCATCGGCACCGGGACGGAAGGCAGCCAGTCCAGCACCGCGACACTGACCTACACCGACGGCAGCACCGAGCAGGTCGCCATGGACTTCCCGGACTGGACGCTCGGTGGCGGCGGCTCGCCGGTTCCGGTGGGCTTCACCGCGGTGGCCGCATCGGCGTACCGGCTCGACGGGGCGGCGAAGGACGGTGCGAAGCCGTTCCTGTTCGCGGGACCGGCGCATCCCCTGCTCGCCGGCAAGACCCTGGCGAGCGTGACCATGGCGACCCAGACCGGCAGCGAGAAGGACGCCGGCCGGGTGCACCTGTTCGCCATCGCCGACGACGGCACGCCCTCGGCCGCGCGCGGCGCCAAGGCCGGCGCGGACGCCACAGCGACCACGGGCACCGCGGCGACGCTGACCCTGGCCACCGCGACGGGAGGCACCGGAGCCCGGACCGCCCGCGTGCAATGGGGTGATGCCAGCTACACCGCGGACGCCACCGCCACGACGGCGGCCGACGGCACCACCACGGTGACCGGAACGCACACCTGGGCGCAGCCGGGCAGCTACCTCGTGCACGTCACGGTCTCCGACGGCACCGGCAGCAGCACCGTGGCGCTGAGGGTGACCGTGTCCGACG
>JAABUO010008296.1_pt1 | contig 11768 bp, 9 predicted proteins | sample 5559291 | NCBI WGS metagenome assembly JAABUO01 (sample SAMN10711878, study PRJNA513372) | rock metagenome | isolation source: Antarctica rocks | place: Antarctica: Victoria Land, Finger Mt sud | reverse complement strand
AAGGAGGCCGTGATAGGGGAGAGAAAGAAGGGCATGAGAAGGGGCCGCGGCTGGTGACACAGGCCGGCCCGATGGAAGACGCGCGTTCGACACAACGGTTCATCGAGTCCTCGCACATGCTTCATCGTCAACTTTACCATGGGTGATGCCGTGTGGCACGAGGACAACGACCTAACTACCTAGTTCCGCGCGGCCACTGGTCTCCGGTGTGTTACCGGGTGATCGACACGCTGTGCGAGTAGATAGTGAAAAGAGATCGGCGCGGGGACAACTCGCCGATAGAAAGAGAACAGATCCATGGTACATCTCATCCCGCACATCACGACCATCGCGACGCTGATCTTCGCCGACGCCTGGACGGATGGACTCGGCAAGGTCAAGACGATCTATACCGAAGTCGCGCCGTACCTGATCGGCGCCGTCTGGTTCGGGACCGGCGTCCATATGTGGCTCGCCCAGCACCAGGCGAAGCAGCACCTCGCCGGCGCGGGCCTGGCCTCCATCATCCTCGGAGCCGCCGATGCTATCGCCAACACGATCAAGTAGGCGTGGACGACGATGACGCAGAAGCACCGCACCCCGACGACGCTGGACCTAGCCACGCGCATCGGGCGGCTGACGCTGGGGCACATCGCCGCGCTGCTCGTGGGTGGCGTGACGCTGCTGGGGCTGGGCCACCTGACGACGGGCGTGCACGACGTGGGGCACCATTTCGCACTGGTCGTGTTCCCGACCATCCTGGTATGCGCGCCCATCCTGGCCCTGACGCGGGGCGGGATCGAGCGCTACCCGCAACAGTCCACGCGCTACGCCGGTCGCCTGATCGCCCGCCTGATGGGCCGGGCGACTGGCGTTATCGTCTACCAGACCGCGCGGTGCGCGCGGCGCATCGCCGGCAAAGCGAAGGGAGCCTACCATGCGTGTCTGGCACGGGCGCGCGCCCGCGCGCGTTGACGCCAGCGGCCTCGTGTGGGGCTCCGACGGCGTACCGCGCCGCTACGTGCATGTGGGCGGGCTCCTGCTCGACGGGATGGGCCTGGGCGAGCAGGACGACCGCGCCGCCCTGTGGTCCCTCATAGGGGCCAGCGTGCCGCACAAGGGCGCGCTCTCCGTCCTGGTCGAGAACCTACCGTCTGACGCCTCAACGATCGTGCGGGATCTTCGGGGGCAGCTCGCCCCGGTCCCGCACACGCCGGAACTGGGCGCACTCGGCGAGCGGTTGCTCGCCTGGTGGGAGGCGCGCCTCACCGCGGACGTGGGGCGAGAGGGGGAGACAGGGGGGCCACCGCCGCGCCACGTCGCCGACCTGGTGTACCACGTCATCGTGTCGCCGCCCCCGCCGCAGCAAGGGTTCCCCGACGCGGGGCCGCTGGGGCGGTTGGAGGCGGCCACCGTGGCGCTGGAGCAGCGCCTGATCGCGCTCGGGGCCATCCCCCGTCGCCTCGACGCCGCCGGCGTCCGTACGGTCCTGGCGCGGCAATACCTCACCATTGGCGGCGACGGCCACCTGGCCGTGCCCGTACCGGATGAGCGTGTGACGGCGCTCCGCGTCCAGACCCCAGGCGGCCGGGAGGTGTGGGCGCGCTCGGTCTACCTTGTGACCCCGCCACCGGAGACAAGCCCCGGCTGGCTGGAAAAACTGATCGCCTGGGAGGAGCCGCACACGGTCTTCGTCACGCTGCGCGGCTTGAAAAAGCGCCGCGAGCGCAAGCGGCAGGAGTGGCGGCTGCGCCTGCTGGCGGCCTCGTCGACCAAGACGGACGTGCAGGGCGGCATCGCCCAGGCCGAGGCACAGACACAAGCCACGCGGCTCTACGGCGCCACGCACACCCTCATGCGCGTCGGCGTGTACGTCCGCGTCGAGGGCGGCGCGCGGGAGGAGGTGGACGCCCGCGCGGCGCGCCTGCTGACGATGCTCAAGGACGATATGTCCATCGAGCCAGGGTACGCCTGGACGCATCAGACACCGCTGTGGCGCTCCGTCGCACTCGGGCGCGACCTGGCGCGCTCGACCTACCGCTGGGACTCGGACACCTGGGGCAATGCCTTGCCGCTGCTGCGCTACAGCCCCGGCACACGGGCGGGTATCCCCTTCGGCACGACGGACACAGCGGGCGGGCTGTTCACGCTCGCGCTGGAGGACAGTTCGCTTTATAACCGCATCATGTGCATCTTGGGGCCGACCGGGCGCGGTAAGAGCACGCTCTTGGGCAAGATCATCTTGTGGATGCTGCTGCGCGGCGACATGGCGACAGTGGTCGACGCCGTGGGTGGGCTGGCGCCGCTGTGCGCCATCGCCGGCGGGGCCATCGTACGCCTGGGCGGACCGACGAGCGCCACGCTCAACGTGTGGTCCGGGGCGCGCGCGACGCCGGAGGATGCCGCCGAGCGCATCAAGTTCGTGACGACGGCGCTCGATCTGCTGCTGGGCGGGATCAACGGTGACGAGAAGCCGCTGCTCTACGAGGGCGTCGCGTCCGTCTATGACGCGTGTCCCGCCGCGGAAACGCCCGTCATGAGCGACCTGGCGGCGTGGCTGCGGCGCATGGTCGACGCGACAGAGTTATACCAGAGCGGGCAACTCGACCCGGTGGACCGCCGCACGTACCGGAGCCTGCTCTGGAAGCTGCGGCCGTACGTGGGGACCGGGATGCACGCGCGCCTGGTCGATGGACCGGACTCGCTCGACGTGCTGCACCCGCCGCTCCTCGTGCTCGACACCGAGCCGCTGCACCAGGAGCCGGCCGTCCGCGACTTCGCGGTGTTCACCGCCCTGAGTGTGGTGCAACGCCGGCAGGCCGAGGCACGACGGCGTAGCGTCGCGCAGGGGCGCGGCACGGCGGACCATCTGACCGCGCTCGAGGAAGCCTGGTCATTACTGGCCAACGAGGACGCGCGCGAGTTCGTGGCGCGCACCGGGCGCACCGGGCGCCGGCACGGCTCCGTCGTCGCCTTCGTGTCGCAGGAAGTCGCCGACATGACGGAGAACCGCGAGGCGTCCACCTTCTTCACGCAGGCGTCGATCAAGTTCCTGGCCGGCCTGGAGGACAGCGGGCAGTCGAATGAAAGCAATCCCCGCGTGTGGCTGGCCCACAAGCTCAACCTGGCCGACCACGAGGTTGCGAAAGCCACGTCGATGGTGGGCGTCAAGGGCGTCTACCACCCCATCTTCGTGAGCCGGCGCGACCGCACCAGCTCGCGCGACCTGCACGGCGTCGCCCGCATCGAGTTGTCGGAGGAGGAGGCCGTCCTCCTCGAAACGAACCCCGACGACGTGCGCGTGCGCGACGCGTGGGTGGAGAAGCACGGCGGCGATGTGGCGGCGGGGATCTTCGCCTACGCCGACTATAAGCGCGCCGAGGCACGCCGGCAGTATGAAGCGCAGAGGAGCGTGGCGGCATGACGACCAACAGACGATACATCAGCGCGGCCGTCCTGCTGTCCGTCCTGCTCGCCGGGTTGAGCCTGGCGACAGCACAGGCCGCGAACCGGCCCACGGCGACCCCACGCCCGACGGCGACGGCCATGGCCACGCATACACCACGCCCATCGCCCATGGCGATCCCGACGGCAACGACGATTCCCTCGCCCACGGCGATCCCGACGGCAACGACGATTCCCTCGCCCACGCCATCGCCGACGCCGGTGATCGGCAACGGCAGCGTGGGGCCGGGCACGTCGGACAACGGCTGCCCGGACGCCATCCATATCGTGACGATCTTCGGCCAGCCCGTGTGCATGGACACCGGTGGGCTCATGGGCGCGCTGAGTACGGCCATGGGTAACGTCCTGCATGCGCAGGCCATGGCCGCGTACACGGCGGCGGATGCGGCCGTGCTGACGCAACTCGCCGGCAGCGAGGACCTGACCGACGGGAGTCGCTGGGGGGAACTGATCGCCATGCAGCAACGGGCCGTGACCCTGGAGAGCGAGGCGTTCGCCGTGGTGCTCGGACTCGGCGTCCTTATGATCATCTGGCCCCTCTTCTTCGGCGACGTGCGGCAGGGGGTGAACCTGTTCTGGCACGCCGTGTTCGCGGAGATCGCCGTCAACGCCTTGCAACCGCTGCTGCATATCGTCGCCCTGTTGTCCAGCGGCCTGGGGGAGCGCCTGGTGGGGCCGGGCCTGGCCGCCGCGACGCTGACGGCCGCGCTGCACGGTCTCATCAACCCAGCGGTCTTCGCGATCGGCGGACTGCTGTTGGTCATCGCCGGTATCGAGCGCTCCATCGCGCTCTACGCCCAGGAGTTTCTCTTCGTCGTCGCGCCGCTGATGATCCTCTGCCTGGTCTATCCGGGCACGCGCCGCAACGCGGTGCAGTGGATGGCGGCGTACGCGAACCTGGCGTTACTGGGGCCGGCCTTCGGGATCGCCGTGCGGCTCTTCCTGATCACGGTGTCGGCGACGGGCGGCAACACGATCACCATCATCGGCGGCTTCTTCTTCATCGACCTGGTGCCGGCGATCCTGGGCGCGCTGCTCGTGGTCGAGGTCCGGGGCATCGGGCACGCCTTCGCCGAGCGCGCCGGGTCGGCCGCGCAGAGCGCCGCCATCGCGGCGGCATAGACACCAACAGGAGGGACAGGGGGATGACACCCATAGACGATATCAGCCACGCGCGCCTGTGCGCACGGTGCCACCGCTGGGGGCCGGAGGAGGCCAACTTCTGCGGCCACTGTGGGCTCCAGCTACGACCGATCCCGTTCCCGGTCGCGCCGTTCGACGCGAACGCCCGTCGGCGGCAGCGCCTGCGTCGTCTAGTGGCGACGCAGTCTTTCGGAGGGGCGGGGCTGCTCGGCACGTTGATCGGGGAGCGCATCCGCGATGAGCGCGACGCGGACCGGGGGGGCTGATGAGCGGACCAAGAACCCGTCGCATGGGCGCGACAGGTGGGGCTGCGGGACCGGTCCGGCGGCGCACGGGCATGATGGGAAACGAGTGTGTGGGGACCGTCAAAAAAGCGCCCCATCATGTAACAGGAGTAAGCGCACTACGAACCGATCACCGCTCGTCCACCAGCACCTCCGCCCGCGAGCGGATCGCCTAACGGTCGAAGAGGACACAATGCAATGACCGAGACCACGAGCGGCGAGGACAGGGCCGCTAGATCCGATGTCATCACCGACTGGCGCTACTCTCCAACGAAGTCGCCCCATGCCCGCCAGCGTTTGCAGGAGGGCATCTACTACATGGAGCGGGAACGCGTCTCGCAGGCCGGTGGAGCGGCGCAGGCCGAGGTACGGGCGTTATTCACGGCGGGCGAGACCGGGGTCTCACGGAAGGACGCGCGGGACCTGCTGTGGAGCAACAAGGGGCCGAAGGTGAACTTTCACCGCTATATCCTCTCGCCCCGCGCTTCATTGGAACTGGACACCATTGAGGAACTACAGCGATGGACACGCGAAGTGATGGACGAGTTTAGTCAACGGTTGGGGCTACGGCTAGAGTACGTCGCGTCTGTTCACGGGAATGTCTGGCACCCACACGCCCACGTCATGATCGCGGGCAGTGCGACCGTCGACGCAACGGGTAAGGCCAAAGGCGTGCGGGTCAGTAAGGCCGATAATATCGCGTTACGGGAGATCGGGCGTAAGGTCGCCGCGCGCATCACCGCCCCGAAGATCGCCGCCCGCGACGCCGCGCGACAGCAGGACATGGCGGCGCTGGTCGCCAGGGCGAAGGCCAGGGAACAGCCGGCCATCGACACATCGAACAGTAGAGCGAAGGAGCAGCCGCGTGAAAGCCTTATTGGTCGCCTGTTTCGTCATAGCCGCTAGCGCCGTCGGCGTCGTGGTCGCGCACCCACAGATCGTCACGGCCTATCACACGGTGGAGATCGCCGCCGCGTGGCCGCCCCATGTCGTCGCCACCATCCCCCGGGTCCATCTCATCCCCCGCCTTGCGCACGGCTGGCGCCCGATGCCCTGGCCGCAGTGGACGGACCCGCGTGCCCAGGCGCGACGCCTCGTGGAAATCAACGGGCCGTCGTCGGTGGGTCAGCTCATGCGCATCGGGTTATGGGTCGAGGTCGCCGCGGTCATCCTCATCGTCGTGCTGCCGCTGCTGCGCACGCTGTGGGCGCCTCTCTGGTTCGTGATCGGCCGTGCCGGCACGCTAAAGCCCGGCACGGCGCACGGCGCGGCGCGCTGGGCTGGTCGGCGGGACGCGCGCCGTTGGCGGCCACGCCGCGGGGCCGGATCGTTCGTGCTGGGTCGTGTCCTGGGGATGCGCCGCACGATCGCGCTCCCGGACGCCCTGGTCTATGTCCACACGCTCCTTGTCGGACGCTCCGGGTCCGGCAAGAGCACGTTGCTGATCGGCCTGTTGTTGCGCGAGATAGCCCGGCGCGTGCGGCGCTCCATCGTCGTGACCGACCCCAAGGGTGAACTCTACGAGCGGACCAGCGCGGCGCTGTCCAAAACGCACACGGTGCTCCGCCTCAACTTCTACGACCCAAGCGGCGCCGGATATAACCCCCTCGCCCATAGCGGCACCGACCCCGAGCGGGCGCTCTCTTTCGCGCGCACCTGGATCGCCAATACCAGACGCCAGGACACGTCCGAGGGCGGCTTCTGGGACGATACGGTGCTCTTGCTCATCCAGGCCGTCGCGCTTCACTTGAATGCGCTCAACAAGCCGGGGACGCTCTCACAGTTAGCGCAGTATCTCAGCCGGACCGACATCAAGGCCATGCAGCGCGAGTTGCTGGAGAGTCCCGACCCCAACGCGCGGGACGCGGCCCAGGGCTTCCTGATGCACCTGAAAGCCGACCCGACGCTGGCCGAGAAGGTGCTGACCGGGCTGCCGCTGCGCTTCATGGGCTTGAAGGGCGAGGCCATCCAGGCCGTGACCGACCACGACGACATGCCCTTCGAGAGGATGGGGCTGCGCGAGGGCCGGCCGATCGCCCTCTTCGTCCAACTCACGCCCGGCCGGCAAGACACCTTGCGCCCGTTCGTGGCGACCCTGTTCGGCCAGATGTGGGACGCTCAGATCGCGCTCGCCAACACCTACCCCGACAAGGCGCTCCCCCGCGCGATCCTCAACCTGATCGACGAGGCGGGCACGATCGGGGCCATCGCCGGGCTGCTGCACGCGCTCAACACCCTCCGCTCCGCGCGGATTGGCGTCCTGTTGGCGTTCCAGTCCCCCACGCAGATGGTCGACGCGTACGGCGTAGACGCGCCGGCCGCGTTCGAGGACGCCTGCAACAATCTGCTGTTCTTCGCGGGCGCGGGGCCGACGACGGCGCAATGGATGAGCGACACACTCGGCACCCGTACCGTCGTCAGCGCCAGCGCGGGCGCGTCGCGTGAGCGGGAACGTGTCTTTACGCAAGGGGGCAGCACGGGCAAAAGCGAGACCGGCGCGCCGCTGATCGGCGCCGACGAGCTGCGCGCCTTGCCGAAAGGAACGCTCATCGTCAGCGCGGCCAACGAACGGCCGTTTATGGTCCGCGTCATCCGGTGGGACAAGACGCGCCTACGTCGCCGCGCGGGGTGTATGACGTCTCCCACACAAAGTAATAAGCGCACGACAGCGGCGCTCGTTGCGCCCGTCGCCGCGGCGATCCCCACGCCGACCCCACCGGTGGAGGATACTCCGCCGGCAGAGGAGATGCCTGCACACGCGGCAGAGGAGATGCCTGCACACGCGGCAGAGGAGATGCCTGCACACGGCAACGACGAAGGCGCGGTCGCGGTCATGGTTGCCCCGCCGACAAAGGCCGCGACGCCCCGGACAAAGAATGCGACGAAAGGCCGCAAGCCACGCGCCACGGTCCCCGCTGAGGACCCCGTCGCCGCGGCGCGCAAGGATATATAGATATACTATCTTTTCCAAGTAGTCGTACCCAACCGTCGCTCGCAGAAGGAAAAGCGTCCGGTCGCCTCACGCATCGTCACGGGGCGGCTTTTCCGCGATCGCGTGAGGCGCGACCATCGCTGCGCTGCTAGTACTACAACGACGCTTGTGTAAAACCGCCGTTTTCAGCGGCAAATCTCAACCGATGGCGCGGCTATGCTGGCCTTCGGCACCCATTATTGCTGCCATTAGGGTGTCAACAGCTAGCACAAAAGCGCCTCTTCATGGCTATTGGCAGAATCCGTCGTTGTAGTACTAGGGAAGCGCTCCGCGCGGCAGGGGGACGCGTCCCCCTACGCGGCAGCTCGCCCTACGCGGGCGCGCCTGCCTACCCCCTCGGGAGCCTTCGTGCTCCCCCCACGCCGGCCCGTTGGCCGGACCGGCGCGGGTCCCCCATGACCGGGCGTGCCGCCCTGGACCCTGCGGCCTTGAATAGGGTGATAGACAAGACACTACGAAAGCAGCCTCGCGCACGGCGGCAAGATGACGAACTAACACGCCACGACGCCACGATGTCTTATGGTGCTCTATGGTCTTGTGTGGTAAGCTATTTTTAGAAGGCAGCCTACCTTAGCGTTCCGGGGAGCGCGGGGAGGGAAGGAGGCTTTCAAACCATCTCTGGACACCGCCCCTGACTATGTGGGGTCGTTGCTTGATAAGTAAGTTCAAGCTTAGAGGTGGTTTTTTATGGCACACGGATAATGGTAATCTTGCGTTCGAGTGGCGCAAGATAATTCGGGCTTTTCCCCTTAGCCAAGTGCTGTGTTGCACCCACTATCATGTCCGCAACCATAATCCCGTCGTTGCGGTGCGATTCGGCTGCGTTAATGTCCTCCAAATGACAATCGCGCCCAGCCGCACTTATGCGCTGCCTAAACAGTCGCTTGACCGCTTTACGTAGACGTTCCGTACCCTTTTTTTCACCGTCTAGAAGCATGGTGGCCTTATCGAGTTGCTCATCAGACAAACTCAACATTAGAGAGCAAAGTTGATCTGCGAGTATGTCCGGCCCACGAAGGCGTTGCATCTCTTGGGGTAGCTCTCTCTTATTTACAATGACAGCGACACCGCTGATGCTGGAACCTGCCAGTGCCCTCATGAAGCCTTCGCGCACCTTGTCTCTTTTCGAGGCACCTTCCGCAAAATGATACTCGAAATGTGGCAGTAGCCCCTGCTGTTTACGTAGCATACTAAGAAGTTCACGTACTTCATCCTCGTCGTACTGAATAAGAGCTAACGAAAAGTACGGTGAGGCCCCACCGGGTAAGTCTAGGCCTGGGTCGCCTGAATCATCTGCCGCTAACACTTATAGCCTTCTTTATCTGTATTACCCATGATGCGCAGTGTAGCGCAAGTGAGATCATCGTCGGCCATGAGAGCACAGTAGACAAGGGGCCGGGCGATCGTAATCTCAACAGTGCTGGTATGGCCACTATGTAAGGCTTCTCACCAACGGGCTCATGGTCGACTATGGCAAGGGCGACAGGCAAGGAGTCAGGCAAAAGAGGTAGGGATCAGGTCGCCCGTCCATAATCGACAGAGGGCACTATCCCGGCGAGCACCAAGCTGCACGCGGGATAGTGCCCTCACTGCTTGGAAAGCAACATGTCCTTCAGAACATACATGCCGATGTAAATGCGGCATGGTTAGGCGTCCGGTTGGCTATTTACGGGAGAAGAAGAATGGGCGAGGTGCCGATGAACGAGCTACTGCGTGCCGCCGGCGCTATGGCGCTGCCTGCCCCCGTTGAGCGTCATCCTCAAGGTCGCGGAGGTCCTTCGAGATATCCTCGACAATCGCTACTGTTTCCCACCGCCCCATACTCGTGTAGTTGAAGATAGCGGCGTGCTTCCGGCGGTAGATGTCGCGATACGTCAGCGTCAGCCGCAGCACGGCCCAAGTGGCGCCCGCATACAACTCTCCATCGGAGGGCCTATCCGGCGCGCAAAGCATATGGGCGTCGATGGTTGCCTGTAACGAGATCATGGATGCGCCGCTACGGAACTGGATGACCTGATCTGCGGCCATAGGCGGCAACGGCGTCGGGGACCAGGCCGAGTAGCGCTCGTTCATGGAAAGATCACTGGGACCAAGGAGGAGAGCCGCGATGTCGAGTGCAACGCCTGGGCCGGCATTACGCATCAAGACGACGCTATCACGATTCCCCCATGCCACGCTACCCATCGCGTCGACGATCCCAAGCAGCGATACGGGGATCAGCAAAGGGCGGCGCAGGTCGAAACGATCCTGCGCCGCCCTGTCCTCTTGCCGTCGCAGGTACCGTAGGGTCACAAACGTGAACACAGCAAGGAAGGCCGTGGCCAGCGCCGTGACGACCGTTGACACGACCGTGAGCACAGTGGCCCAATCCAACGTTAGCATGCCTACCTTCCCGCCTGCACGCGCAGGTCCTGGACCGCCCGCGCAAGCTCCGAGCATGACCAAGCGCGCTGTTCTCCGTACGCTAGCAGGGCATCCACGGCATCGGCGTCGAGTGGCTGAACCACCGCGTTCAACGCATCAGAAGCGACCTTGCTGGGTTTGGGCAGCTTAGGGGTATTCGTGGCCAGTGTGTTCCGATTCGGAACAGCGGGGAAGGCTGACAGAGGTGGTGTGGACGACGCGGCTGGCGGTACAGCATCGACGACGAAGGACGTGTTCCGAATCGGAACAGGGGGCGTGGATGGTGGCTGTTTCAATCGCCGCAGCGCGGCCACATCGGGCGCGTACGTCGAATCGGTCCGCACGCGCCCAAGCACAGCCTCGCGTTGGGGTTCGGGGAGCGCCTGTATCTCCACAGCGGCCGATGGGGTGAGCCGGCCGCTTTCCACGGCACTCACCACAGCCTCGTCGCGCGCAAGGGCGACGAGGGCCAGGCGGTTTTGCACATAGGTCGTCGGTCGGCTGACGAGGGCGGCTAGGTGACGCACGGAGAGGTCGCGCGCTGCCTGCAACTCGTGCAAGGCGCGCGCTTCTTCGATAGCGGACAGGTCAGCGCGCTGCAGGTTCTCGATCAACTGGAGCACGAGCAGCTCCTGCGTGTCCGCTGGACTCACGTCGGCCGAGCCGCGCACGATGACGGGCGCCGCATCGAGCCCGGCCGCTTGAGCCGCGCGCCAGCGACGCTCGCCGGCGACGATCACGTAGCGTACGCGCCCATTATCCACATACCCATCCTCGCGCACCAACAAAGGCTGGAGGATGCCCTGCCGCGCGATGGAGTCGCTCAGTTCGGCAAGGCTCGCGGGGTCGAACGTCCGGCGCGGCTGTGCGGGGTCCGGCACGATCTGGTCGAGGGGCAGCATGAGGGCGCCAGGCAGCGCGCGCGGCCCGTGCGCGGCCTGGATGGCAGCCTGGGCCATCGCCGGCTTCCCGGCCTGGCGTCGCCCCACTATCGGCCCGACAGGCGCTTTAGCCATGAGTCACCGCCCCGACCGCTGTGGTCACCTCGGGCAGCGCACCTATCGTTGACGACGGGCAGACGAGCGCAGCAAGCGCCCGATAGGCGGTGGCCGCCTTGCCGTGTGGCTCGCGCGCGATCACGGGCTGGTGCGCGTTGAGCGCGTACTTGATGGAGACAGAGAGCGGGATCGGGGCGGCCATGTCGGAGCCGTACGCGGCTGAGAGGCTGGCGAGGGCCTGGCGGTCGTTGCCGTCACCCCGGACCGCGTTGGGCACGACAATGGCGCGCGCAGCCGCGCCCAACTCGGCCAGGCGCTCAAGGACGTCCATGGTGTCGTCGAGGGCGTCGAGATCCTGCTGCACGAGCTGGGTCGGCAGGACCGCGACCGAGGCGGCCAGCAGGGCCACATTCAAGGCAAAGCCGAGCGACGGCGGTGTATCGATCAGGATGACGTCGTATACGCCTGCCGTCTTGCTCGCCAGGAGCTTACGCAGGCGTAGCG
>JAABUO010008295.1_pt1 | contig 11769 bp, 16 predicted proteins | sample 5559291 | NCBI WGS metagenome assembly JAABUO01 (sample SAMN10711878, study PRJNA513372) | rock metagenome | isolation source: Antarctica rocks | place: Antarctica: Victoria Land, Finger Mt sud | reverse complement strand
GCCGGAATGAATGTCAATGTTAGATCTGGTAGGTACACCTTTTCATCAATCATCACGAAAGCTATATGTAGCATTTGAAGGTGAGGGAGTTGCAGATCCCCAACCAACACAGCTTGCTTTGGATCCTCTGTATTTACATCCCAGTGACATCTGAGCTGCAATGTCTCAAGGTCACAAAACTTGTTGAGGATATCCAGGTCTACCTTAGCTCCTGTAATATATCTGAGACAAATATGTGACATACCAGTTGGCAAAAAGCGAAAAGGATCCAGTGAAGTGATTCCCCCCTCACAAGATACCTCAAGTTTGTTCAGCATGGGGTAGCACACTGCAAGAGCACCACACACAGCAGATAATTCATCAACAGCCAGATCTGCATAAACCTCAGTGAGGCGTCTACTTTGAGGGCGCACAGCCAGAACATCAAGAAGAACGTTTGTGGCGTCTTTCCATAAGCCATCCTTGTCTCCCTCAGGACTGGCTGATGAGGGAAGGGCCTGTTCAGACAAGGCAGCTGCTGCCCAGGTTTTGCAGGTACACAGCATTTTGTATGTACAACTCAACTCAATGTTCGCCATCTCCAGGAGCACGAGTTCTGGCAGGCTTGCCCAACCTGCGCGATGGGTCACGACACTGTCACAACTTTTGCCAGACTTCGCTGAAGTTTCAAGGGCTCTCGAGAGGCAATCAACCGGGATACTTACACACTGTGTCTGGGTCTGACTTCATGTTTGCAGTGTCACGAGCGCTGCATTTGAGTGCTTCATATGCAGGCGTTGCTCACTGCTGCAGACAGCAGCAGCGTTTCCTTCAGGATACAGAATCTTGTGATCAGTGCAGTACTGCTTAGTATGTCAAGTGGGGCGCAGGCCTGAGCTTGGCAGATCCAAATCGCCTTTGCTCCCGCTGGGCAGGACTCACGGAATAATGTTACGCCATTGGCGACTGGCGTTTTCAATTACCCAGGGTGCGTATTCCCGGGTCGGCAACACGCACAATTGGACTTGAAGCAGTCTCAAAGGGCAAATTTTGTCTGTATGAATTCACTGAACTGAACTTCTTATCCCCAGGACATTAGATATATTGATTGATTGGTTGCAATACGACTGCAACCTCAGTATAATAGCTGCAAGTATGGCCAGCAAACTCAACAAAGACCATATACATACTAAAACAAGTGTGGCCTAATTGCAATGCATGTCAGTCTTTGCATGTCATTCTTTACATGCACAAGCTTATGTTGCTGTCATATTGCAGCTGCAACCACCACGTGTATGAGGCAATGGGAGATTGAGGCTGCAAAAGGTCCATCAGGGCCCTGAGCAGTGTCAATCAGACATAGCCCAACCCAGATAATGACATGCTGAAATCTGACGCTGCTGACTTCCTCAGTGGCTGTGCTGCGGCATAACTCTTTAGTTGGAAGTGTAGACCATGAGAGCTTCATGCTGCTCCACTGTTCATACAGAGTCCCTGCAGACTTCTTTATGCACAAATTTTTTGCTTTAAAGCAGCCGCCAGGGGCAGGCCACTATTGCCCGGAAATTTTGTTTCTATGCTTGTTAGAGCCAAGAACCCTTGTAGAGAAAGCTTGCCTGGCCAGGCTTTGCACATCAGTGCGTCTTTCAGGCGTGACTCTGACAGCAACAATTCAGGAAAGCTTGCCTTGCATCACACTGTGATACAATACAGCATCTGACAGAGATCAAGAGCTTGTTTGAGCCCGCTGCTGAAGCCATTTGGGACTGTAGTCGACTGATAGTGCATCAATCTTGGCTGCCAGGATTGCATCAAACATGGACAAGCCACCAATGGCATGTGTGGACAAAACAACCTGCGTAGCATGTCTGAACACCTTGTCTTCTGAACTCCTTCTGCAGCTTCGCTGTCACAGATCATGTTGATTTTGCAAATCTGCCTCATCAGTAGGCCAGGCAATCTTGCACTTGTAGCTGCAACTTATGATTACATGCTTGCACAGTCAAGCAGCAAAAGCTCACCATGACTTCCCTGTAGTCTGTCAGGTGCAGATCTGGATGGTGACCTTCCTCCTCTGCCACTTCAGCAACCTGATCAAAGAATTTCACAGCTGCAACAACGTGCACACATCAGACTAGTTTTGGGTCCAGAGAGCTGAGGTAGGATTGCTTGCGGCCAGCTCAGAGTGTTTACCAGCAACAAAGTTTTTTGCGGTGAAGGTGCGGGTCAATGTTGTCTTAGCTTCATTCAGTTGCCAGGCAGGCAAGGCCTGCAGCTTGTTTTTTAGGTCATCCTTGCTTAATCTTGGCGTCTGCCTGCAGCAAGCTGCACTTGAACGCCATACGACGGGCAAAATGAGTGAGTACAAGTTACTACTGGCAACAAAAATTACTCGTTGCACTTGCCAACGCTTTTGCAGGACTGGCCACGCAGCTGTTCACTGCCAGGTCCAGTGAACAGAACGTCCTGCGAGACTGAGCTGGCCATGAAGAGCTTTCTGGCGAACAGGACCTCCTGTACAACAGCTTTGCTGCATAAGTTCAGCGACGCGACCAGCATACAAGATGTAGTTGAGCAAAATGTAATTGAACGTCAGATGCGATCAAGCATCTCGATTAGCTGAGCTCGGAGCTCGGAGCTCCAGCACCAGCTCAAGCTCAGCATGCTGCGCTTCGTGCTGCGCATGCGTTTCTCGTATTGCAGCATCGGCGTGGGTGTTGCTGCATTCACGCGCGTATCACAGCGTTGCGTGTTGCCTACGGTACCTGACTGTGCGTGTTATGCTAGTACTTTTCGTTTAACCTCGATGCCACTCTGATCACTCCTGTCCGAGTCAGGCATACGGCAGTGTGCTGTGCGCGAGATGTCGCCGGCATTGCAGGCATTCAGCGCCTTGCTCGCTGCAGAGCCATCTGGAAAAAGGGTCGCCTATGAGATTTGTCTGAGCAGCATGCAGGAAACAAAGGATCTTGCGGGTGACCTTGAGGCTATTACTGTGGAGCAAGCTTCGGCAGTCAGCACGGAGCTTCAAGACCAATGGAAGCAATCAAGCAACAAGCTGTACGTGCTCAATTGTGCTCTTGCACAGCTACCAGCACACAGAGGGAGCCAACCTGGTGCCTGCTATGCAGGGTTATGTGCTCACTGCAAGCAGCTGGGTATGTATTGGCTGCAAAGTCTTTCACAAGAAAAGTATCAGGTAAACCTTCCTGCAGTTCAGCGGCCTGGTTTCAGAAAAGTATGGTGCTTGTGCTGCATATGAGTTTGTGTCACACTAGTGTCTCAACTGTCGCAGGTGAGGAGCAATGTCATCTTCTGAAGTCCCTTGCCGCGCTGCTTCACAGCAATTCACGGAAGGTCAGTCTCCCTATATACCTTCATTTGGACTGCACCCAGGTTGCTGTTGCCGGCTTTTTCCTGTTCCAAGTCATAGCCAATGAGCAGTTCATATGATCGCTTAACTTTCAGGATGAGGCCAGGGTGGTGTTCTGGTGCCTGTCTCGCCAGGAGTTCCATCCTGACATGCTGCAGCAACACTGCCAAGCCCTGGTATCAGCCATTGCACTCGGGTTGGTCACAAGCAACAAATGGGAGTCAATGCAGTGCGTGCACCACAGCCTGAAGTGCATCGCCAGATTGTCTCAACAAATTCCTGAAGCTTTGAGGGAAGCAGCGCATCTGTGGCTGCCACAGCTGTGGCGCCTGCTGTTGGTTCAGCCAGTGACACAGTATGAGCAGGCAAGCTCTTGGCTAACTGCTGTTGGTCACATGGCATCTGCTTGTGCCTATTGCAGCAAAAGTGGGAATCATGGCAAGGCTAATGTCCAGCTCCACAGCCATGAGCCATATCCCCAAAACACTCTGCACGAAGGCTGATCTGATCACAAAAGCGGTATCATCAAGATGCCCATACAAATTTGCAGCCCCATGAAGCTCCATGTTTGCTTTAGATGCCTAGCTGTGAGAGACACTTGTCTGCACATCAAGACATATTACACGCAATGTGCTGCAGTGAAACACAACGCAAGTGTACAAGCTTGCACTACATAATAGCCGCTGACAAGGCATCCTGTCTGCTGCTATCCAGAAAGCAGACTCCAAGCACTCCTTTGCCAAGCTGCGCCAGGAATCCCTGCTGACATTCAACCTGGCCTGGTCACAGCCTGGTGGCAGGCCTTGTGAGGGCGACTTGTCAGCAGCCCTGGTGTTGGACTTGGTGGGCAGCAAGCGTGCTGGGCAGCCAGCAGACTCTGATGGACTGCTGAAGGTCATGTGGGATTGGACTCGGGCAGCTTGGGGTTCTGATGCTCCAACAGGTGCAGGTACGCAAGACAAGACGTTTCACAGTCTTCACTTGGCTCGGTGAAAATTATGCTGGCTATTAACAGTATCTCTAAACTGTTGCATTCAGCAGGCACTATCAAAGTAAGCTCTGTGGTAACAAAGGTCAGGGTTAGATGCAAACAAGACTCAAGTGGGACTCTGCTGTTGACAATGCACTCCCTCGTGAATCCTAATGCCTGTGTATCTTCTGCAAGCATCTGAGTTTTCAATGCTGTAACCACCTTGAGCATTGTTACCAGGAGCATCTGGAGGGCAAGTTGCCAAAGGGCAAGTCAGTGAGAGTACCGTACTGCAGGCAGTGACTGCAGTACACGCCTGGGGCTGTTTCGTAGAGCTGTTGGGTTGTGAGTTCCTGAGAAGAGATCCCCCTGTGGGACCCCCTATGCTGAAGGTGAGTAGATTTTTGGCAACACGTACGTGCTTAGGCCTTCACACAGTTCGCATCCAAGATTCATGCAAGTCACTACAGCAGTGCAGTTGTGACGATAACAAATTGTGCATACCAGATTGTGTGTGCTGTGCTTTAGCAGCAACTCTAGTAGGGTGCAGAATGTCTCAGTCACAACAGTGTTCAGGTGGCAAATGCGTCATCAAGCTGCCACTCACAATGTATGACCTCCCAGCTTGTATGCATGGTTGAAACCCTACACGGGTACAACACCACCCACTCGCCTGTATGTTGAAGCCCTACACAACACCACCCACTCGCCTGTATGTTGAAGCCCTACACAACACCACCCACTCGCCTGTATGTTGAAGCCAGCAGACTCTCATCTGGCTCCAACTAGAAATGTTCTGCACATGGTCCTGATTTGGGTTTTCTGCGGTGCAGCTGGTGGAGAAACTGTTCACCCACACGAGCAGCACCAGGCTGCCAGTGGCCACCTTTGCTGCTTGGCAGAAGCTGTGTGATGCATTCGCCACCTGTGGCCAGCTCAGCAAGCGCCAGCCCCTGCTGCTGAACCCAATCACTTTTGCACTCAAGTCAGACAGAAGGCCAGCGGTGCACCAGGTGTGCTGCCCTGTCACTCGTACACCTTTGCTCATAGTCACAGATTACTCACAAGCAAACTAGAGCAATGCGTTGCATCATCCAGCCTAAATGTAAATCTGTTGGAGGTGTATCTTGCAGCATGATGTTGTACTTGCTTATGTGTCTCCAAGTACAACCAACTTCAGCTGCTGCTGCTGCGCTGCTGCTGTACATGCAGCTGTGGCAATCTTGAAACAATGGCAAGGCTGGCTACCGAGGTGCCCGTTTTCTCATGCCCCAAAACGGTGCTAGCTTTTTGGTCGTTGTTTTGTTCAAAACCTTCCAGATGAGTCTGCAAGCTGCCCATTCACGTCTGTTCTGTAGGCGGCCATGGCAACATGGAAACATATGGTAGCGCATGCAAGCAAGGCATCCACCAGTGAATCACCTGCTTCTGGGGCTGCCAAGTCCTCTCTCCTTGCAAGTCTACTTGGCCCTGTCCTGCAAGTGCTCATCAAAATGCCACCTGAGACAGCCAGGGCCCCACCTGCAAGGCCTGAGCCAGGGCAGCCCTTGTGGTCAGAGGTATCTGACAAGCATGGTATTTTGACATGTGCTTGGCATACATCACAGATCTTGTTCATTTAGTGCTTAGTGTATGTTGTTTTCCCAGTTATTGTCTGTTGACTCCCCTGATGAGTCCTAGAGACAGGAAACATAAAATGATTGATTGATTGATTGATCTTGTGCATTCAGCATCCTCATGGACACACTGGGGTGGCATACCTCCATTCTGCCAGTGCTTCAAACATTCTCCCTGCCTGGTCTGCACAACTGCTCTCGTGTCATTTGTCTGTCACAGTCATCAGCGCATCCAAGTTGCTTCTGATCTGCAGCAGGTTCTGCAGCAAAGCCCCTGCAGCAAGGCCATAGGCACTGCCCATGTGGGGTCTGCGCACCTCAACAACTAACTCCTTTTTGATACAGCACCAACTAAGCGCTAGGAAAATGTGTAAGTTGATGAATCACATGACAAACACCGATGCTGTTGCTCCAAGTGGAGCTGAGCATCAGCTTCTACTGAGAGGAAAGCTGCTTGCTGATTGCCCTGCAGGCAGTACAGTGGCTGTCAGGCAGCTTGCAAGATGCACAGCTGCTGGTCGCACTGCTAGGTGTGCTGAGCACCAACATCAGCTCCATCTACCAACAGCAGCCGCCACCACCAGCACATGTTGTTGCTTGCCTCACTGGAAATGTGTTGCCAATGATAGCTGTTCTGCAGCAGACAGTTGCGGCGCTGGCAAGGGAGTCTGGTCAGAGCCTGTCTTTGCTCACAAAGGTGGGCATTGTTTACCCGCAGTGCCTGTTCCCTGGTGTCCCATTGAGCCCACAGCTTGCATTTAGTTTCAGCTGAGTGAACTCAGGAAATGAGAAGAAGTGTTTGCCAGCGTCTTGCTGGCAAGCACTGTGATGCAAATGTCACGAATGACATGAGTTCTTGGAAATGGGTGGCACAAGAAAGTGGCTGAGCAAGCCTGACAGAGAAACCTGGCACTAAGTGACCAGCCAGACTGCTCAACACACATGTGCGCATTACAGCTCAAAGGGGACATCAGCCCAATGCACAGTCAGCAGCATTCTGTAACTGCTTGACGCAGCACAGCCAAAGCTGTCTTGCCAGTATGCTGGTTCCCCACAGGTTTTGCTTGTTGGCTCAGGGCTTGCAGGCAGTCAAGTGTCTCTACTCTCAGCTGTGTAGCTTGGCGCCAGCCAACAAATCCACCAGTGACAGTCCCCACAGCAAATCTGGAGTTGCTGGTCTTTGTGGCTTGGCAGCATGCCTTCTGCAGATAAGTTCGCCCACAGTGCAAGCGCATGACAGCGGTGAGTACGGCGAAGATGTCAAGCAGTGTTGGGCATCATGTGCTGAGTCAGTGCTGGACAGCTGTACACAGCTTGTCAAGCAATCACCTGCTTGTGCAAAAGCCATGGTCACTGTGCCAGGTAATCTGTGCTGTGCTATGCTGTGCTGCGTTACGTTGTGCACTGAACTGTGTTGTTTTGCGTTGTGCTGTTCTATGCTGTGCTGTTTTGCGCTGTGCTGTTGTATGCTGGGCTGCGTTGTGCTGTGCTGTGCTGTGCTGTGCTGTGTTGACACTGCCAACTACACACAGCCCCTGCCTGTACAAGACTCAAGCCTCTCATAGGGGTCTTGCCAAGGGCTAGTTTTCTTGCAAGTCACAGGTAGCATTATGTAAGCACGTACCATCCAAGTAGTGTTTAGCATGGGCATGCCCAAATGTAAGACTGTCATATAGAGACCTTATAGGGATGCTCAAAACAGACTGTTCTGGAGAGACAAGGCTTGCCCTGCACATAAATAGCTCATCACGAGCCGGAAATCGTAAGCATCGTCATCATTGTTACATGATGCTCGAAATGCTAGCTTGAGACAGTTGTGTTTGACACATGGTCACACAGGTTACAGCACAAGGAGGACTATGGTGTCCATGAGGGTTCTCGTGTTTGCTCAGCTGTCCATGGTCTTTGTCACTGTCCCTTCAGTGCGCACCAAGTCCTCAGAGACATGTCTGGGAGACCTGCTGCTTCTTGCTGGTACATTCCCTTCTAATGCAGCCGCTTGTCCAGCTGCTGTGTCACGTACAGCATCCATCCTACACATTTGCACCAGCACATCATCTGCAGTCAAAGCTGCAGACTGCATGACGTTGACTAGTTCAGCTACATCAAATTGGATCAATCCCTGCAAGAGGCTTGTTTTGAAGCATGACACTACATGCTGCTCTTAAGATGTTTCTTGTTGAAAGAACTTCTGTCTATGTTTTGTGCAGAACAGGACGCGCAGCCAGTGAAACAGATGCAATCCTATTGGCAGCACTGCAGTCTGGCACCAGACTCCAACAGATGCTCACAGGACAGACTGCCTGCCAACCTGGACATCTGGACCCTGCTTGCAGCCAGCCTAGCAAAATCCTTGCCCACAAGTGATGAGTTTGATGACTCTGATGCCGCTGTGATGGCTGCCATTGCCTTCACCATCCAAGTGCTGAAGTACCCGCTGGAGGCTTTGAGGAAAGGAACATCAGCACGGGAGAAAGATGCTGTTGTTCTTTCAGCAGAAGACCTGGTTAGGGCAATGGCGTGGGGAAATGCATGGCAGGCACTGTACCAAGCTCTCACTGAGGTTCGCACCATTTGAGACAGAAGACAATGCGGCTGCATGTATCAGCATGTATCTGCTGTTCTGTGATGGCAACAAGAATGCATACAGCTTGCAATCCTCTGCTTGCAACACAATGCATGGCATGGCATGTTCAGCAAGCAGGTTCAATATTTAGAGAGAGACCAGGTCAGATTAAACCCACCTGTTCCTCAGGTGACGTCACGCAAGCGGGCCTACAAGCTGAACAGCACAGACATGCTTCATGCTTACCTGCTCAGGCTTGCAGCAGACATGCATCAGACTGCAGATGTACCCTCTGGAGCACCAATGGAGGGGCACAGGCACGCCGGTCTGTCCCTCTGGAAGTGTCTGCTGGCAGCAGCTGCAGTGGCAGTGGCGCACCAGGTGAGGAAACAGCTTACTGCCACTTTCAAGAGTGTGTGTTAGCGCAGCATGGCAGAGCATGCGTGTGATCAGAGGCATCCCTGGTCTGGCTCATTGGTGCAGCTCAACATCCTACAGTCAAGTCAGGCTCAGGCAGCATGACAAAGCGCAGCTGTCTACGCCATGTATCTGGCTCGAAGGTGCAGACTTTATGAGTGTGTTGCAGTGCGACAAGGTCGGCATTGTTCCAAACAATTTGCAACAAGCTTAGGTGGGCATATGTTGGTCAGCGTTGGGAGTCCCGGTCTACAAAAGGTTGTGGCAGAGCTTCGTGTGGGATAGCGACATGACAAGAGGCTGTCACTCTGTAGCTGCTTGGTTTTGCGGACCGTAATGGCGCACTTGGGGTAGGTACCTTACAAACTGCAAGAAGGTACTGTCACGCTTGCTGCACGGGTCGCCGTACACTTCCTGAGAACAGCACCTTGCTGGCTTCCTCACCACGTACCACTGAACGTCAGGCATATTGCTCGACACATTGCAATCGGTCGCGATACTGTTTGCGTCCTGAGCCAGGCTCAGTTGATCAAGTGGTTTCGGAGAAAGGCATGTCAAAGATGAAGGGCGACGAGGCGGCCCCAACTGCCTTGAAGTTTCTTCGCTGAGCTTACTGTGCTATTTGCATGTTGTGTTGACAACAGAGGCTACCTCGTTGACAGGCTGCTGCACCACAGTCGGTGCGTCTGTCTCGCTGCCTCTGAGCCGTTTGGCAGCACAAGATGTCGGAGGAGGGATCTCCAAAACCCATGGAGGAGGAACCTTCAGAGGCAGCAAACGGTGCTCAGGATGCTGGAAGATCTCCATCACGAGAACGTTCTGCTTCTCCTGCACGCAGCAAGTCCCGGTCTAGGTCTCCTGCTAGAGAACGCTCCAGGTCCAGATCTCCCATAGCAGCTGGCCGCGACGTATCTCCTGAAAGATCACCTGTGGTACGTTAACCTTCTTGAGAATCTGTCACATAGCATTTTGTGGTGTCATCCCTGTATTGTTGACTCACTTTCCTTTTCTACGTTACGCAGAGAGCCAGAAGCAGATCTATCTCCAAGTCCAGGTCTCCAGTACGATCCAGAGAAAGGTCTAGGTCCCGTGATAGGTTCAGGTCTCGTTCGAGGTCTAGGGACAGGTCCAGGTCCAGGTCAAGGTAAGCAACTGCTCATGGTGCAAACTTGCATGTCACCTGAAATTTTAGCCCCAGGGTTTTGATCTTGTCCTTCGGCTGTTGCTACTTCAGCTGCTTAAGTTCAGCCTGCGTCATGGTGTTTGCACTAAATCTTGCTCTTTGGTTGCAGAGCTAGGATTAGCCGTAGCCGTAGTAGAGAAAGGGATGTAAGGCGCAGGTCACGCAGTCGCTCCAGGGATCGTTTTGCTGGTAGAGGTGACAGATTTGATGACAGAGACCGTTACAGGCGCAGGTAACATTCTGCATACTTTAAGACAGTCAATAAAAGAGTATGCTAAAAGCTTAAGACACACCTTTGAGTGCGTGGTTCCTTGGCCCACAGGTCTCCTCCTAGAGAAAGGTTTCCGCCACCAAGATACAGGTCTCCTCCACGCTCACGCAGGCCGCCCCCAACAACTGGCCTGCACCTGTTTGCTGCGGGATTAAACTTCATCATCAATGAGAGGGTGAGGATCATCAGCTTAGCTTCTTTGCTGCCATGCAAAGGTACTGATGACCTGTCATACATGCTGACCTTCGACCTGACTGCTTGACTACACAGGACTTGGAGAAGAAGTTTGAGAAGTATGGGCCTGTCAAGGAGGCGCGCATTGTCAGGAACCCACGGAGTGGTGAATCACGTGGTTTTGGATTCCTGATTATGGAAAATGATGATGATGTGGACAGGGTAAGTTTCCAGTGCAATATTCTCTGATGATTGCAGTGCCAACCCCTTCTAGCTTGTAGACGTAGAGGTACGCATCTTGGTTGTCTCTGACATGCCTTGGTTGCTCAGGCAATCCGTCATCTGGATGGAAGGGACTGGAATGGGCGCCGCCTGCTTGTGGAAAGGGCCAAGAACGTCAAGTAGAGAATGTGCCATGCTGATCAATGACTGGCCTTTTGGACCCTGTATTGCATGAAATGATGCTTCAGCACCTCGCCACCAATGCTGCGTCCCATATGGTGTCTCCACGAGGTATACATAGGCAGTTTCTAGCACCTGCTGCAAATTTTTTGTGAGTCAATCATGTTTGGCTTGCCTATCAGCTCTATTAAGGCAGTAGCTCTGTTCTACTTTATATGTGTTGACATTGCATGCGCTTTGCCACAACAAAGACTCTTATTGCTGAAGTGGTGTAATCCTCAGTCCAGTGTCAACCTTGCTGTGGCCTCACAGGCACCAATCTCTTCCTCTGCAATTCCCCGTTGTGCCTGGCCCTGTATCCATCCAGTACCTGTGGCCTCACTCTTTCCTGAACCTCACCACGTCCTGGTGCATGCCTCCACAGTCCATACCTTGGCGCCTGTGCCCTCTCCTGTGCCTGTGCCGTTCATCTTGTTGCCTCTATCAGCCATTCCCTAGCCATCGCAGCACTCCCTATGGCCATCAGCTCCCTGCCTCTCCATGGCTGTTGCTTGGCCAGCACTTGCAGTAGCTTCTTTTTCTTGGACTTCACCCCTCCCTTTCCCATCGCTACTCAGCATGACAGATTTTAAGCAAGGTAGTGGCCTCTGGGGTTGCATATGCCGCAGTATTGTGCCTGACAGCGCATGAGCAGAATGTCAACATGTTACGAGCTTGTCCTTGTCCAGTCAGCCAGTCAGCAAGGTAAGAAGCACTGCTACTTGTTGGTATTGCTGACTGCTCTGAGCCGTTATGTATCTAGGCTGTCTGCAGCTGTG
>JAABUO010008294.1_pt1 | contig 11769 bp, 15 predicted proteins | sample 5559291 | NCBI WGS metagenome assembly JAABUO01 (sample SAMN10711878, study PRJNA513372) | rock metagenome | isolation source: Antarctica rocks | place: Antarctica: Victoria Land, Finger Mt sud | reverse complement strand
TAACAGGCTGAGCCAACCAGGCAGATTTTTGCCTTGACCCTGTACAGCAGATCTTAACCACCTGTGCCTAGATCCCAGACCCCAGCCCAACAGACCAAAACTCACTGCTACCCTGTGCTGTGCAGGCTGAAGTTGACAGTCTGGAGGGGTTGGTAAATGCAGAAGCAGCCAGAGCAGACTACATCCTGGATGCTGCAGTGGAAAACACAGAAAACCTTTGCACAGGCCCTGCGCACAGGCCCCGTGCACAGGCCCCGTGCACTGGCCCCGTGCACTGGCCCCGTACTGCAAACTGACAGTCTGAATCTCACGGCTGTTTCCTACTGTGCAGGCTGAGGTCGACAGGCTGGAGGGGTTGGTAGATGCAGAAGCAGCCAGGGCAGACTACATCCTGGATGCTGCAGAGGAGAACATAGACGCCTTTGCAGAGAGCCTGCACCAGCAGAACCAGAGGCACCACCGCAGGAAGCAGGCTGAGCTGCAACGGCAGCGCCAGGTCCTGGCCAGAGCGGCCGCTGAAGAGCTGGTGCGAGAACGACGGCAGAGGATGTCTGCCTTACGAGAGGTGAGGCTCCATCACAACAAAGTGTGATTTTGATATAGTTGTGAGTGGCCTGTTGTACATGGCATACCCCGATGGTTGCCAGCATAATTTACATCCCTGAGGCTAAGGCCCTATTCCGTGAGGGGGCATCGGCTCTTGTGTAACGCCCACAATCAGTGGGAAGGCTTGCGTGTGTAGTGGTAGTTGGCTACAGTTGCTGCTGAGGAGCTGGTGCAACAAAGATGATACAGGATGTCTGCGTTGCAAGAGGTGAGGCTTCATCACAGTGTCATGTGTGAGTGTGCATGTTCAATGGCGGTTTTTGCGCACATAAGTTGGCTTGGCTAGAGCCGCTACTGATTAGGAAGATGGCTGAGATTCTCTGCCATCAAGGGAGTGCACAAGATTTGTCAACCCATATCCTTGTGAACACATTTTAAATGCAGGGCTGTGCAATCATGTGTCACAACATCAGACTCTGACCAGGCAGCAGCTGTTGGCTCAGTTTCTGTCTGTCTGTCTGTCTGTCTGCTTGTCTGTCTGTCTGTCTGCTTGCCTGTCTGTCTGTCTGTCCGTCTGTCTGTAGTCTATACGTCTGCATGTATGTATGTATGCATGTATGTCTGTCAGTGTCTACCTCTGTGTCCTGTCCAACTGTGTGTGTCTGTCTGTCAGCCTGTGTGTGTACCTCTGCTTGGGCATCAGGTGTCCATCAGGGTTAGCCGAGGCAGTCCTCACATGGTATCATGCAGATTTGTATGGAAGCAGAACAGTCTGGAGTAAATGCTGCAATGTGTATTGAGCTCAGTATTGTTGCTGCATGTCCCCAAGAACAGATACAGGCGTTTTTTAATTTTATATTTGAAAAAATCAGCAAGATGTTATTTGCACCAGAGCCAATGTGTGGTTTTCTCCTGGCCTTGATGAAACATGACTAGACAGTATGGATCCATACATGGCATGATGTGGTGCAGATCCGGAAGAAGCTGAGGAGCTTGGAAGGGCTGCTGCAGTTCCGAGGAAATGAACAAGAAATCAGTCACACCGCCCACAAGCTGTCTGTGGGAGCCTTTGCACTGCAGAGTGCCCTGCATAAGGTGGGCACTACTCAGCCATGCACTACTTCTGTTGTCATTGCTGTGGCTTGGATTGGTAAAAGGTGCATCAAGCCACAGATGCTGTGCTGATTTTTTTGGTCAGGTTTGGACTTTTCCAAAGGTTTTCCTAGCAAAAATCGTATTTCGGAAAAAAAAAAAGTAAAGGAAAAGGCTTTTTTTGTTTACTTTTTTTGTCAACCATTTTTTGAAGGGATAACAGGTTTAGGTTTTCCTAACAAAGAGCGTGCCCTTCCCAAAGTGCACTCAGCCCAGACCAATTAAGCATGTTCCTTGTCTACTTCTGTTGTCACTGCTGTGGCTACTGTTATGGGTGCACCAAGCCGCAGACACAGCTGTTGTGCTCAGCGTGCACTTCTCTAAGTGCTTTTGGCAGAAAGCAGCCAAGTATGTTCCTTGTCTGTGCTTCGTCGCCAATGCACTGCATGCTTTTTAATTGGCAAATGCAGTGAATGCACCAAGAATTGCATTGGCTGTTTGTGCTTGGTTGCCACCAATGCGCTGCACGCTGTCTGAATCGCAAGTGTGCAGAAAGCAACAAATTGCATGTGCTGTCAATGCATGTGATTGCCTCAGCTGGCAGCCAGGTGCCAATGCACTTTCTGTACCATTTGAGTTGACAGCGCCGTTGTTGCAGGTAGACGCATGCAGTCAACAATAACATGCCGTTATGTTTGGTGTTCTGTTGCTTTCAGGACAATTGCAAAAAGACTCATAAACAAGAGGCTCATGCATCAACTCATGCAGAATGTGAAGAAAACATGTGGGATCATGTAGATGTAGATGTACATACAGCCATGTAGTCATGTACCACAATCTGGTGCTGGTGCTGCATACAGTTTTGCTGTGTTCAGGGTGCGCCTTTTGAGTCAGAGTTGGAGTATCTGGCATATGGCTGTCAAGGGGATCCTCTGGTGCAGACGGCCGTGCTCTCCTTCCAACAGCAAACAGCCCTGCAGGTCAGTACACCATTCCCATGAGCTGTTGAGACCAATGTTGATCACAGCAATAATCAGGAACAACAGACAACAGCGACAACACTAAACAGTAACAGGAATTTTAACAGCATCAGTGATGACGGTATCAATAGGAGTGACAATGACGGTCATAGTTGGTACAATGATGACAATGATGTATGTTAGCCACATGCCTGTTTCCATGACAGGCTGGTTCTGCATGCACCTGGCAACATAGCCTGTTTGGCAAAAATCTCTGGCGCTGCTGCTGCACTGCTGTGAAGCTTGAAAAGGCAGCAAATCCAGCAGCTGTCAGAAGTCCCTTCTGCTGCAGACCACCATTTTGTCCATCAAAAAACTTGCTGCGCTTGTTACTACTGCTCAGCACCATCTCAACAGGCAGCAATGAGGAGATCTGTGACTGTCTGCAGAAGCGGCTTTTCCAGTCTCACAGTGCAAAACTTTTCAATAATTTTTCAAGCTGGTTTGCTGTCTGACAGCATCAAATTGATCTGCTAAGCCGCATTTACACAGCCTGAAGCCACATGGCTGCACATGTTTGTTTGATTTGAATAATTGGTAGATTATCGACCGACACTGCTACAGTACGTCCTCTCTCATCTTTGGAACACGGTACAAACCTGAACTTGCTTTCAGTGTTTATAATGTCACATACTTTGCCTTTCAAGTGCACTACTGCATCATGGCATGAATACTTCACTGGGCTTTCATGTGTTCAATACCTGTCATGCTGGTGTGGCAGGGAATTCCCACAAGAGCTCAGCTGATGGACAGATGGTCGGGGGTAAGCCGGGTGACCCGCCAGCTAGCAGCCATCCCCCAGGGTCAGGGGGGACCCCTCTCCATTGCTGTTGCCAGCCTTGCATCTGCCCTCAAGGTGCCTCATGATGCATTTTCCCAGTTGATGCATTTCACTTGATCGAGCTTGTGCCCTGTGCTCGTTGTCATGGCACAGGTTCAATCAGCAATGTCTTTGTCATCTGCATCATCCAAGGCTTTTGTCCATTACTCACTGAGGCATGTCTGCCTGCACCCTACACGTGTGATGGTGCCTCATCCTGTGGCACGTACACACGCACAGATCATGCCAGTCAGCCTCGTGAAACACTGCAAGCTACAATGTCATGCATGAGGTCGACATACTTGCGACTTGAATCACCAGACACGTTATTTTCTACTCGCCCTCATGCAAGTGCACTTTGCTGGTGACAATCTGCGCTCACTCATGACTCATGACCATGATTCTCCTCTTCTGCAGTGTCAACTACAGGACATTCTCACTTCATTTCTGATTTGTTTTCTGTGGACGTGATTATGAGATGGCTGTTGCCATCCACATGCAGCATGTATGATGCATCCCACAGTGTGAATGTACATCGCTTATGTGCCACAAAAGAAGCGTTTCAGCAGTGTTGACAGCCTGTGACAGCAGTATCTGGGGGGTTCACAACCCACACGTCATCTGTATGAGCTGTTTCTAGTCCTGGCCTCTGTGGTTTTGCTCTCCTTATGTGATGCAGGTATGCCTGAATGTACTGGCAAACCAGCTCAGCCAGCAGACACAGAGTACACAGCATTGCCAACACTCCTGTTTGTGTTTGCTATAGATAAGGGAGGGTCCCAGCAGACCCGGGAGTGCTGCTCTGGGGGAGGGGGGTCTGGAGACTCGCTTGGCGCAAGCTGAGGCCTGCTTGGTCAGCGGCCAGCTGTCTGCAGCTGCATCCCAGCTGCAGAAAGTCGTTCAGGTGATTGAATGGTGTCCTATCTGCTGTGACTGTGCATACATTGATTTGCTGGACGCGGCTGCATGTCATTGTACGCTTGCTGTCAGCACAATGCACAAACTTGACTTCTGTCTCACTACACAGGCCAGCAGGTTGCAAGGCAGTCATGCTGCCACAATAGGTCATTGACCTTCCAGGCAGTATAGTCCAGCATTCTGACGCTGGTACTGCTTAGGATTTGGAAACCATGAAAATGCAACATGTTGCTGTTTGCCCTTGATACCCTTGCAACATCAAGTCATGGCTTGCATCAGTCACACAAAATTTTGCTGCAGGGCACAGAAGCAGCGTCAGTGGTGCAAGATTGGGTGCAAGCAGCTCAGGCCCGGGCTGTGGCAGAGCAAACCTGTGCCTTGCTGCAAGCACATGCTGCAACCCTTGCTGCCAGCCTGTCTCATGAGTAGACCTGTGCAATAGTAGCTGATAGCCTCAAGGGCATGCGCACATTAAATGTATCTGAGCAGATAGATATGCACGAGTCATCTCACTTGACTTAGTCAAGATTTTGCAAGTGATGGCAACCACACGCACTTAAATGCAGCTCAGGCAAAGCAGTCATTGTGAGTTGAGCACACGATGAGTACAATTGCATCGAATTCGAACAGCTTCAACAGTAGAGAACACACAAAGCATGATGCTGTGAGAAGAAATGCTCATGAACTTCAGTGAAAGTCTATGCCTCCTAAGTGGCAACAGAGTCCTCAATATGTTCAGCAAGTCTGATTGCTACCAGCTAAGAAAGTATCGACACGCATGTTCTGCAAGGATGTCCTGGTTGTATTGGCAAACCTATAGTATTGGTTAAAATCAGATGAAGAGTGTGAGACGCTCAAACCACAACAAAGTCTGGTTTGTTGGTGAGCTCATGTGGTGCATTCATGGACAGCTCCTTGTCTATGTTAGTGACAGGCAGCACCTTAAACTTGCTGTTAGGGGCAACAATCATCTGAAATGAGAAAAACTGCTGCACATTCTCCGTGAGCCCTGGGCCCACCCCTGGGGATGAAGAAAATGGCATCATCCATCCCTGGGGCTTCCCATGTGACGCATTTTTTAAAACGACTTCTGTCCACATCAACGCAAGCAAGGCAGCTAAAACTCATGTCAACCTGGAGAATCACATTGCGCAACCATATGGCGTAGGAATGGCATAGGAACAACGTGATCAGTATGTTTTGCAACCACTGCGGCCCAGAATCCGGCTTGAGTCCAACCAAAAGCGCTTTGACTTGGGTCATAACCATTGGTCGGGGTGTCCTTGGCAATGCACACAAACCTGTAATGATCTGTTCTCCAGCTTGATGTATGCTTGCTCTGCTGACATGTGAGGACCAGCATTTGCAACTGCGTAACATTTTTGATAGGTGTGACACATGGTACCCATTGCCATTTGGCCATGCTTTGGGTAACAATAGCATTGTTGCTCACATACGTCGGCTGGCATGTAGTCGGCCTCTCATTAACTGGAAGCTGAGAGGCGTAGGCATTTCTCTTTTTTTCCTGTTCTTTTCTCAGCTGGCATGCAACTGATGGCAAATCGGAAGATTTTTCTGCAGCTCCACATATTCCCTCCAGTCCAAGATAGTCAACAAGGCACTTGTAGGCATGTAGCTTGTCAGGCGTGATGATGGCTTCAGGAGGGGCCACAGTTCTTGCTAGGTCAATAAGACGGCATCGCAACGCTGTCAGTATTTATTGGAAGCTGTAAGGGTCAAAGTCTAGAAAAATTCTGCCATTTGAGTCATGGTCTAGACAGTCTTCCCAGCGTCCACTAAACATGGAAGCCAGATGCGAGCCCTCCACCTGCACATGCACATGAACAAGTTACACTAAGCCAAGTGCACCTTGTGGCTAACACTGCTTAACTGAGTTGCTCTTGTGTGTGTGCTGCAGAGTCCAGGTCCCGGTTATACAGGCTTGCAGCTTATGCTACCTCAGCACCAAAATTTTTCCGCGAACTCTGCTTAGCATGTCATGCTGACAATGTGCAGTTGATGATGCGCATTGTTGCCAGCAGATGCAAGGATTGTGCAAAGAGAGTTGTTGGTACTGAGTGCTCCTGCAGAGTTACAGGACCATCGATATAGATTCTGTACAGGAGAGGTTCTGATGTGTTTTACAACTCACCTGAGTGAGTGTCGCCCTTTTAACAGAAATTGACACACCGCCCACATTGAGATCTAACACATCATTGTCTGCTGCCCCAGTAGCTGACATTCTCTGCTTCTCTTGTGCCAAAGCTTCAGCCTGTTCATCTAGCTCTTCAGCCCTCTGGTCTACTGCTGCTTGTGCCTGCACACCAAAATTCTGGCCTGAAATCTGCATGTTGCCCGGCAGCTTTTATGCAAAGATGCACAGCAGCATCCTCGCAAGACTGTGCGGTGCGCAACACAGCTGTCGATCATCTCATGCAATATGCATACCTGCAGTACTTTGGCTTCCTCCTGTTGCAGCTGTTTTGTCAGCTGCATCAACGAAGCATTTGCCTTTCCGAAATGCAGACCACGGCCAGTTGACATCGCGCAGTTTGACGAAAGTGCAGTCGCTTGTTGCAGTCTCAGAAAGTCGGGGCTTTCTAGGTTTGTCCGTCACTGCGAGACACGTTTAAGCTGACTGGAAGCGGCAGGGCAAACTTGCATTCATGTGTGTATCACAGCAGAAAGGGATATGACGAACTGCAGGCAGAAGCGATGTACTGCGCTCATCACGAACCACGACGGTTATGCCACGACGGTCACCAGATATAGATCCTGAAATCCCCTCGGGGGGGTTTGATCTCTGCTTCGACTCCAAGACTACAATCTTTTGGCACGGTTTGACAATCTTGCTGTTGCAGAACGTTCCTGGCGTGTCAGATGCCGCAGCGCAAGGCAGATGCTCCACAACATTGGCAGAACTTCTTGTTGCGATCGAAAGTTAGTCACTACGTGCTACACCAGCTTTTTCTCGCACCGCGTACCTGATGACTAGTTCTAAGCACCAAAGCACTAATCGGCTTGTTCGATGCATGACAGCTGTTTTAGCACCCCACCTTTGGGTGTAGAAAAGGATTTCAATCAGGGAATTCGACTGGGTAGCTAGTGAGTCGAATCTCACACATCGCCTGATCCGCCAACATGTACATGTGCCGAAAATCTCTTAAATCCCTGTTCAGGAATTCCCACAAGAGCACAGCTAGTGGACAGAGGGTCCGGGTGGAGCCGGGTGACCCGCCAGCTGGCAGCCATCCCCAAGGGTCAGGGGGGACCCCTATCCATTGCTGTTGCCAGCCTTGCATCTGCCCTCAAGGTGCCATATGATGCATTTTCCCAGTTGATGCGTTTCAGATGATCAACTGTGCTCATTGCCACAGCACAAGTGTAATCATCAATGTCTTTGTCATCTGTACCATCAAAGGCTTTTGTCAGCGTAATTGATGACAAAATGTATGACATAATTCATATCTGCCTCCACCCCTCGCATGTGATGCTGCCTCATCCTGTGGTACGTACACACGCACAGAACACATCAGTCAGCCTTGTGAAACACTTTGTGAAACACTGCAAGCTACAATGTCACGCAGGTCGACATACTCGCGACTTGAATCACCAAACACGCTATTTTTTCTGCGGTGTCAACTACAGGACACTCTCACTTCATTTCTGATTTTTCTTTCTATGGAAGAGATCATGAGATGGCTATTGCCATGCACATGCAGCATGTATGATGCACACCGCAGTGTGTATGTACATCGCCATGCCAGCAGTGTTGACAGCCTGTGACATATCAGTACTTGAAGGGGTCACAACTCACACGTCATCTGTATGAGCTGTTTCTGATTCTTGCCTCTGTGTTTTTGCTCCAGGACCTGTTGTATGATGCAGGTATGCCTGCATCTACTGGCAAACAAGCTCAGCCAGCAGACACAGAGTACACAGCTTTGCTAGCAGCGCTGACACTCCTGTTTGTGTTTGCTATAGATAAGGGAGGGTCCCAGCAGACCCGAGAGTGCTGCTCTGGGGGAGGGGGGTCTGGAGACTCGCTTGGCACAAGCTAAAGCCTGCTTGGTCAGCGGCCAGCTGTCTACAACTGCATCCCAGCTACAAAAAGTGGTTCAGGTGATTGAGTGGTGTCTTACCTGCTGTGAATGAGCATGCGCTGATGCCTTGTCTGCAGCTGCATGTTAGTGTGCGCTTGCTATTGGCACAATGCACAACATTGACTTTTGCTTGAGCCCACACAGACCAGCAAGTCGCAAGATAAGCATGCTGCCTCAATAGGTCGTGGATTTTTCAGACAAAACATATCTACACACAGTGTGTATGTTTTGATGCTGGTACTTCTTTGGATGTGTAGTACCATGAAAGTGCAATATGTTGCTCTTTGCCCATGCTACCCTTGCAACATCAAACCATGGTTTGCATCAATTACACAAACTCTTGCTGCAGGGCACAGAAGCAGCGTCAGTGGTGCAGGATTGGGTGCAAGCAGCTCAGGCCCGAGCTGTGGCTGAGCAAATCTGTGCCTTGCTGCAAGCACATGCTGCCACCCTTGCTACCAGCCTGTCTCATGACTGATGGAGTCATGGTTTCAAGGGATCTGTACAGCAAACAATGCAGGTCGTCTGCAGCATGCTCCTGAGTTTGCTCTCATTGCGCATGAGCCAGGATGTCTGATGAGTCACAACTGGCTCCACACCCCAGGCTGCAAGGTATAAAATGAAAAATGAAAAATGAAATGAAATACCTACAAGTGTGGAGTTTTGGCACCTCATGCCACAATTGTCATGCAAACTTCATCAAGGGACGACCAGTCTACCTTGCATAAGGACTAATGTGGGCACACTGCAATGAAATACATTGAGTCAGCGTAACAAGTATGACTAGAGTGCGCAGTGTGGCCTTGTAGCCGTGTAGTGCTGACATAGCCATCTGTGCAATCTGTTTCATGGCAAACACAGCATGTCGACGCACACAGAAGCTATACACATCATTTACGTGATCTGAGAATCAGACGCTCTGGCAAAGAGCTGCTTGTCGGCTGCACTAACAGGCAGAAGCCTGAGACTGTTTCTGCCATGAGTGTTGAATCGAAACATGTAAGACTGCTGGGCTCCTGATGGAATAGGAACTTTCACTCTATACCCAGAGAACTGGTGTGTTGCAAATGCATCAATGCAAATAAGGTGACCAGTGATCAGGTCCACCTGAATCAATGCAGACTTGAAGACACCCTGGGCCATCATGGACACCACTGTTGATGTCCCTGCTGACCAGCAGTGGGAATTGTGAAGACTACTGGGGCTGGAACTCCAGCCATATCCTGCGGCATTGGGCACATTGTGGGAGCAGCCAGCGTCCTTGGCAATGCCTAGAAATGCGAGGGGTTGGGTAGATGATACTTTCAAAACGTACACCTGCCCAGAGATCATCCTGGGTCCAACTGTGACGAAAGGCACGTGGTGGGTGTCAGGACCAAATTCAGGTGAGCATGTAGCCATTTCTGCCCATTGCCCATCTACCATTGCTCTCTGAACAAGTACATGGTTGCTGGCGTGGGCAATCTTGAGACCCTCAGAGGGTGTAGAGTTTTCTGCACCAAGGCATGGGCCCAAAGCTTCTTGCAAGCCGAGGTAGTCAACCAAACAATTATAGGCGTCTTTTTTGGCAGGCTCAATTGGAGGAGCTGCAGTCTTCTCCTCCACATCTGCTCTGAGTTGGCGGCACCGCAAGCTTGTCAGAATCTGCCGGAAGCAGTAGGGCTCAAAGTCCAGGAAAATGCGCCCTTGTGAGTCATGGTCTAAAGATTGTTCCCAGCGTCCACTGAACATGGAGGCTAGAAGCGAGCCCTCAATCTGCACATGAAGAGAGTACACTAAGCCAACTGCATGTTTTGTACTGTGGATCATATTGCCTATCTGGGATGCTCTTGTGTGTATGCTGCAGCCAGTCGGCTGATGCAGGCTTACAGCTTATCCTACATTGATGAAAGCTTTTCACGTGAACCAACGCAACTATGGCTATCTTGTCATACTGATGCAAGGGTTGTGCAAGGGAAGTTGCTGGTGCTGACTGTGTATAGCTGCAGGATCACCGGACCATCAAAGTAAGGTTTGTGCAGAAAGGCTTCTGAAGTGCTGATGTTGATAGACATGTCACCTGCGTAAGTGTTGCTCTTTTTACGGAAAGTGTCACACCGCCCACATTGAGATCTAAGACATTATTGTCTGCTACCCCAACAGCTGACATTTTTTGCTTCTCTTGTGCCAAAGCTTCAGCTTGTTGATTTAGCTCTTCAGCCCTCTTATCCACTGCTGCTTGTGCCTGTGCAGCAACAATGGCCTGAACTCTGCAGACAGCAGAACAGTGCCAGGCATGTCTCAAGCAAGAATGCATAGCAGCATCTTGGCAAGAGTTTGTGGTATGCAACACAGGTGTCAATCATGTCATGCAATATGCATACCTGCAATAATTTGGCTTCCTCCTTTTGCAGCTGTTGTGTTAGCTGCGTAAAAGCAGCACTTGCGCCCTCAAAATGCAGACTACGGTCAGCTGACATTTCGAAGATTGGTGACACTGCGGGCAAACGGACGGAGAGTCGTGGCCGCTTTCTAGGGTTGTCCGTCACTGTGAGGCACGCTATGTGAGCCCTTAAAGTGGCTAGGGGATGTTCCATTCATGCGTGCGTTGCAATATGCAGAGTAGGCGAGACTCAGCTCGAAAGAACGTCCTGCGCTCGCTACAAAAAACGACCAGGTGTTATCGTTTTAGATCTAGATCCAGGGGAATTAGAGATCCACGATGTCGACAAGTCTAAGACCGTAATCTTGGTCAGCACTGCCTGACGCATTTGTTCTCGCTGGGGTGCCAGCTCTGGCGTATGCTGCAGCACAAGGCAGACGCACGGTAGAGAAACTTCATTGTGAAATCTGTATGCACTAAAAGCACATTTCTCAGAATTCAGTCACACCATGTCATGAAACATATTTTACAGCCATAATGCAAGCAAAACTGCGAGCTCAAGTGGCAGACTGGTGTGTATCATGATCACAAAGACTTTGTGCATGGCTGGAGATGATCAAAGCAGTGTCAAGGTTGTGCCCCCTAATTGAAAATCTGGTTTTCAAGTCCTCACTCTGCAGCAAAATTGCTTGCTTCTGCAGCATGAATGTGAGCTGAAGTGGCAGACTGGTGTGTATCATGATCACAAAGGCTGTCTGCATGGCTGGAGATGATCAAAGCTGTGTAAACATTGATCCCCATAATTAAAACTCTGGTTTTCAGATTCTCACTCTGCAGCAAAAGTGCTTGCTTGTGCAGCAGAAATGCTCCCCACAGCTTGTGAGCATGCAGAATGCTTGGTATCATGAC
>JAABUO010008293.1_pt1 | contig 11769 bp, 13 predicted proteins | sample 5559291 | NCBI WGS metagenome assembly JAABUO01 (sample SAMN10711878, study PRJNA513372) | rock metagenome | isolation source: Antarctica rocks | place: Antarctica: Victoria Land, Finger Mt sud | reverse complement strand
CGTGCTGGGCAGTGAAGCCACTGCCGACCCCACTGCTGTTGAGGCACAAGTGCGCCAGCAGATGGAGGACAGAGCACAGGTGTGACTCGCATGACAAAGAAATCACGACACCATCGATTTGCTTGACCATGCACAGGGCATTCCTGTGTTCCTTGTAATTTTTGCCTGCTTGCTGCTGAGAGTTCAGAGGTCAAGCTTTGTACCTCACTTCACCATTGAGCAACGACAGCATTCTTGGGTCTGAGAGCTGCAACAGGCATGCTTGCTGGCCAGTTCAGTCTAGTGATCATTGATTGATGCTTGCTGGCCACCATGATCTAATGTTCATTTATTGATGCTTTTTTCAAACGTTCAAATGCGACCTGTTGTCAACATGATAAAGCTGGAGCTCATATCTGTTTCAAATGTTTCTGTCTTGCACTCATGGGATGACAGGTGTCCTGTTGCAAACTGCCTTGCTGACCTGTGCATTCCCTGTAAGACTGTGTTTGGCACATGTTGCAGTGACAGCAACATGCCAGCACATTCCGCACCAACACCTGGCTCCATTTGACAGCTGTTGACCCATGTTTACAAGTGCCACAGGCACACGAGGATCGGAATCTGGCACGCAAGCTGACTCCAGCTGAGAAGAAGGAGAAGAAGCTGAAAAAGTTGGTGGGGGAGGCCAACGAGGGGGATGCCCCCCAGGTCGCCCTCTACAAGGTCATGGACCTCAGTAATCGCCAGCACCAGTTCAAAGTCAAAATGAATGCTCAGGTTAGTCACCTGTATCATTCCTTTGCTCAACACATAATGTATGCCCACAACAGAAGGAGATCAACAACTGCCAGGATGAGTTTAGCGTCAGAGCCAATGCACAGGTCGTTGATGTCCCCCAAGCTGTGTGTGCCTGATTGAGCCTTGCTCATGCACTGCATGGCCAATTGTCGAGTTCACATGTGTATGCTAATTTCCTCCAGCATAACACAACTTATTGCTTGTGAGCACATGTCCACGTCACTTTAGCTTTGAGCCTAAGACTGATGCAAATCCTGATGGTGGATAGCCTCAGCCACAAGCACGCACATCAGTGATGGACTTCTGCAAGATTATGAAGCCCAGTCGCCACCAGTATGAGCCAGTGCCTCACAGCCAGTGCCCATGTCTGCTGATGCTGGTGTGCATCTGGTTTAGGGCTGTGCTAATTACCGATTACCTGGGTCCGATGTTGTAATTAACATGTAATTACTTTGATTACCTTACAACACGTTAAATTGACGTGACTTATTTAACGTGCTTTTGCTGTACTTCACCATTTTTGGTTTTGAAGGCGGCAATCGGCTTCTCTGTGCAAAAGGACTGCATGTAGCAAGTTGAAGAAAAAACCAATCAATGTATCAAGCCTTCAGCTACCACAACAGTGTTGTTAGGGGTTTTGAGAACCTAAAATCTGAATTTTCCCCTTGAAAACCCTATGCACTGGCATTAGGGCTTTGCTTATTCTCCTTGTATATAGCATATTTTGCCTGCTTTCAGCAGCATCATGCTGTAAACTAGTGTAAGCTTAGATTACTTGTTTTACTTCTTACAGAGCCTCAACGTTAGTTTAACATTAATTACAGTAATTACATGACGGTAACTTAAGTGGGTAATGTAATTAGCACAGCCCTAATCTGGTTGCATCTGTCCTGTTGGTCGTTCAAGCATGCATCCACCCAGCTTGATGAGGTTGATGCGCTGCAGGAGCTGCACATGACTGGATGTATGCTAATGGCTGATGACTTCTGCTTAGTCATAGCTGAGGGCAGCCTGAAGTCGCACAAGAAGTACAACCGGCTGATGCTGAACCGCATAGACTGGAACCAGTCCTTGGAAGAGGAGCCACAAGGTCAGCTCCTGTGCCGTTCAGACAGCAGAAGTCTCATGCTGATAGTGCTAGTCTCAGACTACCTTGTTGTGCACACTTTGTGACTGCACTGCAAACGTCACATTTACGGTGCCCATACATGGCATCCAGCCTGGATGTGTGGGGAAATGGTGTGTCTGTTGCTGCATCATACTCCACTATGTAGTGCATCCTGTGGCGCCATGTTGACAGCTCATCATGTTCCATTGTATGGGTCGTAGAGGGCTCTGCTATGCTTACAGGCTATCAGGGCTTCTAGTTGTGGCTCATCAGCGACGGCCAGAATGGAACATAGATGCAGATCCTCTTTGACTTGTCCTGCATTTGTTGCTTGTTGGCAGGACAATGTGGTGTGTTCTAAGCTTGTCTGTATGCATGCAAGTAGCATACAGCTGTTGCCTATCTTGCCCAATTGGTGGCCAAAGGCCTCCATCAGGCTGCCCGGCTGACTGAATGATGTTTATTGCAGAGTCCAAGCATAACTCCTGCAGTCTTGTATGGCAAGGAGTCGTTCAAGAGAAGATTTTTGAAAGGTTTGACATGGAACTCTGCAGAACAGAGGCAGCAGCCAAAACCTTCCTCAAGCTCAAAGGGCTTGAGCACTATTGGGATCTAGCCAAAGGCCATGTCAACGAGTGAAATACAAACTTTCGTGTCATGCACATACGTGTATTACCTTCCAGATCACATTGCAGGGTCAGCGTGGGATGGCAGAAACAGTGCAAAACAATATGACATTCTCCATGTTCAACATTATGTCCTCGTTCATGTGTCAATATGCAAACATTCGTCACAGCCATGTGTTCATATATTGACAGAGAGCACATACATTTGTCTAGTTCCTTAGGACAGGCCGCTCTCGTCTGATTGTGGGCGTCAGCAGACATGGCAAGCATCAGACATTGGATGCCTGATTAAAACACTCCCTTACGACTATTCCAGCAAAGATTTATTTTGCACATGGGACATTGAGTATCTGGTTGAACACTTATCTTCATATTGTATGGCACCTGCAAATTGTATCAGACTCTGTACGATTCAGGCGTTTCACCAGGCTTCGTAGATCACTGCACTCTTGGGAACGCTTATCTGCGATCCGATGTACCGAGGAAGCACCTATCTTCGAAATTTGTTGCCCGTGCTACTCTACCAGATGAAGCCTGGGGCTGATTCAGCTGGAGTGTATTTGCCTTGTGTAAGCTGTTTGTGCAGCCCAATATGCTGCAATAGGTGGCTGAGCCTGTGCACATTAGCTCCTGTGATTGTAACTACACAATTGAAATGACACACATTGACTGTTCTTCACGCGTGGGAATGATACACCAAAATAATGCCGCAACATCAGACATCCAGGCGATTTAGTGTAGTGGTTTATCACCCCAGACTTTGAATCTGGTGACCCGGGTTCGAATCCCGGAATTGCCTCTTTTAGCTCCCCTGAGAACACAGCTGCTACTATGCTCCATATCACAGCCTGACTGGATCCGAACTATTCGCCTGCTTGGTCTAGACCCACAGGGTTTCAAAGCAATAATCTGCAAATTTGCAAAACTGTCCTCCAAAGGAATGTCCTTTTCATACCACTAAGAAAAAAAGGAATGTCCTTTTCAGTTTCGATGCAAATTGCTTCTAGACATCAAGGAGTGCTGGCAACAGCCGGTGCGCAACAGACATGGCATGGCATGCAAGCCCGCCTGACGCGCTATAGGTCTGGCAGGAAGCTCTGGTCTGCCGAAGCTGTCTCTCGCTCCCATTGTGCTGTGCGTGCCATGCTGCCAGCCTTACGTCACTGTTCACGTGGGACGGGCACGGGCTTCATGCGCAGCGCAGCAGAGACCAAATCACGCCAGACATATCCGGAACGGCTTAGGCTGCTTGATCCTGGTAACGCCTAGCAATCGCGGTGTGTTTGCTCTGCATACTTGTAAACCTACTTAGTTTCGGTGGTTTGTGCAAGCCGTCAGAGATCACGGGGCGAGACGCTGCTGGCCTTGCCGTGCCCCAGCAGCCTGTTGGGTCTACAGACCAAAGTCAACTGTGCGATGCCCTTGAGACCAGGCTGTTGTGGTCTCGTCGCCGCTTAGCCTGACTGGAAGGCAGCTCTTGACGGAAGGCTTACTTGCCAGGTTTTGCTCGTAATGGTTGAACAAAACAAAGTTATGATTGGCGACAAGTGCGCGGAAATTTACACCTACGAGTCACAAGACTTAGTGTATGCGATGAACTGGAGTGTGAGTACATAAAACATGCTACTCGACACGTGCAGCTTTCGGTTGCTAAGACCTGCTGCGCACGGCTTGCCTTCTTTTATGCAGAACCGCCGAGACAAGAAGTTCAGGCTAGCTGTCGGCAGCTTCATTGAGGAATTGAACAACCGAGTAGAGATCATCACTTGTAAACATCCCTGCATGACAGACTCCTCCTGCTAATGTCAGCCCCTCTCAGCAAGGCAGATCTTGAGCTGTTTGTGCCCTTGCAGTGGATGATGAGACTGGCAGATTCAGCTCTGACAACCGTTTACAGTTCCAGCATCCCTACCCACCAACCAAGATCATGTTCATACCAGACAAGGAATGTAATTGTCCAGATCTTGTGGCCACAACAGGAGACTACCTTCGAATCTGGCACCTGACAGAGGAAGGCACAACTCTTCAAAAACTGCTCAACAACGTGAGTGGTCCGCGCTCCTCAATTGCCTCGAGTACATATTACTGACCTCAAAACTAGCCACTGCATTCTTCCAAGACAGAAATCACCAACATCGTGTATGTTGCAGAACAAGAACAGTGAGTTTTGTGCACCCTTGACATCCTTTGACTGGAATGAGACAGACCCCAAGAGACTGGGGACATCCAGTATTGACACCACATGCACCATCTGGGACATTGAGGCAAGTCAGCAAGGATCACACGGTGTTAATGTACTTGACATCATTGGTCATGAACATCACTGCGTGATAGCTGAGTGCCATGTTCTTGTTAATGCATGCAAGAGCTTGCCTGGTCTGATGTCACAGGCAGTACACACCCTGCAGGCTGCATAGCATGCAGCAGCAGCATGAAAACTAAATAAATCATAGCTTTGTCTCATGTCATATTCTACTATCTTGTGACGAGGACTGGCAGGGGCAGAATCAACTCCTGACTCCATTGTGCACGATTCCCCAAGATACACTCATTCCTGGCTTTGCATGATGAGCATCATTGATACCATTTTAGACAAGCTGTACACAACTTCACTTCTTTCACCTTGTCTTGTGCCCAGTGTTCTGCCGTGCAAGGCTTGTGCTCACAGCATGCCTTCATTGAAGCAACAGTTGGCACACTGCAGCAAGGGCTTGATGCGCACTCACCAAATGCCCTTCCTCTCCTCACAAGCCCAAGCTTGCTTGAAGCACTGAAGCACTATCATGCAAGGCGTTGTAATGTTGCAGAAAGGCATGGTGGACACTCAGCTCATAGCGCATGACAAGGAAGTGTACGACATTGCCTGGGGTGGTGTCGGCGTCTTTGCATCAGTCTCAGCTGATGGTTCTGTCAGAGTCTTTGACCTCAGGTACACGTCTTCTGCCTTCTTTTTGCGCCTTGCATGCTGAGCCGCTTTGGCAGAACCTGGTAGCATGTTGCATCAAGTGTGCTGGCGCATTTGCATCAGCCTCTGCTGATGGGTGTGTCAAAGTATGACCTCACTTGCCTTCTCAGCGCTGCGCTGCCCCCCATCATGCTGCGTCGCCTTGACAGAAAGTGCTAGCTCTTGACATGGGGTGGTAGGGCAGCTTCTGATCAGGCTTAGACATTGCAATCTGTCAGATGCAACTATATTATCATAATTCGACATGTTTACACACAAGCTTTTGACTTGTTGTTTTCATTATGTTGTACAAACAATGTAAAAGCATTCCTACCACCCATCTGACAGATTGATCAGCTGAGACAATACAATCTGTCAGTGTCTTGTATGCCATATCAGAGTTCTCTGGATCACTTTTCTGTTGACTTCCTTGCAATTGGGAAGAGGCAGTTATCTTTGAGCATGTTGTGCTTGCTGCTGCCTGGTGCACAAGTCGCTGCAGGCCTATGCATTGCAGCAAAGGGTCTGTTGCTAACATAAGCAACCACAGCAGACGAAGGTCTGCCTGGGACTACTCTGCATGTTGCATGTGGCAGCTAAGACTATTGTTCTTGCAGGCAACAATACATGTCATGCTTGCTACTTATCTGTGCGCAACTTGCTGCATGCACATGCTTCCATGTGGTTTTGACTGGACCATATGTGAGCAGGGACAAGGAGCATTCCACGATAATATATGAGTCGCCCCAGCCTGACACCCCCCTGCTGCGATTGGGGTGGAACAAGCAGGACCCCAGATACATGGCCACCCTGCTCATGGACTGCTCCAAGGTTGTGGTGCTGGACATCAGGTGCAGCTTTCTTGCACGGCTTAATTTGGTGATATGCATCCTAAAGCAAAAGTGATGCACAACAGCCCCCAATCGTGAATTTGCACCGTGATTTCAATTCCAATTTCAATTTCAATTTGCACCGTAGTTTTTTATGCTCTACATCGTTACATGTGAGATACTTCTGGTTTCATGTCAGAAGAAGCTTTGAGGTTGAGTTGTGACTATGCAAGAGGGTATTACAGACAAATGTGGCAATTGTTCTTTGATGAAGGTCATCTACAACACATCATTTACATCATGCGCTTTGTCCTTGTCAACCTACTCCCAGTGAAGTAGCCTTATAGTGGTGCCAGCAATGCATGTCTAACAATGCAGTGGTCCACAGAGCCTGATGATATGCATGGATGATGATAGATGTAAACACCTCTGCATCAGTGCTATGTGTCTCTGCAGGTTTCCCACATTGCCCGTAGCAGAGCTGCAGCGGCATCAAGCATCTGTAAATGCCTTGGCCTGGGCGCCACATAGCTCATGCCACATCTGCACAGCTGGAGATGACTCACAAGCCTTGATCTGGGACTTGTCATCCATGAGTCAACCCATGGACACTAGCCTGGATCCCATTTTGGCGTATAGTGCTGGAGCAGAGGTCAATCAGCTGCAATGGTCCACGAGTCAGCCTGACTGGGTTGCAATATGTTTTGGCTCTAAAACACAAATTCTGCGCGTCTAGATGGGGACTCAAGCCATATGATGATTTGCAATCTGCCTTGGCTCCATGACACAGATTCCTGTAGTTCAAACAGGACGGACATACTCAGCCACCAGGGCATGGAGGCCTTGCTCATGTGCTGGGCATGTGGTATTGTGTTGTTGTTGTTACTGGCAGGTTCAGTAGACGTCCGGCTGCTGTAGCAGCAGCAGGTTTTATTTCAAATACTGATGTATGTGCTTAACAGGTTACTTGTACTTTGTTTCCTGTTGTTTTGTCTATCGTTTGATCTGTTAAGTGCGTGGGCTGGCTCTTGACTGCAATGCGTGTTGGTTTGATGTGAAAGCTTTTGCCGCACAGTTGATGGCAGAGACGTGTGAATGCATCTGTCAATGTCCTTTATTATACACCAGGCTTTAGCTGTCGCCAGACGTTTTATTCCGTAGCAGCAAGCAGCAGTGTGCACAAATGCCCTCACTTTGTATGCAAATGTACTACAATTCCGATGTTTGTGTGCTTTAGCAGAGCCGCAGGCGTCTGATACAGTCACAGGTTGTTGAGAAGGATTTGAATACAGACTAGCCGGAACAATTTAGCACCGCAGTCACAACAAATGCACCTTGACCCTACCTGGTCAACATTACGGACTAGACAGGAACGCTGATTTCTACAATCAGGCAATGGCACTAGTGAATACTAAAGACACAAACAGCTCGAAAAAGTAAAATCGTTACATACTACACTGCATAAGACTGGCAACGCTCAACTCCCTTGCTGTGTCTTCAATTTCTGAGACCTGTCAGCACGGCTACTGCTGCTTGCAGTCTGGGGGAGTCTCCTTGTCAGCACCCCCTCTCTGCACTCAAAACAATATGGTTCTTGCAAATCCACAGTCATGGAACAAAACAGAATGCAATATCACTGTTGCTTGGACACAGCAGTTTGTCTACAACTAGTGTGTGTAGAGCTATGATGCTGTGGCAGGTGCTTTGGATGACACTGTCTGTTGAAGATGTTGGAACATGCCTACACTGCTAGACAAGGCAGACCCCCATCTCTGCAGGGCAAGTATTTGCTAGATCCTCATCGAGAGACTTATGTGCACCACACAAAGGCAGCACAAGGCACAGTGCATGACATGGCTGAGGGTGAGGAACAGCAGCTGCAGAGAAGTTTTCCGTAGTTTGAGCTTACCGCTGCAGCAGGTTTGCCCTTCTTGCCCCCCCTGGCCAGTGAAGGCTTAGCTGGGGACTCCTCCTCTTCTTCATCATCGTCGTCATCATCATCAGCAGCATTCTGTACCAGCTGTGGGATGTCCTGCACACACGCATAGACAGTGCTGGCAAGTGGGTATGATGCATACATCTTATCGCATTTTTTTACTCAAGCTTGTCAAATGTATTTGGCAGACAGCAGACCAGTGGGTAGACTTTTGTAACTTGTTGCATGTGATAAACAAGAGCCTGGTGAAACACTCTATCTGCCTATGGCAACGAAGGGCGCCTGCCTTTGTCACAAGATTGCTGCAGCCACAGACATGACTGCAGGTTTGCAATACATGTGAGCTGTGCCATGAATGAGCCTGATTGAAGCAAACATCCGTGAGCTGAAATTTGTGTTCATGGGTAATGTCTTTGGAGGACAGCTATCAATGGGCCCACCATTCAATCATACACAGAGAGATCCCAGAGGGACCTGTCATGAAGGTTCCTGGTCTTGCACCCACTGTGTGTATCATCAACAACAGCGTCTGAGACTGTTGCAACACAGGCGATGTGTTCAACAGCAACAACAGCAAACGCACTGCAGCCTGTTCTCACAGATGCCCTCACCTCATCATCCTCATCATCTTCTTCATCCTCATCTTCTTCATCATCGCTGTCCTCCATCTGAGCCTCCCCAGTGAACCACTTGATGGCATATGGGATGATGTCATCCCTCAACAGCTCCCTACACAGCACAACGCGATCATTGTTTCACGCTCAGGGTAATACTTAACCATTTTGTGTCTGTGAAACCTCTTGCATTCTGTGTGAATGAAGCTCTTAAATAAGGGCTGACTTGCAGAGCCATGAAAAAGAGCGGCATTGGTATGAGTTTCTTCTACTTCAAAAGCACTTGCTCAGTTTAGGTCTGACAGCATCCACAGCAGATCAGAAGCTCACAAGCCTTCTTGTAGGTCAGCAGACAAAGAGGTAAATGTGTGCCCTGGCAGGTAGTTTGAGACAAGCACTCTAAAAGGTAATCATGCCTGCCTCGGTCACACCACTCTCTCTTTACACTCAACATCAACTGTCAGGAGCAAAGATTGGCATCAGAAGACAGCCAAAAGAGAGCCCGATTCCTACCCTAGCTCGTAATCCTTCTCAAGAGCACTCTGGAGGGCATCCATGTCTTCCTCAGTCAGCTCGCTCTCTGTCTCGGGCACCGTGGGGGGGCTGAAGAAGTCAAAGAAGGTAGGTACCCGGGTGCTCCTGACAGGAGGCCGGGACTTGCCCTTGGGTGCCTTCTTCTTCTGAAGCTGCACACACAGCAGACAGACTGAGCTATGCATCTCAGTGTGCCCTGTGCATTGGCCACTTCCAGATCATGACACAGAAACGCCTCTGGTTTGCTGCAATAGATATTTCCATGCTATCCACAGTGACACCAGTCAGCAAGCTGTACATATATCTATCTATATATATATTTTGCATTCAGATTTTTTTATTTTTGTGGACGGTAAAACAGATCAGCAAAGCTAAGTAACCAGGTCAGGCAGCCAGCTTACTTTGACACCAGGGTTCTTGCCAGAAGCCCATTGGATGGTGGTGGCTGTGGCTTTCTGCAGCACCGGGTCTGAGGCGTCATCGCTGACCATGTAGTACGTCTTCACCAGCTCCTTATTGCTGAAGAAGGGGTTGTCGCTGAACTCAAATATGATCTTGAACCCCTGTGTGTCAGCAAGGCGTGATCATCTTCAGACTGAATGGGTTGTGGCATTTGCCACTGAAGGTTTTTTCACAAGCAAGCAAGGCAAATAGCATGTGCTGTGCCTTAGTATGTTCCAACTTCAAGGTCGTGCAGCACATTGCACCAAAGGGAATGCTGTACATATGTCAGAACGCACGCAAACATACTAAGCTCACTGAGGGGTTTCCATGTAAATTCTCTCCGCAAACTTGGGACAGTCAATCCATCAAATTGTTGCCACGTAGGTTGTACCACTCAAGCCAAGTCACAGTGTATGGCAAACACGGCATTTGTATGTGACAACAGGTCACCTTGGGACCCTCATCATCATCGTCTTCTTCTTCATCATCATCGTCATCATCATTTTTGCTGGTGCTTACATCTTCTTCATCACGCAGGTTCACAGTGCGGGTGTCCACCAAATGGGACAGGATGGGTATGTCCTTGTCTTGTATCTGCACAACAACAGGTATTCCCACATGCAATTGTGTGCCAGCCCTTGTGGCTCATCCCAAATACCTAGCTCCCAGTCAGTGGCACAGAAAGTCCATGGCTAATCATGGGACCAGCATCAGGCAAACACACTTGACATCTTGCTTGATGTGATGGCCTTGCAACTTACAAATGCACCACAGGGTTCACTATGCTGATTGATGCATCTGCTGTTGGACAGTGCAATGCACATCAAGACTGTGCTTTGATCTATGCATGCAGTGCTGCATTTGAGAGATGTGCACCCTAGAGTGTTTGTTGAGTCAATAGCATACACACTCGTGACATTGTCTACTACAGTTTGAATCTTTGCCAGCACATATAAAGTGCCAATACAAAGTGCAAAAGAGATGCAGCAAGATGTTCGCACTTGCAGGAGTCCTGATTAGAGCAAGAGAGCAAAACCAGCCCACATGAGCAATGCTCAGACTGACCTCTTCATTCCAGCCCTTGTGTGATTGCAAGACATGCATCCAGAAGTCTGGAATGCCCGATACATCGCTCTCTGGCTCTGCAGACATAGCCGCATGTGAACAGTGGTTTGGGCATCTTCACGGGTCAACAATGCAGCAACCAGGGATGATCTGCTGTCTGCTTTGCCTCTGTGCTGAGGTGTCTTGCAACTGTCAAAGTAAAAGACAGGCAACAGAAAGAACAAAACTGTTCATTGACGTGGACTCCTGAACATTTGAGTCAACAAGGTTCATGAACAAAGAGGTGGCATCCAGCACCAACAAGATTCTGGGTCATGCTGCACATTGCCGCTAAGTGTCTCCCAAAGTGAGCAGCATCAAAGTGTGTACGCAACTTGCAGCTTGAACAAAGGTGGTAATCCAAGCCAGTCAGGCTGTCAAACAGAAATCTTACAGTCATTCAGGCCTGCTAGGCCATTTGACTAAACTGGACAGTCTTCCATAAGCCCATACAACAGACAGAGAATGACACAGACAAACACAATCATTACCAGGAGGAATTTATCTATATGCATCAATTCCAGGCATGCATGAAGCAAGCCTTGACTGTATACCTGCTTCCTTGTTCTCATCTTCTTCTTCCTGACCCAAAGCATCGGGTGCCTCCTCCTTGCCTTGCACAATTGCTGCACGCTTCTGAAACAAGGGATCTGCAGTCAATCAGCTATGCCTTGTGGCTCACATGAGGTGTGACATGTTTGAACCACAGCACGTGCCAGCTAAATGTAAAATAATGCTTTGGCGGAAGGCGGCATAATGCAGCTGCTTAAAGGTGTGCGCAAGCACCAACTGACAAGCAATTGAACAGACCTGTACATTTCTCAGAAACAACGCTGAAAGATCGGAAAC
>JAABUO010008292.1_pt1 | contig 11774 bp, 11 predicted proteins | sample 5559291 | NCBI WGS metagenome assembly JAABUO01 (sample SAMN10711878, study PRJNA513372) | rock metagenome | isolation source: Antarctica rocks | place: Antarctica: Victoria Land, Finger Mt sud | reverse complement strand
AGATAGAACAGTGGTGCATGGTTGCACCGTCAGCAAGCCTAATGAGATCTCATGCTGCATGCTGTGAGTGAGCGCACAACATCACCGAATATTACCAAACAGTCTTCCCATACCTTGCGCATTGCTTCAAGGCATTGCCAAGAGACAGCAGACACTTGTCAAGCTTCAGTGTGATCTCACCGACATAGCTGGAGGCAGAGCAATGACAGTCTGGTTGATGTGCTCAATCTGGTACAGCAGGGTGTCCATGCAGGGCTGGGTGGCTATGTATCCTGTGGATTGACTGGTGAGGTCAGTGATGAGGAAAGGCAGCCGGTGCCAGTATAGCTCCCATGCAGTGCTCATAAGCCTGCAGATACACATCAAGCTGAGCATTGCCAACCACTTTGTGGTGAGTGTACTGAGTGTACTGAGTTTATTGAACCACATTCTGAATGGCTGGGAGTGAATTGTGATAAGGCCAATGACACGTAAACCAGCGTATGCAGCACTTGCAGAATACACAATTGATCACAGATGCTTCTGCATCCGTGGTATGTCAAGCCAGTATTGCACTTACTGGGACTTCCTACACCCCACATCTTCTTTGCAGCAAGTGTGGTGGTGCTATGAACCACATCTGCACGAGTGCAAACTGCTGCAAGTGTAATGCTATGACTCATATTTGCATGGATGCAAGTGGCCAAGCAGTTATGGTGCAAAGAAGCAGCACTCACGTGCCCAGATCAGCAACCAATGTCTTGATGGTGGGATTGGAAGTGGACTGCTCGTCATTATTGATTGCATCATACTGCAGCTGCTGCAGAATCTGCAGGCTGTTGTAGATGTTGTTGACGTCAGTCAGCTTGGTGGCTAGAGTACCAATCCCATCTGTCAGCGTGGTTAACGTGCTGCCCACGTTGTTTATAGCCGTCTGCTGAGCAGCTGACAAGGGTAGAACATATGTGCTGAAAGTAGCAAGCGTTGTTGCAGCATTTTCGAAATTAGTGACCTGCAGCCGACACAAACAGCTGACATTGCTGTTTGGATTCTAATACAAACCACTGCTGAGTCTCTATGCATGCCCGCAGGCCCCACCACATCACGCTGTGCATGCTCTGTTGGTCAGCGACTGCCTTTGTAGTGCTGCCAAAGGTATAATCTTGCCAAAGTGTTCACGTGTGCATGTGCAGCAAATGATTCTCCAGCACTCACCAAAGCCAGGACTTGCCAACCTATATTCTCTGAATGTATGTGTACGTATACGCATATGTGTACGCATATGTGTATGTGTACGTGCCACTCACATGCTGCTGACTAAACAGCTTTCCAGGTGTGTGGGCAGACTTGATGCACTTGCAACAGGCTTAGCAGGCAAAAGTGGACTTCACAAGATGTGTCTGCACCTGAAGGTTATATCCTGGCGCAGAGGCGCTGGGGCCCTGAAGGGATGTGGCTGCATTGGTGATATACCCCATGTAGGGCCCAGTGATGTATGTGTATTCACCTGTGCTTGATGCCTGCAAGCACGCACCAGCACAATTTATAGAGCTGTTGGCTTGCTGCCGGCACACAAGGGTGCCCCAGAACAAATGATGCTCTGACACAGGCAAATTACAGGTCAAATCACATCCATGTTTGACAGTTCTTGGTGCAGGTTGAGGTGATGTATGACCATCGAAGGACTTCAATAAGCGCATACAAATCAAAATCCTCGGCAAGGCTGACAGTTTTGCCAATATACAATATCTACATTGCTGGCAATGATGTTGGTAAAACAATATGCAACTGTAATGTAACATAACAAGCTGCAGACGACACTAGACCTACACACATGCCTGTATGCAATGAACTCAATACAGCACAAACTGTCCCATTTGCAAAAGCACTGAGTGCATACCCCATATGATGCCAGATCAGTGATCACAGCTTCGCGTGCAGGATCAAAGACGCCAGAAGTGCTGGAAGTACCACTCAGGTATGTATCTAGCGACTCTAGGCCATCTGCAATGACGGTGGGGTCTGCCATACCATTCAGCCATGTACCCACACACTGCAACATGATGACAGTCAGCTTGATGGTCTTGCGATGGCAAGATTGCTTCTGGCCCAGCAATCCTCTTACGATGTGCAGAAATATGGTTGCCAGCTGAGTCTTTGGACAGATGGTGAAGGTGTGCCATGCTGTGCCGTGCCATGCTGTGCTGTGCCATGCTGTACTGCGCCATGCTGTGCTGTGCCATGCTGTGCTGTGCCATGCTGTGCTGTGCCATGCTGTGCCTGGCTGTGCTGTGCCATGCTGTGCCTGGCCGTGCTGTGCCATGCTCTGTGCCATGCAATGCCTTATCATGACAGGTGGTGCTGCATTGACCTATGTTGTGAATCTGAGACATTTGGACACTTGCAACGCTGACAACCATCTTCACAGCAAAGTGGAAGCAGCTTACCGTAACATCTGAGTTCATGCCTGAGACGTTCACGTCCACATTCAGAATGACAACTAGATCATCAAAGATGCCTAAAGCTGAGTCAGCATCTGTTGTGATATTGTATGCTGCGTCAAACACCTCATTGGCAAATCCCTGAAACACAAGAACGTTTTTTGGACAGTGGACCGCCAACTCTGTCACTGCAACATGTCAATGCATGACCCAAAGCTGTTATATGCAAATTGCAACTAAAGCAGTTGTTGTTAACTGGCACTGCAAACTCATTTGTTGGTGCGCTCATGGACACAGATCAGTCTGCTTGTGCAGATACAGAGTTGATTTGCATCACAGCTGTATGCACTTCATCAAGCAGCAAGGTACAAATCTGAGGATCAGAGACAAATTCATGCAAATGGCTTGCCGTCAGGGTTCCTATGGTGCCAACAGTCTGATTGACCAGATGAGGCCCAGCCTCCACCATGCCGTAGATCCCAGATGCAACTACTCCCACTGCCATGAGTATAGCTGTCACCTTGGTGGCAGTCATGCCTCTGTCTGCAATGTACTTCATGGGATCTGCACTGGGCTTGCACAGGTTGCAGCAACATGTGCAGCAGCAGTAGATCCATCTCCTGTAGCATGTGCAGTTACAGAACTGAATTCTCTCATTTCTGGTCAAACAGGGTGCCATGCGTTCACTTTTCAGGACATGATGTCAAACTGGGCAACATCAGGCAAGAAATGAAGCAACAGACCAAATGTGATATGTGCTGAGCCAGCTAGCAGCCACACAATTTTGTACTGCCTTGCATGTCAGATATGCTGGCGATATCATGCTGACAATCCATCATCAAAGCGTGTTGCAGTGCTGCTAACTAGTCAATATTGTTCATTACAGGAGCAACAGCTGGGGGTCTAGATCGTACCAGAAGACGAAGAAGAGAAACAGCAAGAGAGAAACAATCAGCAGTACCAGGTTTGGCACTACTTTTGGCTTCACGTACTGTTGATAGTATGGTGCATTATATTCTGCCTTGAACTGGATATCGGCAGCAGGGGTAACCTTGGCATACAGACTGCTAGTCTGCAGGTCAGAAAAGCTAGGGTTGCTGAAGAGATGACTCAACCTACAGCTGTTTTGTTTAGGCGTAGATCAGAAGCAGACAGGCCAACCATAACCAGACCCTTGACTGCTAAGGGGACAGGCTTACCCGCCAAGCTGCTGTTGCACAGACTGTGTTGTCGATGGTGACGTTCGCGCCGTCCAGTTCGATTGTTGCCACAGCGTCCGCACTCGCTAGCGGCATCAGCAATGTAAAGAGCAGCGTAGCGAACACCAGCAGCCAGTGATTCATACTGCAGCTGAACATGGCGACGTGGCTGCGCTAAGCAAGCTTCTGTGAGCAGGTCTTTCAGAAGCGCATTATGGTGCCATTTTGCATAACACACTGGCCGGTGAACCCGAGCGACCAATGAGTTGAGGCTGTATGAAGGGATGATGCGCATGCACAAAGTTGCCATACGGCATTTGGTTTGACCCGGTCAACTTCTCTCACAGTCATAATATTCGCCTCATTTGGTGTGCAATATAATAAGAAATTAGTAACAGGTACACAGCTCATCGCATATGCTTGGTTCGATGTCGCAAGTGCATATGACATGGTCAGCATGTCCTGCGCAGCGTTAGATGCAACCTGCAATATGTGCCGCCTTTGTTGAGGCCAAGTGACATCGAAACGGGCAGGCAAATTGACGTGCTTGCAGTCTTGATTGTTGCGCAAAACGCCGCCTGTAGCGCGGCCAACTCTGTATCATGTCGGTGAGCAACATGTGATCTGCACGTTCAACAATGTATTGTGTTCTCGACGCCTGACTTTCTGTATTCAACTGCTTGCAGGCTGTAAGTCGTGACAGAGATCCTGCCTCAATTGAAAGCAGAAAGCAGAAGCTCAGAGATCTCATGGCCGAGGAAACACAGGTGCGCACTAGGCATCAGAATGCTTGCCTCAATGAACGATGCAACTAGCTGAATCGCTTGTTGCACGCTGTTGCAGAAGCATGAGCTCAAAATGAAGGGCTGGAGTGACAAGTTGAAGGAACTAGACGTTCTTGGCAGGATGCATGGCGATCAAAAGAGCCAGCAGGTCTGCCTCTGCATGCATCTCTTTGACATTGCCTCTTAGTACAATGCTCACCAGCACCTATAACACAGCACGTTTGCCTTCTACAGGCAAGGACCAGTTTCGTGTTCCCACAGGCATACAGTGTCCCGTATGAGCAGTCTCAAGCCAATGGCACATCCGTGCATGACCAGCCCGAAGACAGTGGTGACGAATATGATGCTAGCTTATCATCATCATCGTCTCAGGGTCCACCAGGCTTCTCTAGCACTGTCAAGGGTTCGCAGGTAAGAGCATCACCTCGTATCGCTTTCTGCAGATTGCAACAAAATCCAGGCATGCCCGGAGGACTGTTGAGCAGCCAGTCATGCTTCCACATAAAGGAGCATGACCAGCACGTAGTTTGAATCGCAGCAGATACAGCCATCATCACAGCAAATTTGGTGTTCCTTTCTGGCTGAATGCAGCAGCATAGAAACAGGCCTTGGCCATGCTGATAGGCCAGTCCAAGCTCTGAATTGACTGCATTTCAAAACAGCATGTAGCCAACATCTGTCCAATTACAAGCTGCATTTCAGGCAGGCTGTCTGTATGCAGTTGATGTTAATCTGGCCTTTCCCTTGGAGACGCTCTAGTCTTGTCATACCTTGCAGTGCTCACTCTTGTGTGCTAGAGTTTCTGCAGGCATCTTCTTTGACCTTTGATCAGACTGATTTCAAACACAAGCATCACCTATCAGCTGTGGGGCCGCACTTGCAAGATTGCCATGAGCTGCAACAGCAGCAGCAGCAGCGGCCAGCGTTTGTGAAGGTGCAGAAAGTTTTGCATACATCACATGTTTCCACACCTGAAGAGGCCATCCCACCCCCACCCTCCTGTCACGTCCCAAACCAGATGTCCCCAAGAATGCTTAGAGTGCTGCTTCCTCCAGAAAGCATCAGCTCTCATGAGCATTCGTCAACTTCTCAGCCCCAACCATGCATCCCCAAATCTGAAAAGCCAAGCCATGCTAACGCCATGGACATGCTCCCTGATCTTGACTTGATCCGGCTTCGCCCTGAGCTTGCGATACATGCTCTCTGTCAAGCTGAAAAGAAAACGTCTTCTCCCCAGCTGTCACCTGAGTCTGTTCTAGACCTGTTTCCACTTCCTGCCAACGGTGACAGCTGTCAAGAGCACGGTTATAACATCACAGCGTCTACCCACAATGCGACCCTTCCTCAATCTCTGCTCTTCACCAGACCTAACCCCCTCAAATTGGACTTGACCCCTAAACATCTGCAGCCCACTGTGCGTGCCGTAGCTCCCCCTCTGACCTTTGGAGACATCCTAGTGGACATTGATTTGCCTGTCTACTCAGCACAGCCCCAACTTGACTACATGCAGGCACCTCAGAAAGGGCACACACCCCTCTCAAATGGCAAGCATCACACGTCAGCTACACAACCAGGTTTGCAGCGGCAGCCTGATTACTCACCAAGCCCAGCTGCAGCTTCCTTGACGCCCCAAGGGCCCAGGAGCGTCTTCAAGCGCTTAGGCCAGACACCGCCAGCAATGCATCAGCAGGCTGATGCTCATCAATCAGTCAGGTCTCAGGGCACACCTCATGCAGCCAGCAGTGGGTTTGACCCTCCCCCGGGCTTTGCCACCCCGGGCCCACTCACAGCTGAGCCAATGTCACATGACCAGGATCTTCCTCCCGGTTTCCCGCCTGCTGGATCATCCTCTGCTCATCAGCCCAGCCAGCGCTCAGGCATGAGATCTGACCATGCTCCATACTCAGCTTGCTCGCAGGACTCAGCCCCTCGCTCAGCCAGTCGAGCTGCCAGCTCATCATCAGGCCCGCCGCCTTCCAACTCAGGGGCGCCCCCAGGCTTTGCAGGCCTGCCAGCCTACCTTGCACAGAGGCTCTCACCAGCCCCTGCTCAGAAGCCTGCTGGCTTGCCAAATCAGGCAGCACAGAACAGCAGTCATGAAGCTGCCACAAACAGCCATCATACAGCAGCTGTCCAGGAGGACTCACCAGATGAGCCTCCTCCAGGATTTACAAGGGCTCGCAGCTCATCTTTACATTCCAGAGCTTCAGGTGAACTCAGGGACAGAGGTAGTCTGGCTGGTCCTGAGGGCACATCAGCAACAGCCCTTGATGATGTGCCCCCAGGCTATGGGCCCACACCCCAAGCAGCCTCCCAGAGGACCCCTCCTGGCTATGGTTCACAGCCTGCCAGGCAGGCCCCTGCAGGTGGCTGGGCTGGCGGCGCCAATGGGAATGGTGCTCAGCCCCACAGCAGCAGCAATGGGCACGTGCAGGTATGCATTTCACCACACGCTGTGTACTATGCTGCCCAAGCAATCGCATGGTGCGGCTGACTCCAGTTGACTCGTAGTGCACCATAAGGTCCTGTACCTTATGGCATGCAAACTTTTCTTGCTGAAAGCCGTCAGTAAGAGCCAATGCATTGCTGTATGGTGACAGGTCCAAACCAGGTGGTGCAGTCTCTACTTGCCATAGGCTGTAATACAATATTAAGTGAGCTGAAGCTCCCTCGACATTGCAAGCCAGTGCCCTGACTCCCTGACGTTTGAATTCGTAAATTCAAAATATGCCAAATGGTTCACAGGGTGAGGAGGAGTTTCCAGGGCTTGCATTTGGCATCAGGGGCCTGGACCAGCAGCAGAAGTTCTCCTCAACAGAGAGCCACCAGGACTTCCCTTCTCTGGGAGGCCCGGCTGGGGGTGAGGGGGGCCCAAAGCCTGCAGGAGCCTGGGGCAAAGGCCCAGGCCAGCTTGCTGGTGGGACCACCAGCCATTGTGTTGTAGCTACTTGTGCACTCATGCATCTTACATCTCACGAACATTGTGATGCGCTTTGCTTGAAGCATGTGTGCTGCCAGCTTGCCTGTGGACTGTTGTCTGGACGTGGAAAAATGATCAGCAATGATTGTTGTCAGAGCAGTGAGTGACAAGGTACACAGCTTCCAGACTGTTTGCCATGCCAACAGAGGCCTTCAGCATCCAGAACTCCTGCCAGTTTGCGTCAGTCCGTCCTCATGCCTGTGCAACAAAGCGCAAGCTCATCAGTGAAGCCCTGGGCAGTGCAGGTTCATTGAGGCAGCAACAGCAGCAGCACCAAGTATCCAGCGTTGCATCCTCCCTGGCAGCAGCAGTGCGCCCCCCTCAGCCCTCCACAGTCCACGTAGAGCGTGTGGAGCTGAACGATGGACTGAGAGTGCCAGGGGACGACGCCTCTGACAGCGTCAGGAGGAAGCGCTCCAAGAAGCATGAGTTTGAGAAGTGGGAGCACGTGAAAGGCATGGGCTCGGTCAACATTGTAGAAGGTGAGCAAGCTCTATCAAAGAACCCTGCAGCCATAACATCATCAGGGCAGGTGCACTAGATGTAACACATGCCGGTCAGTTGTATGCATTGTGTATACATCGTTGGCTGATCAGAGCTTCAAATGCACATCCACTGACAGCTGCTTGTCATCTGTATATCAGCAAGAATGCTTTTCTGTGCTGGAGCATGCGTAATTTTGTTTCATGCTCTGTGCTGTGTGATTGCCTGGACTTCTTTCTTACAAGGGGTCTGCCTGCAGGCCTTGAGTTGCACCATAATGTGCTGAGCGCTGAGGAACAGCTCAAAATGGTCCAAACCATAGAAGAGTGGGTCATCCAGGTCAGCCTGCTTGCACGAATTCCTGCATCCCGTGAAAGCAATAATGCTGCATGGCCATGCTGACAGTCCTTCTCTGCCAGTCTGCTGCAAGCTTTTCATGTAAGGCAATGTGTTCCTTGTGCCTGCAGCTTGCACAGCTCACTTTCTCAATCACACCTATCCATCAAACCTATTTGTTACATCCATGAATCACACCTACAAGTAGTCATACAGCTCAATCAACTTGCAGCAGCTCTTCTTTGCTAGTGCTCCATCTTGACGTTCCCCTGCGTGAATGAGCGATTGAGCAGGCAGGGGGCACAGTGTACGGTCACAAGGGTCACCTGGCTTGGAGGTGTGTGCAGGGCAAGCAAGGGCGGCTGAGGGGGCGCACCTTCAGCGCTCCACGCAAGTGGGCTCGTGGCAAGGGCAGAATCACCTGCCAGTTTGGCTGCTGCTACAACTATGCCATTGACAGTGGGGGCAGAAAGCCAGGTGAGAGGCTGCCTTTTGAATTCACAAGCCTGCCTTTTGCAATAAGATGCCTGCCTTTTGCCTTCACAAGCCTGCTCTTTCCCCACAAGCCTGCTTACTGTCCAGCCAGTCCCAGCATGCAGAGGTGCTTGCGTGCATGCAAACCTATAAAGCTTGAACAATCATTTCCAACATCACTTGCAGGAATGAACACTCCTTGTACAGTCATACAAATCACCCTTGCATTGTCATAGTCATTGTATAGTCATAGACATTGCATGGTCATTGTTGTTGTATGGTTCTGGTCATTGTATGACTGTAGTCATGAACATTGTACAGTCATAGCCATTGTATAGTCGCTAGCATGATTTTGCAGAACACAACTAGCACAACAAAAAAGCACTATAGTCACATCTCCTCTGAATCATCTTGGCAAATGGTCTTCAGAGACACCAAGTCAGGCCATTGCAGCAATGGACAAAATTAGGTTTTGTCTGCCATGCCAGCATTGCCATGGCTCGTCCAAGGTTCAAAACAATCACACTACCCTGCACATATGCTGCAGGCATTGTTGCAGAAGAGGTGGTCGAGAAGATGCCGCCAGTGCTGGTCAGTCTATGCAAGCGCCTTGTCAGGTGAGTCAGCATCGTTACTCCGCTGTCTTCCTCTGATGCTTGATGACAGGTAGCAGGCATGTAGCTTGGATCAGTTGTCTTTATTCAGCTGTGATTTGCTCTGTTGCAGTGGTCCTCATTCGTTTGGTCACCTGTGACTTGATTTGCTCTTGATTCAAGTCCAATGTTATGTAAAAGCTGTGCAGGCAGGCTGTCAAGAGATGTTGCAATCTGCAGTATGCAATATGAGTGTCTCAAGACAAGCATGTTGGTAGATTTCGCCTGGCCTAGCAGCATGCACGGCACGATACCATTGGACACATCAAGCAGGCCTCTTGCTCTTCATGCAATACAATCTGCACGGGCTCATTGATGGGTGTTTAATCTGCACAAAACTTGATCCACAATCATCCTCCTCATCTAAGCTATCAGGCATGTGTTACAGATGGGGCATCCTGCCGAAGCATAAAGAGCCAGACACAGCCATCATCAATGTGTATGATGTGGAGGACTGCATCCCTCCTCACATTGACCACCATGATTTCGACCGCCCCTTCTGCACCATCAGTCTTCTCAGCGAGCAGCACATCATGTTCGGCAGCAAAATCATTTCCAGAGGGCCTGGTGACTTTGTGTGTGACTATGAAATGCCGCTACCTACAGGTATGCATTGCAGTTGGACCTCCAGATATGGTGTGCATGATACTGCCTGCCGGTGCAAGCATTGGAAGTGTCTCACAAGTGAGCTGCTGCAATCAGGTCAGTGTCACTGCTTCATATGGACAAAGCTACTCGCCACTATCGCAGATCACACAATATGCACAGGCAGTAGTGATGTAGGCAACTGGAAAACGTGCACCGCACCCAGCTATTGCAAATTTGCAGCTCATGAGAGTCAGGTGCAGGGTGGGGTCCAGTGGTCTGTAAGCTTTTTTGTGTCAGGCAGCTAGTCACTAAGCTGCGGGTATTCAGCAGGTCTTCAACATGTGTCAGCCTAGATGTCAGACCTGTGCGTCTGCTCTTCATGTTTAGGTTGTCAGATTGTGCTCTTTGCAGGCTCCTGCCTGGTGCTGAAGGGTAATGGCGCTGATGTGGCGCAGCATTGTGTGCCGCCAGTCAATGGACGCCGCATGTCCATCACTCTTCGAAGGTACACATGGACTGCCATCATGCATCTTGCAATTGTGAGTGGCTTTGTAGTGGCTGCATCGCTACAAGGATGTCACCTCTCAGCATTGCAGTGGCATGGTCACGCAGTAAGTCACATGTCAGCTTGGAGCTTGTTGAAGCCACGTGTGCGCACAAACGAGCACATTGGTTGTCCTGATTGGTGTACAGGATGCAAGATGTCCATGCCAGGCAGGTAGTGGCCATGGCAGAAAGGATGCATGCTGGCCTCCCTGTGGATACTGACAATCCCCCTGCAGTCCCTCAGAGGTGACTGTTCCTGTGAGCTGTTGCATTTCATTGCATTCTTGCGCAGTCCTGGCGGCGTCATGCACGCATTGGCTCTTGACTTGCTCATTGCAAACCATGCATCAAAAAGAAGAATTGCTCAGCGAAATGTCAAGCCCTGATGTACGCAGCTTAGGACTGCTGGCATAAATGCAATATTTTGGGAAGCGAAGTGTGGAACACTAGAAAAATGGAACTTTATCCGAAGGACATTTACATTTACACGTCTTCACTGCACATATTGTATTTGCTTGTGCAGGCTAACAGCAGATGATGCTTACGATATGGAGGAGCGCAGAGAGACCAGCTTTGGGTCTAGAAGACGGTGACCAGCCAGGCTCTAGCGTCAACAAGACAATGCCGCCCTGTCCTTTCCCACTGATGCACGTCACTAATGCTCTCTTGACTTGTTTGTTCTAGTTCTAAATCATCAGCGTGTAGCAGCTCAAGAGAAGTGTTAATTTTGAGACTGTGCAATAGCTTGTACCAGATCTGTCAGCTGGGGTATGACACATCTCCAAAACTTATCACGGATCCGTGGAGCACTTGTGCCTTTGGGAAGTCCTGCGGCGCACCTTTCATCTATACTCAGAATGTCAGGAACTTAAAATATACACCAAGTCATCAACCGTAGCTGGTCATTGTCCAGCTTCATGCACAGGTAGCAAACAATGAATTGTGTGTATACAAAGCACTTGTAATGCTGACCTGAGTGTTAGGTATGTGGTGGTCCTGGATAGACCAGTCATGTCATGACATGATCATCTGTAAATTCTAGAACAAACTCAGTCAGGAATTTGGTATCAGTCGTTATATTCAGGTAGTTTCACAAATGTTTTTCGTGACTGCCTGAAATGTTGCAATGGTGCATTTGTTAGTCCAAATGGCCGCAGATTGGATTGTAATGCTGCTAAAGCAAACATAGAGCCATTGGCAAAGCTGTGAAGCAGTGAATGTGTTATTACAACACAGTCAGGTCAGTTCATAGAATTGAAGCAAGGCTAAGCCGCCGGCTTACCTTGAGGTGAGCTCATCAATATTAAGAA
>JAABUO010008291.1_pt1 | contig 11774 bp, 10 predicted proteins | sample 5559291 | NCBI WGS metagenome assembly JAABUO01 (sample SAMN10711878, study PRJNA513372) | rock metagenome | isolation source: Antarctica rocks | place: Antarctica: Victoria Land, Finger Mt sud | reverse complement strand
GGCGGTTCGCGAGGGGGGTCCGGGGGGCCGGCGCGGCCCCCTGGGAAAAAAAGCACAGTGCGAAGCACCGAAAAGGGATTGCTCGTAGTTCCGAAGGTCGGGTGCGTTCCTACGGTCGAGCCGTCGGCACCGGTACAGCCAGATCACCGGGTAGGCCACTGCTGCTCCTGCCAGGAATCCCGCCATGCCGGCCAAGAAGCTACTTCGGTCGTCGATGTCCGGCACCACCGCGAACCTGCCCGCGCAACTGATCGCCACACTCAGCATCGGGACGAGAAAGTAGCCGCCGGTCAGCTTCTGCGGAGACCGCTGCGGTAGCAATCTCCGCCGCATTCCGAACCGACGGAATATCCCCACCCCGACAGCCAGGGCTACCAGCAAGACCGCGCGGCCAGCATGACCCGCTGGTACGGCGTGCGGGTGGTCAACTCCAACCCGGCCGCGACCACCCACACCACCACCCACACCCGGAAGAACTGAACCGGCAGCCGCCGGTCAGCCCCCGCTCTTACAATCACGGCATGGCAACAATACGGCGCTGGCCGGCACCAGGTAGTGCCTGGGCGAGAGCGTCTCGATCACGACGCAGGTTCATGCTTGCCCTCCTACTGCTGGCCATCGTGGTTCTCTGCCTATCCGTCGCCACCGGACACATCAGATGGTGGTTCCTTCTAGTACCAGCCAGCACGCTGGTTGGTGTGTTCACAGTGGCGCTCACACCCCGACCCGACGAACGACGAGGCCGCTCGTAACTGCAGATGCCCTTCCCGGTGAACCCAGTTTCGAGCGACACCCTCTAACCATTTGTCGTGCCAACGACTACCGGGCAGCTCGGTAGCATACGTGCTGTTCGGGTTCCGGGCTCTTGTTGTGTGCCGACCGGGCCGCCGGGGTCAGGACCATCGTTCGTGGGCTGATTGGCGGGTGATGCCGACGACGTCGGCGATCGTCTGCCAGCTCGCCGGGCTGGGTTGCCGGCGGGCGGTGTGCACGGCGTCGGCGAGGGAGCCGCGGGCGGCGTCGTAGGCGGGGGTGAGTTCGGCCAGTTTGCGGGCGGCGTCGTGCACCGCGAGCAGCGGCAGCACCTGGTGCACGGGGACGAGCAGGATAAGCCGGAAAGCCGCCGTTGAGGCAAGTTTGGCCTGCTCATCGGGTCATTTCGGAGTTGTCACCGGCACCGGAGCAGCCCAGCGCGCCAACGACCAGGAAGCCTTAACTTCAGACGTCTTCTTCGTATAGAGCTGTCCAGGGCGAGCAAATCGTGCTCCACCCGCCGTCCTTCTGCATCTGGAACGTCAGCGATGTCCAGCCATCGTCGCCCTCCGGGGCAAGCGCCGCGAAACATAGGCACCTGGGGCGGGTTTCGTCAGGCTCGTACCCGACTTCTGGGACAGGCCCGTTATAGATCTCCCGCCACCCCTTGCTCACGTCGATCCGGCTGAGCACCAGCGTGGTGTCATGTGCATCTAGCGGCACCCGGCCGGCGACCGCGGTCACCAGGTCGGTGCCGACCAGGTCAATGGTCGCCTGGTCGATCGGTGTCCAGTCCAGATACATAGTCATCGCTAGAGGCTAGGGCAGGCCCCGACTGTCTTCTAGTAGTGGCAGGTCGTGGCGCTGCAGATGGCGTCGCGGGTCTTGCCGCCGTCCCACATGCGGTCGCCGTTGTAGGGCGGCACGTAGATCACGACACCCATTCCGACGCCGACGGTGAGGTAAGTGCCTTTGTAGTTCTTGCCGTTGCCTTGAGTCCACGCACCGTTCGCTCCGACCTTCCCAGGACCCGAGGTCAGGTAGGCGAAGCCGGTGCCGGTGACGTTGCTCTTGTTGATGGATTTGAATGAGTACTCGACGGAGTCGTACATGGCACCGCTACTGGGGTAGTACGCCTGCGTGATGGATATCTTGTCGCTGGTTGCGCCCGGATTAACCTGACTGCGTGAGGCCATGGTGTCGGTGATCTTGCAGCCGCTGGGCGAGCAGAAGTTGATCGAGATGATGTTCAGCAGGTTCGACCAGTAGGTGTTGCCGTTGGAGCCGATGTTTCCGCGCACTGCCCAGGAGTTCGGGTTGTTCACGTCAACGAACATGGGAGTGATGCGGGATGCGGTTGGGTGCGCCGCCGCCGCGGTGGAGAACACTCCTGGCTGTCGCTTGACCGAGGCGGGATTCTTCAAAGCTGCGCCGACCCGGGCGAGCTGGTCCAGCTGGGTCCCGCCGTTGTTGACGCCACTCAGACCGAGCTGCGCACCCTTTTTGGCCCGTGTGGTCCAGGTCGGCAACAAGGCCGCCACGTCGGAGCGGAACGACGGGTAGTCCGCGATCTGCCGGCTGACCGCGTCGGCCCAGGTTTCTGTGCTCGCCTGCACCACGTACACCCCCTTGACAGTGGCGGCCGGCGCCGCGGCGGCAAATGCAGGCGAGGCTGCGACGGTTGGAAGTACCAGGCTGGCGAAGAGTGCTGCGGCAACTACCGCACAGCGTGACCGCAGAGATCGAATTAACACTGGGTGATGTCCTCTCGTGGTTTGAGAGAAAGTGCCGCAGGTAGAGGACGCTCTCTCTCCGTGACGGATCTTGCACTGGGAGTTGATCCTCGCACACCACCCAACGCGCTGACCAGAGGAAAACGGCATCGATCCAATCGCAGAGGCGCACCTATCCGCTGTGCCTGATTTGTCCAGTGCGGCAGACGGTATCAAACTGGACAATCACGGGTCGCCCCACGACACTGCGGCGGCGGTCGGCTGTTTGGACTGGCTCATTCTCGTTCCTTGGGCTGTTGGTAGCGTTCTGGGCAGGTTGATCGTGATTCGACTATGGGTCCGGCTCGGCTGGCGTTCGGCCATGGCGGGAGGGTGCGTGCGGTGACCTCGATCGATCGGACGGCTTATCCGCGTTTTCGGCGGTCGGTCCCGATCAAGGAGCTGCAGGAGTCGTTCACTCCGAGCGGGCCGGAGATCGAGTGGGCGCGGGAACGCACTCGAACGCCGGAGCACCTGTTGGCGTTGTTGCTGCTGTTGAAGGCTTTTCAGCGGTTGGGGTGCTTTCCGGATCTGTTCGAGGTCCCTCTGCCGGTGGTGGATCACATCCGCGGGGTCTTGGGGTTGGCGTCGTCGGTCGTCGGCGAGCATGCGTCGTCGCGGACCGGTGAGCGGCAGCGCGGGTGGGTCCGGGAGCGTCTGCGGGTGGTGTTCGATCCGCCGGCAGCGGAGCAGCTGGCCCGGCAGGTGATCTCGGAGGCGGCGTTGTCGAAGGACAACCCGGCGGATCTGATCAATGTGGCGTTGGAGCAGCTGGTGGCGCACCGGTTCGAGTTGCCCGGGTACACAACCTTGGACGAGCTCGCCACGGCCGTCCGCCGGGAGGTCAACGATGGCATCTACGCGACGGTCTATGCGCGGATCAGCGAACAGGATCGGGTGGTGTTGACCGGGTTGTTGCGGGTCGATCCGGTAACCCGCCGGAGCTTGTTCGATGAGTTGAAGCGGACAGCTGCGGCAGCGACGGTGTCCCGGTTCCGGGAACATGTCGCGCATCTGACCTGGTTGGACGGGCTCGGGACGGCCGCCCGGTGGATGGCCGAGGTGCCGCCGGCGAAGGTCAGCCACTTCGCAGCTGTGGCGCGGGTCAGCAACGCCGGGGACCTACGAGAAATGGCTGCCGTCAAACAGATCGTGTTGATCGCGTCGTTGCTGCACATCGCCCGGATCCGTGGTCGGGACGATCTGGCGACGATGTACTGCAAACGGATGGCCAGCATCCACAAACAGGCCCGGGACCGGTTCGAGCGGCTGCGGGAGTCCGCCCGCGCCGAGACCGAGCACCTGGTCGACGTCTTCGGTGATGTCCTAGCCGCGGTGCGGGAGTCGATGTCACCCTCCGGCGGCGAGTTGGACACCGGGCAGGTCGACCCGGTAGAGCAGGTGTGGCAGCGGACCGGGCAGGCTGTGCTGAGCACCCTGATCGCCGGCGGCGGGGTGCAGGCGTTGTCCACCAGCCATGAGCAGGTGTCCGCGTTCCACGGGGACAACTATTTGCCGTTCCTGGAGCAGCACTACCGGACCAGCCGGGCCACGTTGTTCGACATGCCTGACGTCCTGGACCTGGTGCCCACCACAGCCGATCGCAAAGTGCTCGACGCGGTGGCGTTCCTGCAGGCGGGCCGCCGACGCAGCGGCGAGCTCATCCCTGATCACCGCGACGGCCAGAGCGTGGACCTGTCCTTCGTCTCCGACGCGTGGCGCAAGATTCTGCGCCCGCGGCGGCAGCCGACCAAACTGGTGCGACGGCACTTCGAGGTCTGCGTGTTCTCCTACCTCGCCGCGGAACTGCGGGTCGGCGACATCGCCGTTACCGGGTCCGAGTCATACGCGAACCTGCAGGATCAGCTGCTGAGCTGGGAGGAATGTCAGCCGCTGATCGCCGGGTACTGCGCCGAGATCGGTTTGCCTGCCGAAGCTTCCGCGTTCCGCAAGAGGATGGAAGAGCAGCTGACCACAGCCGCCCAGGCGGTGGACGTCGGGTACCCGGACAACGCGGACCTGGTCATCGACGATGCCGGCCAACCGATACTCAAACGCCGCCGGGGCAACGCCCGCCGGCCGTCGGCGCTCGCACTGGAGCAGACGGTGCTGGCTCGGCTGCCGGAGCGGAGCCTGCTCGATGTCGTCGCCCGAGTCGCGCACTGGACCGGGTGGCCTCGCCACTTCGGGCCGGTGTCGGGGGCGGACCCGAAGATCCGGGACGCGTTCGGCCGGTATGTGCTGCTCACCTTCGCCTACGGCGCGAACCTAGGCCCGTACCAGATGTCCCGGCACATGGGCGGTCTGGTGTCCCCGCACCAGCTGGGGACCGCGCTGAAGCACGCCGGGCCGGTGCGGATCGACGCGGCCCGCACCGACGTCGTCAACGCCTACGCCCAGTTGGACCTGCCGCGGCTCTGGGGCGACGGCAGCCACGCCGCCGCCGACGGCTCCCAGATCGACACCTGGGCCGACAACCTGCTCGCTGAAACCCACATCCGCTACGGCGGGGTTGGTGGCCTGGCCTACCGGCACATTGCCGACAACTACATCGCCCTGTTCACTCACTTCATCCCCTGCGGGGTGTGGGAGGCGATCTACATCATCGAAGGGTTGCTGCGCAACCAATCCGACCTGCAACCCACCTCCATACATGCCGACACCCAAGGCCAGTCGCTGCCGGTCTTCGGGCTGGCGCCGCTCCTGGGATTCGAGCTGCTGCCGCGGATACGGAACTGGAAAGACCTGATCCTCTACCGGCCGAACAAGGCGGTGAGTTACCGGCACATCGATGCGCTGTTCGACCCGGACAAGTCGATCAACTGGTCGCTGATCGAAACGCACTGGCCCGACCTGCTGCGGGTCGTGCTGTCCATCCGAGCCGGGAAGATCTCCTCGGTGGCGTTGCTCCGCCGGCTCGGCCACGACTCACGAAAGAACAAGCTCTACCGGGCATTTCGCGAACTCGGCCGGGTGACCCGCACCATTGTGCTGCTGCGCTACCTGTCCGACCCGGCATTGCGGGATTCGATCGCCATCATCACCAACCGTATGGAGTCCTACAACGGGTTCTGCCAATGGCTGTCCTTCGGCAGCGACGTTCTGGCCGACAACGACCCCGAGCACCAGGAGAAGCTGGTCAAGTTCAACGAGCTCCTGGCCAACAGCCTGATCTTCAGCACCACCCTGGACATCACCGCGGTGGCCAACACCCTGGCCGTCGAGGGCGTAGCCGTCCACCGGGACGACCTGGCCACCATCTCTCCGTACATCACGTCCAAGACCAGACGCTTCGGCGACTGGGCGTTGGACCTCACCCCGCCGCCGGCGCTGCTGGGCAACCTCGACCTGTCCGAGGAGCCAGAACCGGACGAGGACACACTCCAGCCGACCGAAGCCAACTCCGGATCCGCAACTTCTGGTAAATAGCATTATCGGAAGTAGACTGCTGTAGTGACTTCCGATAAACGAGTCGGCAAGACCCGACAGCCGGGTGAAACAACTTCCGATAACACGAACCGTGCGCGGTCGACCTCCAGGCCGCGACCGAACGCGGAGCCGACGGACCTACCTGAGCACCTCGCCGCCGTCCACACCCAGTACGTCCAGGAGCTGGCCGGTGCGCCCGTGTCCGCGCAGACCCGCCGCGCCTACGCCTCCAGAATCCGGCAATACCTGCTCTGGATAGCCAGCGCCGACGTCGACGCCGACCCCCTGAGCAGCGCCGCGGCCCGAGACAGCGTCGTCCGGGACTACCGCACCCACCTGCAAACCGTGACCCGACGCAGCCCCGCCACCATCAACACCACCCTGGCCACCCTCGGTGACTTCTACACTCGACTCGGACTCGGACCGCCGAACGCGCGACGCCTGGACCTGCCCCAACAGGCCCCACGGGCACTGAGCAGCCGGGACGGCACCCGCTGGCTCCGCGCAGTGCAACGCCGACTCAACCCCCGAGACCGAGTCTTAGCGCTACTACCGTTCTACGCCGGCTTGCGCATCAGTGAAACCGTCGCCCTCAACCTCGACGACATTAAACTGTCCGCCCGCAAAGGTCTGATCATCGTCCGCGCAGGCAAAGGCCAACGCTACCGAGAAGTCCCAGCGCACAACGAGTTACGGGGCGAACTGGCAATCTGGATCAACGACGAACGCCCCAGCTGGCCCCACACCGAAACGACCGAAGCGCTGCTGCTCAACCACCACGGCGGTCGCCTGGGCACCCGCGGCGCTGCGACCATCCTCGCCGACATCGCCGCCGACGCCGGCCTGCACGACGACTTCACCACCCACGTCCTACGCCACACCTTCGGCACCAACCTCGTCCGTGGCGGCCACGACCTCGTCCTGGTCGCCGAACTCATGGGCCACACCAGACTGGAAACCACCCGCGGCTACGCCCGGCCCACCACAGCCGACCGCGAAAATGCCATCAACACCCTGCCCACCGACCGATGACCAGCCAAAACACCCCTCAACGGCGGCTTTCCGGCTTATCCTGCTCGTCCCCGAACGAGGCCCAGGTGCCCACCGCCCGCGGCGGCGCCATGTGGCACCCCTCCACCGTCCGGGCAGCATTTCAGAGCGGTATCTGACGAGCACCAAACCGTCGCCGCCGTTGTGCGTTGTGGCGTTGTTGCGACGAACGCGGCAACGACAAACACGAAGGCCGAGTCAGTTCAGGCTGAAGAACCGTACGTTAAGGCTTGGGATAGCGGGTGCTCAGCCTGCGCCAGGCGCTCACGATGCTCCCGGTGAAAAGGACGAGAGCGACCAAACCGATCCAGAAGAACGCGGACGGTGAGTGGCCATGGGAATGCGCGCTGATCGCATCGAAGATCAATAATGCCGCCGCCAAAAGCCAAACGACCATCAAAAAGATCGCCGACGTCCGCGCCGCAGCGCGCTTCGCCTCACGGATATGCGGCGTCTCAGCGGGCACCGGATTCTCGGTCACCAACAGACCGAACCACACCTCGGCCCTGACGTGGGGCATCTAGGGCCGCCAATCCAGCCCAGCCTTACTCCCGGGTCAGAAGTCGTTGGGGAATCGGCGTTGCATCCGCGCTTTCCGGCGACGGTCGGAGCGTTCGTAGGCGATCTTCAACCGCCGGGCAACCGCCGGGTCCCGACCGGTGATGTTGAGGCTGGTGGTGTGTTGGTCAGGTAACATTTCGCTGGAGGCGGTGGACTTGGGGCTGCCGATGACGCCGATCCCGGCAATTCAGAAGTCGGGTGTCACGGCGAACGGTTCGGGCGTCTCGGCTGACAGTCAGATTGCTACGACGTCCACCGGAGAGTGCAGCGCATATGGGGGTACAACGGATGACACTTACAACAGTTACCTTCGACGCATTCGCCCCAACGAGCGGTCCCACGGTTCCCGCCCTGGTGTGGATACCGATAGTGGTCCTCATAATTGTTACCGGATCAATTATCGTTAAGCGGAGAAAACGATAAAGCTCGGTCGCAGTCTTTCAAATTTGCTGTCACTTCGACGATCAAGACGTCGCGAGGGACGCGCCCGGGCGTCAGCCTGTCTCGCCAGACCTTCAGAGCCTCTTGCAAGACGGCGCGGTGTGCGGGCTCATGGTGCCGACCCAGCCGGCTATCCCCAGCGCGGCGAGACCGCCGGCCGCGGTGGAACCGGACGGGCAGAACATCGGTGCTGGTGGTCATGACCGTCAGCGTGCCCGGTGACCCCGACAACGACCTCTAGTCTCGCGCCATGAGCCGAAGTTCTTCACCTTTGTTCGGGCGGTGCAGTACCGCGCTGCTGGTCGTCATCGCGATGGCGGGCTTGGCTCTGAACTTCCTCGGGAACGTCGCCGTACCGCATGCGCCGTGGTGGCTTCGACTGCCCTGCATCTTTGTGGGTCTGTGGCTGCTCATCTTCGGTTGCGCGGAGATCGGGCGTCGCATCAAGGCCAACCGTAGGTCCCGGTAGCGATCGGGTACCCGATAACTACCATTTTCGGGTACTGCCACGGTTCGAAGGTCGGCTGGCCGCCGGACCTACAACCTTGGTCGAGCAGCGTGTGGACGGACCACGCCAAGCAGGACAGCTGCAAACAGAAGCGCGCCGGCCAGGCGGTCAAGCACACTCGGGGCGATCGCGACCGCAGTGAGTGCCAAACCGCAGCCCACCCCTCCGACCACAACAGTGACGACCCGACTCCATCGATGGACCGAGGTCGCCGCGACGGTGAGGCCCAAGAACATGCAGAAGAAACCGGCACCTAGGCAGATGCTGAACAACTCGCGGGACATGATGCTGAAAACTAGGGCTACTCCACCGATTCCCAGTGACACCCACGGGCTGGCCCGTCGCCCGGTAGGCGCTACCGACCTACCGGCGGGCTCGATGTTGCTTCCACCGGACTCCAACTCGACGAGTCATCTCCGCTCCGCTGCTAGTGCCGCTGCTGTTCAACCAGGCTGTTGCCTTCTCGGGTGTTCGTCACCGAGAGAGTCGCATAGCCAGTGAGCCCATGCTGGGCTTTCCTTGATGTGCCCGGCGCGAGCATCGTCTTGCGATCACGCATCGCTCTCCGGCCACTTTTTGATCGTCGCACGATAAGAACGGGCCGGGTTACAACGTTGATCAGAGTTGTCAGCTGTCAGCCGCCGGTACAGCCAATCGTGGCAACGATCAGAAGTGGCCGGAGTGCATGAGGTGTGCAGCAAGTTGGGTAGTCGTTGGCACGATAGGTTGGCCAGGAAACTCGGCCGTGGATCTGCGAAGAGCACAGGGCGAGACGACGAACGAAAACTGAGGGACCGATGACGGCAACCGAGATGACGGAGACGGCAGCGGGCAGCAGCGTGACGCCCAGTCTGCAGGGGCGGGTGGTTCGGCCGGCGACGGTGACGTGTAGTTGGTGCAGCGCGGATGTGACGGTGCCGGCGAAGGGTCGGGTGCCGAAGTGGTGCGGCAGCTCATGTCGGCACCGCGCGTGGGAACAGCATCGCGCCGCCGCGTCCGGGAAAGCAGCCGTACAGGTGGTGGAGCGGGTCGTCGAGCGGGTCGTCACCGTGCAGCTACCCGTACCGCAATCACGGCCAACCCAGACGGCACTGCCGGTGCCGGTGCCGTCTGCGCCGACGGGGAGCGCCTGGGCGCCGCTGCTGACCGAACTCGCCCGGCAACTGGACACCGGCCGCATCTACACCCGCGACCTCAACGCCATCCTGCCCACGTTCGACCAGGCGCTGCAAGCGCTCAACCGACGGCTGACGCACTGACCTTGAGCGGCCATCCCAGTTGCCTGCTGTCAGGTGAGGTGGAGCCACCGCCTGACGGTCGACGCGGCACAACGGACCGCGCGTTTCGTCGACTCGAGGAGGCCGCCGGCAACAAACGCGGCAGCTATCAGGAACACAATCCAACGCGGCGGCTCAGGCCGCCCTTCACTGTCTCGGCCGTCTCCCGGCAGATCGCGCTCGTCGTTCACCACCAGGCGAGGGTATCGGCCGTTTTTTGCTCAACGGGTAGTCAGCGTCGCCGAACTCCCCCCTATTTTTTCCGCCGCCGAAGCACAAGCAAAACTCCCGTTATAACTACTGCGACGAGTACAACTCCGAAAAGAATCGGATTGTGATTGCCACCGGTATCCCCACCAGGGGCCGCCTCAATGATCACTGAGAGGGTCATCATCGGTTGTGCCCCACAAATCCGCTGCACTCTCCGGGGGAAGGCGTCGACCGGATGGGTAGCGGCTGCGCCGCGGGCGCGGCCGGCAGTTGCACGGTGACGATCCGTTCCACCACTTGTACGGCTGCCATCAACAGACCCAACCACACCTTCGGCCTTTGCCGTGGCACCTAGGGCCGTGATGCGGCATCTCGTGCCAGGCGGAGCGGGTTTGCTCAAGACAACGGGGGACGCAGATAACGCACACCTCTGGCACCTTGTGACGCCAGCGCAGGCAACTACAAAATCGACTGGCCATTGGCCAGACTTGGACGGGGGCGTCCTGGTGGGACGGCTCCGTACCGGCGTTGATCACCGCACCCAAAGACCAACGCCCAACCGGGTGGTGCGGCTTGGCTGCATCTACTGGTGCAAGCCGGCAGCGCTGAGCAATGCCAGCCGGCGGCGCAGGGTCCGTGGTTGCCGCAGCTGCGCCACGAACAACGCAGTAAAGATCAGCGCTGCCACCCAGTACCAAGGTGAGGACGTCAGGGCCGACGCCAGTTCGAGCAGTCCGATGACGCCGAAGATGGCGAGATTTTTACTGCGTTGACTGATGGACTGCTCGAGCCGATCCTCAGTCAGGCCGGCCGCCGCCGCGCGGATCGCCGGGTCGTCAGGAACTGGGCCGCGGCGGCTCGCCCGCACTGCCAGCATTCGCCGTTCAGCAGTGAGTCCGGCGGTGAAGGCGGCGGTGCGCTGTTCCCGGGCGACCTGCTGCCGGCGGGTACCCCAGCCCATCGCCAGCCCGAACACCACACCGCCGATGCTGCCGGTGATCAGCCCGTCGGCAACGCTGGAACCATGGCCCCGGTGCGCGGCGAACAGGCCCGTCACAACGCCGAACTGCACCCCGAAGATCACCGCCTGAACCCACCACAGCTTCAGCAGCTTGCCCCGCTCCACCTCGACAGTATGCAACCCCCGAAATTCAACGGCACGTATGCTACCGAGCCGACCAGTAGTCGTTGGCACGATAAAAGAGGGTTGCTTCTTGGGCCTTGCCGGATCGAGTAGGTTGCGCTGGTGAGTGAGCTTGCCTGGCCGGCGGAAGCGACCGTGGTGGGCCGGTACAGGTTCAATCGCCGGGACGGTCGGGGCACTGATGCTCGCGATCGGTCCGTTGCTGGTGAACGCTGCGGGATCGGAGCCGAGCCGGCATCCAACGGCGCGGGTGCTGGCGATCATCTTTTCAGTCCTGGCTGTGGTCCTGCTGATCGTCAATGTGGTGGGTTTGTACCGGCATCCAGAGTGTCGCCTGGCTGTGGACGCCCCCGGGATCAGGTGGGACAAGGCCGCGGTGCCGGCGGCGGTGATCACCGCTGTCGTGGCTACGGCGCTGTGGCTGGTTACCCGATCGGGTTGGCCGTTTCTGATCTTCACGGTAGTTGGCTTCGTGCTGTTACAGATAAGCCAGCCCAGCAAACACCGCATCCAGTAGTAGAACCCAGCACTTGCCGGCCGCCCGGTGTGCCACCGCGGATTCGGTGCTTCGCACTGTGCTTTTTCCCAGGGGGCCGCGCCGGCCCCCCGGACCCCCCTCGCGAACCGCT
>JAABUO010008290.1_pt1 | contig 11775 bp, 5 predicted proteins | sample 5559291 | NCBI WGS metagenome assembly JAABUO01 (sample SAMN10711878, study PRJNA513372) | rock metagenome | isolation source: Antarctica rocks | place: Antarctica: Victoria Land, Finger Mt sud | reverse complement strand
TGGAAGGGACGGAGAAACTATTGAGGGTTGGGGAGTAAGGGCTATACTTATTGATATGAAATTGGGGGATTGTGATTATCGATACGGAGCTTAGAGATGGGCGGAATGTGTAGTTCATTGCAAACGACCATGATTGCAAGCCAAGATCTTTAATTCTCAGTTGGTCTTACGTGAATTGTCAAGTATCTCCTGAAGATGCAAAGTGCTGGGGATAAGACTCCAAGTAGCTGCGTTAATTCATTAATCCACTCGACCGCTGTTTATGTGTAATGCATCTACGGAACATCTTCAACCAGATCTTCAACCAGATCCTCTGCCCCCGCCAGCGCCTCGACCTGCCCCACCCATGAAATTCCGAGCCCTGAGATATGTCAGCATGTTGGCTACATTAGGTGTTTGCTGTATAAACTCACATCTCCGCAATATTCGGGTCTTGCATCATAGCTGCAATATCTGGCATACCTCCACCTCCACCTCCACCTCCTCCGCCGGCGTCTCCACCTGCTTCTTCTTCTCCTCCAGCTCCCGCTCCTCCTGCACCACCTAACCCGAACTGCTGCGCCATCTCTCTTACTCGCGGGTTGTTCATCAGACCACTCATCGCTCCGGGGTTGCTCATTAAGTTCTGCGCCATCTGTGCAAACATTGGGTTGTTCATGATGGCACTGAGATCAGGCCCACCTCCTCCACCTCTTCCACCACCCATCATCCCAGCTAGGGCAGAGAGATCGGGCATGCCTCCTGCGCCGCCGCCGCCACCTCCTCCTCCACCCATCATACCTGCTAGTGAGGCGAGGTCTGGCATTCCTCCAGCGCCGCCAGCGCCTGCTCCTCTTGCACTCCCCACGTCGTCTGTGTTCTCACCCTCCTTTTCTTCCTTTTCCTCCTCTTCGACCTTCTCCTTCGCTGTTTTGTAGCCCTTCTTCATAGCTTCACTTCCTCCATTGCCCTCGTACTCTATCCCCTTGGCGTAAGCCTCCATGCTTCCCTTGGCATCCCCAAGCACGTATCTCGCTAAGCCCAGCCGACTCCACGCCTTAGTGTACTTAGGATCTGCTGCCACCGCCATTTCTGCATCCGTTTGCGCCTCGTGGTGTTTATGTGAGGCAGAGTATGCTGCTGCGCGGTTGGATAAGTAGATGGGGTTCAGCGGCTCCAGCGCGATAGCTTTGCTGTAGGCGTCGATTGCGGCGGGGTAGTCTTTCCTCGCCATAGCTGCATTGCCACTGCTCTTGTATCCTTCTGCTTCTTTATTCGTACCACTTTGCGCAGTAGGCTGGGCTCCACTGTCTTTTGATGCACTAGCTGTGTTGGGTGTACTTGGCTGTCCCTCGCTCGCGCTACTGCCGCCAGCAGTGTTGGCAGTAGACTTGCCCTTGAGCTTCTCGTAGACACCGTAGATGCTGAGGAGGGATTGGCCGCCGATAGCGTCTTGCATCGCGGCTTTGTTGGTGGGGTCGACGTGGAAGGTGTCCGCGATGCAGGATTGCGCGACATCGATTGATTCAGCGTCCTCAGGAGTGAGTGTACCATCTTTCAGAGAGGTGGAGAGAAAGTCAATTATGGCGAGTGCCAGACGCTTCTTGGAGTCGGCAGTGGACACCTTTAGATAGGATTAGCTATGGTGTAACTAGTTCTTTGGGGGCGAGATGGGGAAGAACTACCATGGTGGCGTAATTATTGGCGTCGAAGCTCTATCAAGCTGCGGCAATTACGACTGCAGAAGATCGAGAGCTGGTTCACTGTGCTATAACTATGAACTAGAGTGATGTTTTAATGTGTGTTTACCGTTGCCGGCCTCCGTCATCATCGAAACCCTATTTTGACCACCTCCATTCACCCTGTAACTTGAGGACTTTTCTCTGTCTGATTGCATTTCACCATCTATAATAGTTGTTATAGTTGTAGTTTCTGAGAGCCCTTATCATGGTCACGGATTCTGACACCCAGAGAGTCTGACTGCGGTGCCCAGCTTCAGACGAAGTCCAAGGACCAGAAAGGGACAGCTTTTCAATTTTGTTTCTTTTCAGACGATCGTGACGAATCAGCATCAGTCACACGTCTACTCATTAAAGCTATTATACAGATAGCTCGAAGCGATAGATGCTACGCCAAAGGCGTGCTCGCCGGCATATATGAAGAGAATCCCAGAGATTGGCAAAAGGCCTCAGTGGATGGATTTGGGAGCAGTTTCACGTAAGGTAGTTTTTGCCAATCGTCCGACTCGTCTTCTGTGAAGCTTTAGCTTGTCGTAGATCGGATAGAAACAGCTGAAAACAATGGCAATGCACACTTCGGTCTACTCAAGCTATTTGGCTCAATCAAAGCGCGCGGAATTTCTACATACATCTTACTGCTCGGGAAACTCTCACTGGACCTAGATGTTATGGGCAGTATCCCGGAACGTGACTTGGTGATTATCGAAACTAGCAGTGAGAAGAATTCTAGAGACATTGCCTTGTTTAATAATAACTTCACGAAAACATCCGTACAACTATATGTGATAAATTATCGAAGAGGAAGAATTTCGCGTACGTGCGCTTTGCACTGCAAGAAATAGATCAGAAGACTCAGGACGATGATGCTTTGGATCAGCTCGGAAAGCTGCCTCCTGAATTGAAAACCTCATTCAGCGTCAGATTGTTCGAATCGGTAAAGATCTTTCAACCATAAAAGCCGAGAGTTTAAGATTCCTTCTCCATTGGGTGGCGCATGCACAACCTAATCGTGTTTAAGAGGCGAGAGCAGTCGTTCTTCTCAAAACGAACTACAGCAACTACGCAATTGAGAAGGAAGTTCAAGCGCGCTTTGCTAGTATCATCGTTCTTCATAACTCTAACGAGGATATTGATTCGGAAGATTTGTCAGCAGAGCGCAACGATCACTTGCCGTCTTCGAGCGATGGTTTCGTGAATGAACCTGAAGATATTGCATCGGGAGAGTCTTCAGATGACGTTGTAGCAACCTCAGGCACGAGATACACAAGCAGGCTCCTTGCCGATCGGTCTCGACGCTGGCAATCTGGCAAGTCCCGTAACAACCTCCACAATTCCGATCTCAGAGACCGCGTACATTACACTAAAGATGGAGGAATCTATTGTCGATCCATTTCAAGCAGTCTCATGGCCAATCTCTGGTCTGATAAATAATAGCTCAGATGCCAGATTTGACCTTGCAACAACTATCATGGATGTTCTACGGATCAACAATTAAGACGGTGGATACGAGATGAAGAGACAGCTAGAACAATATGCTGTTATCTTGTGGACTCAGCATTTTTTGAGTGTTAACATTGAGGCAAGCTCGACAGCACAAATCATCAAAGTCGTTAAGGGTTTGCATGAAATCTTCGAAAAGCCTGAGAGGGCGTCCTTGCTCTTTGGGACCTATTCAGATGGGACCTATTCCGGCTTCAAGCAGCAAATATCAGACAGGATCACTAGTGCGGTGGATAACCTCACAAGAATTCCGAGCAAACTCGGTCGGGAACATTTTCGGCATTAGCTGATGCTGGCACGAACTAAAAGCACAGCATCTATTCTTGAGATAGTCTTTAGAGCGGTTATAGCTATGAGCTGGGATTATTCATGTCGGCCCCTGTGCCCCAATATCTAACGGGATTCCAGCGCCTACTGCGCCATCGGTATTACGTGTAGTGACCATGGCCACTACGACAGTGCAATCACGCAATTCAACGTCAGTCTGCACCTCGCAGAGAACGACAACGATAGGGTTTATCCCCGGATCCAAATAGCTTATCCCTTTTAGAAGCTCGAAAGATACAACGTTGCATGTGAAGATATAGACAAAGCCCTAAACGATAAAAGCGGTGAGATCGTAGAGATCGAAAATTCTTCGCTTGGTCCAAGCTTGATAAATATGATATACAGAAACATTACATATCTAAGGCGCTTGCAACCAAGAAGAGGCTCATTGACGCGGGAGTGAGTTTCGATAAAGACTGTTTATTGAAAGCTTACACGATCCGAGCCGAGTGTTTGGTCGCTCAGTCAAAACCTAATGCCGCCATTGATGCGTAATAACAAGTAGTTATCCTTGCTTATCGTGACCAACTAGAGGAGGCATCAATATTCTTCAGAGCCCTACTTCAGCAATATGAACGGATTGGCGATTATGAAGGGTTGATGCAGCAAGTGAAAGGCCTTCCCGTTGACAAGCGGCGGTCCTTCATAGGGGAATACTGTGACGAGCAGTTAACGTACGAAGGGGACTATCTGCTTTATCGTGCTGCAAAGCTCTCGGGGCTCCAAGACGATTTATCAAGCCTGTTCAAAGACTTAGGCAGAAGTTATAGCAAGATACCCATGCGGCAAGCGTGGTGTTCATATCTCATTGCACTTGGATATTAGCGTTTCTTTAACAACGAAGACGCAGCCTATAACGAGCTGAACAAATATACGACCAGTTCTACGGGCCGGAGGGTTTAGATCTAACTGGACCTTTCAGCTACAAGGCTGCCTATTTTAGCAGTACAATGGCCCAGGTTAGTAACCTACTGGCGGAGATCGTGTTCAGCAGAATACATTCCTCACCAGTCAAATGGATCAAAATTCTTCTCATACATGACCTCGAACGGGTTTTTGCTAGCGCAATGATGGAACAGCGCTATACCCCCACGCAGTTGGCACGCCAGGGCTTCTCTCTTGTCGCAAGAGCATACTTAGATCATGGCAGGATCTATTAGAGATTCGAACGCTTAACCCTGATATTCGAAGAATGTATCGAGGCCTTCACAGACCAGGATGGGGACAATGACAGTATGAGCTTCCGGCTCCTCGCTAAGGTTCTCGCATACGCAGCTGTCATCGAGCCAACAATGATGAAGTATGCACAGACTGCATACTCATTGCAATTCTCAGTCGTGGATGTAACGGTTAAAAGTACCCGTCAAGGGCCGAACACTAGGGTCAGATTGCGGCAGACCGCCTGTCACATACGAGGAGGATCTGAACCCGCACGCCTTCGGGGGCTGCGATGGCTGCATTGACGTTTCTGCAATACTTCACTGGGATCGACGCTTTTACACGTGCCTGTTCTGTGCCAACGCTGACCTGTGCTGCGAATGCTACGAGAGGCGCATGCGCGCGAACGAGGCCAATGAGGCTTCTTTCGGCTGGAAGAATTATTGTGGTCTCAATCACGACTACTTAGAAGGGCCCATCACAGGATGGGAGGAGTCAAGGACGGAGTCATCTCGCTAAGCCAGGAAAAGATCAAGTTCGAGCACTGGCTCAAGGATGTGGAATCGAAGTGGGAACCGCTGAAGTTGAAAATAATGCCGAGGAGGAAGACAATACAGATTTAGATCTGACTTGTTTCAGCCAGTGCTGCCTTGAAACTTGCTACTGTCTTTATGCAGCTATTGCCTAGTTTTGCCTTCTTTTACCTTCCCCCCGCAATTCGGCAGCCCATCTTTCGACTTTTTTGAAGCCCCTCTGTGGCTCTTTATAACTTAGAGGTGTATTCACGAGACCATATTCCCGAAATTCAGAGGCAATTTAGTTTCTAAACATTTATGTCGGCACCTCTTATCAATTCGACACAGGACGGTTCTAGTAGACATGAACCCAGTAGACCGTCCTATTCTCGCCTTTCCAGAGCCGAATCCAGGCAAACCGGGTTCTCTACAGAAAGCTTTTTCGAAACCGGTATGATTGATGAAATTGTGCACAAGTCGGGTCTACCCTTGGAATATTTGGAATGGATGCAATGTCCAAATTTGACTGGCCTTGCGATAAGGGACTACAGTGTCGCAAAACTATCCTCTACGTATAACGATTTCATACTCAATGGCCTGCAATCCAATTGGACATCCATTCACCCAGTGATTATCCAAGAGGTCCAAAGCCTACCATCCGCACACCTGCTTGGTCAAGCAGTACTTCTGAGAGATCCAAATGGGCGAACCGCAATGTTGTCTATTGCTGAGGCGGCTTTCATCCAGTTGAATGGACTGTGTGAACTGCTAGAACTCGTTATTATGATGATTGAGCATGCAGCTCGGGACAAGAGCGCGGAGACGCGATGGCAGTTAAATCAGCAGCAGTTGACACTGGAAGAAACATCCTCTCACGGAAATGCTCGTCTCCAATCTTCGAACCTCGGACTACAGCAGGAATCTAAAACTCTACATGCGCTCAATTGGCAGAATACCGTGCCTTCATTCTTAAAAACAAAAGCCTTTTATCGTATCGAAGACATCGAAGGTACACCATTGAATGTGGAAATCCATGCGAAGCTTGACAAAGGGTTCTTTCAAGTCGATCCAGGTTATATCTGGACTTGTTATCGCCGCAATTTTTTCTCGGTTGACTGCGCATATACTTTGGAGCCTATCCGTGATGTCAACCTTGGAACTTTACGATTGCGTCGATCTGGTATTGCCGGCTATGAGTTGATTCAGATTCAAGCGTTTGCTATGTGCATCTCTGCCAACGTTGACGGCGAAGATGGAAAAGTCGTGGGTCTGCTACAACACAAAACATCACCTCCAGATAAAGTCAAATTGAGCCCGATTTCGTCGACACCGCTAGGTAGATATGAAGGTAACAACAGTGCTGCCTCATTTTCTCAGAGCTCAAATTACGCACCTCCATCCGCCGTTCAGCAGCAAAGCCAGACAGTTATAACATTCGATCGCATGCAATTCAAGAACGCTACTGCCAACAAGCATGGTGAGGGAAAGAGCAAGGCACAGCAGTATTTCCATCTTGTCGTCGAACTCTTTGCTGCAATCTTGGACAGCGAAACCTCGGAAACTCAGTGGGTCATGGTTAACTCTCGGATATCTGATCCAATAGTCGTACGTGGACGTTCTCCTGGCCATTACGAGGGTGTTGGAGGGTCAACTGGGTATTCTTGGGAAGGCTTTAGCGCTAAAAGAGCAAATCAATTGAGGTCGATTCCGATCGAGCCGCATATCAATCTGGCGGGCATGTCGATGGAACAGTCGGTCCCAATTCGACGGACGTCTGATGGGGCTCAGCCTGAATTCTCTCCCAAGAATGTTGACCTTTCTCGGAAATTGGAAGAACCTTATGAACACATTGCTGATTTAATCATTCGAAAAGAGCCACCTGAGTGTTCTCTCGTTACCCGGTTAGACGATAGGTACTTAAGGGAAGTTATAAAAGTCGATATAATTTTACAATGGTTAAAACTAGTACTCGGCGGCACAGATGAGACAGAACCTATATCTGACTACTTTCAGACCATAGACCTCAAACAGGAGAATTTGAGCCGTGAACAGTATAGCGAGGAGTATGACGACATAACAAGAACTAACCTTGGCTGCTGGCGATCGAAGATACGAGGAGGCAGGATTTTAGAATCGTGTTTAATAAAACCTCTGAAATATTTCGTTGGGAACAAGACCTATGGGCAGTTAATGCACCAAACGCCTGCAGCCTTTCAAGACTTTGCGTCTCCTTTTCCAGATTTGGATGACGGTCTCATCCTCACAGCAGCGGCTTTGTGGTCTCTCTTTGACAACTCCGTCAAACGGATACCTAATTGCCAGTGCACTTTTGAAAGTGAAGGCGGGGACTACATTCAATGCATACGTAAGGATGAACAGGCTTTCCTTTGGCACGTCTTCACTTCAGATGCCTTATTATGTAGAGGCTCCAGCTGCCCATTAAATGTACGAATTGCTCTAGGTCCCAAGGACAGCGGAGATAGGCTTTTCACAACAAGCTTATGTATCTTGGGTTGGACGGCCGAAAGTAGGACGACTCCGGAACAACCAATTGCGTCAAAGTTCTCAGTGACCTCAGGATTTGTAAAGGGGCGTCTTATCAAATACGAGCAGGAGTCACTTGAAGTGCAAGCACACCTTAGTGTCCCAGCTGTCGTGACTCCTCAAGTTAGCTTCGCCACCATGTTCTCCAAGCGCAGGTATAAAGTAGCCAACTCCATTGAAGAAGCTTCGATTATTGCGACAGATATTGCATCAACTTCCACAGTACTGATATACTGTGAGACCAGAGGGCTACACCTAATGATGTACGGTGCCGACTTGATCGAAGGTATCTGCATTGAACTCTTGAAGAAACTTCTGTGCACTGGCCTTCCGAAATTTACTCACGACAACGCACTTAGTCGAATGCAGACATGGCAGAACTCCTCGTTTGTATCAGCGACCAGAAATGTAATTCCAGGCGAGGAGCTTGTCCGTCAGGCGGCAAAGAGGATTCATAAGTTGACGGAGGCTACCAACACTGCAGCCTCGGATCTTAATGGTAAATTAAGCTACTGGGTTCTGGAGCACCTCCTTTGTGGTCGCGACAGCCAAGCCATAAAGGCTCCCAATAGGCACATTCATACCAGCTGGCATGCGATAGCCCATAAATCCCCTCCCCTAATCCTTGCCGTCGGCGAAATTGATGCTAGGCTCATTGCGCGAGAACTAGGGCCACTACTATGGATCAAGAAATCTGGAATCAGAAAGAGATCAGACCTGAAATCAATCGCAGATCAACTTTTGAATTCGAGATTACCGAACATGGCTAGATACGGGGCTGTCTTGGGGACAAAAGAAGCTTTGGCAAGATGGCTTCAACAAACTGGAATTGCTTTTTGTGGGCGAATAGAAGAGACAGCAGACAGAGTCTGCTATGGTAATGGAACGCTTGAGAGGACCTATCGCATGTTGGGAGACGCCGAGGGCACAGTCTCTGCAATTCCTACGTCCATGGGTTGCAATACATGTTATAACGAGGATGGTGTGCAGTGTCTTTATTATCTCCAGTGAAATTATCCAATTCCTGTTTCGAGGTCAATAATAGCACCTATCTGTCGCTACATTACGATTCGGATCGTGCTCATTCTCAAGCTCTTGGAATTCTTGTCCCTGATACATCACTCTTCTGCGGAAACTGGCGAAATTCGTTCACATGTCGCAGGTTCTGCTACACCTTATGTAAAGAACCGCTAAGCAGCACGATCTTTTCTAGCTTCGACAAGCAAAAATTTATGGAAGGATGGCTCTTCCTTATATGTGCATGTACTAGGCGGATCACCGACCAATAAAAGGGAAAAAAGAGAAAGAAATAGAAATAGAAATAGAAATATACTAAATTGCTAAACATTACCACTGTTTGCATCTTCTTTCACCTCTTGTTGCAAATGTATCGAAGACAAGTTTGAGTTCATATACACGTAACCACCGTTCAAACAATCCAATTCTCAACAGCCTCTCTGAACATACGAAGATGTCATACGGGTTTTGTGATGATTTTACCAGAGCTGTTGAGGGCGTACTGTTTTCAACCCGCCGGCTGAGAGGAATTCTTTTTCCTTGTCGCTGCAAGGGGGTTAAGCTTCTTAGCAAATGAGATAATTCTCGTCTTCTTGTACTTGAGGTTGAATACCCAGATACGTCCCACGAACCCAACCACTACCTCCCCTATAACATCCAGCCCCGGCGCCGGAATCAGCACATTCGATCCACGCAGAGACAATGACCCTACTACACCGACTAACCCCATTGCTAACCCAGCACCAACGCAGCAACATCAACACCACAAATTCCACCAGAAGGACCAACCCCATCACCACCTCACCCTCCCCTTCAGCAATGTAGCACAATCTCACCCCCGTTCAAAACCATCCCAGTCATTACACGAACCACCAAAAAACGTCTATCGAGAGTGTGAGAGCGACGCTAAGATTTGTCTTTGAAAGGGGTTTTAGGATCGAGGAGGCAGATGCTAGAAGTGTACGGGGAATTTTGGTTGGGAGGAGGGTCGGGAAGGCATGGTTGATGTTTGATGGCGGAGCAAAAGAAGGGAACCGAGAGACATAGGGGTTGGGTTTGCTAGGAGCATAGTGCGTGTGCATTTTGCTCTTAAGTTGAATTTGATCATAAATCCATGAACCAACCTATCCATTCATTCTATCACTATTTCCAACTCTTCGCTCAAGGGAAAAAAAGGGAGCTCAGGATGTTGCTTTCTAGATATTCACCTCAACTCCTCATGTCCTCTTACAACCCCCTTATAGCCCCTCCCCTTTCCTCTCCCTACATCCCCAACCCCCATGGGTGAACGAGTGTGTTATTTCGGGCCGGCTGGAGTAAGTGCCCGTTCCTTCAAGGGCAGGGAGGGTTTTCGGATTTGTTTGATGGGGAGGGGTTTGTTTATTTACTGTGAGATATCTTTTTTTTTTTTGGGATTGAGAAGATGTTATATATAATTCCCCTGCTGCGCCGTACACGTGCGTTTCTTCTTGCACTCTCTTCGCCTTCTCACGCCTCCCCGTCGTCCATTCAATCTATGCCCCAAATCAACACCTCCAATCACATATATGGTTCCAGACACCAGAGAACTAGGCTGATGGAGGTGTTCGCTCTGCTATACGTTGTTCTTGAATAGTGATGGGAAGACTAGTAGGTGGGAGGTGACGATTAGCGGAGCGCTTCTATTATATTTTTTTCTTTTGGTATTTTGGGGAGGGAGGGGAGGGGAGGGGAGGGGAGGGGAGGAGTGGAGAGAAACGAAGGATAAGAGGGGGCGCAATCCGGATTCCCGCAGCATAGCATAGCATACCATTAACCCACCTCCATGCCCCCAGTACAAAAACCTCCTTTCAGAAATGCTGCCAGAAAAAGAAAAAGCTGTGGAAACGTTGTCGTTGAGATTTGAGTAGCTTTAACCCACCCTCCATCCTCCCAGTAGTACAAGATCTCCTTTTAGCACACCTTACTACCCGTCACCAACCCTTATCGAAACCATCACCGTCTCCATTCTTCATCCTCAATTCCCCTATCCTATCCAAAGCCCCTGGTTTATCGAAACGCTCACACGCCCGCTTTTCCTTTTGAATGAAATTTCCTCCGTTTGTAATAGCCGCCCTGCCCTCACATTTAACACCCCTGACACCTTTCCCCGTATTTGACGCTCAACACCTAATACCCCTTCTTCTCCGTCTCCACCCCCTCTCCGTCCCCTTTCCCAACGAAATTCACAAAGTCTGCATGTTCAGGTCGGTAGAGATAAGGGGGGTGTTAGGGATGGGAGATGTGGGATTGCGCATGGGCGTTGGGAGAAGGAAGAAGGTGAAAGGGGTAAATCGAGATTAATAAAAATACATCAAATCAACAAATAAGATTAACCAAAAACGACTGAAGCGATCTCGTCCCTCCTCCCTCGCATAAAGTAATCACGAAGGAGAGCAAATCATATGACGCAGACCATAATGACGAGTTTTCAACCTCTACTAAGCTCAAAGGAACTGATAGGAAAGGAGATGGCTCGATGATGTTGGAGTTAAAGCAGAACTAGGAGGGGGGAGGAGGATCAGTCGGACATATCAGATTGGGTTTGGTTGAGAGAGTGGGGATATAGCGTGTTCAGTAAGGAGATAATTGACGGTGGGAAGATGATGATAGGGTAGGTAGAAGAGATACCAAGGGCAAAAAAGGATTGATGGTGAAGGTCACAAAGCAGCTACCCATGCTGGGTAAAGGGTATTAAATATATCTATCTTAAAAATTCTGATGAGGACTCCGATATTCGCTAAAATGATACCAATGGAATTTATGGCAGAGACCGGGAGAGCGATTTTATGTGGCTTTGGACCTTTTGGGGTGGTTTTTGCCAATTTTGCTCCATTCTTGTAGGAACGGCAACCCAACCACCAAAATGCTTGGCAGAGGAAGCATCTACCGTGGTGGAGGCGGATACGTAGGATTGTTCGCATTGAACAACCTCGAGTCCTCTGCTCCACTGCTGACCCTGTTATGCGCGGCCCCGT
>JAABUO010008289.1_pt1 | contig 11776 bp, 3 predicted proteins | sample 5559291 | NCBI WGS metagenome assembly JAABUO01 (sample SAMN10711878, study PRJNA513372) | rock metagenome | isolation source: Antarctica rocks | place: Antarctica: Victoria Land, Finger Mt sud | reverse complement strand
CATCGCACTTCTTAACACTTTTACTTAATGCTTGCGAGTTTCTTAGCTTTTACTGCTTTTCAGTCTCAGTTATTTAATAAATTCTTTAAAGTTCTATTAAGATAATAACTTAATTAATTCGTTTATTATTATGTCTTAATTAAAAACGAAGTTTACTAAGATTTAATTCTTCTTATATAAATCTTAAATGTAATAATAAGCGACGTTAATGTGCTTTAATCTTTTATAAATATAAGCATTCTTAATTAATATAAGAGATGTTTAATTATCTTTCTTAAGCTATATAAGTAAAACGAATTAATAAATAATTTTCTTAAGAATATTCACGCGATTATGATTAACGCTTAAGTACTTTATTAAATTCATGTTCTTAAACACTTAACTAATTTATAAATCTTTCTTAACGCAGATTAATAAAGTTATGTACTTTATTTCAGTAATTAATGTAATAACGAACTTTTACTCTCGACTCATTTAAAAGATTAATTATTTATTAAGTATGTAAATGTAAACGAGAATTAACTTGCGATTTAGTCTGTCTGAAACGTAGTTTAAGTTAAAGTATTTTATTAACTTTATACTTTTATTAATTTCGTACGTAATGTTTAAATTAAGAATGAAACGAACGTAACGCATTAAATTCTTTAAAACGTGTTCATAATGTTTTACAAAATCGTTAAGATATTAACTTAATTAATTAAGAATAAAAGCGACGTCGAGACGAGTGTAAATTGTAGCATACATAAGTCTTTTAATGACTTGTTAATACTCATGCTAATTAATTCTTACGTCTTCGAGTTCAGCTAAGCGAAAAGTATTATATTTATTCATTAAAAGATCTGTTATCTTATGCTTATCTTGTTTTATGTTAAGTCTTTTAAGAACGTTATGAAGATAATAAGTTTAATTTATTCGTAAAATTCGTATCTTTCTGTTACGAGTAATTTAAATGTTAAGAATCTTCTTCATTTCTTTTAAATTCTTAACTTTAAAAACACATTAAAACTTATGCTTAAATTATTTAATGTTGCGTAATGATTTAAAGACGATGATTATATCGTTAACGTATAATAATAACATGATTTTTTTTAAATTATGAATTAAAAAACATGAGTCTGTAACGCATTAAGCGAAATCGAGTTCAGATAGTACTGTTATACAGCGATCATGTTAATTTCGTACAGCTTACTTAAAATCATAAAAACATTAAAGAATTCTTAAAGCATAATCGAATCTGACTTTCACTTTTAACGAAGAAGACATGTAAATAATTTCTTTAAGAAATGACTCAGTAAACGCATTATTTACGTTAACTTAATAAAGTTTAAGATTCTTCGTTATCGCGATAATTAAAAAGACTCGCAGAATATTAAACTTAACGATTAACGCGAAAGTATTCTTATAATTAACTTTATAAATTTAAGAAAAGTCTTTAATTATTAGTCTTATCTTTAGTTTATTAAAAGAATCATTAACGTGCATCTTTAACTTAAAGACTCATTTTCTTATTATCATGTTAATCTTTTTAAGCGACATTTCTTCTTATTAAATTTCGTTAACGACTAAAGTTATAAGTTTTACGTCGATCGCTTTCTTTTAAAGTTTTTTTTAAACTAAGTTTTGTACTATCTCTTTATAAGTGTTTAACGTGAAAATTCTTATCGCTTTCGAAGAGTTAAATTCATTAACGTTAAATAATACTTATAACATGCTTATGTTAACATCGCTTTCATCGTTATTAACTTTTTCTGTAATTAATTAAATCATCATGACTCGCGAGATTTTAAATGCGCGATTTTTTATTTATTAATTCTCGCTGTTTTTTTTCTCTTTAAAATAATTTCATGCAGAAATGTTTAAACTGCTAACTTAAGCTTACTTAACGCGAAGATTTCTTAAGTAACTTAAGCATTTATGTAAATTTCGCGCTCGTTTAACGTTTATAACGTGATCTTAAATAGCGTATTTAAATTAATCGCGATAATTTTAAATGCATTTATTAGTTTAAATGAAACGTTAATCATGAGAGAATTAAATTTTAAAACGTTAATTAAAACGTCATTCTTAAGTAATCTTTTTATAAATCTTCGCTTTAAAAGAATATTAAATGTTTACTTATGAAGTCGTAAGTTCATGTCTTCATTTTTTTCATCTTTAGCAAACTTAATAATATGACTCTTAATGATTTAATAAAGATTTAAGACTCAGAAACGATATTACTTATTAATGTTTTTCATATATTTTATAAAGACGTCGAGTTTGTCTCTGTTCATGAATTTATCTCGTCTTTCTTTAATTAATAATAACTTAAGATTAACGTATAAGTAACATTTACATCTTCATACTCGTACATGATTAATTAAGAACTTAATCTCGATAAATGTTTTCTTTAACGTCGTAAAAGCTTCGTTAATTAAGAATTTCGTAACAGTTTTATTTTAAAAAAAAATATTTATCTTCGCAGCTTTTACTCAGAACTTTTTAAGAAGTTCAGCATTTTTAATCATGACTCGCATCGAGTTTTCTTTAATGCGTATAACTTTTTCGATTATTTTATTTTAAATTAACATGTGTAAAATAGTATATTAAGAAGCAATGTTAATTAATGAGCATTAGTTATTTAAAATAACTTTAAGTTTCGTAACGTTATCGCTGCGTACTGAAAGAAATTTAACGTCGCTGTAAAGTTTTACGTTAAGTTTTTATTTTTATAAAGCATTTAATGCATTAAATCGTTACTTTAAAGAAATGCATTAAGTCTTTCTGAAATAATTATTAATTATCTTTAAAAAGTATGACTCGTTATTAAGAAATAATAATAGCGATTTATAAATGTTTATAAAAATAAAAGTTAAGATACTTATTTTTTAATCGTTAACATTAAATTCTCGTTTATTAATGAACTTAATAAGCGTACATACTTTATACACATTCTCGTGACTATTATTAATAAGAATAAATTCTTTTAAAATAATGATTTTATAAAGTTAACGAAGCTTTATTAATTCGAAATAAATAAAACGACGATGTTATAACTTGTATAACTTAAGACTTTTATTATTTACGAAATTAAGTTAATCGTAATTAACTTTAATCTCGTTCTCGTAATAAATTTCGTTAATATAAGACGCAGAATGATTTAAATTCGTTAAATCTTTAAGATTCATTAAACTGTGCATTTTTAAAAATGCTAATAAGATATTACGCTGCATAACTAATAGTAATGCGAATTCATTAAAATCGTTTATAATTCTCTTTATTATATAAACGTCTTCGCATTTTAAAGTCTTAATAATTTACTTTTCTCGCTTGTCGTATATATACAAATCTTTATTATTAAAGCTTTCTTGTAAATCTTTCTTACACATTCTTCTTTCAGAAAGAAAATTAACTTCGAGCTTAAAAACATAAAGAATAAAAGACAGCTTAACTGAGTTTTTATAACGATTTCGTATGACTACTGTGTTACAGTAATTTACATATAATTTTCTCTTCTCGACTTTAATAATGCGTCTTTTAATGCGAATTAAAGAGTTATTAAAAAGTTAAAGTTAATTAATCATATGTAAGAAGATATTAAAACTCGTAGCTTAGTTAAATTCAGAAATCTTACTAATAATGTTCTTTAACAGAGCTGTAATATTCTCGCTCTCGTCGTTTTTATCTTCATCGTCGTTAAAGATGTTAAAGTTATCGCTTTTTGTTAAAGATTAGTATAAAGCGAGTCATATAAGTATAATGTAACGAGTATATAAATGCTAAGAAGGCAAAGTATTTAGAAGAAAAGAGTCGATTATTTATATGACTTAGAAGAATATAAGCTAATTCTGAATAAAGTTAGCTTCGAAACAATTCGATAGCCTAGTAACGAGCGGTTAATAATAATCATAAACATAGTTATTAACATAATCATTAACATAGCTATTAATATAAATGCGTAGCTAGAATCGTAACAGTATTTCCTTTCTTTAACGATTTATGTTCGCATGAATGTATTTTCTTAGCCTTGTATAAAATCGAAATGCTTATTGTAGCAGGCTTACTATGCGAGGTAGAATGATGTTATTATAGCAGGCTCACTAGTTGTATATGAAGCGAGATAGCTAAATTTACTGATAAATAAAGCGATGTAAGTAAATAAGTCATCGCATTAACGAAGAATGTCATTAAAGCAAGCTTACTAGTTGCACGTGAACGTATAATTAAATTTACTACTTAATGAGTAAAGCGATGTAAGTAAATAAATCATCGCGTTAACGAAAGACGTCTTTGTAGCAGGCTTACTATTTGTACGCGAACGAGTTAACAAATCGATTCACTGATAGGTAAAGCGATGTGAATGAGTAGGCCATCGCATTAAGAATAAATATCATTATAGCAGGCTTACTAGTTGCACGTGAACGGGTAAAAGAATCGGTTCATAAGATTTACTCATTAAGATAAAGACTTCACGCAGTTCTAAACTAATCTCTTTAATTACTCTTTAAGGTAAAGGCTTTACGTAGTCATAAACTAATTCCGTTTATTTATTAAATTCGAAGAATTTCTTACGAATCTGAATGAATAATTAATTCGCTAATTTTTTAATCTAGTCGAATAATTTCGATCGTTTATTTATACTCGCTAATTAGCGTACGAGTTCGAAACTTTTATTTATTCTCGCTAAATTAGCTTACGAAAAAAGAAAAAAGAAAGAGTACTGCTGCACGATCGCGAGTCGACTAAATTAAAGCTAATAATGATACGAATTAAGTAAAAGCACTTAAAGAAATTAATGCAGATTATTTCTTTTCGTTTGTAACGAAGAAACATTTATATAATGTTAAAGATTAGTATAAAGCGAGTTATATAAGTATAATATAACGAGTATATAAATGCTAAGAAGAAAAAGTATCTTAAAGAGAAGAGTTAATTATTTATATGACTCAGAAGAACATAAGCTAATTCTAAATAAGATTAGCTTTAAAATAATTTAATAGCTTAGTAACGAGCGATTAACGATAATCATAAACATAATTATTAATATAATCATTAACATAGCTACTAACATAAATGCGTAGCTAGAATCGTAACACTCTTAACGTTATAAGCTTTATATTTCTTATACTTACTTTTTAAAAGCTTAGTAATAGTTTAAAGATTATTAATGCTTTTGTGCTTTGTTTTATCTTTGTCTTTACGTTCTTTTACGAGCTTTTAAGCTGCAGATAAATAAGAATAATTAACTAAACGATGTTCGTCTTTACAGAGAAAATATTTTAAAAATTATTACGAATAATGTCGACGAGATTAATCGCTGTTAAAGCTTAAGAGACTTTTACGACGATGATTAATTTTACGTTTATCTTCTTAATTAGTACGATCGCGTTCGTTCTTTCGCTTAACTTATAGCGCAGTCTCTGTTATCTTTAATTGTGCTTTCTTTTCTTATAGCTTTTAAAGTTTCTTCTTAATGTTTAAACTAATCGTTAAATTAAGTTTTAATATTAACGTTTTAACTCGACTTAAATACTTAATATTAACATTAAAATTTAACTCGAATACTTAATTTTAACATCGTAATTTAACTTAATATTAATCTCGAGTCGAGTTATAATTTAAGTTCTTAACTTAATTCGTTAATGACGTTAAATGTTAAGATTTATTAAAAAAAATCTATTACGTTATTATTATTAAAAGACTTATAGCAATAATTAAAACTATTTCTTTATTTTTCTATATTATCTTTTCGTTGTTTATATTATTCTGTTACATTATTAATAATATATATTACAAAATGTTTAATTTTAATAAAACATACGAATCATTAAGATTTTTAATAATTTAATTAATTAATTACATTACTCTTTTATATTATTCTCTTATATTATCATATAACTGTTAAATATACGACGAGAATTCAGTTATATATAAGTAGCAGTAATAATAAACGATGTCGCTAGTATACAGCGTGTATATTATGTATTTAGTATGTAGTTATTAAAGTGTGTACTAAGAAGTACGATTTATAACGTACGAAAATATAATAAAAACTTTGCATTTAACATTAGTTTTAATAAAAATAATTAACTACGTCGTACGATGTATGTCGTACGATGTAATAACTTTAATATTTAACAGTAACAAGTTAAATATTATATAATCTTAACGAATCGAGTTAAGAATTCGAGTTAATACTTAATATTAATATTATAACTCGACTCGAATACTTAATATTAACATTATAACTCGACTTAAATACTTAATTTTAAAATCGTGATTCGAATCGAGTCTTAACGAGTTAAGAACTCGATTTAAGCTCGGTGTACTGACTTGTCGCGACTAGTTTATTAATGTTTAATTTATTCTGCGCATTAATAATGTCTTAAATGACTGTGTATTCATTTAACAGCGATTAAAGTAAGGCTTAAAAGCGACGTTTTAACTTAAATAAATCGCTCATGTTTTTTTATGTTACGACGATCTTTCGTGTTAACTTAACGAGATATGTTTATGTCTTTTTAATGAAGATATTCGTTAACATTTTATAATTAATAAAGTTTATTAAATATTATCTTTCAGTAATTTATAGCTTCTCTTTATATTTATAGCTTAAAGCATTTTAAATCTCTTTCGCTAACGTCTTGTCTGCGCAGTGTTCTTAATTATTAACGATAATGTAAATGATTAGTTAGTAATAAGCTTTCGCGTTAATCTTTTAACTTTCGAAGTTAAGAGATTAAATTTCGCTAATGATATTAATAACGTTATCGAGTATGTTCGAGTTAAACTTATCTTTAATAACGAATTATAAGTCTTTCTTAATGAATCATTTCTTTATAAGAGAAAATTATTAATCGTAATTCTCGCGAGTAAGAATGAAAACAGATCGTCGTTTAGCGAAAAAGTCGTTAAAGTTCATGACGTGCGATGTAAGCTTAGCTTGTTATTAAAATCGTAGAATAAAATAAAAATATTAATTAAATTAACGAGTAAAGTGAAAAGAATTTAATCTCGTTAATGATGATAAAAGTTTATGCGTTTTTTAACGCGATCGAGTATGTGTTTATTTATTCGCTTTCTTAAGAACTCGTAGTAAATTATCGCTTTAATATGAGTATTTATTTATCTTCTCGTAAGATGCGTAGTAAGCTATTAAATTTTACTAAACTTCTTTAAATTAGTATACTTATTTATTTTCTCGTAAGACGCGTAGTAAGTAATCGTTAATTACTCGTTTAAATAAGTCTCGCATCGAGTTATCGAGCATTAAATGCTTAGAATGTTTTAATTTAATTACGTTAAAAGCTTCTTACTAATCGAGCTCATAATTTATTAAAAGAGTAAAGCGAATAGCAGTACATATAATAAAATCTTACTTAATTAAAGAGAGAATTTACAGGCTGCTCTATTTATATACTATTATACATGACTAAGTCGCAGCTAGCGATCTTATCTTTAACGCTAGTTTACGAAGAGTTACTAAAAACGAGTTTGTTATCGTACTTCTTAACAATGTACGATATTAATTTAACTTAAAGTAGAATTATTTCGAGACGACTTAAATTAATAAACTTTTAAAAGCATTTATGATTAACGTATTAAACAAGCTTTTCTTAAAGTATTATAACTTTAAAAAAATTTTAATAAAAGTAAAGCGAACGAATTATTATTACATTAATTTTATAGTTATAAGATTATTCTTAACTTAAAGATGAAAAATAATTACTTAAAAGTTAAATTTACCTTGTGTTTAAAGATAAGCTGTAAAAGATAAAGAGATATATCGAAAAGAATTTAAAGAAAAGCTTCATTAATTCTAGCTCGATTCTCTTTATCTTATTCGTTTTATTCGTTATTAAATTAAATAAAGATTTACGATTTTGCGTTAATTATTAAAAACTGAATATTATTATTAAACGAAATCGTTATCTTATCTCTTTAATTAAGAAGATTTTAGCTCGTGTAATTGAATGTAAATATTTTATTAAACTTAATATCATCGCGACTTTTAATAAGCTCAGAATACATTTAGATAGCGAAGAATATACTATATTCGTTACTGTTATAAAAGTTTACAAATATTACGTATTATTCTTTAAATTAATTAATGATTTTACTAATTATTAACATTACATAAATAACGTATTATTTAAATATTTATATAAAGTTTATTAAATATATCTCGATAACATTTTTATTTATAATAAAATAAAGAAGAAACACGTTCAGCATGTTTAAACGATGCTAATTAAACTTTAAGTAGCTGAATTACAAATGAATATTAATAAATGTAAATTTTATGTTTAAGAAACGATTTTTCTAAGAGTATTATTATTAATTAATGAAATTAAAATGAACTTATGTAAGATTTAAATAATAATGAACTAAGTTAAACTCATTAATCTTAAACAAGTTTAAACTTTTATAAGATTTTATAATTTCTATCGTCGCTTTATTAAGAACTTTTCTTAAATAATACGTTTCTTAATTTAATTAACTTAAAAGAACGTTTCTTTTATATAAAAGAAGCGTTATTAACAAACATTTAATCTTATAAAAAGAAACGTAATTTCTGTTTTAATTTTTTATTATTATAATTATTCTCGCAAGATCGTGTTAAAAACTAATTCATTTAATTATATAAATGAAGATGTATTATTTTAACATGATAACGATGAAGTATTACATTTAATAACTTTTTTTAGTAAAAGCATGCTATTAATTAAATGTAACTACGAGATTTATAACAAGAAGTTATTAATTATTATTAAATGCTTAAAGCATTAACGATTAAAGCTAAAGATTACGAATCTTTTAATAAAAATCTATACGAATTACAAGAGTTTAAAGCACTTTATGACTAGTAAGAAACTTATTAAACGTTAAGCTTAATAATTTTAAAAGCTGTTAAAGTTTAGTTTTAAAATCATGTATTAAATTAAACTCAGAAATGTTAAAGCAGCTGCGTTAACTAAAATGTTAAATATAATTTTAAAAGAAAAAAACAACAGTAAATTAAAGTATTAATATTAAATAATATTAATTTCTAATCGATTAAAAATACTAGTTACGAATTTAATGAAAATGTTTATACATAATTAAGTACTGCTAGCTAAACTAGTCGCGACGAGTTAATACATCGAGCTCGAGCCGAGTTTTTAACTCGTTAAGACTTAATTCAAATCACGATTTTAAAATCGAGTATTTAATTCGAGTTATAATGTTAATATTAAGTATTCGAATCGAGTTATAATGTTAATATTAAGTATTCGAGTCGAGTTATAATGTTAATATTAAGTATTAACTCGAATTCTTAACTCGACTCGTTAAGACATGAAACGATATAATATTTAACTTATTACATAATAATGTAAGAGAATAATGTAAAAGAATAATGTAATTAATTAAGATTATTACTAGTTTAAGATCTTAATGATTTCATGATTCTCTTCGTCTTTCTTCTTCTTCTTCTTCTTTTTCTTCTTTTCTTCTTTCTTCTCTTCTTTCTTCTTCTTCTTTTTCTTCTTTTTCTCTTTCTTCTTCTTCTCTTTCTTTCTTTTCTCTTTCTTCTTATACTCATTCTTAATTATCTTCATATCATTTCTTATTTTATTATATCTTATTTTAATTTCATTATCATTAACTTTAATTAAATCATTTGATTCGTTCTTAATTAAAGTTAATGAATTAAGTATCTCACGATTCGTCGCATTTTTCTCGCTAGAAAATATATTCATAAACTTGTTAAATTCATTAACTGCATCTGAATTATCTGCTGCTTTTAAGTCTTCGAGTTTTTCATAATGTAAGATACGTTACTGAATAATTTTAATTATTAACATTATGTATTTAAACACGATATTATTAAATATATCTTAATTCGTAATAATTTAACATACACATTAGTTACGTCTTTTACATTAAACATAGTAAATACATACTTTAATAATAAAAGTAGACTTAAATGCTGTCTTTATAACTATGACTTTAATATTTATCTGCTTCATAATTTTCTTCTTTCTTATTTTTTTTATTAGTTTAATCTTAAAGCATTAAGCTATTATATTATTAGCTTTTAAAATATATATGCATTACTTAAATGCATTATTATGTAAACTTTTCTTCACTTAATCATTCGTGATTATATCTCGTATATTATTTTTTATATTTTCTCGCTTCGCTTTTAATACATTTTAATAAACATTAATGTTTCTTAGCTTAATGAGTTACTTATGAAAAGTTACTCGATTAACGTTCTGTTTAATATACAGAGTTTTCTGATCTTTATTTCATTTCATAGCACGATTTTTACTAATAATTAACTACGACTTAATTAATAAATTAAACATTCTGCGATTTTAATTAATTTTAATAATAATGTATATAAATAATGTATAATAATCTTCTTACATGATAATCATGTTAAAAAGCTTTTTCTTTCTTTATAATGTACTTAGTTATAATGAATGAATGTAATAAGTAAATGTAAAGCGTAAATATCGTTAAAGTTAAAGTAAATATAAGATGTAAATAAAGTTAAAGTTAAAACTAAATGTTAAAATTTATTTATAATATTAAAGCTGTAAACATTACATTTATAATCTTAGTACTGTAATTTATATAATTATTATCTTAGTGTATATCGCATTAATTATCTTAATCATTTTACTTTACATCGCATTAATTATTTTAGTCGTCGTAATAATTATTTTAGTTTACATCGCATTAATTATCTTAATTTATATCGTACTTAAGTTTTTAAATCGTATTTAATTAAGAAATTATTTTAATTTATATTATGACTCGTATTAAGTAAATAAATAATGCATTTAAATAATGTATTTCTTATTGCGCATTATTAATAGACTTAATGTAATGCGAAAGTTAAACGAAGACGCATCGCGTAATAATTTAAGAAAATTAACTCGTAATAATAAAAATTTATTAAATTAAATTAAGAAAGAATTAAAGAAAGATAATAAGATCGTGTCGAGAAGTAAGATAAATAAAATTAAGAAGATAATGTAAATAAATAATGCATTAAGTAATTAACAGCTAATTTATTACGATAAATAAAAATAAAGAGAAAATAAAAGCAAGAAATCGTCGCTCTTCGAGAGATTTATCGCTATGAGAAAGATGCGAATTTATTAATATTTAAGCTCTGTTTTAAAAGAGTAATACGCGAAATTTTACGAAATAAAATTACTACGAATTAATGTAATTCGAGAATAAGCGATAAAAATTATAAAAATCAGACTTCGACTTTACTTACTCTTTAAAAGATTACAAAAGCGTTTTTATGTAAATTTTTTATCAGTAAGTATATTATTTATTTACATTATTCTTAATGTTATATAAAACTATTAAATATTAAAGTCATTACATCGTACGACGTGCAGCGTACGACGTAATTAACTATTTTTATTAAAACTAGTATTAAGTGCAGAGTTTTTCTTCGTATCTTTGTACGTTACAAACTACATTTCTTATATACTTAAGTTAATATATAGACTGATCGCGTCGAATCGAGTACCCGAGTTCGAATCGAGTACTCGACTCGAAAAATGTTAAGTCGGGTTAAGATTTTTTATGATTCGAATCGAGTCGAGTTAAAAAGTTAAACTCGATAACTCGAATCGAGTTATAAAGCTGAACTCGATAACTCGACTCGACAATTTAACTCGATTCATTAAGACCCCCCTTTAATTCTTTCTTTGATTTCTTTTTCCTTTGATTCTTCTTATTTTTTAAACTTTCTTTTTTTTAACATTTCGATTCCTTCTCATCGACA
>JAABUO010008288.1_pt1 | contig 11777 bp, 15 predicted proteins | sample 5559291 | NCBI WGS metagenome assembly JAABUO01 (sample SAMN10711878, study PRJNA513372) | rock metagenome | isolation source: Antarctica rocks | place: Antarctica: Victoria Land, Finger Mt sud | reverse complement strand
AAGACGTCGACGCGTTCGAGGCGCTCGTTCCGCCGGGAACGACCCCGAAGCCCGTCGAGATCGCCGAAGACGAATCCGCCGCCGTTTTCGACCTTTACGCGGGAACTGGATGGGACGCAACTGACGGTGCGCCGATCGCGCGTATTATCGTGCGCCGATGAGCGCCGATTTGAACCTCGAATACCCTGCTCTCGTGACGACGGAGAATGGGGCGGTCTAGCTCAAACGGTCAGAGCGTCGGCCTTATAAGCCGAAGGTTCCGGGTTCGACTCCCGGGACCGCTACAGAAAGGGCCCGCATTTGCCCTAGGAGCGCGTTTTGGGCCGTCGGACGTATCAAACGTCGTCCGCCACGGGAAATCGCGTTCTAGGCCGGGTTCTTGGCCCGGGCGGAGTCTCGGTCGGGAGCCCGCTTGCGGGTGACCGAGACGAGCACCGGGCACCCGGCGCCGACGCGCCGGCACTTCTCGCCTTAGCAGCCGAATCGCACCCGCTCGCGATCGAGCGCTTGAACATCGGACCGCCGTGTCCGCAGATCGTGACGCACCCGTTCCAACTCACCACACACCTCCTGGCGCACAGGAACGTAGCCGTCGACGCGGCTCTCGCCGTAGCCGGTGTTATACGCGAAAACCCACGTGCCGCCGGCGATACCCAGGGCGACGATGATCGTGACTACGGCGGTCGCCATCGCGATCGTTCGGGCACCGGGGAGCCATTCGGCGATCCGCACAAGACCCGCAAGCGCTGTGCCGCCCTTCTTGGCTTCGTTTGCGAGTGAGGCGAGCTCGCGCCGCGTGACGGCGTTGACTTGCATGACGGCGCCGACGATGTACCAGCCCGTCGAATCAGGCGGCAGTGACTCGGCGACGGTGGTCGCATAGCGATACAGTTCGGTACGCGCGGACTCAGTCGAAAGAGCGCCGGCGACGCGATCGAGCGGGGTGTCACGCCCGGACTCGCGCGTGTTCACGAGCGAACCGGTGCCGGAAGCCCCAGGAGATCACCCGCACCGCCGAGTGCTGCGCGAGTCGTCGTCAGCCAACGTGCGAGCATTTCGTCGTCGGGAAAATCAAGGATGCCAGGCCTGGTCGCGGCACCGAAGGGCAGATGACGTTCGTCGAGGTCGACGATGATCCAGCCGCGTAGCCGCGGGATGACGACTTCGCGGCCCCCATGCTCGAAGAGTTGAGCGCGCAGCTTCGAGGTAAGCCAGCGCCGATAGTCGCCGTCGTTGCCCCAGAACTCCGAGCGTACGGCGATGACGTCGTAACCAGATCCAAGATCCAGGGCGTCGGCAATCGAAAGACGCGACGCGACGAGTGGCGAGATTGGGACGACGAGGGTGGGTCGAAATCCCAACCGCGCTGCTTCGGCGGCGAGTCCGGTATCTCGTTCAAGGGTGGCGAGGACCGAAAGGGAGGCCGCCGGCAGATCGACGAGGACGTCGGCCTTTGCCGCACGTAGCGGGCCGACGAGTCCCTCGATGACGTCGCGCATCCCACTGTCGTCACGCCAGCTGTGCAGCGCGAAAGTATCGACGCCGGAATCTCCACGTTGACCACGCACGATCTTCCCGTGCTCGTCGCGAGTACCGAGATATTGGGCGAGCTGTCCGACTTCGCCGTCACCGTCGAGCAGCCATGTCGCAGGTTCCACCTCGCGCTTGGTCTCGGCGAGCAGACGCGCAACGAGACTCTTGCCAACGCCACCTTTACTGCTCGTGACGAGGATCCAACGCCTCACGCCGTGCGATCCTCGGCTTCGAAGACTTTGCTTTCGTTGTCGCGTGAGCTACGCGATGAAGGTGCGTGGCTCGTCGTCGCCTTCGTCTGTCGCGTCTTTGCCGGCTTCGCATTCGAACTGCTCGATGTCGTTTGCGCGATCTCTTGCACCGACTGACGCAAACTCTCGACACTTGCCGAGATGCCGGAAGCTTTGAGTTTCTTCGCAAGTGCCGTCGGACTGTAGCCCTGCGCGATAGCCTTGAGGATGAGGGCGCGATTTTCGTCGAGCGCGTTCTTCACGACGGAAGACCGCGTTGTGGCTCGCGTAGGTCCCGTTCGCACGGCATCCTCAAGCGCTGCCTTGATCGTTCCCGAAACGTCCATAGGGAGCCGTTACTGATGCTGTCTTCGGGACCCTCCAGAGGAGGTGACGAGCGCAGAAGATGTGAAGCTTGAGGCTTACGGATGAGTAGAGGACAGGATATAGATGCGGGTACCCGCATCGAAGCACCTGCGGTGCGATCGGGAACGGAAGCCGGGCGCTCGACGGAGCAAGTGAAGCTCCGCCTGCGTCCCGAGGACGCGCTGCGCCTCCGAATCTCGGCACGTGACGCTCACGTCGATCTGAGCACGTACGTCGCGCTGCTCCTGGACGACCCCGAGCGCGCTGCTACCGCTCGCATCCCGACGTCGGAGTTTCCGCTTGCGGACGTCTCGCGGCTTGCCGGCATCCTCGGCCTCTTACCGGAAGAAGTGCGCCGATCGCGCGGTGAGCTCGGCCGCGCGTTCGGGCTTTTGAAGCATCTCTTCGAAATGCCGTTGACGGCGAGCAACGCGGAGCGGCATGCCTTCGCGCTCGCCAACGTCACGCGTGACGCACGGGCTGCGATCGAGAACGTCGATGCGGCCGTGGACCGGCTCATAGATGAACTTGCCGCGATCCGCGAAGATCTTGCCGTCACGGCCCGGCGCCTTGCGCAACCAGTGACGGCGCGGTTGCAACGGAAGCCATGACGGCAGCGCGACGATGATTGCGAAGCTCGCTCCGAAGCGGCGCGCCGGACGCGGCTCGTTTGGCGCATTGAAGCGCTACCTCGAGGTGGATGCAGACGAACGCGAACGCAACGATCTCGTGGCCTCATGGAGTGGTGGCGTGGCGTCGCATGAAACGGCGGCGCTCGAGATGGAGGCGGTCGCACAGCAAGCACGCGCTGAGGGGAAGCGTCGAGAGCTCGCGGATCCGGTCTATCATGTGATCATATCGGCACGTCCCGGCGAGACAATCGACGTCGAGCAGATGAAGCTCGCGGTCGATGCCGTGCGCCGGTCCTTGGGCGCCGACGAGCACCAATATTTCGCGGCGATCCATCACGACGACGACTCGGACCGTTCTCATGTCCACGTGGCGATCAACAAGGTGTCGCTACGGGGACGGATGCTCGATCGCTGGCAAGACTACACAAAGCTCGCGAGAGCGGCGGAGTGGAGCGAGCGGGAGATGGGGCTGCAGGTCGATCGGCACGTCGCGTGGCGCGAAAAGCTCGGAGAACGGGAGCTCGGCATCGTGCCGGATGCCGGGCTACGTCTCGGACCTACCGAGGGCGTGGCGCAGGGGATCGACCGGCAAGAGGGCGCGACGATCGACCGGCGCGATGCGGTGCGCCGCACGCACTACTCGTGGGTCGAGCTCTTGCAGCGCGAGGCGGTGCCGGCGGCAACCTTCGCGGTCGCACGTGAGGGCGCGAGCTGGGACGATCTGCATGCCATCTTGCGGGGGTACGGCGTGCGGCTCGAAGCGGCCGGTAGCGGCGTGCGAGTGGTCGGTCCGGAGCATGGGCAGCGGGTGAAGGCGTCGGACCTCGGGCTCGACCTCCGGGCGCTCGAGCCTCGGCTTGGCCCGTTCACGGCGCAGCTGCACGAGGAGCGATCGTTGGAGCGGCGCGTCAGTTTCGCGCAGGCGTCGATTCGTGGCGCGACGTCGTGGGCGGGGCTGCATCGCGAGCTCGAGACGATCGGCTTCGCCGTTGAAAAAGCCGGGCGCGGTGGCCGCGTGCTCGATCTTGAAACGGCTCGTCACGTGCCGCTTGGGCGGGTCGCGACGAGCATGAGTCGTCTCGAAGAACGGCTCGGAAGCTACGAGCTTGCGCCGGCGGTCTCGGCGCGAGATGCTCGGGAGCTCGAGCGGCGGGCAGCGGGGATCTCGGAACGGGTCGAGCGCTTACGCGAACAGCCGGAGCTCGTGCTCGATCGGCTCGCCGAGACACGATCGGTGTGGAGCGCGGCCGACGTCGAGCGTGAGGTGCGTTCAGCGCTCGGCGTGCGAACGGGGCACGATGCGCAAGTAGAGGTGGCGACGCGGGCCGTGGTCGACGCCTCGCTCGCGATTGACCAGGATGCGTTCACCCTCGAGCGCGTCGTCACGGAGGAGCGAGCCGTCTTTGACGCGGCGGCGACGCTGGCAAAGCGGGAACGGGTCGTGGCGTTGCGAGCGCCGGACGCAGGGCTCGACGGGCAGCAGCGGGCGGCCTATGCGCATCTGGGCGCCGATCGCGAGCTTGCGATCGTGACGGGAATCGCCGGCGCCGGCAAATCGCGATTGCAACGTGACGTCGCGGCCGCGTATAGCGAGGCCGGGTTTCGCGTGATCGGTGCTGCCGTCGCGGGCGATGCGACGCGCACCCTCGGAGAAGAAGCGGCCATCGACGCACGCACCGTCGCGCGGCTCTTGGTGGACCTCAAGAAGGGCCGCGATCGGCTCGATGATCGCACGGTGCTGATGATCGACGAAGCCGGGACGCTCGGCGCCGCGCAATCTCGCGAGTTGCTTGAACGGGCCCGTGACACCGGGGCGCGCATCCTGTTGCTTGGCGATGTCTCGCAGCACGAGAGCGTCGGCCGCGGCAGCGTCCTGCGGGAGCTTGCCGAGACGCATGGCGCGTTCGATATGCGCGACACGCGGCGGGCGAGCGAGGAGTGGCTGCGCGGGGTCGCGCGGGATCTCCGTGCCGGGGTCGTTTCGCGCGCGCTCGACGTGCTCCGCGAAAAGGGCGCCGTCCGCGAGCATGCGACCCACGACGATGCGCGCGGCGCGCTCGTGCGATCCTGGGCCGAGGCGACCCGTGCCGGCAAGAGCGCCTTGCTCGTCGCGTCGCGCAACGACGACGTGCGCGCCATGAACGAGCTCGCACGTGAGGCCGTTCGCCACTCGGGGCCGAGCGCGATCGGCGAGGAGCGCGTCTACGCGACAGATTTCGGCGAGCGAACGTTCGGGGTTGGTGATGTCCTTGTCGGTCGGGAACGCGCGCATGGTGGCGTCAACGGTGATATCTATACGCTCGCGGCGCATCGCGACGACGGACGGCTCGAGCTCGTGCGCCGGCGCGACGGCGAGCATGTGCTCTGGGATCTGCACGAGCATCGCGCGATCGACCACGGATACGCAACGACCTCGTATCGCTCGCAAGGCCGCACCGTCGATGCCGTCTTTGCGCTCGCGTCGTCAGCTGAAGCGCGCCGTGGCCTTTACGTCGACGTGACGCGCGCACGCGAAGACGTCACGATCGCCTACGGCAAGGATGAGGTTCAGGACTTCGGCGACCTCTTGGTTCGCGCGCAGCGCGACAATGGGAAAATGCTCGTGCTCGACGTCGTACGGGACGTCGACCTTCGGGCCGAGCGCGAAGAAGAACAAAAGCGGTTGCGCGCTTCCGCGCTCACCTTGGAGCCCGAGCAGAAGATCGAGCGCGGTCAGGATCGAGGAAGAGGTCGATAAGGCTTAATGTCATTTCAACCCGCCGGCGCGCTGATCTCGTGCGTTGATTGGTGCGCTAAACGCGAATTCCGGCGGGCATCGAATTGCGGCTCGCCGCCGAGCGCGGAAGTGAAGCTGCAAAGTTTGCAGCACAAGCTCGTCAATCGATCGAGAAGGAATCCCAGATCGGGAGCTACTCCTGAGCGCTCTGAGAAGCGCGAATGTCTTGACATCGGCCGGGAGCGATGACCAACGTTTCCTTCCACCTATAGCAAGAGTGCGAGCGCGGCTTCCTACGGTTAAGCACGAATAGTAATCTCGATCGCGTCCGACGCGACCCCGAACGTCTCGGCGAGCCGTATTTTTGCCTCCGCGATCGTCAGGGGCTCTGCGGATCGAGCGCCGCTTTCATCGAGCGCTCGAGATTCGTCTTGCAGCTCCGGGTCGAGCGTCTCGACGCTGTTTGCTGATCCGATCGCCGTCCGGCCAATACTTTTAAGGCTGGCGGACCAAACAATGCGGCTCTTTCCCCCGCGGCGGCCCACGACGAACTCACCGAGCCCGAGTCGCTCGAGCTCTTTCGCGATTTCAATTGCGCCTCGCCGATCGATTCCGGCTTTTTGCGCAAGGTAGTCGATGGAAGTCTGGGTCGAGTCGTTTTGACGATCCGCCGCCCAGGCCAAAAAGCGCTGGGCGGCTTCGTTTTGCGTATACAGCGCCTTGAGGCTGTTTACGACGTCTGGCTCGATGGCGGAGTTACTATAAATCATATATTTTGTAGATATGGCTAGATTTCATCTTTAACAGCTTGACCGAGTTGGCGTAGGCTCTTCCTCCAGGCCACTCTGCTTCTGCGCCCGCGTCGACCGACTATGAAATTCCCGAAACCAGTCTCTTCATCGATGAGCTTCGCGAACGTAATCGCCCAGCGCCGGTCGGCCCCAGCTTGTTTCGCGAGGTTTTCTATGGATGTCACGCTGGCATCGTACTGACGTTGAGCGGCCCAGCCAAAGAAAGTTTGAGCGGCGGCGTCGAGGGTTGATAGGTCTTTGAGGCGTGCCACAAGGGTGGGGTCGAGGTCGGGGTGGTTATCGTTCATAGGACGACGGTATCACCTTAGAACTCTAAAGTCAACTCCTTAAAAGGAGATAAGAAGTTATGAGCTTCGAGCTGCCTCGACCGGGTGCCCGCGTCTGTTCGCACCGTGTCCGATAACTGAAGGTCACCGGACGCCGGGCCCGATGGCGCGATACAACGTCGAGCGCCCGACGCGCAGGACGCGCGCGACATGGTTCGGGCTCTCCCCGCGCTCGAGCATCTTCTTCGCCTCTCGGATCTGAGTTGGCGAAAGCGCCGACGGACGGCCAATGTGCTCGCCTCGCTTCTTTGCGGCGCGCATGCCGGCAACGGTGCGCTCGCGGAGGACGTCTCGCTCAAATTGCGCGACGGCGCCGAGCACGGCATACAGCATCCGGCCGGCGGCGGTTCCCGTGTCGATGTGGTCCGTCAGCGAACGCAGCGAGATGTCGCGCTCACGTAACATTTCGGAAATATCCAGCAGATCGCGCAACGAGCGGCCGAGCCGATCGAGGCGCCAGACCACCAGCGTATCGCCGGCGGCGAGATCCTCGAGCGCGCGACTGAGGCCCGGTCGCGATCGCGACGCGCCGGAAGCAGAATCTTCGTGGATCGCGACGCACCCGGCGGCGCGCAGCGCGTCGAGTTGCAGCGCGGTCGTCTGTTCGTCCGTGGAGACGCGCGCGTAACCGATCAGACGGGGTGAGGCGATCGAGACGACCTGGGAGTCGGCCGCGCGGACCAAACGCGTTCCTAGGGCCTTATTCGCGACCGTCCTCGAACGTTTGGGGACCGGAGCGGGCTTGCCGGCGATCGTCGACGCTGGAGCGACCGCGCCGCCGTCGCGGGCCATCAGCGACGCAAGCCGCTCATCGCCCGCGGCGTGGGCGCCGAGCAGCTTGTCAAGCGGAACTCCGGCCTTACGTTTTGGGACGGACTTTCGGGACACGCGAAGCCGCTTCTGGATTGGGTCGGCAAATCATCCCAAAAGGGGCCCTTTATCGGACGCGCACAGCAAGGCAAATGCCTGATGCAGAGCTACAACTGGCAACGCCGAAGAATCTCCACATCGCGTATGAATGAATCGCTGATTATCGAGACCTCGCAGTGTGACTCGCTGCTAGGTAGCTGGACGCAGACTCACTGGATCCCAGCGAGCGACGACCCGTTGGCTGGCGCGGTCGAGCGTATCTGGGATTTCGAAGGATCCCTGACCCATCGGCGCGAGCAACTCTTTCCGAACGGCCTCCTTGAACTTGTTATCCAACTCGACGAGCCGCACCGGTCGGTCGACCGCGATGCAAGAGAACCGTTCCCGGCGATTTGTCTCGACGGCCTGCACACAGTGACGTCGACCATCGAGGGGCCACGCGGACGCTTCCGCGTGCTTGGCATTAGGCTGCGTCCGCTCGGAGCCTTCGCCCTCATCGGTGTATCGCTAGCAGAATTGACCGATCGCAGCGTCGATCTGTGCGCGGTCCTCGGTCGCCCTGCTTCGGATCTCGGGCAGCGACTTGAGCAGCAACGGCAAGGTGCCGCGCGCGTCCGAACAGCGGTGCACTGGCTCCGTGCGCGTCTAGCCAGAGCGCGTGGGGTGGACCCGCTGGTCGCGGCGGTGCTCGGCCGGATCGAGCGCGACGGCGGACGTGTCTCCATCGCGCAGCTCGACGAGGTGGGCGGCCGCTCGCGTTCGCGCTTAGCGCAACGCTTTCGCGAGCAAGTGGGCCTCGCGCCGAAACGCTACGCCAGGGTCGTCCGCTTTCGACGCGCGCTCGAATTGCTGGGCACCGGTGTTAGCGGCGCGAGCGTCGGCTCGTTGAGTACGATTGCGCTGGCTGCCGGCTATTACGATCAGGCGCACATGAACGCCGAATTTCGGGAGCATGCCGGTCTCCCGCCGCGCCGTTACCGAGAATCGCTCCATTTCCTGGGCAGCAACCATCTAGCCCATGCCGACGTCGCGGACGAGCTGGGCGGTTCATTTTTCCAAGATGCATGAAACCGGATTTGCGTAAACTCAGCTTATGGATACGGTAAAAGTGGCCACAGGCCAAACGGTCTTTCCAGGTTTGCGCTATGCCGACGCTCGCGCCGCCATCGCCTGGTTGCAGCGCGCCTTCGCGGCGGAGCCGCACGTTGTGCACGACGACCCGGACGGCACGATCATGCATGCCGAACTCATCATCGCTGGCAACACGATTATGCTTGGAAACACGAGCGACGATGGCTACCCGGTGCGCTCACTGCAACAAGCGCAGGGTGTCACTGCAGGGATATACGTCGTGCTGCCCGCTGCGGCCGTTGTTGACACCCTTCACGCTCGCGCCGCTGCAGCTGGAGCGAACATCACCAAGGCCCCCTACGATACCGACTACGGCTCGCACGAGTTTAGAGCACTCGATCTCGAGGGCCATCCCTGGTCCTTCGGAACGTACAAGCCAGAGATCGGCTAACAGCTACGCGACAGAAACTTGTGATGATGAGCCCGTGCCGGTTCTTCACTGCGGCGCGCTTACGGCAGCTTCTGGGCTTTCGCCGACTTGGACGTTTGAGATGAGAAAAAGCCGAACCCAGCGGTCAGATTATTGCTTATGAGCGTCCGAAGAGTCGTACCCGACATCAAATCCGACAAGTTGCACGAAAGCCGCGCTTTCTATGTCGACCTGCTCGGCTTCGAAGTTGCCATGGATATGGGATGGATTATGACGTTCGTCTCGCCGACGAACCCGACGGCCCAGATAAGTGTTATGGATGGCGATGCTACCGCGTCGATTGATCCCAACATATCCATCGAGGTTGCGGATGTTGATGCCGTTTACGCGGAGGCCGTGAGGCGCGGAGCTGAGATATGTCATCCTCTTACGGATGAACCGTGGAGAGTTCGCAGGTTCTTCGTCAGGGACCCTAACGGCGTGGTGATAAACGTTCTAAGCCACGGGAAAGCCCAGCGCTGATTGAGACGCTAACGAAGTTCAAGGTCAGCAATTCGCGGGTTTGAAGCCGCAACGTTTTCGCTGGGTAACTATCGGAGAAGTGCGTATGTCTGCACCTTTTTGAAGAGTCCCGCAAGGGGTCGGTTACGGGACCAATGCGGCGGCCTTCGGGCGTTCCGCTACTCCGCCTTCCTCTTTTCATAATAGGGGATATTCACCCGGCAGTAGGTGATGAGATATGACCGTATAGCGACCTGACGCGAGACGATGTAACAGCCTAACGTGTCCAGAAACCGCGGGGTCACTTCAGTCGCTCCTTGCGGCGACGAAAATCGCTGTCGCTTTGTGTAAACCTATTCGGAATTGGCGCACTAGCGGCTCAGGTTTATGGCGAAGCTCCCACTTCGGCTTACGGCTCGTTAAGCGATGGTCGCTTTCCGATACAGCATTAGTTCGTCGAGAATGAACCGGCCGTTTGGCCGCCATAACTGCAGCCGGTTTGAACCCACTGCAACGACGAAAACGAAACGCTGTATGTCACGTTCGGGATAAGCCCGGAGATGCGCGAATAATATCCGAACTGACCGGCAATTGAAAGATGCACGTATCCAATCGGCACGAGCGTCCCGCCAGTGATCGTCGTACCATCGCTGCCGGTTAGAACAGGGGTGCCGGTGAAGGTGGGAAAGGTGCCGGCGTTGGTCTGCGGCGGTCCATTGGCTTCCGAAAAATAGAGGTACGTGGCAGACGCAGGATACGGGCTACTGGCAAGAGGCAATCCATAGGTGACCGGCGCGCTCCCTGTCGAGTAGCCGGCTACCATAAGCGTTTGGGGCGCCCCGCACGCCTGTCCGCCCGAGCCCCCGCCGCTACACCCGGCTAAGATGAACGCGACAAGAACGCAGATATAAGAACTACGCATGCGTACCCTCCCGGTGTAAATTGCTACCTTCGCAAAACGGCGGTGCGCAATACATTGTTGATCTTTTCCACCGTGTACCTCTCGCCGCTCAGTGAGCTGAAGTAAATTGGCCAGGCATCTTTAGCGTTATAATAACGCGCGTCCCAAAATTGGTCCGATATTGGGATCAATCCGAAAGGGCCGAAGACATCACAATCACGCATGACTTCCTCTTCAATCGCTTTGCGAGTGAACCATCGGCCTTGTCGGAACGCTAGCTGAGAGGGCGCCCTACGTCCAATGACGATATGCTCATACCGAGTTTGCCGCGGCCGGACACTGCGCCGCCGTTTGTGTCACCCTGCAATACCGGGACATGGCTCCCCCGGCGGGCATCGTTATCGCCCTTAGTCGGTATGCGGGCCGACATGGGTGACGATCCCATTAGGGCGAGCCTCCCGTTAGGCGATCGGGGGATTTCTCGGGTTCGCGATGCAGCTCGGCTCCACGTGTTCCCGCGCCCCATTGACCGCGCGAAGGAAGATGGAACCCACCTAAGGGAGTCCGGAGTATGGCACCCCAACCCTTGAGCACGACGCAGACCATAGGTCGCGGCATCATCGCCGGACTCGCCGGGACGGTTATTATGACGGCTTTTCAGGAATTCGTCGAGATGCCGCTCACGCGACGCCCGGCGAGCTTTGCGCCGGCAAAGTTTGCAGAGAAGATGTTTCGAGTGCATCCAACTACCGAACAGGGGCGCAACCGCTTGAACTGGATGACGCATTTCGCGCTGGGAACGATGTGGGGCGCGGCGTATGGCATCGCGGCGCGGTCTGGCTTGCGCGGACAGAGCGCAGTCGCGGCCGTATTCGGCGTCGTGTACACCGGCGACGTTGCATTGAATACCGCGTTGGGCCTCTACCGACCCTTGACTTGGTCGGCGAAGGATGTTGCGATCGACGTCATCGACAAACTCGTTCAGGCCGAGGCGACCGGCGCGATTTTTGATCGGTTTCTCGTTCCCGCGCAACGAAGAGACGTCTCGAATTCGCTGCTTGAGGAGGTCCAAGAGAACCGCGCAGCCGCTGACGTAGACGGCGCCTTCGCTAAGACCGATGTTCCGTCGGCGCCATGAGCAATCGGGTAAGCCGACACGCACTAACGTTGAACGTCTCTTTGCAGCTGCTTCTGAGCAACGCGCTGCTTCAAACCTAGAGAGCCGACAGGAGGCTATCCCGTAAAGGGTCGCTTTCGAGAAAAGCATCTCAGAGCAGAAGTTGCGCTTCACCGCGACGCGTAGGCACTCACGCGCCATATAGCGTCATCCACGCAACGCGGATGAGCTACTGCGAGAGAAATGCGCGCCCAGCGAAGCGCGGCCGGCGG